>Ga0208789_1001094_pt1 | contig 17432 bp, 7 predicted proteins | sample Methanotroph_Enr_FD_187368 | JGI IMG/M metagenome (GOLD analysis project Ga0208789, IMG submission 187368) | Enriched soil microbial communities from Old Woman Creek wetland in Ohio, USA - Methanotroph_Enrichment_5 (SPAdes) (version 2) | ecosystem: Environmental > Terrestrial > Soil > Wetlands...
TCAAAAAAGAAAATTGAAACTCGTAATGCAAATCAGAAAAAAAATCTCTAAATTTGAGCTTAAACCTGAAGACGTCGGTTTTGTAACTGCTTAATTTTTAACAGTAAAATTTGACGTTAGTCAGAATTTAGATGCAACATCACGAGGAATAACATTAGTACACGAGGTAGGCCATTATCTGGATGTATATCACACCTTTTTTCCTAATGAAATGCATTTTAATAATAATGCTTGGGATCTAGGCTGGCCACAATGTAGAGGAGATAATGCAGCAAATTGTGATATTGAAGGTGATTTCTGTTGTGATACACCCCCAGAAGCTACTTCTGGATATATTGGTTGGAATACTCCCCTCATTAATTGCCCCCCTTCACCTAATACTTGTAACGAACTCTATATGATAAGTGAAGGTTATTTTTGTAGTGATATAGCAGATCCCGTTGATAATTATATGGAATATAGCATCGAGGATATTCGAACAACATTTACAAATGATCAAGCATTAAGAATGTATGCAACGCTTGACATTTCAAGGTTTGAACTTGTTTCTCCTGTAAATCTTGCGCTAACAGGGGTTGAATGTGCTGTTGGGATCGAATCATTATTTGGTATTGATAATAACCAGCCATGCATGGGCGAGATAGTTAATTTTAATGCAATTTATACAAGTCCAACTGCAAATTATGATTGGGATTTTGGAGACACTCAAATCGGCAACGGTCAAATCGTACAACATACATATACCACAGCTGGCAATTATTCAGCAACCTTGACAGTATCTGATAATGGAATACAAAATTCTAACAATACACAAATTTATGTAGTAAATTGCAATAGCCCAATTTCAAGTTCACAAGGGAACTGGTACTTTGGACACTATGCAGGATTAGATTTTAGCACAGGCGTTCCATTAGCGGATTTTAATGCAAGAATAAATGAAACAATTGATGCAAGCGAAGGATGTGTTACCCAGAGTGACAATAACGGAAATTTGTTATTTTACAGTGATGGCTTTAATGTTTGGAATGCAGATCATCAAAGAATGGATCCCGCAAACCACGAATTGACATCTTTCAATTGTGGTAATCAATATAGTTGTGTCCAAGCTGCCTTGGCGGTGCCTGATCCTAGCGACGCAAAGCGGTATTATTTGTTTACTTTGCCATCTACTGAAAACTATACAACTTGCATGTATAATGATTTTTTTGCATATTCAATAATTGATTTCAATAATAACCTTTTAGGTGAAGTAACAAATATAAATACACAGATTATTTTGCCAGCTTCCTCACAAATTGCCGAGCATATAACCGCAATACCGCAATGCGGAGGTTTGGGTTACTGGATAATAGTACATAACAGAAATAATCAAGCGAATCCTCAAGATTTTTTTGTATTTAGCCTTACTGCGGCTGGCCTTAGCACTGCCATTTCATATAATAGTGGAGTTGATGGGGACTTTACAGGGCACATTAAAGCATCCCCGGATGGAACTAAAATTGCTTATGAAGGAAATGGGTCTGTTTATGTGTATCCTTTTGATAATTTGACTGGAGTAATTTCCCCGGGAACTTTAATTCTTTCCGAAAATTGCCGTGGGCTTTCTTTTAGCCCAAATTCTAATTTATTATATATTACACCAGATTGGCCTTATCAAACTTCAATAATTCAATTTAATCTAACTAATTTCCCGATTTTTACTCAAACAATCGTTGCAAATAATCTTCCATATGGATGGAATACATTAGCGCTTGGGCCTGATGATAAGATTTATGTAAGCTTACATTTATACGATCATCTTGGTGTAATAAATTATCCAAATATTACAAATTCAAATAATTTGACAAATGAATGTGGATACAACTTCTATGGTCCTACATTAACAGATCAGTTAAATAATGATATTAATTGTCTTTTGGGGCTCCCAAACATGATAGATGCTATACCATCTTTACCTCTAAATGCATTTAATGTTACAGGCGGGGGCTCATACTGTACCGGAGCCGGAGGCGTTAATGTTGGGTTAGATGGCTCGGAGATAGGAGTTAGCTATCAATTATATAATAATGGAAACTCAATTGGCTTAAGTATTTTGGGAACAGGTAATGCATTAAATTTTGGCAATCAAATTGCGTCGGGTAATTATACTGTTATTGCAAGCAATACAACTACTGGTTGTTCCGAAACAATGACTGGTGCAGTGACGATTACTCTATATCCGCTTCCAATTGCCAATGCAGGAATTGATCAGACAATATATTCCGGACAAACTGCAACGCTTACGGCTTCAGGCGGGGCAACATATTTGTGGAGTACAACGGAAACAACTGCCAGTATTAATGTTACACCTGCAACCACTACAACTTATACCGTAACGGTTACCGATGCCAATTACTGCTCTGCATCTGACGAAGTTGTTGTAACCGTTACGCCCATTCTTACAGCTTGTCCGGCCGATAATGTTTATTCTTCTCAAACATTAATTGATGGTAGTTTGGGCACTTGGGCAATAAACGCATCTGTTTCAATAACTGGTACTCTCACCATTCAGAATGCCACAGTTATGATAGCTCCTGATTTGAATATGCAAATTACTGTGAAACCCGGTGGAGTTTTAATAATAAAGGGATCGGCGCTATTTACTTGCGATGATAAAATGTGGAGTGGCATTGTAGTTGAACCGGGTGGAAGAATTGAAATAAACGATGGCTCTACCATTGAAGATGCATTTGTTGCCGTAAATATTATTAATAATGCAACCGACGAGGCTGAGTTCGATATTTCAAAAGCCGCTTTTAATAAAAACAATGTTGCAATTTTTATTGGACATGAGCCCTTTTCGTATTACCCAAATCCTTTAAGCGGAACGGTTAATAACTCCAGGTTCGATTGCATTCCTTCGGCTTTTGTTTCTCATCAATTTGGAACTATGGGCGCACTGAATACACTTAAAAATCCGCTTGCAGGGGAAAGGACGAATACTGGTATAAATGTTTTTGAAGTTTTAAATGGAGCTACAATTGGTTCTACGAACATGTACCTCTACAACACATTCAAAAACATTGAACGCGGAATTTTTATTACTAATTCGTCGGATGTTTCAATTATCAATAACAAATTTGATAACATCCGTTACACTTACGATACGAGTTCTCCCTGGCCTTATCCTGTTGTTGAGAATACAGGAATATGTATTCAGTCTGTACATGGTGGCATTAATGTTGGCGGTTCAGCAAATGTTGCAAATACTTTTCAGAATAGTTCTAACGGAATAGTTGCTAAAAATTCCAGCAGCGTAACCGCTCAATACAATAATTTTCAAAATACATGGGCTCCGTTGTTTTATAGTTCGCGTTGCATTTACATTGAAAACGGAAATGTTAACAATACCAACCTGGTTGAACATAATACATTTACTAATTTCAGAAATGGTATTGAATTGCAAACTTTCAGCCATTGTCCCACCGATATTTTGAACAACAATTTTGATAATTTTGAACGTGGTACAGGTATTTATTGCATTAACAATACTTTCAGTAATCTTCATATTTATGATAATAACTTCAATTTGAATTCGGCCTCAAATAACGGACTCACCGCCATAAGGGTTCAGAATGCAGTTTTAACTAACAGCGGGCAGGCACTTATAAGGGGAAATGTTATTGATAATTGCAAAATTGGCATAAGGGCAACTTCTTCAAGTAAACTTGAAGTTACCAATATGAACCAGATAACATTTACATACACCGAACCACCTGCATCGCCTGAATATGGTATATGGATTGACAACTGCGATGGTACGACCATTGATAATAATACCATTCAGAACCCTGGGGGCGTTTTAAGTTCCGATTACGACGGTTTGGTATTTGGTATTGCAGTTGATGCAAATTGCATGGGTGCAAGAATTTCGAATAACACTACTTTGCAACTTGCTACGGGCATGCGCTTTTCGGGGAATAATAATAACCCATTGCATGTTTCATGCAATTTTATGACCGATAACCGCGTAGGAATGGAACTTAACAATACAAGTATTGGCGACCAGGGTAGTTCTACACAAGCACAGGACAACCATTGGTATATCCCATCTGGGCTTTTAGGTGCTATTAATAATACATCTATTTTCCCTAATTTTTATGTTAGAAGCATTGGCTTACCTTGGTTTCCATTACCAAGTCAGATGATTCCCTCATATACATTGATTCCTGGAACTCCTATTGTTTCTGGTTCTCCATATAATTGTTTTTATGGGTGTGTAACCCCACCTTGTATATCGCCTCTCTTTGCAAAGATTGCCACTCAGCAGGAACCCTACGATTCGCTTAGCGAAGAAAATAAATATTTGACAGATAAAACAGCATATACAACAATTAAGGAAGACAGCACTTACCTGAATCTTGGCACACCCGATGATGCAGTATTGAATACTTTTAGTGACAGTGTTGAAAATACGAATATTGGCATTTTTTATTTAGCGAACGAAAAATATCTTGCCGGCGATACCCTTACAGCACAACAATTAACAAACAGCGTTTCACCTGATAATTTTATAGAAGAAAATCAGAAAACCGTAAACCAGATTTTTTACAGTACCTGGGCATTAGGGAATTTTGCTTTTACATCAGAAGATTCCTTAATATTATTTCGAATAGCAAATATGAATGTTGACGAAGGTGGAACTGCTGTGTTAGATGCAAGAGTTATGTTAAGAATTGATTTTGATGATTATTTAATTCATAATTCATTAAAAACAAAGGGAACAGGTACTGTAATTCCTGTGAATAACGGTTCATTATTCCCAATTCCAACAAACGATTATGTATACTATTGCTGTATTACAGGAAATAATTTAATTGATATCGAACTATATGATGCTATTGGGAGACACATTATAATAGACCAGCCAAAACTTGAAAATAATATGATAAGATTAGATTTGAGTAATAACGCACCCGGAATCTACTATTATAAATTAAAACTGAATGGCGAGTTTATTGAAACAGGAAGAATATGCTTAATTAAGTAAATGATGAAATTTAAAGTACAATATTTTCTTGTTGCTATTTTGTTTAGCTTCAATATTTCATTTGGGCAGGTTAATTTAGTACGCAATCCAAGTTTCGAAATATTAGATACTTGTCCTTGGACATGCGCTCAACTTAAATTAGCCGAACCTTGGTTTCAGCCAAATGATCCACAAAATTCAGGAAGTACTGATTTAATGAGTACATGCTCCAATAGCATTGCTGTTGGATTACCATGGAATTTTTCTGGATTCCAAAACCCGAGAACAGGAAATAGTCTGGTTGGATTTGCAACCCACATTTGGCATAATGATACTATCGATAGAGAATATTTGGAAGTTCGTCTATTAGATACGCTTAAAGTATTTAAAAAATATTGCGTGTCATTTTATGTTTCTTACGCAAGCCTTATGAACTGGCATTTGCCAACTTCAGCACTAGGTGCATATTTTTCAAATGATAGCTTGGTGTATTATTCCAACAATTATACAACAATACACGTAACACCGCAAATAAGAAATCCTTATAATAATATTATTTCAGATACTGTTAACTGGGTTTTAATTTCAGGCATTTTAACTGCAACTGGTGGTGAGCAATATATGACAATTGGCAACTTTTGGGATCCACCTTTTGTAAATGACACATGTGTCGGCACGCCTTGTGGAGGTTCGTATTATTATATTGACGATGTAAGTGTAGTTGAACTGCCGGAAATAGATGCAGGTACCGGAGATACCATTTGCCGCGGTGATAGTGCATTACTAATTGGTTCCATAAGTGAGGTGTGGCAGGGAATGCGGTTTGAGTGGATGCCACATGGCGGGTTGGATAACCCAGATAATATTCAAACAAATGCTTCACCCGATTCAACCACCACCTATTATTTAACGGTTTCTTGTGCAACATGCGATGTAGCTTGTATGGATAGTATAGCAGATAGTGTAACGGTATATGTAATTCAACCATCGCTTTCCATTGATGCAGGGAATGATATAAGCATAGCACCAGGCGATAGCGTTCAACTGGGCACACCTGCACAGGCAGGATTAACCTATTATTGGCAACCTGCAACAGGGCTTGATGATCCAAATACAGCCCAGCCATGGGCAAGCCCGGAACAAACCACAACATATATTCTTACATCAACCTTCAGAGAGGGCAGTTGTGATTTTGTGTTACATGATAGTGTACACATAGGTGTATCGGTTGGGATAAATGAATTGGGTAATAATAAAACTGTGAGTATTTATCCTAACCCTGCTTCCAGTACAATAACTATTGAAAGCAACAACAAACCTTCAGGGATAATTATTACCGATGTGCTAGGAAAAATAAAAATCAAAAATAGTTTATGTTATCCAATAACAACCATTGATATTGGCTCAATGGTAAGCGGTGTATACTTTGTTAAGATAATAAATGAAAAGGGAATTTCTACAGGGAAGTTTGTGAAGGAATAATCAAACTCAAAAACCCCCGAAAATAGAAAGATCACTTACGATAAGAAGAAAAACCCTGACGTTAATATGAGTAAGTGGTATATTAAAAAAAATGGAGAATCTATAAGAAGAAATGGTGTTAATTTAGCATCAAAGTAAAAGTGTGAGTTTTCATAAATGAAGGAAGTCCTGAACAGTCAGTTGATTGTTCAGGCTTTTTTTATATGAAATAATATCAATTATCTATACATCATATAACATCTATAATTGAAGAACAGGGGACTGAGTTTACTAAAATTTATCCAAACCCAGCAATTGATTGTCTCATTAATGAACTTCTAAACAAATCAGAAAAAGAAATTTTAAATATTCAAGGGTAAATACTTTTAAACCAAAAAACCGAAAATGCAAAGACTGATATTAATGTCTCATCATTAACTGATGGTATTTATATTTTAAAAATTCAAAATGCAGATGGGATATTGGTTAAGAAGTTTATGAAAGATTAATCAAACTCACATTCCTTCAATATAAAAGATCACTTACGATAAGAAGAAAAAACCCAGCGTTAAAATGTGCAACAGTTACATTAAAAAAAATGAAGTAATTTTAGAAAGAAATGGTTTTTAATTTAGCATTATAGTAAAAGTGTGAGTGTTCATAGAAGAGGGAAGTCCTGAACAATCGGTTGATTGTTCAGGCTTTTTTAATATGAATTATATCAATTATACATACATCATATTACATTTATAATTGAAGAACAAGGGCCATAATTTGCTAAAATTTACTCAAACCCAGCAACTGATTGTCTCATTATTGAACTTCTAAACAAATCATAAAAAAAAATTTTTAAATATTCAAGGGTAAATACTTTTAAACCAAAAGACCGAAAATGCAAAGACTGATATTAATGTCTCATCATTAACTGATGGTATTTATATTTTAAAAATTCAAAATACAGATGGGATATTGGTATAGAAGTTTGTGAAGGAATAATCAAACTCACAAACACAGGATATAAAAATGCGATTACCACAAAACAGTTAATTACTTTTACTGGGTTTATGCTTATTGAGTGATTTTAATAATGATTAATAAATGATAAATTAATTATTATTGAATAAATACTAATCCTAAAATTATTAATATTCTTATAGGAAAAATATTATGCAGAAAACAATATTAGATATACAGAAGTTGAAAAAAACAGCCCATAAATTAAGGACAATTACACATCCTCAGAGAATTGAGATAATTAAAATGCTCGATAAGAATACCGAGATGAATGTTTCGGATATCTACAATAAACTGCAAATAACCCAACCTGTTGCATCGCATCATCTCATTGTTCTTAAATTATGTGGAATTTTATTATCAAAGCGAGTTGGGAAAAACACATTTTACTCTGTAAATAAGCAATTTCTTGATGAATTAATTGATTCTGTTAATAAGTGTGTATGATTTGAATTGTTGATTAATCTTAAATTCGATAGCAGAATTTCTTGTGAAAATTTAGACAAACTTTCATTTGCATTTTATAAAAATATAATTATTAATTTGTAACCTATACAGCAATTACCCATTTGACCGTTAAAAAGAAAATTTCCCGCGTTAAATAAAAAATTGCCAACGTTCACAGGTTATCATTTCTTCAAACTATCCTCTTAGCATAATTTTAACTTGATATAGACATAGGCTCTAAGGAGTTTATTGAAACTATCAATTAAAAATCAGTTTGCTCCAAAGAGGTTTAGGAATTTTTTTAAAATCATTAGGAATGTAGTTATAATCCAGGTATTATTAACAGCAGTATGTGTAGTTCGAACTTTTTAACTATTTCAACCTCCTGAAAAAAAAACTTTGAGTTTGTAAAGTTTTGAGTTCATAAAGTTAAATGGAATGAAGTGTAATGAGAGAAAACGTAAATCTGAAATGGACGAGTTATAAAAAAAGGAAGAACCCGAAAATCCCTGCTTGCAGGCAGGCTTATAATGGTGAGAAAAAATTGTTTAAATAAGAACTCAAAGTTATGTCAGAGAAACAAAAATCCAGTTTAGTAGCTCGTCTTGGAATGACGGGTTTAATTGCAATAATATTAGCATTACTGGCTCCATTAATACCACTTTTAGGTGAGCATGCGCTTTATATTGGATTGGTTGCTCTATTAATAAGCATCATTGGATTGATACTTACAATCATAAAATATACTTCATAGGGGATTCTTATTATTGCTTACGCAATATTGTTAATTCATAACATGGGAGCATTGTATTAGCGCAGATCATCTAAAAAAAATAAATATATGAGAAAAACAATCTTCATTTTTACAGCAGTTTTAACTTTCTGCTTTAGCGGTAGCGCGCAAACCGCCTATATAACTAATAATGGTACAAATACCATATCAGTTATTAATGTTACAACAGGTACTGTTACAACTACAATTACAGTTGGTAATAATCCATATGGTGCATCTATTAGCACTGACGGAAGTAAGACGTATATTACGAATCTAAGTGATAACACTGTAAGCGTAATAAACAACGCGAGCAATACTGTTACAGTCACAATCCCGGTTGGTACTACTCCTATAAGCATATGCGTAAACCCCGACGGAAGCAAGGTATATGTTGCGAACTGGAATGATAATACAGTAAGTGTAATAAGCACTGCCACCAATACAGTTACGGCTACAATTACAGGTTTTAATGAACCTGGTGGTGAAGTTGTAAGTCCCGATGGCAGCAAGGTATATGTTGCAAATCAAGGCGCAGGTACAGTAAGTGTGATAGATGCGCCGAGCAACACGATTACTGCTACAATTACGGTTGGTAGCAGTCCCTGGGGGCTGACAATAACCCCCGATGGAAGCAAGATATATGTTGCAAATAACAGTGATGGTAATGTAGGTGTAATTAAAACTTCCGATAATTCTATAATAACAACAATTACGGTTGGCAATAATCCCTCTGGTGTATCTGCGAACCCCGATGGAAACAATGTATATGTTACGAATCAAAGTGATAATACTGTAAGTGTAATAAACACTTCCGACAATACGGTTACGACTACAGTTCCTGTTGGTGCTTATCCTGAAGGCATATCTTTAAGCCCCGATGGGAGCAAGATATATGTTGCGAATAGGGATGATAATGATGTAAGTGTAATTGATGCTGCATCCAATAGTGTTACAGGAACCATTGCGGTTGGTGCTGGTCCTAAAGCATTTGGAAATTTTATTTCTATATATAGCGGCGAAGACACATGGACAGGGGCAATTAATACTGACTGGAACACGGCAGGGAACTGGAGCGCCGACGTGGTTCCGACTTCCGGATACAATGTAACTATCCCCAATGTAACCAACGACCCAATTGTTAATCAGATCATGGGTTCTCCGGCAACTTGCCATAATTTAACGATCAACAATAGCGGTTCGCTAACTATCAATGCGGGCAAAGCAATAACGGTAAGCGGAAATATAACAAATGATGGAACCCTTACCATCAAATCCGATGCAAGTAATATAGGGAGTCTGCTTAATAGCGGAACAATAACGGTAAGCGGAACTTTTAATATAGAACGATATTTAAGTACGAATGGCAGCAGCCGCTGGGAATACGTTTCATCACCGGTGGTTTTGGCTTCTTCATCACTTTTTACTTCAGCTTCACATGCATTATATTATGCCGATGAAGCAAACAATGCATGGGTTAGTATACTAAATGCATCTCCACAGAACATGACAATACTAAAAGGTTATACTCGGAAATATGTTAATGGACAAGGGGACGGTGATGCAGTAAAAACATTTACAGGTGTATTAAATACAGGATCGCAATCCATTGGTCTTACAAGAACAGAATCAGCGCCTGGAGCACAGCATGGATGGAACCTTGTAGGCAATCCATACCCCAGTAGCATGGATTGGAATGCTTCATCTGGTTGGACAAAAACGAATATAGATAACGCAATCTATTTTCGAACCAATGGGAATTATGGATCATATATATCAGGAGTAGGAACCAACGGAGGCACACAATACATTCCACCAATGCAGGCATTTTGGGTTAGGGTATCATCAGGCAATACAATAGGAACACTTGCATGCAATAACAATGTCAGGGTTCATAACAATCACAACATTTACAAAACCACGTCGCTCGACAACACACTGCACCTAACGGCAACAAATAATGCAAACGGGCTTACCGATGATACTTATATTCGTTTTAACCAGGATGCAACCGATGACTTCGATAGCCAGTACGATGCTTATAAAATGTTTGCAGCCGATTCAGCATATCCGCAGGTATATACAAATAATAGTACAGATGATATATCCATCAATAGCCTTAGTGAATTAACAGGCGAACGCACAGTTCCTCTTGGATTCAAAACAAGTATAAGCGGACAGTTTACTTTAACGGCAGACATGGTGTCAAGTTTTATCGATAACGGAAATACCGTTTATCTTGAAGATATACAAAATGGAATTTTCAAGGATCTTTCGGTAAACAACACTTACCAATTTACATCAGGAATAACAACAGGATTAACTCGCTTTGTATTGCATTTCAATCCAACAATCACAAACATTACTGAAAATGTAGAAACCGGTATTGAAATATTTTCTTCGAATAATGAAGTTCATATAAGCAGCATGGAAATGCTTGATGGTGATGTAGCCGTATATGATATGCTAGGGCAGGTTGTAGCAAGCAGACATTTGTCGGGAAGTACATCATGTATATTCAATATGGAATCAAAATGTGCTGTATATATTGTAAAATATACCACAAGTGACCAAACGCTAACCAGGAAAATTTTCATAAATCAATAAGAAGGGGAGGCGATAAATATGGAAAAACAAATTATACTTCAAAAGATGGGAATAACAGAAAACAAAAAGAAAAAGAGATATAGCCGTCCGGGTATTACTAAAATCAAAATTGATAATGAAATTTCATTGGTTATGATGTCAGCAAATCCAGATGGTGACCCTCAGGAATCTATTAATCCCGGCAATTTTATTCTTAACCCATTTAAATTACCGAACCTTTAATGGTATGATTTATCTACTCAAAAAGTTCTCATTTCGTTCGAAAAACATTATGCTACTAAGAGTAAAAAATTACGTGACAATAATACTTATTAAGTATTCATAACATTTCTATCTATGAAAAATATTCAGAAAAAAAACAACAGTAAAAGACGCAATTATTCTAAACCTTCTGTGAAACGAATACGCCTTGACAATGAAATATCAATGGTGATGATGTCTCCCCCGCCTGACCCGAGGGAAAGCATTCAGCCCGATCATTTTTCGGTGAACCCGTTTAAAATATCGAAACTTTAAACACACACCTGCATCAAACCAAAGCCTTACATTCCAAAGGCTTTGGTTTAATTAAATTTATTAATAAACACCAAATATTCACTAAAATGAAAAAAATCGCATTCTTCTTTTTTGCTATGTTTTTATTTGCAAACCTTTTTGCAGATGAAGTCCCTATCTCAAAAGCACGTGAAATAGCAAAGAACTTAATCTATGAGAAAACCAATTTAAAACTCTCTGAAGTCAGTATTGAAGATGAAATCATCAAAGAAAAAAACGGAAATATAATTTACTACATCTTTAATATTGACAACAACCATGGATTTGTAATTGTTTCCGCCGAAGATCATGGCATTCCAATATTAGGATATTCGACGACGGGAAATTTTGACATAACTGATGTTCCTGTTCAATTAACCGGATTGTTGGAGAATTATACCCTTCAGATTGAAAAAATACGAGATGAAAATTTTTCAAGCAACCTTACTATTGACAGGCAATGGGAAAAATATGCAGTTTCGAATATTTCACTAAAAAAAAGCTATTCGCAATTAAAAGCTGTGTTGCCTTTACTAAGAACTACATGGAACCAAAACGCCGGATACAATGCAGATTGTCCTGCTGATGCCGGAGGACCGGGAGGCCATGCATATGCAGGTTGTGTGGCTACTGCTGCAGGACAGGTTATGAAATATTATCATCATCCGTATCAGGGAACAAGCAGTCATTCGTATTCCGAACCTGGTGGCGGTAATTGTGCAGCTTCATATGGTGTTTTATCGGCTGATTATAGCACAACCACCTATGGCTTTGCCAATATGCCCGATAATTCATATAACGCTGAAGTTGCAACACTACTGTATCATATTGGTGTTGCTGTTGAAACGGACTATTGTTATGATGGTTCTGGGGCATCTACTTCATCCCTTGAATATGCTTTAGAAACATATTTTGGATATAATTCTTCTGCAAATTATGTTTCTAAAGGGGCAACCAGTGATGCTGATTGGTTAACCCTGGTGAAAGGAGAAATTGATTCGGAAAAACCGCTTATATACAGAGGCGATGGAGTCGGAGGAGGACATTCATTTGTTTGTGATGGTTATGACGGCTCTGATAATCTGCATTTCAATTTTGGCTTGAGTGTCTCATATAATGGGTATTATGCTGTTTCTTCAATCAATCCCGGCACATACGATTTTACAAATAATCAGGGTGCTATTTTTGGTATTGCACCATTAACAACCTCTGTTCCTGTCAGTGATTTTACCACTGAAGGAATGTTAAAAAGCGTTGCTGCCGGTGGCTCTATTCAATTCTACGACCAGTCATCCGGAGGCCCTATCACATGGAGCTGGGAATTCCCCGGAGGAACACCTTCAACCTCTTCAAGCGAGGATCCATTAATAACATACAATTATCCAGGCATATACAAAGTAAGTTTAACTGCTACAAATGCTACAGGAGCAGGAAATAAAGAAACGAAAATATCTTATATCATCGTTGGAGAAACCGTAACGGCTGCTTCCTGTTCGCCCACCACGGAGGAAGGAATCGTCGGAAATTACGGAACAGGTGTTTTTCGTTTTACTCTAGAAGATATTGATAATTTTTCGGGCAGCGCTAAAAGTGACCATCTTACCTTCGGAGGAAGTGGGTATATGGATTTTTCCTCAAGGGCAACTACCACACTTGAGGTGAGTACTCTATATAATGTATCAGTAACTGTCGGCGCCTCTAATAATGAATATGTAAGAATTTATATTGATTACAATAATAACGGCGATTTTACTGATGCAGGTGAACTGGTGTATAACTGGGGTACAGCAACAAAAGGAGAACAAACAGGCAGTTTCACTACACCTGCTAATCCAACACTCAATACGCTATTAAGATGCCGGGTTATTTCTGATACGTGGCCGATTCAAGGTCCATGCGGCAGAACTACTTCACCTGCCGGTCAATACAAATACGGACAAGCAGAAGATTATGGCATTTACATAAAAGGACCCGCCACAACCACATGGGACGGAAGTGAAAGCAGCGACTGGGATAATGATGATAACTGGGATAATGGAACTCCGGGATTGTATACAAATGTTATTGTTGCTTCAAGTGGGTCCGCTCCTGTGATTAATTCAACAGCAAGCTGTTTTGACTTTACAATTAATGCCGGAGCTTCATTAACAATTAATGCCACAAAATTTTTAGGTGTTAATGGTGATTATACAATTAAAAGCCCGTTAAACAATAATCCAACAGGATCATTTATCGACAATGGAACATTGACAGTTAACGGCTCAACTACAGTTGAACGATATCTTGCTGACAGCCGCTGGTGGTATTTGGGTTCGCCCATGAGCGATGCTACTGCAAATGCTTTTGGAACTTTGTCAGCAACGCCAGGCACTGGTGTTCGCCTGTTCTCATGGGATGAGACCACTGCCACCTATACAGCGATCACAAATGGAGCCACTGCATTAAACCCCTTGCAGGGCTACCCGTACAAGAACTCTAACATAGGGGTTCCTGAAATCGCAGTATTCACAGGTACACTGAATAGCGGAGCCATATCAGATAATACCCTGACACGCACCGCAACAGGAACATACGATGGCTACAACCTTGTGAGCAATCCATACCCCAGTACCATGGATTGGGATGCTGCTTCGGGTTGGACTAAAACAAACCTTGATGATGCAATCTATTTCCGAACCAATGGGAATTTTGGATCCTATATATCAGGAGTAGGAACCAACGGAGGCACGCAATACATACCCCCCATGCAGGCGTTCTGGGTCAGGGTATCATCAGGCAATACATCAGGAACAATTGCATGCAATAACGATGTAAGGGTTCATAACAATCACAACTTTTACAAAACCACATCGCTTGACAACACACTGCACTTAACTATAACTAATAGCGCAAACGGACTTACTGATGATACTTATATTCGCTTTTTAACTGATGCAACCGATGACTTCGATAGCCAATACGATGCGTATAAAATGTTTGCAGCTGATTCCACATATCCACAGGTATATACCAATAATGGAACGGATGATATATCCATCAATAGCCTTAGTGAACTAACAAGCGAACGCACCGTTCCTCTTGGATTCAAAACCAGTGTTAGCGGTCAGTTCACGATAGCTGCAGATATGGTTTCCAGTTTTACCGATAACGGAAATACCGTTTATCTTGAAGATTTACAAAGCGGGAATTTACAGGATCTTTCAGTAAATAGAAGCTACCAATTTGCATCAGGAGTAACAACAGGGATAGCCCGCTTTGTTTTGCATTTCAATCCAACAATCACCAACATTACTGAAAATGCAAAAACCGGTATTGAAATATTTTCTTCGAATAATGAAGTTAATATAAGCAGCATGAAAATGCTTAATGGCGATGTGAGTGTATATGATATGCTAGGGCAGGTTATAGCAAGCAGACATTTGTCGGGAAGTACATCCTGTATAATCAATATGGAATCAAAATGTGCTGTATATATTGTAAAATATACCACAAGCGACCAAACGATAAGCAGGAAAATTTTCATTAATCAGTAAGACGGGGAGGGGAGAAATATGGAAAATCAAATTATACTTCATAACATGGAAACAACAGAAAACAAAAAGAAAATAGATATAGTCGTCCTGATATTACTATAGTTAAAATTGATAATTAAATTTCATTAGTTATAATGTCAGCTAATCCAGATGGAGACCCTCAAGAATCTATTAATCCTGACAATTTTATGCTTAACCCGTTTAAATTACAGAACCTTTAATGGTATGATTTATCTACTCAAAAAGTTCTCATTTCATTTAAGAAATAGTTTGACAGCAATTAAAAGTAATTGCCCGGTAAATTGCCGGATTAGTTTAAGAGTTGTTTCTAAAATATCTTCGTAAATTGATGGCTTCATTGGGAAGAAAGAATAAGTAACGATAGCCTTATCCACATTAAGAAAAAATTGACCAATCACAAGTAACTGTTCAAGATTCGATGTGATTTCTGTGATTTTATTCTTTATTATTGATCTTGGGTTTGTCTTAGTTTTAAAATATGGCCATTTCGAAAACAGCTGTTTATTCGCATAGATGCTACTTATAACATTTCTGGCTAACAACTCTTCTCCCGAACATATGATATAATATGTGACCAATTAATTTTCCTCATTAAACTTCCGATTGCATTTTTAACTAAAACGTTAAGAAAAAATATTACTACGTTAAAAAAATACTCTAGTACGTTAATTTAAAGTTCATTGATTAGAGTATTTCAAATCATTTTATTTGTACTCTAGAATAATGTGAAGAAATGTCCCAAATAATAAATTCTTCTAAAATATTAATAATTCTCCAAATTCCAACATTATGAAAAAACAGAAATATGAAAATTATCTTTATGTGATGTTTTTTATTTTATTTTTTTCATTACAATTTAATACAAGAATCATTGCACAATGTGTCAATGCGGATTTCTCAATGTGTAATTATACAAATTGGACAGGTTCTCATGGAGTAAATAATGCAGGAACTTATAGTAGTATAGTTGCTGGAATAACAGGAGGATATCAGACTATGAAATGTACTCCAGGAATCGACGCAAATACAACTACATGTGGAGGAGGAGGACTAAACTTTATTCCTCCAGGTGGAACTGCCAGTTGCAGGTTAGGATATAACTTAACTGGTAAGACATCAGAACGAATAGAATATCATATTAATGTCAATGCATCAAATTGTTTTTTCACTTATCAATATGCTTTAGTTTTTCAACAACCGAATCATGCACCTGCCGATCAGCCCAAATTTACTATTTATGTTCTTAATTCTGCCAACCAATTGGTAGACCCTGTCTGCGGAAAATATGAAGTTTTTGCAGCGGACTCACTACAGGGATGGAATTATACTTGTTCTCCTGCAGTTATCTGGAAAGATTGGACAAGCGTTGCTATTGATTTGTCTCCCTATATTGGACAAAACCTTACAATACAATTTACTGTTTATTCCTGTGCGTTAGGTGAGCATTGGGCTGATGCATTTGTATCTTGTTCATGTGCATCACCTCAAATAACTCAGCAATGTTCAGGGCAATCTGTTTTACTTACTGCACCAGTAGGTTTTGCATCATATTCATGGAGTAGTGGCGGCACAGGGCAATCAGTGTCCATTCCAAATCCTGTTTTAGGTACAGTTGTTACATGTACGTGCACAACGGTACAAGGTTGCCAGGTTTTGCTTCATGATACGATAACAGAGCAGCCAGCTATATTTACATTAAATTCACCAAATGTATGTGGTGGACAGCCTGCAATTATTACAGCTACAGGCGGAAATAATTCCTATCTATGGAACAATGGGTTATCTGGATCTTCAATTTCTGTTGCTCCAAGCTCAACTACAACTTATACTGTTACTGCAACTGAAGCGGGAGGATGTACTTCTACAGATAATGTAATAGTGAATGTGAATCCAAGTCCAACGATAACAGTAACACCATCATCGCCATCGATATGTCCGGGGAGCAGTGTGGTTTTGACAGCGAGCGGTGCAACGAATTACACATGGTCACCAGGAACAGGTTTATCGTCAACGACAGGTAGTACAGTAACAGCAA
>Ga0208789_1001095_pt1 | contig 17419 bp, 17 predicted proteins | sample Methanotroph_Enr_FD_187368 | JGI IMG/M metagenome (GOLD analysis project Ga0208789, IMG submission 187368) | Enriched soil microbial communities from Old Woman Creek wetland in Ohio, USA - Methanotroph_Enrichment_5 (SPAdes) (version 2) | ecosystem: Environmental > Terrestrial > Soil > Wetlands...
TTTCATAGCAGGTTTATTCATTTAAAAAAAAACCGTTTCGCGCATTTGATTTTTCTTGCGTACCATTAGGGAAGGATTGCTTCCTTTTTTTCTTTTTTCTTTTTTCTTTTTTCTTTTTTCTTTTTTTCCTGGAAAATTTTGGAAGAGTTTATCCCAATGAAATCGGGAGGTGCTAAAGGAAAGATTGGAATAAACCCTTTAAAATCCGTATTTCACTGTAATTAACGGTTCTCAATTTTCAAATTTTCAAATCCCCAAATTTTCAAACCCTCTTCTTATGAAAAAGTACTTCATCGATCCCCGGCCGATCATAGTCCGTTAAACCGGCAAATGTGCCTAATAAGTTCAACCATCCTCAAAAAAGGCACAGCAGCTTATCACTGGCCTTCTGAAGGGAAACTCTATTGCCAATCCTGTGGAGAATCAGAATACCGAATGTGGGATTTTTCTTGACTTACCTTTATATATGTACTATTTTTATATGTCATTTTTGTAGAATAGTGTTTATATTATCTGGCAACTTAAAATCTAAATTTTATGGACATTCATGCGCATCACCTTCACAAAGCCCCGGGCGAAAAAGCCTGGCATTACTTCTTTGAGTTCCTTATGCTATTTTTAGCAGTGTTCTGTGGATTTCTGGCAGAATATCGCCTGGAACACCGAATAGAAAGAGACAGGGAAAAGGAGTTTATTGCTTCTGCCGTCAGAGAAATGAAAATGGATCTTCAGGCTTTGATACCTTATATCAATGACAGTAACCTGTATAAAAATCAAGATACCCTTGCAGTTTTATTGTTGACTGGAAATCGCTCTCAAGAAACGATTAATAAGATGTACCGATTATACTTCAATTACGAATATACAGAACCACCTTTAGTCTTTAAGAAAAATACTTTAACCCAGTTAAAGAGTGCAGGGAATATGAGGTTGATACGAAAAAGCGCCGTGGTTGACAGCCTTCTCGGCTGGGATGGTTCTATTACATTTGCAACATTAGTTCATGAAAAGTTTGAGAAGCTCGCTGACGATAATCAAATTTTGGGCTCCAAAATATTTGATGGTAGTTATTTTATTCAATATGGCAAATGGATAACAGTTGAACAAGAAATTTCAGCAAAAAAATCTTTCCGTTTGATGAAAAATGATGAAGCTTTGCTTCATGAACTGGGTACAAATATCAAGAAACAAGCCATGTATTTAAAATTTTACTATATTTGCCTTAACAACCATAAACTATACACCACCCGTCTGATTGACTTTTTAAAAAAAGAATATAATCTTCAGGATATCTAATATTCAATTGTTTGATACGAATTAGCTTAAACAAATTTGACACTTTTTCTCGCTGTCTCCCCTCTCTAAGTCTCCTTGTCTATTTTCACACCCTCCCCATCTTCACCATCCTTTTCCGATTAACCATCACCTTTGCTAAACAGACGTATCGGACAGCATCAATCCCATGATTGAATTTATCAATCGGTTCATTCGTTGCTTTTCCTGCCTGGTCTTCCTTCCACTTATAATTCTTAAACTCCCGGATCAGGTTAACCGATCCTTTCATGATATGGATCTTATATCGCTCCATAATATCCAGACCGGCTAAAATGCTGTCCTTCCCCTTAAAGGTCGCCTGTATATTAAATCTTTCCTTTTAAATTTCATAAATGCATTTCGGCTGGTTATCTGCGATAACCTCATCCGTCCATTTTAAACCTAGTTCACCCAGCCATTTGGAAATATCCTGGTTAGTCAGTCCCCGGTTGTAAATTAATTCATCAAGATAAAGATCACCACCACACAAACCCACTTTTATTAACGCTGTCGGGTCATTCGAGAAACCAAAGTCCATACCGTAAACCACCCACTTGCAATCTGTTGGGAACGTTTCGCATTGCTCCCAATTGGTAAAGATCAGCCCCTTGATTTGTCCAGGGAGCCCAAGCCCATAAACTCGCCAGTAATTCTCATCCACATATTTCAGTTGCTCAATCTCCTTTACCACCTCAGCAGGCAGAAACTCCATATTATCCAGGTAGGTAGATTGGATAAACTTGCAATCCTTCCTAGGGATCACCAGGTCATAAATCCATTGTTCCTCCATGCTGGGATTATAGTTAATAAAAATCTGCTTTTCTGTCCTGATGCTCAATTGAATGTAGTCTTCCAGGTTCAATTCGTTTGCCTCATTGATAAAAAGGCAGGTTCGTTTAGCACCTCTCTTTTTCTGCGGCTGGTCCAGGCTCACGAACTCAAACAGGTTCCTGTTAAGCAAATAGGTGTTTTCAGTCTTATTATGTTTCAGTTCGTCATACAAATCCGCATCCTTCAGTATTTCAAAGAAATCCCGCATCACAGATGCTTTCAGTGTGGGCATGGTTTTCCTCACAATCGTAAAAACCGCATCTCTTTCCTCAAACGACTTTTTCAGGATCAGCAGCTGAAGAATACTATACATTTTTCCGCTCCGGCTGCTTCCCTGGTTAACCACTATTTTTGTGGTGGCACTGTAGTTTTTCCGGAAAACAACGGATACTCTACACTTCTTTTCCATCAGCACCTACCACTTCAAATGTGATCTTGGCAATAGCTTTTTCTTCAGCACCCATATCCAGGTTCACCCGTTGCAGTTTTGGCCGGATATATACCTGCAAATCTGCTCATAATTTGATCCGGTCCGGCGGTTTCAACTTTCTGAGGTCTTCCTCTACTGGTTCATCCAGCAGTTCCAGCACCATTCCCCCTTTGCCTGTATTTCACTCTTTTTTCCATGCAAAAATACCTTTCAATTATCATCAGTTTAATCACTGGCGGAGGAATTTCAACTTTCATCTATCTCCGTTACATCCGCAAAGTCGGAAAGATCAACTACACCGAAAAGGCCATAGCCTTCATCGAAAAACAATACGATGATGTTCTGGCTAAAAACAAAGCGTTGCACGAAAGAGTTACTGCCTTGGAAAAACTTATTCCATTGGTTTGCTTCAGGATGGGATGTGAGCTTAGGCAGAATAAAGAAAAGTAGTAATATTACGATATAAGCTATTAAAAGTGCACAAATTGCTCATTAATTGAACGATAGGAGGGGAGAGGTAAATTTCCGAATTGTATGTAAATATGTATGTAAAAGAAAAAACCGACTGTAACATATTGTTTATCAGTCGGTTTAGTATTTTAAAAGTGATCCGCTTGGGATTCGAACCCAAGACCCCATCCTTAAAAGGGATGTGCTCTACCTGCTGAGCTAGCGAATCATTCTCGTTATTTTGAGGGTGCAAAGGTACATCTTTCCTTCAATTCTGCAACTTAAATTGAAAATAAATTTCTTATCATTGAATCCCAGATATTTACAGTATCCGGTAACTCATTAGCCTTGGAAGCGTCTCTTCTCTCATGCCTGAAGACTCAAATTATCTGAAACTACCAATAATGATCTTTAATTTAAAAAAGCGATTTCTCTCAAATTAGAGGTATTAATAACGCAGAATACCCTTTCCTTCACGGATAATATTTACTTCCCCCTGGGTACAATCGAGCACCGTTGAAGGGATATTCCCGCCAAAACCTGCATCTATTACCAAATCCACGTTGTTGGCAAATTTTTCGTAGATTAATTCAGGATCAGTTGTGTATTCCAGAATTTCATCATCATCATGCACGGAGGATGACATAATCGGATTACCTAATAACCGAACAATTTCGAGTGTAATCAGATTATCAGGAATCCTGATGCCTACAGTCTTACGTTTACTTTGGATATGACGCGGAACATTATTGCTGGCATTCAGAATAAAGGTGAAAGGGCCTGGAAGGTTTGCCTTCATTACCTTGAAGATGTGATTTTCAATTGGTTTGCAATAATCCGAAAGCTGGCTGACATCGGAACAGATGAATGAAAATGTTGCCTTTCCTGGTTTTATTCCCCTAAGTTCAGAGATTTTTTCAATAGTTCTGCTTTTAAAAATGTCACAGCCAATTCCATATATGGTATCAGTGGGATAAACAACAATACCGCCATCGCGCAAACATTCAACCACAGTTCGTATCTGGCGTTCGCTCGGATTGTCAGGATGTATTTTAATTAGCAGAGCCATAATCGGAGGTTATAAATCCATTTTATGTGTGTCTTCAATAAACTTTGCCATTCCAAGATCCGTGAGCGGATGATACAATAATCCAAGAATTGAAGCTAAAGGACTGGTGATTACATCAGCACCAAGTTCGGCACATTTTACAATATGGTTCACATTGCGGATTGAGGCTGCAAGGACCTGCGTTTCATATCCATGGTAACGGTAGATATTTACTATCTGTTCAATAAGTTGAAGCCCATCAACACTTGTATCATCTATACGGCCAATAAAAGGCGAAACATAGGTTGCGCCGGCTTTGGCTGCCAGTATTGCCTGTCCGGCTGAAAATACCAATGTGCAATTTGTGGCAATGCCATTATCGGTTAAATACCGGATTGCTTTAATGCCATCCTTAATCATAGGTATTTTGACAACTATATTCGGATGAAGTTCAGCCAGAACATGGGCTTCAGCGATCATCCCAGCATAATCGGTTGATAGGACTTCTGCGCTTACCGGGCCATTTACAATTTCGCAGATAGCTACATAATGTTTCAAAACATTATCCCTCCCTTTGATGCCTTCTTTAGCCATAAGCGAAGGGTTAGTGGTAACTCCGTCGAGAATACCAAGTGCATTGGCTTCCCGAATCTGATCCAGATTGGCTGTATCAATAAAAAACTGCATGTTCGGATTTTTTTAGAGTGATGAAAATTGAATTTTTCGCAAAGTTAGCTACTTTTAACTATTGAGATACTAATTTTTTCGCACTAATCGATATTGCAGACTGATTTTTCGAAGGACAGAATATTCAGATTGAAGTCCGGGGTAAAATATTTTAGTTTATCTAAAAGCACTATTATGAAGAGAAAAATAGCGTAAAGTTCAGGGCATAAAAAATGGGTAAGCTACTTATATCGCACCGCTCAACCATTTACCCTTGCTACATTCCTGTCCTGGGGGAGTTCAATAGGAGCTGGTCGTATAAGACTTACCCATCTGCAAAAGTACTACTTTTTATGTCCGAAAAAACATCGAACAGATTTTTTACCGTTTTTAATCAAGTTTCTTATCTTTGCACTAAACAAACAATTTTAACTATAAAAAAATGGAAACAAAAAACTCAATGTTCAATTCAGCCTTAAAATCCGGCCTAATTATCGGAGCTGTTTCGATAGTTATCTTTATTATTATGTATGTTGCTGATTATAAGCCTGTCGGCATTATGATGCCAATAGTAATTATGCTCATAGGTTTAGCAATCAACATCGTGATGTTAGTGATTTTATTTAAGAATTACAGGACCCAGATTGGTGGTTTTATTTCATTCCGGGATGCTTTTCTTTATTGTTTCATTACACTCGCAATAGCAACTTTGGTTTCCACCATTTTCACGCTCTTATTCATCCAATTTATTGAACCCAACTATTATAAAAGTATAATGGAAGCACAAAAAGCGTATATGGAAAATTACCTTTCAGGGAAAGTTTCTGAAGAACAGATGGCTCAGACTTTAGATAAACTTGATGAACAGGCCGCAAAAATGACAGCCTTTTCTTCTTTTATAAAATCCCTGATAGGCGGTGTTATCTTTGATGGTATTATCGCTTTGATAGTTGGAGCAATAATGAAAAAAAATCCTGATGTATTTGATAATGCGTCAGGAGGAGTAATTTAAATCTTTTTATGGACATTTCTGTTATAGTGCCATTACTGAATGAAGAAGAATCACTGCCTGAACTTTGTCAATGGATTGAGAGAGTTATGCAGGAGAATAACTTTACGTATGAAATTCTGCTAATTGACGATGGCAGCTATGATAATTCATGGAATGTTATTCAGCAATTGCATCTGAGTGACGCCAGGATAAAAGGTATTAAATTCCGGAGGAATTACGGCAAATCAGCGGCTTTGAACACAGGTTTTAAAACTGCAGGCGGAGATGTTGTAATCACTATGGATGCAGATCTTCAGGATAGCCCGGATGAAATTCCGGGCTTGTATTCCATGATAAAGGAACAAGGATTTGATCTTGTTTCGGGTTGGAAAAAAGTGCGCCATGATCCTTCACTTACCAAAAACATCCCTTCAAAATTTTACAACTCAATGACCAGCCGGATGTCGGGAATAAAGTTACATGACCATAACTGCGGATTAAAGGCTTATAAAAAAGAAGTGATTAAAAGCATAGAGGTATATGGTGAAATGCACCGGTACATTCCTGTGATCGCAAAATGGAACGGGTTCAAAAAAATAGGGGAGAAGGTAGTTGAACACAGGAAACGGAAGTTTGGCGTTACTAAATTTGGCGTAAACCGCTTTATAAACGGTCCGCTTGACCTGATATCCATCATGTTTGTTTCGAAATTCGGGAAAAAACCTATGCACTTATTCGGTATGCTGGGAATGTTACTGTTCATTATTGGTTTTGCGATAGCCGGGGTGCTGGCTTATGCGAAATTTTTCCTGGCTGAATACAGGATGACCGATCGTCCACTCTTTTATTTCGGATTGTTAGCAATGGTACTGGGGACACAATTGTTCATGACCGGATTCCTGGCAGAAATGGTGGCACGCAACTCACCTGAGCGCAACCATTACCTGATTGAAAAGGAACTCTTCTAAATTAATCTGTCTGACATTTTGTAAGCCAAACGAATGGAACAACGCAATGTTATCATCATAGGTACAGCTTATCCATTCAGGGGCGGGGGAATGTCAACATACAACGAAAGACTTGCACGGGCTTTTCAGCAGCGTGGCGACAAGGTCACCATTTATACCTTCAGCCTGCAATACCCCGGTTTCCTGTTTCCGGGCAAAACACAGTATTCTATAGAACCGCCACCTTCAGATTTAAATATCAAGGTTAAGATCAATTCTGTGAATCCGTACAACTGGATCAGGGTTGGGCTGGAAATAAAAAAACTGAATGCTGATATTATTATAATCCGCTACTGGATGCCTTTTATGGCGCCTTGCCTGGGTACGCTGGCACGAATTATCAGGCGTAATAAACATAGTAAAGTTGTTGCAATCACTGATAATATCATTCCTCATGAAAAAATGCCCGGTGGCACACTGCTTTCACGCTATTTTGTAAAAAGTTGCGATGGGTATATTGCCATGTCAAGGGCAGTTCTGCTTGATCTGGCTAAATTTGATAAAATCAGGCCACGCTTATTCTCGCCCCATCCTTTGTATGATAATTTTGGCGCAGCCGTTCCCAAAAGCCTGGCTAAAAAGCATTTAGGTCTTGAAGAAGAAACGAAATATATTCTTTTCTTTGGCTTTATCCGTGAGTATAAAGGCCTGGATCTGTTAATCAAAGCTTTTGCAGATGAACGCTTCAGGAAACTCCCTGTTAAACTCCTTATAGCCGGTGAGTTTTATATAGATGGCAAGCCATACCTGGAATTAATTGACCAACTCGGACTTAAAGATGAAATTATCTTACGAACTGAATTTATAGAAAACAGCGAAATTGTCAATTATTTCTGTGCATCGGATATCGTAGCCCAGCCATATAAAGATGCCACGCAAAGCGGTGTTACCCAGATTGCTTACCATTTTGAAAAGCCCATGCTGACAACGAATGTCGGTGGATTGTCAGAAATGGTGCCTGATGGAAAAGTCGGCTACGTGGTTACTCCTGATGTGAATGAAATAAGTGAGGCGTTGCTGCGTTTTTTTAATGAAAATAAAGAACAGGAATTCTCTGCCTATGCCGCAATCGAAAAGAAACGTTTTAGCTGGGAGATTCTGCTTGAAAAGATTGATTCAATTGTTGATGACACTAAATAGAATAGCTGAAAATGTATAATTTATATCTTTAATTCATAACTAAAATCCTCCATGCTGATCAGAAGTAAAGCTCCCTTACGATTAGGCCTTGCAGGCGGTGGTACCGATGTATCGCCCTATTCTGATATATATGGCGGTGGAATTTTAAATGCGACCATCAACCTGTTTGCCTATGCCACTATTGAGCCAACAGATGATGGAATGATTCACTTTGAAACGGCTGATGGAAATCAGGTGAAATCCTTCAATTCAAATTCAGAAATAAAACCAGAAGGCATATTTGATATTCATGCAGGAATTTACAACCGGATCATAAAGAATTATCCAGGTAAAATATTATCATTCAGGCTAATAACATCCATTGATGCTCCCCAGCAGTCCGGGCTTGGAACATCATCCACATTAGCTGTTGCAATTCTTGGCGCGTTTGTGGAATGGCTCAAATTGCCTCTTGGTGAATACGATATTGCTCAGCTGGCATATGAAATAGAGCGTTTCGACCTTGGAATGGCAGGAGGGAAGCAGGACCAGTATTCGGCTACTTTTGGCGGAATTAATTTCATGGAATTTTACAAGGATAAAGTAATAGTCAATCCACTGAGAATCAAGGAATCTTATCTTGATGAACTTTCACACAACCTGTTGCTTTATTATACTGATACCAGCCGACTGTCGTCGCAAATCATTCAAAAGCAGCAGCAAAATGTAATGAATGAAGATCAAACCGCCATTAAAGCTATGCACCAGCTTAAAAAACAGGCGATTATGATGAAGGAAGCATTACTTCGTGGCAACCTGGATGAAATCGGGAAAATACTCGATTTCGGCTGGAAGTTCAAAAAACAAATGGCATCAGGAATAACGAATGACAACCTCGATAATCTTTACAAAACAGCAATAAAAAGCGGTGCAACCGGGGGGAAAATATCCGGGGCCGGAGGCGGGGGATACATGTTTTTTTATTGCCCCGGAAACACTCGTTTTCGTGTCATTGAATCACTGAAACAGTTCGGTGGTCATACTGAACGGTATGAATTTACACAGGCTGGCCTGGTAACCTGGTCCTCGTAATTTTCGCTTTTATTTTATCTTTTAAAAAGCATAAAGAATACAAGTATGGAATCGAAAATAAAATCTATTATACAATCTTCTATAGATCTTAAAACCAAAGTTTTAAGTGATCCGGATTTGATTGAAACTATTCAAAAAATTGTAAACCAGATCATTCATTGCTATGAGAATGGCGGGAAAGTTCTGTTTTGCGGCAATGGTGGCAGTGCAGCTGATGCCCAGCACCTGGCCGCTGAATTATCAGGAAGATTTTATTTCGACAGGCACCCGCTTTTTGCCGAAGCGCTGCATGTAAATTCATCTTATATTACCGCTGTCGCAAATGATTATGGGTTCGATGAAGTCTTCGCCAGGCTCGTGATGGCCATGGGCAGTAAAGATGATATCCTTATAGGTTTAAGCACTTCCGGTAATTCAATCAATATTTTACGGGCTTTTAGCGAAGCTAATTCACTGGGAATGATAACAGTAGGTTTTACGGGCCAGAGTGGAGGACAACTGAAAGAAAAATGTGCGCACCTGCTTAATGTGCCATCGGTTGACACGCCCCGCATCCAGGAAGTTCATATTATGCTCGGTCATATTATATGTGAGCTTGTGGAAGAGAAGCTTTTTAAAGACTGATGAATGATGATCACTAGAGAAGCGATCGTACTTGCCGGTGGATTGGGATCAAGGTTGCGGGATCTGTTGCCAGGTATTCCCAAATGTATGGCACCGGTGAAAGGAAAGCCTTTTCTCACTTACATTCTCGACTATCTGAGCGGACAGAAAATTGATAAAGTGATACTTTCGGTTGGTTATCGTAAAGATCAAATAATTAGTCACTTTGGTAATAATTACGAAAATTTGTCCATTGAATACTCCATTGAAAATGAGCCATTGGGGACTGGTGGTGCCGTAAAACTATCATTCAATTATTGTAAGCAAGATAACGTGTTTGTATTAAATGGAGATACCTACTTTCTCCCTGAACTTAAGGAAATGGAAGAAATGTATTTTCAAACAACCGCAGATGTTACGATTGCTGTTAAAGAAATGGCTGACACAGGAAGGTACGGACGAATTATGACTGACAAGGATACCCGGATTACTGATTTCAGGGAGAAGGATCCGATAACAACACGCGGATGGATAAATGGAGGGATTTACCTGCTTAACCGGAAGATTTTTGATGCTTTGCCTGAACAAAAATTTTCACTGGAGAATGATGTATTCAGAAAATCTTGCTCAAAGTTCAACATGCAGGCATATCAAACCGATGCATTCTTCCTGGATATGGGCATTCCCGATGATTATATTCATGCTCAGACTTTGATACCAGCACCAGGAGAAGAATGATAAGAAAACTTGCAATTGAGAAAGGATGGGCATTGTTTCTGGATAGGGATGGTGTTATAAATCAGCGTATTCCGGATGATTATGTAAAACATCCGGATGAATTTGAGTTTATTCCCGGCGTGACTGAGGCACTACAAATCTTTGCCAGGATTTTTAATCCGATTATTGTTATTACCAACCAACAGGGCATAGGACGGGGATTAATGACTAATGCACAATTAAATTTGGTTCATAATAAGATGCTTAAGTCGGTTGCTGAAACCGGAGGTCGAATTGATGCTGTATTTTACAGCGCGGATCTGAAAAACACAAGAAGTTTTACCCGCAAACCTGCTGTTGGGCTTGGGCTGAAAGCAAGAAAGCAATTCCCTTCCGTAAATTTTAAAAACAGCATAATGGCCGGTGATACATATAATGACATCCTTTTTGGTCACCGCCTTGGTATGATAACCGTGTTGGTTGGTGGTGATAAAGATGCGGCATTTCAGGCTGCAGGTATACTGGATTATACTTTCCCTGACCTGATTTCATTTGCAGATTATTTAAATAATAATCTTTAATCAAAATCTTGATTAACACCATCTAACTAATTGTTTAACAATAGTATAAAGAAATAAGACACTTTGACTCCGACTCTAATATTTATCAGCTTCTTAGCCTACACTATTCTGCTCTTTGCCGTTACCTGGATAACCACACGTAAAGCCAACAGTGAATCATTTTATATAGGGAATAAGGCATCACCATGGTTTGTGGTAGCTTACGGGATGATCGGGGCTTCACTGTCGGGTGTTACTTTCATGTCAGTTCCGGGTTGGGTAGGAGCTACACAATTCAGTTACCTTCTGGTTGTAGCCGGGTACCTGATTGGTTACACCGTTATTGCCACGGTTCTTATGCCAATGTATTACAGGCTGAACCTGACTTCGATCTATTCTTACCTTGATCAGAGGTTTGGTTTCTGGTCGTATAAAACCGGGGCATTTTTCTTTCTCTTATCACGGACAATCGGGGCTTCTTTCCGGATGTTCCTGGTTGTTAACGTGCTTCAGGTGTTTGTTTTCGATGCCTGGAATATTCCGTTTATCGTAACCGTAAGCATTTTTATTGCTCTTATCATATTATACACTTTTAAAGGCGGAATAAAGACTATCATCTGGACAGATACTTTGCAGACCACATTTATGCTCCTGGCGGTTGGCTTATCCATTTACCTGATAAGCAAAGATCTGCATTTTGATTTAAGTCATTTATTTTCAACTGTCTGGAGCAGCGATTATTCGAAGATTGTCGTTACTGACTGGCACAGCAAGCAATTTTTCCTGAAGCAGATACTCAGTGGCGCGTTTATAGCCATTGTTATGACAGGCCTCGACCAGGAAATGATGCAGAAAAACCTGAGTTGCCGCAATATCAGGGATGCACAGAAAAACATGTTTTCGTTCAGTTTTGTACTTGTATTTGTAAACCTGATGTTCCTTTTCCTGGGAGCCGTTTTATACATTTTTTCGACAAAGCACGGAATTGAGTTACCTACGCGTACCGATGATCTTTTCCCCATGATTGCCATTAAATTCCTCGGGCCGCTTGCCGGACTGGTATTTATAATCGGTTTAATTTCAGCTGCATACCCGAGTGCCGATGGTGCGCTAACTTCATTGACAACATCATTTACAATTGATTTTCTTGGTCTAAATAAGCGTACCGACCTGACCGAAGATCAGAAAAAACATTTACGTTACAAGGTACATATAGCATTTGCCGTTCTGCTTTTAATGGTAATTGTGCTTTTTAGAGCCATTAATGACAGGGCTGTGATTGATAAACTTTTTACCGTTGCCGGATATACCTATGGTCCGCTGCTCGGCCTATATGCTTTCGGATTATTTACCCGTTTCCAGGTAAATGATAAATATGTTCCTTTCCTGGCAATCAGTTCGCCGATTTTCTGCTTTTTTCTGAGTGATTATTCAGTTGTCCTTCTAAATGGCTATAAGTTTGGTTTTGAGCTGCTTATTATCAATGGATTATACACCTTTATCGGACTTTGGCTGCTACGAATCAGGAAGAAAATTGTAAAATAAAAGTTCTGAAAAACAGCTGGTTTTCCTGTTCCCGCACAGATAAAAGGGTAATTTTGTCATTCCGTAATTTAAATAAGCAACAGATATGTCGAACATCCGGTTTAAAGCCCTTGAATTAGCCATTTCGCGCCCTAAACGTACCATTGACATGCATGGTAAAGTATCTGACTATTTTGGTGAGAATACTTTTAACCAGTCAGTTATGCGCCAGTATTTATCGAAGGAAGCATTTCAGCAGTTGCAGAATGTCATAAACAAGGGTGAAAAGATTGACAGACGTATTGCCGACCAGGTTGCAACAGCAATAAAATCATGGGCAGTATCGAAAGGTGCTACGCATTATACACACTGGTTTCATCCGCTGACCGGGGCAACTGCCGAAAAACATGATTCCTTCCTTTCACCCACCACCGAAGGTAAGGCTATTGAGCATTTTGGCGCCGGCGAACTGATTCAGCAGGAACCCGATGCATCCAGTTTTCCAAGCGGAGGAATCCGTAACACCTTCGAAGCGCGGGGTTATACAGCCTGGGATCCGACTTCCACAGCATTTATCATGGACGATACATTATGTATTCCAACCATTTTTATTTCGTATACCGGCGAAGCGCTCGACTATAAAACCCCTATGCTGAAGGCCTTACATTCGCTTGATAAAGAGGCAACGGCCGTTTGCAGATATTTCGATCGTACCACTTCAAAAGTTATAGCCACGCTGGGATGGGAGCAGGAGTATTTCCTGGTTGACACTGCCATTTATCATGCCAGGCCTGATATGGCCTTATGCGGTCGTACACTTTTCGGCCATGCGTCGGCAAAAGATCAGCAGCTTTCGGACCATTATTTTGGAACCATCCCTGAAAGTGTTATGGATTTCATGCGCGAGTTCGAATATGAAGCCCATCGGTTGGGAATTCCGGTTAAGACCCGTCACAACGAAGTTGCTCCAAGCCAGTATGAGTGCGCACCTGTTTTTGAAGAAGCAAATGTGGCAGTCGACCATAACCAGTTGCTGATGCATATCCTCGAGAAAGTTGCCAAGCGTCATCATCTTACTTTACTTCTGCATGAAAAGCCTTACCAGGGCGTAAATGGCTCAGGCAAACATAATAACTGGTCGCTAATGACCAATACAGGCGAAAATCTCCTGTCGCCGGGTAAAACACCTAAAGCTAACCTCCGTTTTCTGACATTCCTCGTCAATATTATAAAAGCAGTTGATATTAATTCAGGTCTCATCCGGTCGGTAGTAGCCTCAGCCGGTAATGATCTCCGGCTTGGAGCACACGAAGCACCACCGGCTATTATGTCGGTATTTATCGGGTCGCAGTTGTCGCAAACTCTCGATGAAATTGAAAGGAGCGCTGTAAGTGCCGATCAGCCGGAAGGAGATGATGAAACATTTTCGCTTAATATCCCGAAGATTCCGGAAATTTTCCTTGATAACACGGATCGCAACCGGACATCTCCATTTGCTTTTACCGGAAATAAATTCGAGTTCAGAGCCGTTGGTTCATCTGCCAATTGCGCAAAGCCCATGATCGCATTAAACCTTGCTTTAGCTGAACAATTACGGGTTTTCAGGAAAGAAGTTGATACCTTGATCGAAAAAGGTGCCAATAAAGAAGATGCCATTTACAAAATTCTTAGGAGATACATTAAAGAATCGAAGCGTATCAGGTTTGAAGGCAACAGCTATGGTGACGAATGGATAACAGAAGCATTGAAACGTGGACTCGCAAATATTCCTTCCACACCTGAAGCTTTGAAGATCATGACCAATGAAAATGTGATCCGGATGTTTGAAGACCACGATGTACTCTCAAAGCGTGAAGTATTAGCGCGTTACGAAATCGACCTCGAGAATTACATAAAGAAAATACAGATCGAATCGAGGATTATCGGCGATCTCTCTCATAACCATATTATTCCAACTGCAATCCGTTACCAGAATACACTCGTCGAAAATGTAAAAGGGCTCAAAGAGGTGCTTGATAACAAGACTTTTGTAAAGCTTTCGAACAGCCAGATGCAGAACATTAAAGAGATATCTGAACATATTTCGATAGTGAGGCAATTGGTTGCCGAAATGATTGATCAGCGCAAAAAAGCGAACAAAGCAGATGATACAACCGAAAAGGCCGGACTCTACAATACTGAAATTTTACCGTTTTTCGAAAAAATCAGGTACCATGTCGATAAACTTGAATTGCTTGTTGACGATGAACTCTGGCCATTGCCAAAGTACAGGGAACTTTTGTTTATAAAGTAGTTGATAAAATAGAGGTAAAACGGACATTTGGCGGAGAATGATGAAAACATCCTTTTCTTGCTTTTTTTCCGAAAAGGTTCAGGTATCAGGTGCTTACGCTGCATTTGCCTCAGATAAAAATCATTTCCTGCCATTGCTGATTATTCCTGATATGTTAGAATTAAGCTTACAAACCAGATTTTAAACCGAATGTGAAACCATGGTCTGATCTGACCAGGAGTTCCACAGGAAAAACGGATAGATTCTGATGCCGGCATTAATGTTAACAATTATTAAAAGGATATTCCGTTTAATATAAATCAGGCAAATTACAGTAACTTTGATTTATCAATATCCCGTTAATATGATAAAAATAATTCTTCTGGCATATATACTTTTCTTTTCATTTGCGGAAACCAAAGCACAAATTAATGTCAGCAAAGTTGGTCCCACAGGAATCCCCGCTTCATCCGATGGCTTATTTTATTCTCTGCCATTGACTGTTATCCAGGCAGATCTGATTGTAAATAAGATTCAGAAAGTCAAAGGTCCCTTTGCTGAATATGCTGATCAAATGCTTGGACTGTCGCAGGTTACGCTGGTTAACAGCACCGAATATGAACTAAAAGATATCAGGTTAACATCGTATAATGAACCAGATCCGTCGCAATATTACTTTATCCAGATGCCCGAAAAAAAGAAGGATCGAAAAGCGGTTGAATTATTTTTATCAGATGATGGCATTATATCAGGTGTCGGAACCTTAAGCCAACTCATTAAAGATAAGAAACAGAGATCAATAGATCTTTCTAAATCAAGAATTGACATACCTGAGGTTGCAATTCCAAGTGTTTTTGAGAGGATGGATACTGTAATCAAGAGAATTAGTCTCGACTCAACGATTATTGAGCAGAAATTCTTCAGAAAAACTTCAACTGTAAAATCCGTTGAACAAAAGGCCCGCGAAGCTTCTGAATTTATACTGAAACTTGATGAGAGTATGTACAACCTCATTAATGGTTACCAGGAAGTTAATTATGAAAAAGGAACCATGGAATTCATGTACAACCAGATGAACAGCATGAAGCAGGATTACCTCGAATTATTTAAAGGAATAACCCATGTGTCAAGCGAAACCTTCACGTTTTACTTCGTCGTGGATAAGGACAACCCGGTAGAAACGCTCTGCCGCTTTTCAACCAGCAAGGGAATACTTCCGAAAACTGCCGCATCAGGAGATTTAATTCAGATGCAGGCAACCAGCATGAATAAAACTAATTCGTTGAAATCAGAAACGGAAAAACTGAATACCAGTCAGCGAGAATCGCATGGGCTGTATTATCGGATTCCAGACAAAGCTGTTGTAGCATTTAAAGTGGGCGGACAAGTGAAGCTTGAAACCCAGTTTGTGATCAATCAATTAGGCGTTGTTACCTTTCTTCCTTCCACAAGCTTAAGAAATATTGGCTTCGACAACACTACTGGTACGCTAAGGAGCGTTGTTCTTGAATAAACTACTCAAGTCTCTCTAACATTACTTACTTATTACTTCTGAATGAAATTTAAAGAAATATTTATTAAGGCAATGCGCATCTCGCTGATTCCCAGCATAGAGTGGAAGACAATCAGGGACGAGGAGGAAACGCCAAAAGAATTAATGTGGAACTTTGCTTTTCCGATTATCCTTTTTAGTGCTCTGGGACGTGAAATAGGATTGTTCTTTGTTGCTAAAGCCGTACTCGGATATTCCTTAAACCTGGCTATATTATTATTTTTCAATCTTTTTTCCTGGGTTGCAATTCCATACCTGCTTATCATGCTTGCAGCATACCTGCTTAATTTTTCTTTACCCAGGCTCGGAATTGAAACAGATTATCTAAGTATTCTAAAATTGGTGGTCTATACTTTTACCCCACTTTTCATAGTAACATTTTTTGTTTACCTGCATCCCTTGCTGAGGATACTGATCCCGATCGGGATTTATATTTTTGTTGCATACACGCTTTATGTATTCTGGTATGGCGTTCAGGAATTATTTGACATCACACTTGAAAAGAAACTCCGCTTTATTGTGATAACAATAGCTGTCGGCTTCGTTATGATTTTTCTGGCGCAACACATTTATGGACTTTTATTAGGCTGGATAATACCAGGAATGGAAGCCTATGTGAAATAGGCTTTAGCTCAGTGCCTTTTTCAGTTTTACCAATTCGCCCAACAACTTGTCCATTAAATCCAGCCTGAGCATATTAGCACCATCTGATTTGGCTTTCGATGGCTCGGGATGCGTTTCCATGAACAATCCTTCTACTCCGGCTGTAATACCTAGTTTAGCCATGAGCGGAATAAGATCGGGTCGTCCACCGGTAACTCCGGCAGGTTGGTTAGGCTGCTGAAGTGAATGTGTGACATCAAGTATTACAGGCACTCCGGCTTGCTGCATCACCGGAATATTTCGGAAATCGACCACCAGGTCAGTGTATCCGAAAGTAGTTCCCCTTTCTGTAAGCATCACTTTATGATTTCCCGTTTCTCTTACTTTTTCGACAGCAAAATGCATGGTTTCGGCCGATGAAAACTGTCCCTTCTTGATATTTACAACTTTCCCCGTTTCACCGGCAGCAATCAGTAATTCGCTTTGCCTGCAAAGGAATGCAGGGATCTGCAGTATATCCACATACTGAGCAGCAAGTCGGGCATCACTTTCACTGTGAATATCACTTACAACCGGAACCCGGAACATTTGCCTGATCCGGGCAAGCACTTCAAGCGCTTTTTCATCACCTATTCCTGTA
>Ga0208789_1001096_pt1 | contig 17414 bp, 13 predicted proteins | sample Methanotroph_Enr_FD_187368 | JGI IMG/M metagenome (GOLD analysis project Ga0208789, IMG submission 187368) | Enriched soil microbial communities from Old Woman Creek wetland in Ohio, USA - Methanotroph_Enrichment_5 (SPAdes) (version 2) | ecosystem: Environmental > Terrestrial > Soil > Wetlands...
TCTTTGGTGTAAGCCGATTGAAGGTTCATCAAGCACATAAAGGACTCCTGTGAGTCCAGTACCAATTTGGGATGCTAATCGTATTCTTTGGGATTCTCCTCCTGAAAGAGTGGTTGCCTTTCTAGAAAGAGTTAAATAATCGAGTCCAACATTGGTAAGAAAGTTCAATCTTGAGAGAACTTCTTTAATAATTGGCTTGGCTATCTCTGCTTTGTTGCCTTTGAGTTCAATTGAACCAAAGAATGTGATTAATTCGTTAATTGGTGTATTGGTTATCTCATCTATATTCTTTTCATTGATTGTTACTGCTAGGGTATATGGTTTCAATCGTTTACCATTACATGCATCACAAACTCTTTCTACCATGTATTTTTCTGTTTCGAGTCTTGAATAATCAGAGGAAGTTTCCTTGTATCTTCTGTTTAATTCATTTATTACGCCTTCATATTCAGCATCATAGATCTTAGTTCTACCAAATCTATTGGTGTACTGTATGGTATATGTTTCTTTCGCACCTTTTCCATGGAAGATGAGGTCAAATATCTCTTGGGGATACTTTTTTATCGGTGTTTTAAGATCAAAATGATGTTCTACAGCTACACTTTGTAATATTTTTAATGTCCATGAGTCTTTACTTGTTCTGTTACTCCATGGGAAGATTCCACCCTCTGATATTGTCAAATTCGGGTTGTAGAGTAGGTTTATATCTAATTCTTTAAGTATTCCTAATCCTGCACACTTAGGGCATGCTCCCTCTGGAGCGTTAAATGAGAAGCTAGCTGGTACTATTTTAGGATATGATATGCCACAAGTAGGACAAGTGTTGTTTTCAGAGAAGAATAGGGGTTCTTCACCTTCTATTAATACTTTAACTTCGCCCTTGGATTGGGTGACTGCAAGCTCTATGGCGTCTGTAAGACGCTTTTGTTCTACATTCTTACCATCTAATCGGTCTATTACGAGGTCTAAATCGTGTTTTTTGTTCTCATCGAGCTTAATATTTTCAATATCATCAAGCATATATGTATTGCCATCAACGATTATTCTGAGAAACCCTCGTGCTAGTAACTTCTCGAAGAGCGAAGAAAACTCGCCCTTACGATTCTTTATCAATGGTGAAACCACCTGGAACTTCTTGTTTGAATCCTTGATATGATCGAGTACTTTTTGTGTTATTTCTTGGATAGTTTGAGCTTCAACTGGTGTATGACAATTTGGACAATGGGCGATGCCAATATTTCCATACAGTAATCGAAGGTAGCTATATATCTCTGTGATGGTTCCTACGGTAGATCTAGGATTGGATCCTGCGGTCTTCTGATCGATTGAGATAGCAGGGGAGAGTCCTTCTATGGAATCTACATCGGGCTTCTTCATAACGCCTAGAAACTGCCTTGCATAGGACGAGAGGGACTCGACATATCTTCGTTGACCCTCTGCGTACAATGTATCAAAGGCCAAGGAGGATTTACCACTACCGGAAACTCCAGTTATTACTACTAATTTGTTCTTAGGGATATCAAGCGATATATTCTGTAGGTTATTCTCTCTTGCACCCCTTATTTTTATATATTCTTGTTTCATTGCAATGTACATTATACCATGGAAAAGCTATATATATAATCCTATAGAAAAATGAAATTCCATTGGAAATGTGATATATTTATGCTAAGCTTAGCTGTAAATAAGCACCTGTAGCTCAATCTGGATAGAGCAACACACTCCTAACGTGTAGGTTGTCGGTCCGACTCCGGCCAGGTGCGTTCTAGTGAATTTCTAACTCTGTGATTGAAAGTTTGCCTGCTTCGTCATTAGTAAAGGTAAGTAATGTATTGTTTGAGCTTCTGATTAAGAAAGTAAGAAGATTTTCTGATTTGGTTATGTATGTTTTGTTATCTCCATCGACATCAGCTATATATATAATTCCTTCTTGGAAATAGGTGATATTGAGAGAGTCAGTGAGCCATTTAAAACTAGAAGCTTTGGATATATTTGCGATATTCTTTATCTTCTTTGATCCAATGTTTACAGTATGATCTCCTTCTGTTTTATCAAAAGTAAATATTCCAATTTGATTATCATCTCTAAATATTAATCTTTCTCTGTCTTCATTAAATGCGATAAACTCTGTTGGATAGGCAGAAATCATCATGAATTTCTGTGTTTGTATGTTGAACCAGTATGTGGCTAATGATGTTTTAATATATACTCCCTGAGCTTGTTGATTTACATTGATGTATGTAATTTCTCCTGCAGAGAATGTACTCTCGGGAGAAGATGAGAATTCGGAGTATGTAAATCCATTATTTCTATATTGTTTTAAATATTTATCTGTTTTAAAGAAGTAGAAGTTGCTTATGATGTATTTTGAGTTTGTCCCATTTAGATTCATCTGTTTTAGGTTATAAGCGTAAGTGCCCTCTAGTTGATCTTTCGCAGGTTCTACTATATAGAAGAAGCCTTGCTCATCAGTGGTCCAAATATACTCTTGAGATACTAATTTCTCGACTAATGTTGTAATTTGATTTATTTTTATATCGTAAGAATATATACCGCTAACAGAATCGAGTACGAGATAATTGTTGTCGTTTGACCAAGCTATTTTATATGCTTTTGCGGGATCAAGGCTCAAAGCTTTTAGAGATGCAAATTGCGAGAGTACCTGAGTATTAAGGATATAGTATTGGCTTGTAGTACCACTGGTAACATTTAGTAAAGCTTGAAGGCCACTAGGGGATAGTGTTATATCAATATTATTACTATCCAATTTCAATATTTCTGATGGATTTGTAGTGAAATCCCAAAGCGCAGGATTTAATGTATATTCCCAAAGTGTATATCCATTTGTTTCTTTGGTTAGGAATAGAAGGTGGTCATTATTTTCATTGACCCAATATTTTTCAATTGTACCAGCAGAGGTCCAAAGTGTAGTATATTTTGGATCTTGTTTAATTAACCATGGAAATATGGGGGTAGATTTCCCCTCTAGGATATCGATATCTTTTTCCCAGTTGTAATATCCATCTCTTTTGACAGTAATATGGTATGTTCCAATTTTTACACTTGTACTTTTAGGAGTTTTTCCGACCAATTTTTCATTTACATATACATCTGCACCAAAAGGGGAACTTTCAACAGTAATGACTCCATTCTGCGTTATTTCTTGTTTAAAAATATCTAATCTATATCCATTAGCATAGAAATATATTCCAGAGGCAACTAAAAATAGTATTAAGGTGTACAATATTGGGAAGAGGAGTGATCCAATATATGATTTGGCTTTGGTCTTGGGAGACGTTTTCATGCCAAGAGTATAGCATAATGGGTGTAAAGTTTGTTAGAATGTAAACTATGGAAGTAAAGAAAAGAATTTTAACGGGGGACAGACCTACAGGACAGTTGCACATTGGCCACTACTTTGGGTCTTTACAAAGTAGAGCAAAATTACAGGATGAATATGAGGAGTATATTGAGATAGCTAATGTACAAGCGTTGACAGATAATTTTGATAATCCAGGTAAGGTTAGAGAGAATATCGAAGAATTGCTTTGTGATTACTACGCTGCTGGGATTGATTTTAACAAAGCTACCATATTTATACAGAGCGAGGTTCCAGCTATCCATGAGATATTCATATATCTTGCCAACTTTGCTACAGTTCAACAGATACAACATAATCCTACAATTAAAACAGAGATGGCTCAAAAGGGTATGGAAGTTTCTACTCCTTTGGGTTTCTTCATCTATCCTATTCATCAAGCCGCAGATATATTGTGTGTTAATGCAGATTTGGTACCTGTAGGTAAGGATCAGGCTCCTATGATTGAGGACACTAGAGTATTAGCTAGAAAATTCAACAGTACATACAAAACAGACCTATTACATCAGCCACAAGCATTGTTTGGTGTTGAAGCTAATGTCCCTGGAATTGATGGTAATACAAAGATGGGGAAGAGTTTAAACAATGGTATATATCTTGCCGACACAGAAGAAGAATTAAGAAAGAAAGTATTTAAGATATATACAGATCCTGCAAGAATTCATGCTACTGATCCAGGTAAGATCGAAGGTAACGTTGCATTTACATACTTAGACTTGTTCGACAAGAACGTTGATGAAGTCGAAGCTATGAAAGAGAGATATCGAAGTGGAACTATTAAGGATGTGGAAGTAAAAGAAAGGTTATTTGAAGTTATGAATGAATTCCTAACTCCAATTAGAGAGCGAAGAAGAGAAGCTGAAGGTATGAAGGCGGAATTAATGCAAAAAGCTTTGGAAGGTAGTAAAAAGGTTGCAGATATTGCTAAGGGTGTTGCAGATGAGATGAAAGTTGCAATGAAGTTGAAATTTTAGGTGATAATAGATAACTTGTAGTAGTGAAAACTAATTCATATGTTTGTAAAGAAATTAGGTATAGACCTAGGAACAGCTAACTCAGTTGTATTTGTCCAAGGGGAAGGTATTGTCTTAACTGAACCTACCGTTGTAGCTATAGATGTTAATAACTTCACTGTCATAGCTGTAGGTATGGAAGCTAAAGAAATGATTGGCAAAACTCCTGACAACATCGTTGCTAAGAGACCTCTTCGTAATGGAGTTATAGCTGATTCTAGAGTAACTGAAGCTTTACTAAGATATTTCTTTGATAAAGCATTAGGTAAGAGTAGGTTTTTCAAACCAGATGTAGTTATTAGTGTGCCTGCAGGTATTACTTCTGTAGAGGAGAGAGCTGTACTTAAGGCTGCGAATGCGGTTGGAGCTAGGAATGTAACATTACTTCCAGAACCACTTCTTGCGGCATTAGGTGCAGAGATGCCAATAAATACATCTTCTGGAAATATGATTATAAATATGGGTGGTGGTACTACCGAAGTTGCAGTCATATCTCTTGATGGAGTAGTGGAGTATGAATCTCTCAGAGTAGCTGGAGACGCAATCAATGAAGCCATAATTTCATACATGCGTAAAAAGAAAGGCCTTTTAATTGGAGAACAGACAGCAGAAAAAATCAAAATAAAGATTGGTTCTGCTCTTGAGGTAAAAGATCCAAGAGAAATGGAAGTAAGGGGAAGAGATGTTGGAGCGGGTATGCCTAAATCCATAGTTATTGATTCTAATGATATTGCAAAGGCAGTAGAGTGGCCTCTAAGAAGCATCATAAAGAGTATTCAGGCAGTACTTGAAAAAACACCTCCAGAACTCTCTGCTGACATTATGGATCGTGGTATGGTAATGAGTGGTGGTACCTCCTTATTAAGAAATTTAGATAAGCTTTTCTCTCGTGCCACTGGGGTACCTGCACATGTAGCTGATGATCCACTTTTCTGTGTTGTAAAAGGTACTGGTATTGCACTTGACCTCATAGAGGAAGGCTCTAGAAAGTTCTCTTTTAACAGAGATTTTAGAAGATAGTTTTAATCTTCTCTAACATATATAATATATCCCATGGAAATATTTGGTAGAAAAAAGAAGACACTAAAGCTGGATGAGGTTACCAAGTTACTTGGTGATTTAAGGATACCTACAGCACTTGTTTTTACACCCACGAACTTAGAAGCAGAAAAGAAGAAATTCTTTAATAGCGAGACATATAATCCAGTATTTGAATACAGAATTGTTAAAAATAATAACAAAGAGATATTAAAGAAGTTATCTCATGTCAAAGAGATCGTTGATGTTGATCCTCGTATTTCCGACTTCTACCTTCAGTTAATTGATTCAAAGAAAGAGGCTAGTGACCTTATGTATGCGGTTGGTAATAACGAAGAGGTTACAGACATTTCAGTACACAGGTATGGTAAGCCTAGTGACAAGCTCTTTAGAAATGCGGCTAGGGTATTAAGAGGGAAGTTGGATAGTTACAATGTGGTTAAGGAAGATTCCATCAAGAAGGGGGAAATCCTTTACTATGATGATATTGTTAAGGTTTTTAATATTGTATTTCAAGAGTTAGGTCTCGATGGCTGGACAGTAAACAAGTCCATTAATATTGCTAAAAATGGTGTGAAGCTTGGTATTAAGAGGAAAGAGGTCTTAGTAGATGCGAATATTGAAAGAACTAAGTACAAGTTAAGAAAGACTTTGGTTCATGAGGTTGGTACTCATGTTTTAAGAGCACATAATGGTTTAATGTGTGGGTTTGATGCTTTGAGTAATGCAAATCTTCCTGAATATTTAGATGTTGAGGAGGGGTTGGCTACATGGAATGAAAACAATATGGGCCTTCTTACAGAGAAATGGTTAAAAAACAAAGCAGCTCTCACATGGGCGATATATCTTGGTGAGGATCTTTCATTCAGAGAACTGTACAATGTTTTGTTAGCTGTTTTGCCTAAGTATTCTGCATTTGATGTGACATACAGAGTAAAGAGGGGTTTAGGAGATACTCATGATAGAGGGATATATTCTAAGGATGTGGCATATTTTAGAGGATTTAGAAAAGTTAAGAAGAAATTAGAAGAAAATCCTAGGTTGTATAACCAATTGTATGCTGGGAAGATTACATTTAAACAGTGTGAATGGGTAGAGGATGGGTTATTACCTATGCCTACTAATGTTCCAAACAAAGAGAAATGGTTAGAGATATTTGAAAAGGCGGGGATATAATAGCTCAATCATTCCTCGTAATTATATTTACAAAATACCTATTTCTGGTAAGATTGAGAGCATAAGATTATAAGCCCTAATAATTGCATGAATAACCCAAATCAGAGTCAGATAGAGGATCCTATAAATAGCACAGGAGTATCTGATAATACATCTGAGCGAGAGTTTGATGATTCACTAAGTGTAGAGAGTATAGAGCAGGGCGCCTTTTATGAACATTTTTATCATGAATTTACCAAAGCAGCCGGAGATTTTGTATCTATGGAGCTTCAGGAAAAGCTACGACATGCAAGATTGGTAATTGGAGGTTGTGGAAGTATTGGTAGCCCAGTTGCGACAACAGCTACTAGATCTGGAATGGAAGACATAACTATGGCTGATCCAGACGTAGTTGAGCCAAGTAATCTTGCTAGGCAAGATTATACGTATGATCAAGTGGAAATAAACAAAGCAGTGGCATTGAAGGACAATCTAAAAAAAATTAACCCATATCCAAATTTCAAAGCGATACCAGAGGGAATCACAGATGAAAATGTTGAAGAATTAGTCAAAAATGCCGACATTTTATTTGATGGTATAGATATTAGAGCTTCAGATATGATGTACAAATTCCACGAATATGCAGCTAAATATAAAAAGCCAGTAATAGTGGGCTATGATTTAGCCGGAACAGCCATGCTCGCGGTATATCGCTATGATCTAAAAGACATGAAGCCATTGGATGGGGATATCTCACCAGAAATGATGGAACAATTTAAAATGGTAAAAGGAGCGTACAAAGATGGAAAAATATCGGAAGGACAATTTTTAGACTATGTAAATCATACATTGACGGGAGCGATTAATCCTTTCCAAGTGCCAGTTGAGCAATTTGAACAATTGATCAACAAAAAAGAAGGAGAAACGAGAACTCCACAAATGGGGACTACGTCGAGGCTCATTGGTGCACTGGCAATCGAAACAATGAAACAAATTCTTTCTGGGAAAGAAGTGAAAGACGTAATTGCAATTGATTTACCTACCGCGGTAAGAAAATTTAATCCAAGTGTTTTAAGAAAGATGGGATTAATGTTGAAAACATTGGAAACTATCAAGAGTAGGGGAAAAGAAGTGAATACAATGCTAAATAATTTAAATCCAGTATAAAATGTTTATGGATACAGATACGCTAGGTTCACAAACAATAATCCAAGATGCACAATTAGATACAGAAACAGTCTGCTGTGAAGCCGTTACCGTGGAAGATCAAATAGGAAGATTAGAAGTGGTAACCGAGAGATACAAATCAGAGGGATATTTGGATAGTATATCTACGGTAGAAATAAACGATGTTCCCACAGAACAATTGCTTGCGAAAGAGGGGTTAAACATATTAAGATCAAAACTTACACTGGAACAAGATGCAGAATTCTTGCAAGAGGGAATTCTTGTTGAACATAATGGGCGGTCTTTGTATATAGATAAGTACCATTTTAATTCTGTACCTTTTGTAGTAAAACAAGGAGATACATATATTGGCTCTGCACGTCTTATCATTAAAAATGGGTATGGACTTCCAACAACAAATGATCCAAGGATAGAAATTAGTAATTTATGGAAAGAGAATGTCCAAGATTGTAGAGCAGAATTTTCTCAATTCGCTGTTAGAAAAGGAGCTCCCATGGACACATCTGTGAAGCTATTAAAAGCAGCTTATGATTACAGTAAAGAGAATAGCCTAATGGGTTGGTTGGCTACAACTGACAACAAAGTAGTCAGACTTTTGAATAGCCATTTTTTTCAGTTTGATCTACCAAACATTGGCCCCTCAGTTGAATATCTAGGATCCCAGTCGACTCCAATATATATTGATTTTGAGAAAGCTTTAGCTAATGCAGAGAAATATGAGAGTAGCCAAAAGATTGCAGCTTTCATCCGGGGAGAATAGTGTTCTCAAAAGATTTATACTAATATAGAGAATAATGCAAACTGTCTATCTATTTATAATAAGTGGTTGTCTTGGTGTTCTAGGACTTTTAACCCTTTTAAACAATCCGAAGCAAAAATCGAATCTGTTTTTCTTTTTTGTATCTATTTCTGCGATAGGTTGGATATGGACTAATTATTTATCTAATGTCGCATCGACAGTAGATTCTGCAATTCTGTATAACAAATTCATATTTGTTATTACATCATTACTAATATATTGTTTGTATTTATTCTCCACAGTTTACCCAACGGATAGATTTAATAAGCTTAAGGGAGCTAAAACTATTCTGTTTATATTTACAATAATAACCTTAATAGCTGATTTCTCACCATACTTAGTAGGAAATGTTGAGATATTTGGGGATCATTCTTCTATTACTTTCGGATATGGAATATCTGTATATTTGGTACACTTTGCTATTTGTCTTATTTTATTCATCATAAATATCGTTCGTAGCTATAGGAAAGCTGAGGGTGTAGAAAGAATTAAGATTCAGTATTTATTATTAGGAATATTTTTTTCATTGTTAGGGGCGGGGACTACAAATCTCATATTACCAATTTTTATCGATAACTTTAATCTTTCAAATGTCGGACCTGCATTTTTGTTATTCTTCATAGGATTTACAACAATCTCTATGATCAGATATCGATTGTTTGGAATCAAATTCTTGTTGGCACAAATTCTTAGAATGCTCGTACTGACAGTAGTTCCAGCACTGAGTTTCTACTTCCTTATATACGTTTTCAAACTGTTATCCTGGGATATATATAGTGGAGCATCGATAAGTTTGGCAATTGGGGGAGCTTTAATATTTTCCGTAATTTATGGATATATCATTAATAAATCGCAAACCATATTTTTAGGTAAGTTTGCATATGGAGGGGTTAATCCTCAAGATATAATAAGTAAATACGCAAAAGATATAAGTGTGGAACTAGATATTGCTAAACTCTCTCAACAGACAATTGCACTAATTAAGGATTTATTTTATGTCAATCATATAGGAATTTTCGTATTTAAAAAGGAGATAAATGAGTTAGTGTATCAAGATGTAATTGGGTTTGCACATGATCAAATAGATACGGAAGAGCTTCATCTTGTAACACAGTACTGGGATAAAATAGGAGAAAATAAAGTTTTAATAAAAGGCGAATTACAGAAGGAAGTTGAGTTTACTAATGATGACCTAACAAAAAGAGTATATGCCTTGATGGAGGCAAATAATACCAATGTTATTGTTCCGTTGAATAAAAGGGTACAACTTAATGGCTTGATAATCATGGGAGCCAGGGAAGATAAAAGAGATCTCACCGTAGAGGAATTGAAATTTTTAGAAGATTTAGTTATTAACACTTCTGTTGCAATGGGTCGTGCGATTCTATATAAAGAAGTCGAAGCCTTTAACCAAACCTTACAATCTAAGGTTGATGCTCAAACGGCAGAATTACAGATTAAGGTCAAAGAACTTCAGGAAGCTCGTAATAAGGAAAACGATATGATAGATATAATGGGGCATGAATTAAGAACACCTGCTACCATAGTTAAACTCAATGCTCAGCTCTTAGAGAAGTTCACAGGGGATATACATAGCGATCCTGAAGCATACAGGCGATATGTAGATAGAATTAAGATGGCTGTAGAGAATGAAATAAAGTTAATTAACACACTGTTGAGTAGTGCTAAATTAGAAGGAGACAAGATAGTCATAGATCCAGAGGAAGTAGATATAAAGGAGGAAATAGAGATGGCTATACATGGCAATGAGAGAGATGCTAATGAAAAGAATCTTCCAATTATTGATAATTCCAAACCAGAAACTCCTCATGTATACGCAGATAAGGCTAGGGTAGTAGAGATATTAAACAACCTCATAAGTAATGCTGTTAAATATACAAATAAGGGGAGTATAACCATTGAAGATAGGTTTGACGATAATTGGGTAGAGATTTCCATTATAGATACTGGTAATGGTATTAGTGCTGAAGATCTTCCTAAGCTAGGTCAAAAGTTCTACAGGGCAGGGAACCATATTAATTCTGATCTAAAGGTTGGGGAGAAGATAGAGATTGTAAGGCCTGGAGGGACAGGATTAGGGCTTTTTGTGACCTTTAACCTCATACGTAAGATGGGTGGGGATATTCGCGTAGAGAGTGAATTAGGGAAGGGTAGTAAATTTGTATTTGTATTACCTAGATACAAAGCTCAAGCAATACACGACCATGATGGTGATAGTGATAATATGTTTGAGAAGCTAGGACTTAAAAAGCAGTAATAATAGCTTCAGCTATATTTACTGGTTCTCCCTCTGTCTTAGTCTCGTATGCTTTATATCCAGGATGTAAGCTTATCTCTTGTATACATGCTTTCCCATTCATATACATAAAGTCTACAGCCATGAAATCAGCTTCTAATACTGAAGCCATTTTCTCTGCAATCTTAGTAATCTCCTCATTAGGAGTATCATATAGCTCATATTCACCTCTTAGAACAGTCTTAAATCCTTCTGTAGCTTTTCTTTTAAATCCACCAATAACCTTTCCTAACTTAACAAATATTCTGTAGTCTTCACCAGTATCAGAAAACTCTTGTATGAAGAAGTGTGAAAGATCCTGCCCATCAAGATTCTCTTGCTTGTAATCCTCATCTTTTTCTAATTTAAACACGTTCTTCTTAATTTTCTCTTTACCATCAATCATTTCTGTTCTATTTGCTCCAGAATATTCCTTAATAATTAATGGATATTCCTTTAACATATCTCTTTCTTTTAAATATTCTCCATTGGTATGGAAATATGTATTGAAATAGGGGAGGTTATTTTTTGAACATAGCATTGCAAAGGCTATTTTATTGTAATATGGAAGATTCTTAATCGCCTTGGAATTCTGAATGTTCACTTTTTTTTCTGGGTTGTCTCTATTATATTGTTCAACGTAGTCTATGATGAATCTCTTGTATTGATACTCTCGTTCATCACCTAAGGAGTGACCTCTGAAAATGACGTTACTGTACTCGATTATATCATGTCCAGCAGCCTTGATGATCGTGGAACCATTATGAAACAAGAATTCTATCTCATCGTTATATGCAAAATCATAAGGAATATTCTTTTTCTCTAATTCTTCAACTAATCTTGCTGATCCTGTAGGTATTTCACCCATTGTCGCTACTTCTACACGTTGTCTTTTATCTATGATGAGATATTTCATATTAGAATTTTTTAATTTTAGATATTAAACCTTTCATTTTGTATCTTCGGATAGCTTTTTTAAATTCTCTATCCTCAAGATACTTAGATTCTATCATCAAAAGGTCAATTTTGTTAAATCCTAAGCCCGTTTCTCTCACATCATCAACGTTTCTATGGTGGATTATCATTGCATCTAGGGATGCGTTTACCTTAAGGCCTTCTATGGCTTTCCATTTCTCTAGGCCTTTATTTATATCTAATCCATTAATTCTAATCTCTCCATCTTTGTATTCTCCGATGACAGCATCTTGTCTGAGGTATGATCCGAAGAGTGATTTTTTTCTAAGTAGGGTAGGTACATCTTCTGTACTATTGCCTACAATTACTATCTGCTTTGTGTTATTGCCTTCTAAGAGGGATTTTACATATTTTACATATACATCTTCTCTTGGTTTGCCGATGACAGGATATACATTTAGATAGCCCTCCGGCATCATATTAATCTCTAAGATAGCTCCGTTTTCTTTAGTTAAAGGTTTTGAAATATCCTGGCAAAGAATATCTACACCTAGCGTAAACGCATGGATAGAGGCTGCAATGCTTTCAACAATTGCCTTAATTTCTGGTCCTACCTTGTCTGTGAAGTCTTCTGTTATACCGCCTTGACTCATACTTGCGACTTTCCTTACATTTATTTTCTGCTCTTTCTTGGGAACAGAGTTTAAGGTTAATTTTTGTTCTTTGATATAGCTGAGGAGTGGTTCGTCAACGATGATTGGCTTTAATGTATGAGTAGGGGATGTTATCTCTCTTCTAGGATCCGTATTGGTTATATCAATCAATTCTTGTATGGTGTGTTTTCCATCACCTACGACAAAAGCTGGAATACGTTTGGTCGTGAGTTCTAGTTTGCCATCTATAACAAGGAGCCTGTAATCTTCTCCTTTGACTTGTTCTTGGATCATTATCTTATTCTGCCACTCTTTCCCTACGTGTCTTTTACATGCATCTTGTGCAAATTCAAATGCTTTTTCTGCCTCTTCAAGTTTGTTAATTCCTACGACTACGCCATGTCCACCATTCAAACCTACAGGTTTGATGACTACGGGTTTATTATATTGTCCCCAGATCTTTTCTAATTGTGATTTATTATCTACAACCTGCCAATTAGGTATTGGTAATCCCATTCGTTCTATGACTAAATTGGTTGCCCATTTATCTTTCTGTATATTCTGTCCCATCTTGCAGTCTTTACTAGAGGATATGGAATACAGGATTTGTGAATTCTTTCCAATACCTAATGTGTAATATCGGTTAAATGTTTTTGTATATGGAACTCTATTTTCATCTATTAACATAGTTGGGGTGGCCTCTAAGCCAAGCTTGTGGGTGATATGAAGAATTGGGATAGTGACCATGGATAACACTCTTTGTTTAATAACTTCTTCTAATGTGTATTTTTTAGCCTCTTCGTAATCAATCTTTCCTTCTGAAAGGCTAATGATTACTTCACCAAGTTCTCTCCAAAGGGAAGTTATTTGAGAATATATACTTAGAACATCATTTTCAAATTTGTATTCACGCATAAATAAAGGATGGTATCCCTTAAGTAATTCCAAATACTTAACAATAGCATCGGATTTATGTACATTGATTTTAATAACTGAAATATCTGAATCTAGATTTAGGCCTTGTAATACTTGCACGTTACTCATAATGTTTGTCTTATAATTTATTTGTATACTTATCTCTAATATATTCCATTATAGGGATAGCGACTTTTACTTTTTCTCCTTTTTCAACTTTGTAATGTAATCTTAAACCTGGATTGTAGTTAATTTCATTAATTCCACACTTGCCTGGTTTGGTTATATCTTCTGCAATGATATCTACACCCCCAAATTCTAAATCAAGTGCCTTAACGGCCTTCACAGCGAGCTCCTTGTAATATGGATCTACGATGGAAGCGCATTCTTCTGTAGTACCTCCAGTGGTTAAATTACAATTGTATCTAAGAGTTATAGCCTGGCCTTCTTCTGGAATTGTATCAAGCGTAAGGTTCGCATTTTTTAATCGAGTTTCTACCTCTGAGTCTATTGGAATTGGTTTGAGAATGAGGAGGCTGCGTTCTTTGTTAGACATATCGACCAGTTCTCTTATAGTATTCTTACTATTGCCGATAACTACTGGGGCCTTTCTCCATACTATTCCAACAACATTTTCGCCAACTACTAAGAAACGATAGTTTTCTCCTTTTATAAATTCTTCTCCCAATACTTTTATCTCTCCCTTGGATCTATCTTTTTCAAAAGCGGCATTAAAGGAAGATATTACCTGTGCTTCTGTCTCTGGGAGTAGGGTAATACCTTTTCCACCAAGTTGCTGAGAGGGTTTTATAACTATGTTTTTGTATTTATTAAAGAATTTTATAGCATCAATTGGACTTGTTAGTCCTTCCTGTTTGGGTACATCTACACCATATGAGCTTAATACCATATTGGTTAAGTTCTTACGCTTAGAGATTGTGGCACTTGGGGAAGAGGTTAGTGGAGTAACAGTATTTATGATAAACCAATGCTTGTCTCCAACTTCAAACTTGGCAATTAAGCTTCTCACTACGATGGAATATTTGATTCCTAATACGTCCGCAGCTTCAACATAGTATGCTAAATGTACATTGCCTGCTTCTTTTAAATATTCTTCGTATGTTTTCATTATTTAAATGTTTTACTTGTATCAATTAAATAGTCTCTGAGGTCATTTCTTCCTAATGTGACAGAGTGTGTGCTATCTTCGGTCACAATCATTTCAAGATCTCGTACTTCTCCTGAAATTTTTACTTTAACTATGATAACAGGTCTGACAACGATTTGCCCATCTTCAAAGATTTTAGCTAAACGAATGATATATGCATCTTCGCTCATATTTTTGCTATATTCGTCTATATATTCTTGCGCGTCCTTGAAAGCTGGGAATGTTTTAGGACATTTTAGGTAGTCGAATTGCCTCATGGTTTCAAAATATCCCATTCTGGATACATAGCTTCGAGATATACGAGAGGTTATAGCTCCTGTATCTACGAATGCTGTAGTTATTTCTCTATCCTTGTTCTCATTCTTACTTCCTTCTTTGTATGACTTGTAATACAGGGTTATTTTCTCATTGATGTTAACAACCTTTCTTCCACTGATAGCTTCAATGCTATCTTCGACTTCACCACCAAAGAGATTTTTTGCTACCCTTATCCCATGCTTTATGCTCTTTACCTCTAATCCTTTTACTTTTTCTAGTCTCCATCGTAGTCCTGCTTGATTTGCTACTTGGATTCCAAGTCCTGGTCTCGCATTTAATTCAAAGACGATAGGGCCTTTGTCGGCATCTAATGCAATATCGACACCAGTATAGCCCAATTTACTTGCTTTTTGACATCTTACTGCGATATCCAATATTTTATCCCAATCTGGTATCTGTACTCCTGAGAGTTTCTTGTTTATCTTTAAATCTTGTGTGAAATCAATCATCTCATATGTATCACTTAATAATGATTTGCTGTTCATATGCATAGAGTAGGTGGTTATACCTGTAGCTATGTCTATACCGGTACAGATAGCCCCTGAGTGTAGATTCGCAGTACCATTAGAGCGCTTAGTTGGTATTCGCATCATAGCCATGATAGGGACGAGATTGAAACATATGATTCTAATATCTGGAACGCCTTTGTAGGAATATTGTTTTAAGAATGAATCGGTTCTGACTCTTTCCTCGATTATGGCAATGTCACTTCTTTCACCCATTGAAAATCTTCCTTCGAGTATATTCTCAATGTGTAAAACCAAATCTTTCTTAGTTAGTATTTCTCCACCTGGCCTTATCCATGCCAATTCTCCCTTCTTACGGCCATATATGACTAAGATTCCATTGCCACCTGTACCCTGATTAGGTTTTATAACAAAACTTTTAGGTAGTGATTCCCAATCTAAGAAGGCGAGCTGTTTACGATTCTTGATGAGTTTGTATACCTCGGAGGTGTTGATCCCTTCCTTGGCTAAAAGCTTTTTTGTAGCAATCTTGTTATCTGCTAACGCTTTAGATTTTGGATGATTGTAAGGACGAACATATTCTTGGTTTCGTCTATTCAATCCTAATACATCCTTTATTCTATTTCTGAACATTGTCTTTATCCTTATTCTGAATAACTGATTTAAATCTAAAGAGATCTTTGATTCTAAGTCCAGTAAACTGTCCAATGAGGATATTTAATATGATTAAGATTGGAACAATCCAAAGATTGTTTAAGAAATACGCAGTGATTACATCTCGGGTTATGACAAACCATCCAAGTGTAGCTATGAGGACGGTACTAAGAAGGATTAAGACTGATGATTTGAAGGATTTTTTAACATATTGTTTTATGAAGAAGTCTGAAAGTGCGGCGATTGATATTACTGCTAATCCAGATATTTTCGACATGTTGTCTAATCCAAAACCAAATCTTTCAACTACTATGAAGAATACAACTAGCATTATGGCTAGTAAGCAGTAGTTTACTGCTATTCTAGCTATGTAGTGCATACGGACTCTTCGTAGGATGGTGTATGAGAGTAGGGTGGTGAGGATTACAATCAGGGTTATTGCTAAGCCATACCTTAGTCCTGTATATGAGTATGCAATTGCTAAGATGATTGGTGCATATATTCCATATGTTTTAGATCCAATTATATATCTAGCTATGCTTACAATTGTAGCTACAACCATTACAGCGAGTAACAATTCTAGGACCTGTTGAGGGACTCCAGTCGTAATCATCCATTGCGTAAAAGGTGTATAGGTCATTGAAATATATGTGTATTAAATTAAGGCAGATTCTGGTTAGATTATACTTAATTTGGGGTGTATTTGTCGATGGGAGTTCATAAATTTACAGTAAAGAGCTTTTGCCCTATAATGTGAGCAAGATTAAGAAGTTAATCATTACGCTTAGAGGAGGCGATATGGCGGATAGGATATTTGTTTTAAGAGATCCACGACCGAATATTTTTCGAATTCCTGTGGATTGGGTTCCAAGTGGAATTGAGGAAAAAATCTCGAAAATCGAAGGGATAAAAGAAGTTACTTTTGCTGGGGGAAATATCATGGTAACAAAAGAGCCAAATTATCGTCTTGGAGATTTGATTCCTTTAATTCAGGAATTGTTTAATTAGTAAACTCTAAGTGTACAGACCTCCTCCGATTAACATCGGTTTTCATACCAATCGGAGGAGTACACTTACATTTCCATTAAATAAAAAAAGAGCCATATTGCTATGGCTCCTTTTAATACGATCTAATTCTGTAGAACTATTATTGTAATTCAACAGTTGCACCTGCTTCTTCAAATTTTGCTTTGATAGCTTCTGCATCTTCCTTTTTGACACCTTCTTTGACTGTCTGAGGAGCTGCATCAACCATATCCTTAGCTTCTTTGAGACCAAGTTCTGTGATTTCTCTTACAACTTTGATAACAGAGATCTTCTGTGCACCTGCATCTTTGAGAACAATGTTAAACATTGTTTTCTCTTCTGCTGCTTCTGCTGGTGCTGCTGCTACAGCTGCTACTGCAACTGGTGCTGCTGCACTTACTCCAAACTTGTCTTCCATAACCTTGACCAA
>Ga0208789_1001097_pt1 | contig 17410 bp, 13 predicted proteins | sample Methanotroph_Enr_FD_187368 | JGI IMG/M metagenome (GOLD analysis project Ga0208789, IMG submission 187368) | Enriched soil microbial communities from Old Woman Creek wetland in Ohio, USA - Methanotroph_Enrichment_5 (SPAdes) (version 2) | ecosystem: Environmental > Terrestrial > Soil > Wetlands...
TTGGCAGCATATCTTATCTTGTTTGTTTGGCAAAACAAAGTTATTGAATATCAATAACATAACAAAATAAATATGCTGCTTTTTATCTCATTTTCAACAATTTATTGAACTTGCGAAAGTTGAATAATTTATACTGAAAACGGGATAAATTTCCGCATTTAAAAGACCCAAGCTCCTCCCGCCAAAGGCGGGACCAAGCTCCAAATTCCAAGCAGGGTTGTAGAGTTGGTCTTGGTTCTTGAGATTTGAATCTTGGGACTTGGGTCTTTTAAATGCATGATTTTATCCCACGCTAAGTATATAACGAATTCCCGATTACCCAATTCTTATATTTTTTAACTATAAATTAAAAATGATGACAACTGATGAAACCCCGGTTGCTGCCACCGAAACGAAAAAACGCAGAACAGCTAACACCCCTGCTGCCGACCTTAACCTGAAAGACCTTTCGCTGAGCGTATCGGCGAAGTGGGCGCTCACACCCGCCATTACCCTGATGTGGACCACTCCCGCTGCTTTCGGAAACACCGCAAACCTGTTCGATACCAGTTTGGGCGAGCGGATTACCACCGGGGGCGGACGTGCCTCGGTAACCAACGATCTGAAAAGCCTGGATACTAAAATTAACCAACATACCGGCTACCTGAAGGACTACCTGAAGGAAAAATACGGAAAGGATAATTTTATTTCGTATTTCCCCCAGTTTGGTATAAGCATGCGGGGAAAAAGCTACTCCTACCCTCCCGACAGGAACAAGCGCAGCGCCGCTTTGAAACTTACCCTTGCCGCCATAACGGCCAACGCACTGCAGGACCGCACCTACGGCCTTGCTTTTTGGCAGGATATCCAAACGAAATACGAAGCCGCGCTTGCACTCTCGGTTAACACCGATAGCAGCGTTGCCGGCCTGGTTAGCGCCAAAAACGAGCACCGCAAGCAAATACAAAAGACCCTGAATGCCCTGATACATATTCTTAAAGGCAACTACCCCGATACGTATGCCGGCGTGCTGCGTGAGTGGGGATTTCAGAAGGAGAAATATTAACGCTCAGAGCTGAAATACCTCTGATCCTGATTTCGTACGCCCTGGCAACGGGGCGTGCGATTTTTCCCCGCCAGGTTATGGTAATAGAAATAGTTATATATTTACTATGTGAAAATTAGTATAAAATACAGATAAAGCTATATGCGTGATAACTATAAGATTGTGGTTATTCAAACTTTTGAAAGGAGATAATCACGAGAGTGTGTATATCCAATTGTTACCAACAAGCCTAAGAAAAAAGACAGCGACACTAAAAATGACTGAAAAAGAAAATGGTTTGAGAATAAAATAATGCCATGAAAGAAAAAAGATTTAGTTTTTTTGCCGACACTCCAGAAATAAAAGCGGAAAGCCCACGCACATTGCACACATTTGCAAATCGCACAGGCTGACGCACAAATCAAAATTTGCAAAAGAGTGCAATTTTTGCCAACCCTCCTACTAGATACGATAATGATAAACTCTTTAAAAAAATAATAAAATGGACAAAGAATTTTTACAATCATTCCTGAAAACTGGACTCTTTGAAATTGGTGACAGTGATGATAGACTTGATAAATTGAGAAAATCAATAGCTGATTTACAGAAAAATCTTGAAAAAGATCACTCTCTTCTTCCCAAATACACTTTAGTCGCAATTGATCCAGATATTTCTGATTCTGAACCAGCTTTATTAGAGACAGAAAAGATTGTTTTAATTCATTGGGAAACACTAAGAAGTAAATACCCTGAAATGCCAAGGAATATTCTCAGAGGGGTAATATTAAATGCAATTAATAATGTTGGTACTAATAATCCAATTGCAGCAAGGATAATTTACTTTACATCTCTAAATCTTTATCCTTTTGTTAAATTAAATAAAGAGCGCGAGGTTATTAAATTCTTGTTAATAAAACTAGGTGAAATAGCTGAAAAGAATGCAATAAGTGAATGGTCATTTATTGAAGAAGAACCAAAGCTAAAATTGGGTACATTAAAAATTTCTGAATTAAAGCTTGGAGTAATAACAATGGATGTTAATGCAATACAACCAAGTTTAAGGACAGCAATAAACAACAATCCGGCAACTAATCATGGTTCAAATCACGGTGGTGGTTCTAGCTGGGGAGATCATTTTGCAAATACCGCAGCAAGCGGTATAACAACAGCGTTTAATAATGCTCTTGCACAATTAAACCAAGCAATTAATCCAGCAAACATTGAGACTCCAATAAATAAATTTTTTACTGATTTTAAAAAATCACTAGATGAAAATTTGAAAACAACCTTCAATTCGATGGTTGCTGTCGAAAGAAGAAGTAAACTTCTATGGTGGAAGGAAACACTTTATTCTACATCTCTTAAGGTAGGTTATCGGGGATTAGATAAAAATATACTTCCAATTGTAATGAGTGCTGATTTAAATATTCAAATACCTGAAATAACTCCTATAAGTGTTGATTATTTTCTTAGAGATACTATTTTTCTTTTACATGATAAAAAAGATGATAAAGTGAAATTTATCGAATTCCTTACTGCCATTTCTAAAGATGAAACTAAAATAGTGTTAAAACCATTCTTTTCTATACTAAATGAGGAAGAAGGGAGAATTTCCATAACAGATTTTATTGCCCTTTTATTAAATGATAGGGTTAGTATAAAAGAGTTCCAAAATAGAACAGGAATTAAGGATAACGAAGAAATTAATATAAGCGAAATCGCTGTGACCATCCTACATGGTTTTTTAATTCAAAGACTAATAACAGAATAATATGGCAGGAAGATGTAACCATCCGGGCTGTCCTGACCCTGATAATATTGGTTGTAATATAGAAGGACATCCGAATATTCATGATTGTCCTAATTATATACAGGAAAAGTCAGATTCTGAAGAAAAACAACAAGATGAAGAGAATTATTATAGGATTCCATGGACAGGAAACTCCCTCGGATTAATTGACTTAAATTACTTAACAGCATCATCAAAACCAATTATTATTGGAATTGCTGGTGTTGCAAGTGCGGGTAAAACAACATTCCTTGCATCATTATATTGTCTTTTAAGAAACGGTGAAAATATTGGAGAATATAGCTTCGCTGGATCATTGACATTAATTGGGTGGGAAAATATTTCATGGTATTTAAGTTGGAAAAATAATGGAAATATCCAATTTCCACCGCACACAACAAATAATTCGGGAAGATTACCTGGACTTTTGCATATAGCACTTAAAAATAAAGAAGGTGAAAAAATTGACTTAGTTTTTACTGACGCTCCCGGTGAATGGTTTGATCATTGGAGGATAAATGTAAATAACGAAAATGCTAAAGGTGCAAAATGGATTCATGATAATTGCGATGCATTTTTACTTTTTGCAGATTGTGAGATGTTAACTCCAAATTGCTCTAAAAGGGGGATTGCTAAACAACAGATTAACTCTGTCGCAGACAGAATTTTTGAAAATATAAATAATAGACCTTTCGGTTTAATTTGGTCGAAGTCCGACATTTCAATACCCATAGATACTAAAAATCAAATCCGTTCTCACTTTGAGCAAAATTCATTAACTCATTTTGCAGAATATGAGACAAGTGTAAAAGAAGGTGTAGACGGGTTATTCCACAAAAACATTTGTGATTCTATATATTGGCTTGTTGAGAGTTTGAGAAGCAATAAGAACAAGTTACCTTTAATAATTTCCCATAAACCGGAAGATATGTTTCTTTCTAAAAGAACAATAAATGAATAACTTGATTAACGACATACTAATAATTGGTGGACCAAATGCTGGAAAAACTCATTTCGGTGGTCAGTTATATGGCAGGCTAAATAGCCGTCAGTTTAAATATAAAATTTCACCAAATAATAGACCTTCTGATCTAACAATATTTGAAGATGTACTGACTAAACTCGCAGAAGGAAAGAGAGCTGGACATACAGAATCATCAGCAAACAGAACTATACAGTTAAAAGCTGATGACAGTGAAGGGAATTCAGTTGTTTTTTCTTTTCCAGATTATGCAGGTGAGCAAGTCAAAATGGTGGTAGATAATAGACGAGTAAATAATATATGGAAGGAATATATTGATAAGAGCAACTCTTGGATTTTATTTGTCCGCTTAGATGAAATTGAAGTTGTTGAGGATTTGATAAACAGAGGCATCCCAAGTCCCGATGAAATTCAAAAGAGACAAAATATTACACCGCCTATAAAAATATCGGATGCTGCTCATTTTGTTGAATTACTGCAAACTTTGCTTTATGTAAAAGGCGTTTCATCATTACAAAAAATAACTTCCCCAAATCTTACTATTATCCTCTCTTGTTGGGACTTGCTAAAAGTCAAAAAAACAGTTATTCCATCGCAGATATTAAAAGAGAGACTACCTCTTTTATGGGATTTTGTAACTAATAATTGGAATGAGAAATCACTTGCTATTTTAGGGCTAACATCAACAGAAAAAACATTATCAGACGAACCTGATGATGATTACATTGATAGAACTCCCATTGACTTCGGTTATATAATTAATGAAAATGGAAAATTAGAAAAGGATTTGACACTCTCAATCCCAAGGTTTATAGGACAGAAATAATATGATTATACATCAAGCTTTTTATGGGGAAGTTAATAGGGGGCATGCTCGCATAAACCAATCATTGGTTAATTCTGACCTAACCTCATTTCTTATTTCATTTACTGACAGACCTGCCGCTTTGCCTCCAGGTGTTGTTTTACAACCTTATTTATCTGGCACAGCTTGGTCAGACTATTATATCTTCACAAAAACATTTCCAGATCCATACGCAACAAGGTCTGGTATGGTGTTTACTCATGCTCTGATAATTAAGGTAGATAATCTAAAATTCATCAATAATCTAAATGATATCTTTAACAACTTCGTTGTATTTGTCCCAGAAAACAGAGAAGAATTAAGTGATATTAATTTAAATATGTCACCACATATTTCTAATACATTCAATAGATTTCAACCAAAATATATTAAAGAGTGCATAAACATCTTGTTGAAAAACAAAATGCCAATTCTGTTTTCTGGAGATAATCAATCATTTGAAAATGTAATTCAGCAAATTTGGAATGCACCAAATATAGATCTACGCAAAAAAATTAGATATCGGGCGAGTTTTACACCATCTGATATTGAAGGTGTAAAAGATCTTACTATTGTTTCTATTCAGAAAGAATTTATTTCCAAATGGCCAGAAAGAATTATAATCGATGGCGGCAACAATGAACAAATTGAAATTACCTCCCATTCAGAATCACTTTTTCTAGGCTCAAAAGAGAATAACCCGTTTTACTCATTTTTAATTGACTTGAATGTTGATCAAAGTAGTTTTTCAAACTTTGTACAGTTGGATAAAATTTTTAATGATTATAACAAGATTACTATAATTGAGGATGCAGATGTTATTAGGCAAAATATTCGTATCCTCTCAATAGTTTCACCATCAATGACTAATGGGACCGTAATCAAAAATAAGTTCATTGAACGTTTAATTGAATTGGTTCAATTAGGCAAAGAACGAAATTTTAAAGCTTTAAGAAATATAACTTTTAGTGCTTTCGAAAATGGAGAAAATAGAATTAGAAAAGTTTTTTCAGAATTTATTGAATTGGAATTAGAAAGTCCAAATGCTGATATTTCTAGATTATCTGAACTATTTGAACTTGCGTTTTATGAAGAACAGAAAAACTGGTGGCATGAAACTATTAATCATACATCTAAAAATACTATTTCTAAGCATTTAAAATCAACAATTGAAAACTTATGGAAATTATTAAATCACTCGGTAAAAATTATTGAGGATATTTTCCATTTAACTCCCAAGTCGAAGGAATTTGAAACTCAATTTAGAGAAAAACTTCCTTATGAAATAGAAGAACCTGTAATAAAGAAACTTGAGAATATTTCGAAGCAAAGAAAATGGGTGCTTCTACATGCAGATATTTTATTAAAATATTTGGAACCCGAAGATGCAGTTGTTAAACAATTAATTATTGAAAATGATTTAACAGTTGAAAACTCGGAGGGTGTTCTCTATCTAATTGAAAAACTTGATGATGAAAAATTACTTTCCCTAACCCTTTTAAACTACAATGACAAGCTAATTCGTCAAACAGCCAATCGCATTGCTAAGAATAAAAGTATACTCAATAATATTGATGTTAAAAAACCATATTGGCTTAAAATATGGGCTCTTTCCTTAGATTCTTCAAATAATTTCTCATATGGAATTGAAGGCAGGGAAATTGAAGTAGTGAACTCAATTTTGGATTTAATTATTTCAAATGTAACAGTTCCATTTATTATAATTGAAAGTATTTCAAAATCAGTTTATGCGAATATTTCAAGTTATGAGAAAAGAAATGAATGTTGGTCAAAGATTTCGCCAGAATATATACAACTTTTCATGGAAAATACTTCTAAGGAAGTTTTAACGCAGTTCATCAAAGGTGAAATTTTATTCGATTCAATTGAAAAACCATTATTGAATCATATTTCATCTGATACTTTTATGACGAGCTTTCTTAATGCAAATAGAAATAATATTGAACATGTTATTAAAGTTTATGAATCATTTCCAAACTTGAAAGATACCTTTTTAGCAGATTATATAAAGTATTTTCCCAATTCGATAAATGAAGCTGTAGCTATAAGTCTTGGCTCCATTGTATACAGGTTAAATTATAAAGATACCGCCAAAAGCATTTATGATAAATCAAAATATAGTTATTCCTTTAAAGCAGCTTATGAGCAATGTAAGACCTTAGTTAGCGTACCTTGGTGGGATAGTTTTGAGAGTAAAAAATCATCAGAAAGTCATTATGAGTCGCATTTGAGTAAAACAAAATATCAAACAGAATTTGAAATGATAAAATCATTACCAACAGTTGTAATATTAACAGCAATTCAAGAAGAATACGACGCAGTTAGAGCACATTTAACAGACCCTGATGACGTTGTTCAAAATGATACAGTATATGAAGCCGGTATTTTTAAAGTTCATGATAGAGAAATAGCTAAAGTTATCATCCGCGAGTGTGGTGCAAAAAATACAGTTGCAGCTCAAGAAACTGAAAGGGCGATACAATATTTTAAGCCACAAGTTTTATTATTTGTTGGTATTGCAGGTTCAAGGAAGCCAAAAGACTTTTCAATAGGTGATGTTATTTTCCCCAAAGAAATATACTCATATGAAGCTGGAAAATCCGAAAAGGATTCTTTTCTGGCTCGTCCTGATTTAGCGTCCACTACTTATACTTTAATGGAACTTGCAAAAAAAGAAAGGAGAAAAAGTGATTGGAAAGCATTTATAAAAAATGATTGGAATAGAGTTGTTAAAGCTGACCTAGGGATAATTGCCTCTGGAGAACAAATCGTTGAACATTATGAATCTGAAATTGGCAAAATCCTAACTAAACATTATAACGATACATCGGCTGTCGAAATGGAAGGATTTGGATTTGCAAAAGTTGCAACTCGACAAGGGAGAGAAACAAGTAATATGCTTGTTGGTGTTATTAGAGGTATTTCAGACATAATTGAGCAACCAAATAAAAAAAAGGATGAAGGTTTTTCTGATAGAAGACCAGATGATGCAAAGAAATTAGCATCTGACACAGCAGCAGCATTCGCTTATTGGTTAATTTTTAAAACTTATGAATAGCCTGCCCACACAGCCAAGCACATTTGCAATTCCCACAAGCCAACCCGCAAACCAAAAATTGCAAAAGAGCTTGTCTGTCTGCCAGCACTGCTTTTGCCGACACAAAAAAAACTAAATCTTTTAAGACAGAGAAAACGAAATGACTGAATTGAAAAATTATCTCAAACCATTGACAGCCAAGAACGCCCAGTTGGTAACAAACGGTATAGTTAATTGCCGTTATAGTGCGTATTCGAGCGGCACAGCTCGTATCAAAAGTAGTTGTAACTTGACAGGAAAGTGCTTCGAAATCGGCAATGAAGCATACCGCCAACCGTCGGCACCTTAAGACAATAAAACCGAAATTATGAAAGACTATAAACCACTTCTGATATTTTCAGTCCCTTTTTTAACAGTATGCGCTGGTCTTTATCACCTTACTTTTTGGTCCACATTTGGTATTAATGGACTTGCATATATTGGACTCCAAGATTTAATTAAATCATTTGTATATCCATTTATCTCGCTATTCATTCTTTTTATCCTTGGTGCGTCATTTAGTGAGACACTTTTCAGTAGTGATAAAATTTTTCCGTCTGGTGGTGGAAGGTATACAAATTCAGGAAAAAAACTAAATTCAAAAATTGGTATTTCCATTGCTTTATTTTTTTGGTTATCAATAGTTCTTATTCTTTACTTCAATGACAATGTTCAGCGATGGTATCTATGGGCTGCTTTCACAGGTATAGTTCCGATAACTTTTATTGACAGAATTGAAATACTTCACGATTATATCGATAATGCTAAAATCAGAAAATACACAATTTGGTTACTCGTTTACATTCCTCTTTTCTCTTTTGCATCTGGGAAATATGAAAGTCAGCTTATTCATCAAAACCTGAAATATAAATATACAATTAGGCAAAAAGCAATTCCTAACTCCAATTTATTTACAACTGACTCTCTCAAATTCATTGGAAATACTGACAAACAAATTTTTCTTACCGACTTTACCAATTCGACAATTTACATTTTACGTGCCGACAATATTGATACACTAATTCTTAAGCAACATGAATAATTTTATACGTTTTACTCACAAAGGAAAAAAAGGCTGCCGATAATAAAGGTTATAACAAATGGCGCGTTTTGAAACATAATTGAAGCTTCGTCGCCCTTCCCGCCGTTGGCGGGATTGGTTAACAGCTAAGTACCACGCAAACTGAAACTTGTTATAGACTCAGCCGTTATAGGGCATTATAAAGCAGCAACATTCACTCACATTAGATTACATTTATTTACACAAAAACAGATAAAATTGAACTTAATATGGAATTAAACATAGTTAACATTGCGACAATTTGTTCTATAATTTCAACAGTAATTACTATATTTTCATATATTAAAAGTACGAGGACATTCTATCGCTTAATTCTGATACTTATAACTTTAAGTCTTATTTCAATAAGTTTAATTTTATATTCTGAAAGTAAATGGAATGAAAAGAAAGAGAAAAATATTATTTCTAAGTTAAACTATCAACCATTAGACAAGGACTTATTTCTTTCTTATGGTGATTCCTTAAATAGAGATTCAACTGATCTTGAATTTTTGAGAAAAAATGAAGTGGTCAGTGGTATTTATTCAACCTCCGATAAGGCTACAGAATTGAATTTGCTAATCGATTATTCCTTACTAAAATCAAAATATTTTTGGGCAATAAAATATGCTGACGAGATATATTCCACTGCAGATGAAACTAAGAATTATGAAAAAATTATTAAATCGGCTCTTCAAGACAAAAGTAATTTTAAATATGCTATAATTGCTGCAAATGAAATATATTCCACTTCAAACCAGGAGACCCAACTTAGAATAATTATTGATTCATGCTTATTCCATAAAAAGTTTGAGGAGGCATATATTGCGGCAGAACTAATTTATTCAACAGCTACACGAGATGAATACAAAAGTAAAATACTAAGAAAGATGAATAACACCCTATAACAAAGGTTATAACAAATGGTGCGTTTTGAAACTTAATTGAAGCTTCATCGCCCGCCCGCCGTTGGCGGGATTGGTTAACAGCTAAGTGCCACTCAAACTGACAATTGTTATAGCCTCATCCATTGGCACCAATTTTAAGACGACAACAAGACTCGAACAATTGAATATAAACTCAAACACAAACTAAAACATGGCAGTCGGATTTACACCTAAACACATTGAGGAAGTCCCGTTATATGGACTGACAAAAGAAGAATATCTGGTTATTGCACTTGAGGCAGCGAAAGAAATGAAGTGGAAAGTTAGTTATACAAGTAATAGCGGACTAATAGCCTTTACAGACAAAGGAATGTTCTCCTGGAATGCGGAAATTAAAATTAAAGTAGAAAATGGATCTGCAAACCTAAAAAGTTCTTCAACAGGTAACGAAATGATGGACTGGGGGAAAAATAAGCAGAATATTGAGAAATTCATTCTGTTATTTAATGCGCTAAAACTGAAACTTACAAAAGAAGAGCTCGTTTTGAAATATGAAGAGTTATCCGCAAATCTAGCGCCAGAAGAGGATGATATTTTGAAGCTGCCACCTCCGACAACAACTGAACAGATCACTGGATTTTTCTCAATATTCAGACCAACAAAAGGATTTTTTGTAACGCCTTTATTATTGGACATAAATATTCTGCTTTTTATTCTAATGGCAATAAGTGGAGTTAATATAATGTTGCCAGACAACGAAAGTCTCTTAAAATGGGGCGCAAATTTTCGTCCTCTGACCTTGGAAGGCGAATGGTGGAGACTTATTACAAACTGTTTTTTGCATATAGGCATCTTCCATCTACTCATGAATATGTATGCTTTACTATACATTGGTGTGCTTTTGGAACCACTGTTGGGCAGAACAAGATTTATTTCAGCTTATTTACTTACGGGCATAACTGCGAGTATTGCAAGTTTATGGTGGCATGACTTGATCATAAGCGCAGGAGCTTCGGGTGCTATTTTTGGCATGTATGGAGTATTTCTTGCAATGCTCACAACAAATCTTATTGAAAAAACAACAAGAAAAGCTTTGCTGACCAGCATTGCAATTTTTGTTGGTTATAATCTGATTTATGGACTAAAAGGAGGTATCGACAATGCAGCACACATTGGCGGATTAATTGGAGGAATTATAATTGGATATGCATTTATACCAAGTTTGAAAAAGCCAGAAGATGTAAAACTCAAATTATCGACAATAGGTTTACTGACGCTTTTAATACTGACATCTTCCTTTATTGTGTATAAAAACACATCGAATGATATTGGGAAATATGATAAGAAAATAAAAACTTTTGTCTCGAACGAATCAATGGCGATTGAAGTATTTAACTTACCTGAAAACACTCCCAAAGACCAATTATTATATGGTCTTAAAGAAAGGGGTATTTATTATTGGAATGAAAATATAAAGTTAATTGATGAAGTTGAAAAGTTAGACCTTCCATCTGAAATACATAATAAGAACAGCAAGCTAAAACAGTATTGTGAACTTCGCATTAAAAGCTATGAATTATATTACAAAACAATCAGCGAAGACACACATATCTACAAGTTCCAAATTGAAAATTTCGAAAGACAAATTGGAGCTATAATAAATGAACTTAAAGGAGACCAAAAGGGCAAATAACATTTTTGAAGAACGAAAAACTGGTACCAACGCAATAGCAAATGCGGGTTTTTGAGCTACGCTCAAGAGACCGCTGCGCTAAGTTGCGTAAACGTTGAAACAATTAAACTATTAATATACATTTCCCGATAAATCGGGACAGGCAGTGCTGGCAGACAGTTGAGCAACAATTTAATCCCGCACTTGGCATAGCGTAATCCATTAGCGTTCATTGTAAAACGACACAGCGACAGATTGACAAAGGAATTTTTGCTGCATAAAGACAGGAAACAAAAAATGAAAAAGCCAACGCACAAAACAGCACATTTGCAAACCGCACATGCCAACGCACAACCGATGTTTGCAAAAGAGCTGCTTTCTTGCCGACGCACCCGACAAAATGGTTAAATTTGTAAAATAAAAAATATTAATAAATGAGTTATTACGAAAGCATAAAAGAGTTAATTCTTACAGTACCAACAACGATTATTGATTGGGAAATTGAACGGAAAAGAGGAAAACCGCCAACACAAGCTTTTTCAGAATTTCTAACTAATAGAGAACAGGGAGATTGAGCAGAAAATCTTATTCTACAAGCTATTAATTCAGAATCCAGTAACTACAAAGCTGTTCAATATGGAAAATCTGAAAATATTGTTGCAGGAGAACCCGGTTTTGAGGAATTCTATGAGCAATACCAAGATGAATTAGTAACTATTGGAAAAAGACCAGATATACTTTTGTTTTCAAGAGATATTTATTCAGAGGAATGGGGAAACAATATAAGCAATTTCTCAACGGAAAAATTAAATGAAATAGTCCCTTTGGCAACTGCTGGTATTGAAGTTAGGTCAAGTGCCTTCTTAGTTGAGGAATATAACCAGTTTATGCAACAAAGGAAAAGCGATATTACTGGAAAAGTTCTTCAAATTAAAGCTATTCTATTAGAAAAATATGCGGATTTATTAAACCAAAAAATAGGTTGGATTGACACTTTAAATGCAATAACTACTGAAACAATTGGTGTTATAGAAATAAAAAGTGCGCCAGGTTGGAGAGGGTCTGTAAGGCTTAAAGAAGCAAGCGATTTAATTAAGGAATTGAATAGTGCTTTAAAAGAATTTAAAAAACGTGATTTTTTAAGCATTACGCCTAAAGTTGAGGATTTAAAAGTTGTTTATAAATGGATTGAAACTTTCAATGTTCCTCACTTTTACTTTCAAGTTTTCTTTGATAAGGTTTATGGTATTTCTTTTCAAAAAATACTTGAATTAATTTCAAATCCTGAATTGGAGGAAGATAAATACTTTATTGGAGACGAGGATAGTAAAAATCAAAACAAATGGACAGTTAAAATTGATTATAAGGAAGGGCAAGAAGTAGGTTTTAAGGTTGAAATGCCTGACCACACAAGTGTTATGAGAAAATTAGGTAGAGGTCGGCTTTTATTTCACGTAAAATTCAATGGTGGCGCAGCATATTTGGACGTAGACAATTTACGTAACACTTTAGGAATAGGAGAAAATGAGTTTTGATGTCAACTGTAAAAAGCCATATAAAGTCAAATGATATTGAACGTGAATATTCTAAATTCACTTCAATAGTACATAGAAAGAAATTTGCCCAATTCTTTACACCTTTCCCTATTGCAGATTTAATGGCAAAATGGCTTTTAGGTAATGAGAATTTAAAAACAGTTTTGGAACCTGCATTTGGGCTTGGAGTGTTTTCGAGAGCATTGTTAAATTACAAAGAAACTATTAAAATTAATGGTTTTGAAATTGACAAAAATATTTTTGATAAATCAAAAAATATTTTTGAAGAAAATGAAAACGTATCAATTTTTTTAGAAGATTATATGTATAATGATTGGGATAACAAATATGATGGAATAATTTGTAATCCGCCATATTTTAAATTCCACGACTATGATAATAAAACGGTTATTAAAGAAATAGAAAATAGAATTTCCTGTAAACTTAATGGTTTCACCAATCTTTATACTTTATTTTTATTAAAATCTATTTATCAATTAAATACAAACGGCAGAGCTGCATATATTATTCCTTCTGAATTTCTCAACTCCGACTATGGCAAACTTGTTAAAAAGCATCTTATTACAAGCAAAACTTTACGACATATTATTGTAATAAATTTTGATGAAAATGTATTTGATGATGCATTGACAACTGCATCAATACTTCTCTGTGCAAATGACAATAAAACAAACAAAGTTCAATTCAGTAATATTAGCAATATTCAAGATTTAGGTAGTATTGACAACATTATTAACATCTATCCGGATTACTTATCAAAAGAACAAATTGTTCCATTTGAAGTTCTTAACCCTGATATAAAATGGAAGGCTTATTATCAAAAGCAAAATTCAATCAATTATAAAAATTTAGTGCCTTTTGCTAATTATGGCAAAGTCGTTCGTGGCATCGCAACGGGAGCAAATGAATATTTTACGTTTAGTCCATCAAAAGCAAAAAAATATGGAATTACTGATAAATATTTACTACCCTGTATTTGTAAAGCAATAGACTCTAAAAAATCATTTTTCTTAAAAGAAGATTTTGAAGAACTTATAAATAATGATAAATCAATTTTTCTTCTCAATGCTGTAGCCCCAATAGACGAGAATGTTAGAAAATACTTATTGTTAGGAGAAACGCAAAAGATTCATAAGAAATTTCTAACTGCAAATAGAAATCCTTGGTATTCTTTAGAAAACAGACCTCCTGCCCCAATTTGGGTTTCTGTTTTTAACCGTAATGGTTTGCGGTTTATTAGGAATGAAGCAAATATTTCCAATTTGACAACCTTTCATTGTATCTACCCTTCTAAAGCAAATTTATTTGAAAGTATTAACATAGATTTACTTTTTGCTTATCTGCTTACCGATGTTGCAAGACAAATCTTTGAAGATAATAGTCGTGAATATGGTAATGGACTACAAAAGTTTGAACCAAATGATATAAATAAAGCCCAAATGTTGGATTTGAAATTACTTGACCTAAAAATTGAAATGAAAGTTTTAGACTTGTATCATTTATACAGAAAGTCAATAATTGAAAATGTACCTGACGAAAGTATTGTTAATAAAATAAACGAAATCTTTATTGAACACTACACATAAGCCCACGCTTCGTAGTCAAGCACAACTTGTCCTAATTTTTCGGGATTGGCTGATCGCACAAAATAGCCGACACACAACCAAAGCTCTCGCTGGCGCTCGTCTCCCGACGCGTTTCGGCAAGCAAAAAAGAATAAATTGCAATAGCATATTAACAATTGAAAATAGCCAATAGGAATGAAGTGCATTTTGTAACCCCTAAGGGTGTAGTATTAAAATAGTACCGAAACGCAGCGGCAGATATGCACCAGTAATGTGCCAAAAGTCTTTAAAATATAAAAAGCCTTATGATGATTTATTCCAGGATAAATGAATACTTTTACTAAAAGATAAACGTAACAAAAAGTTGGGTTAGCCAACCCGAATGATTTGGCTAACATACTTTTTGTTGGGATATATAAATTAGCTGCCATAGTGGCAAAGCATACTACAAATTCTCTTTTAAAAGTAGCGATAAAAAGACAGGCAAAATATTATTATTAATGAATGACTTGTAAAAGGAATAAATATGAAAGAAATAGAAAAAATATCAGAGAGCACTACCTATACTGCAATTGACCTCGGTTCCCTGGATGGATGGCTTGATTATTCGTTGATTCATCCTGTGAGCAAACGTGAGATAGAAGGTAAAGTTTTTCTAAAAGATGTGACTCAGTCAACAGGGACAGAGATATCTTTCAATTCAATTGCTGCCCGAACAGAGGTTCCTTATTTCCATATACATAAGAAGAATGAAGAAACATATATAATTCTAAAAGGTAGCGGATACTTTCAGGTTGATGATGATTGCTTTAGCATCAAAGAAGGGAGTGTTATTCGTGTATCGCCTAATGGTAAGCGCGGATTGACAAATACCTCGAATGATATTATGATTTATATTGTCATTCAATCCAAAGAAAATTCGCTTGAAGAATATTCGACGGCTGATGGAGAGAGAATTCCAGTTGAGCCAAAATGGAGATAATACAAGACAACAAAAACTACGGCAGCTAACAACACCTGGCCCCAAGCCGGGTTTCGGTGCCCACCCGTCAGGAAAGTGAATATTTGAGTGGCAGAAACACGCGGCAATTTCAGAGGCAATCTCCCGGCCAGGGGCTAGCTGCGGAACGTTAGTGCAATTGTAAGACAACAAAAAACGACCCAAATAAAATAACTAAATTCTAAAGATTATGAAAAACCTGAATTATTTAATTTTAATTGTCAGTATCTTAATTGTAACATCATGTAAGAAAGACGAATCTAATAATAAGGATATTACCTATAAAAAGGATAAAATATCCGGTTATATTCAAAAAGGGCCTTATATTAATGGTACTTCAATAATGATTTCCGAATTAAGTTCAACCTTAAATCCTACCGGAAAGGTATTCAATTCTCAGATTGTTGATAACAGAGGTTCATTTGAATTTAAAAATATTAATTTAAGCACAAATTTTGTTGAATTAATAGCAAATGGTTTCTATTTTAATGAAAATACAGGAAAAGTTTCAGCCGCTCAACTGACACTGCATGCATTGAGTGATTTAACAGATTCCTCTACTATAAACGTAAATATTTTGACTGAATTAGAGAAGGGACGTGTTGAGTATCTTATTTCAAAAGGAGAAGATTTTAAAACTTCAAAGGTTCAGGCTCAAAAGGAGATACTTAAAATATTTGAAATATCAAAGCCTGATTTAAAGTCATCAGAATATTTAGATATTTCAAAAGACGGTGATGATAATGCGATATTACTTGCAATTTCAATAATTATGCAAGGATTCAGAACTGAAGCAGAGTTGTCGGAATTGATTGCTGGTATTAGTTCGGATATTAAAGAAGATGGTATTTTAAACAATCAACTAATAGGACAAAAGCTTATCAGTGACGTAAAACTACTGAACATGCCGGATATTAAAAACAATATAATAAGCCGGTATTCCGATTTAGGGGCGACACTGGAAATTCCGGGTTTTGAAAAATATACACAACAATTTGTTGATAGTACAGAATTTATTCCAATAAGTGGTATCGAGTATGTTGATAATGGCTCATACGGTCCGAATATTTTGTCATTAGCCAGGTTTGACTATACAACAACAACCAGCATTTCAAAATGCGCATTAACTGCAAAGCTGGCAAAAGGCACATCATTAAAAGTAATATTTTATCCTGATTTTGTAGAAGGCACACCAAATGATTCAGATACATCAAATGTTCCAAATCCTGATCAATATGCTGATTTTGCGGTCGCTTTTTATGAAAATTCCGGGTGGAGATATAATATTGATTCTTACCCGATAGATAGATCAATGAAATTATATAATATTGCAACAGACAGGACAATTGAAGCTGAGTTTCAATTAGTAAATCATGGAAGTGCAAAGATTGAGATATATGAAAATAATCAAATAACACCTACCCGGGTTAAACAGATTAAATGGTAGTTAAAACAACGCCGCCGGTGCGCACACCACTTCGAAAAACCGTTAGTGCGGTAAAATTAAACTTTTTCAAAAGTAAACCTCTTATATAAAACAACTTATAAAACAAAACTTTCAAATAATTTGAGGGTGTCAGAAGTCAGGAATAATCCCTTCCTGCGCTGAAAAGAAAATAAAAAAACCTCCCGTAAATGTGAGGAGGTTTTTTTATACTCGATTATTGATAAGTTCCAGCGATATGAATTTACTTCCGTTGGAAGCTATGCAGACTTATTTTCGGGTCAGATTTTCGGCGTCCATACCTAACCATTCAGGAAAGAACCTAACGATCCTTCGAACCCAGAGGAATTCGTTTGCCATTGGAAAAGGCAACAACAAATACGTCTTCATATCCAAGATTATTAAGCGTTCTCTTGTATTCTAACGCTTCCTGATATGTATTGAAAACACCTGAAGTGTATTTATACATTCCGTTCTCCCTGTACATCTG
>Ga0208789_1001100_pt1 | contig 17334 bp, 11 predicted proteins | sample Methanotroph_Enr_FD_187368 | JGI IMG/M metagenome (GOLD analysis project Ga0208789, IMG submission 187368) | Enriched soil microbial communities from Old Woman Creek wetland in Ohio, USA - Methanotroph_Enrichment_5 (SPAdes) (version 2) | ecosystem: Environmental > Terrestrial > Soil > Wetlands...
CCGCAGGTAGTCCGGGTGGCTGCGGTTGAGGTCGGGCACGTCGAGGGCCGGCGGGTTCGGGAAGGTGAGGTTCCGGACGGATTCGTAGGGCGTGAGCCGCACGACGGGCTTCCCATTCTCCTCGGAAGCCTGCATGGGCGTGCTGGCGCTGGTGGCGATGAAGAGGGCCGCGAAGGCCCGCATCAGCCGCGTGCCCGTGATGTAGACCTGGTTCTTGTAGTCGTCCAGGTGGCGGTCGCCGCGCTCGGCGGCAGGCAGGTGCATGAAGTCCCAGGCCAGCATGGGCTCGGGCAGGCTCAGGTTGGAGTGGGTCCCGGCCGTGGCCAGCTCGGTGCCGTACAGCTCGACGCAGCGCTGGAGGTAGCGGCGCTTGGCCAGGTGCCAGGACTCGGGCACGCAGTCCGGGCCGATCTCCGGCAGGACGAGCAGGTTGCCGTGCCAGTAGTAGAGCGGCTCGCCGAAGGCCCGGCCGTCCCTGGCCAGGGCATTGATGAGCTCGGCCTCCAGCAGGCGTCCCTCGTAGATGGTGCCCCTGGGGGTGTGGTACGGCCGCGTCACCCACTCGATCATCCAGTGGAAGACCTCCAGCTGGTGGTAGGGCTCCGTCCAGGGCGCCAGCACCTTCGAGCGCAGGTGGTCCACGAAGGACATGTGGTCCGGCCCCGTGCCCACGGTGAGGAGGGGACGGAACCGGGAATCCATGAGGTTCCACTCCAGTTCCAGCCCGCAGAGCCCGCCCGATGGGTGGGTCTCCAGCGCCGTCCGGCGCGCCAGGCGGAACTTCTCGACGAAGGCATTCAGGTCAAACACGGGTGCTCCGGATCAAACCGCAACGGAAAAGCTCGAACCACGAAGACGCGAAGACCACGAAGCGAGGCAGGAAGGCCGTGAGACAGATATTCTTCGTGGTCATCCTGTCTTCGTGGTGATTCTTGTTAGTTCTGAAGGGTCTTGAGGGCTGTCACGAGGCGCTCCGCGGCCCCCTGGGTGCGCTCCACGGGCGTGGCGTAGGAGAAGCGGATCCACTCGGCGCCGTAGGGACTGAAGAAGGCGCCGGGCACCACGGCCACGCCGACCTCCTCGGCGAGGTGCTGGCCCAGGGGCTCGGAGTCGGCCCAGCCCTTGGCCTTGAGGGCGTCGCCCACGTGGAGGAAGGCGTAGTAGCCCTGGCCCAGGATGTGGCGGAGGCCCTGCTCCTTCAGGAAGCCGCGCAGCCAGGCCCGGCTGGCGTTGGTGGGGCCCACGATGGGCGCCGCGGCCGCCTTGATCCCCTTCTCGTAGGCCGCCATGGCCACGGCCAGGCTGAAGAAGGAGGGAATCACCGTGTGCGAGGCCTGGGCCACGATCACCTTCACCACGGACTCCGCCGCCAGCAGGTGGCAGTTGCGGATGTTCGAGCCGCCCAGGCTCTTGGTGATGCCGTCCAGCACCATCAGGCGCTCGCGCTGGGCGGGCTCGAAGGCCCTCAGCAGGGCGTTCACGTCGTAGGGCTCATGGTCGCTGACAACGTGGTACATCCAGTCGAAGAGGACGAAGGCCACGCCCGCCTCCAGGGCCGCCTTCGCCAGCTCGATCTGGCGTTGGAGCGTGAGCGTCTGGCCCGTGGGGTTGTCGGGGCTGGTGATGACGAGGCCGGCCACCTTGCGCCCGTGCCGGGCGGCTTCGGCCACGCAGGCGCGGAGGCCCTCCTCGCTGTAGGCCCAGCCTTCCTCGGCCCGGCCCGGGGCCCACATCACATTGGCGCCCACGCCGTACGGCCCCCAGTTGTAGCTGATCCAGGGCACGCGGCTGACGACGACGACATCGCCCTGGCGGCCGTGGCCCAGGGCCAGCATGGCCTGGTAGGCCTTCTGCAGGCCGTCGCGGCCCCCCTGGGTGCCGATGACGTTGCCGGGCCCCCAGCCCGTGGCGGGATCCAGGTTCCAGTAGGCTTCGGCCACGGCCTTGCGGTAGGCCTCGGTGCCGAAGGGCATGTCGTAGGCGGTGCCGTGCTGCTTCTGCAGCTCGAAGGCGCGGTCCAGCAGGGCCTCGGGCACGCCGGGCAGGGAGGCGCCCCCGTCGCCCTGGCTGGCGTCGAAGACCGGCACGCCGGGCTGCTTCTGCTGGAACACCTTCAGCGACTTGTTGATGAGGAACATCCGGGAGGGTGGGATGGGCGCCAGGCGGCGGAGATGGTCACTCGTCGGGACAAGGTTGGCTTCAGGTACAGCGAAGGCAGGCGTCTCGGAAGACAGCAGCGGGGTGGACACGGAACCTCCAGTGCGAATGGGGTGCGGTGGGCCGATACGAAAAGGCCGCCCCCGCAGAACCGCAAGGACGACGTGTGCGTGGAGTGCAGAATAGCAGTCGGGGCGGGGACCTACGCCCCTCAAAATGGCGAAGGCAATCCGAAAGGCTGGATCTTTGACGGAATGTCCAAATCGAGATGGCCAGGTAGGCTGACTCGGAATGCCGCCGGATCACCGGATGGGGTGCCGCCGGACGGGGCAGCGCCCCTCGCTTCGATCGGCCCTCGAAGCTTGCCGATGTGTCAGTGAAATTCCGCGGGCCTGAGCTGACCCGATCCTCCTCAATGGAAGCGCCGGCGGGCCGTCAGGCCTTGGCCGCCTCCAGCGCCTCCCAGAGCGCCTCCACGTGCCGGCGCTCGGTGGTCTCGGCGCCGATGCTCACGCGGAGCATCTGGGTGCCCTTGAGGACGGACGGGGTCAGGTAGGCCTTCCCCCCCTCGTTCACCCGGCGGGCGATCTCCAGGTTGTGGGCGGCCAGGGCCGGCTCGTCGAGGCCGGGCTTCACGTGGCGGAGACACACGGTCTGCAGGGGCACGGGGGCCAGGCGCGCCCAGTCCGGCGCGGCATCAATCCGGTCCTTCAGCCACTGGGCGTTCTCCAGGTCGCGGCGGAGGCGGGCCTGCAGGCCCTCCACGCCCACGTCCATGAGGTAGAACCACAGCTTGAGCGCCCGGAAGCGGCGGCCCAGCTGGATGTGCCAGTCACGGAAGTTGCTCACCTGGCCGTCCTGCGCGGTGCGCAGGTAGCTGGGGTTGGTGCTCATCACGCGGATGAGGTGCTGGGGATCGCGCACGTAGTAGGCGCTGAGGTCGAAGCCCACGCCCATCCACTTGTGGGGGTTGAAGACCAGGCTGTCGGCCCGCTCCACGCCCTCCCATATCCACCGGCACTCGGGCAGCACCATGGCCGTGCCCGCCAGGGCCGCGTCCACGTGGAGCCACAGGCCATGCTTCTCGGCGAGGTCGGCCAGGGCCGCGACGGGGTCGAGGGCGGTGGTACCGGTGGTGCCCACGGCGGCGACGAGGGCGCAGGGGCGCAGGCCGATCTCCACGTCCTTCTCGATGGCCGCCTGCAGCAGGTCCAGGCGGATGGCGTGGGCGTCGTCCGTGGGGATGAGGCGCAGGAAGCTGCGGCCGAAGCCCGCCAGCAGGGCGGCCTTCTCGATGGAGCTGTGGCCCTGGTCCGAGGCGTAGACCACCAGGGGCGCCTCGCCGCCTGACCCGGAAAGGGGGGACCGCCCGCTCGCTTCGGCTCGCTCTGCGTCCCCCCTTTGACCCCCACACGCGGCTTGGGCCGAGCCCAAGCCACGTGTCTGCAGGCCCCCCTCGTTCTGGGAGAAGTCCGAACCCTTCTCCCGGGCGCAGAGCAGGGCGGTGAAGGTGGCGGTGCTGGCGGTGTCGTGGATGACGCCCGTGAAGGCGGGGCTGAGGCCCACCATCTGGCGCAGCCAGTCCATGACGACCTCTTCGACCTCCGTAGCGGCGGGACTGGTCTGCCAGCTCATGCCCTGGGCCCCCAGGCCAGAGGCTGCCAGGTCGCCTAGGATCGAGGCGTAGCTGGTGTTGCTGGGGAAGTAGGCGAAGAAGGATGGATGGTTCCAGTGGGTGATGCCCGGCAGCACGTCCCGGTCCAGGGCCGCCAGGGCCTGGGCCATGCGCCCGCCGTGCAGGGGCGGATGGTCGGGGAAGGCGGCCCGGATCTCGCCGGGTCTGGCCTGGCTCATCACGGGCAGGCGCTCGAGGTTCTCGCGGTAGTCCGCGATCCAGTCCACGAGCTGGTATCCGAGGCGGCGGAATTCTTGGGCGTCCATCGCTCCAGTGTGCCGCCATTCCTGCGGTGCGGCTTCAGGGATGTTCGACCTCCGCGGCGGGAGTGAGGGGCTTCAGGAGCTGGACCTTCCCGGTATCGAGGTGGTAGAGGGCGGGCAGGATCCTGAGCCTGCCCTCGGCCGTCCGTTCCCGGAGGAGGTTCGACCGGTCCAGGAGCGCCTGGGCCTGGCGTTGGGCATTGCTCGCCTCGAGGCGGGTGCCGTAGGCCGCCGCGTCCTCGTCGGGGGCCTCCGGGGTGCTCTCCAGGAGGCCCGCCATTCCGGCCTGGAGGGCCCACAAGTTGCCAGGCAGCGGCCTGCCCTGGGCCTCCCGCACAGCCTTCACCGCCCCGCAGCCCGTGTGGCCCATCACCACGATCACCTTCGAGCCCAGGTGCTCCACGGCGTACTCGGCGGAGGCGAGGCCCTGGAGGTCAGGGGCGTTGCCCGCCTCGCGGATGGTGAAGAGGCGACCGGGCTCCTGGTCGAAGACGAAGGCGTCAGGCACCCGGCTGTCCGAGCAGGTGATGACCACGGCGAAGGGCTGCTGGCCCTTCACCAGTGTGGCGCGAAGGGCGACATCGCGGCCGGTGTCCACGGTCCGCACCCGCCTCCCGGCGACAAAGCGTCCGTTGCCGGCGAGGAGTTCCTCCAGGGCCGCGCGGGGGGTGTCGGGCACCCCGGCAGGATGGACGGGGGCGAGGTGGATGGCGGGGACGGAGGGCCTGGTGGCGGGAGGGGCCTGGGCCGTCAGCGGTAGGGCGGCCACGACAAGGAGGAGGGGCAGGCTGCGCATGGGGGCTCCGTGGATGCCCCCGTATCGAGCGATCGAAGGGGCCTGGGGTTTAAATCCCATCGAGGTTGGGTAAGACGGCGCCTTCCAGTGGCCTGCGGGCTGGTGTGGGCGGGGGCCAGGCGGCGACAATGGAGGTCCGGTTCTAGGAGCGGCTTCATGGAAATGGTCATCGACTTTCCCGGCGGCGCCCGTGTGGACGCGCACTTCGGCCCCTACACGGTGATGACGGACCAGCCGCCCCAGGGTGGGGGCGAGGGTTCGGCCCCCACGCCCTTCGCGCTGTTCCTGGCCTCCCTCGGCACCTGTGCCGGCATCTACGTGCTGGGCTTCTGCCGGCAGCGGGGCCTGCCCACCGAAGGCATCCGCGTGGTCCAGCGCATGCATTCCGATCCGGCCACGGGCATACTCGGCCTGGTGGAACTGGAGATCGAGGTGCCCCCGTCCTTCCCCGAAAAGTACCACGAGGCCCTGGTCCGCTCTGCCAGCCAGTGTGCGGTGAAGAAGCACCTCGAGAATCCCCCGGCCTTCGATGTGAAGGCCGTGGTCAAGGGCTGAACACCGCCTCCGGGGCGGTGCCCCGCGCCCTACTCGAGTCGCAGATCCACGGAGCTCCGGGTCGAGCCCTGTTCCCCGCCTCCGGACCCGCTGCTCTCCTGGGTGTGGTGGACCACCACGAGGCGGTTCCCGGATCGGAGGAACTGGAAAGTCCCCCGTGATTGCTGCTCGAAGGTGATGACGAGGAGGGCCCGACCCTTCATGTGCATCCGGGTCTCGGCGCCCAGGGGCAGCCCATCCGCGCCGACCCAGATCTTGGCAGTGGCCTCCAGTTCCTTCACGTATTTCTGATCCCGCCTCGACAGCCGAGGCGCGAGCTTGATCAACAGCAGCTTCGCGGGCTTCCCCTGCCAGGGTTCGGATTTCTCCTCGAGCTGCTGGGCGCCTTCCAGGGTCCGGAGCAGCTCGTCGGCTCCATCGAGGTAATCGCAGACGTCGACGGCCTTCAAGCCCTCGATGGCCCGACGCGTGGACGCCGGCTTCTCAGGATCCTTGGCCTGGGCCCGGGCCTCCTCCACGGCCGCCTGGATGACCGGGCGGCTCCAGGACATCCGCAGGCCCTGGGGGCCCTCTTCCACGAGGGAGGTGGCGCGGCCCTCGGTGATGACCGGCTTTTTGTCATCGCCCTGCCGGCTCCAGAAACGGTACTCGACGGTGGCCCTGATGGCTTCCCGGCCGTTCAGGCGAGCTAGGGCGGACCGGAGATCCCCCAGGCCATCTGCCCGGAGGAGGCTGCCCAGGAGCAGCAGCGGGAAGGCGAACCCCCTACTCATAACGGAGGGCCTCGATGGGATCCTGGCTGGCAGCCTTCAGGGCGGGCCGCGGGACCCGCTCCGTAAGCCGGAGGCGAACGGGAGGACGCGCCGGGGGCGCGTCCGTTCGCGGGGAAGCAGGCGCCGTGCGTGAGCAGGAGCGAGCGCCCAGGCGCTGGCCCCGGGATGGGAGGAGGGAACTACTCATAACGGAGGGCCTCGATGGGATCCTGGCTGGCAGCCTTCAGGGCGGGCCACAACCCGAAGACCAGGCCGATGGCGGTGCTCACGCCGAATCCGAGGGCGATGCTCCAGAGGGGGGCGGCGGCGGGGAAGTCGAAGACCAGGCGCACGAGCATGGCGATGCCGAGGCCCAGGGCGATGCCGACGGCGCCGCCCACGCCCGTGAGGCTGATGGCCTCCACCAGGAACTGCATGGCGATGTCCTTGCGGGTGGCGCCCAGCGCCTTCCGCACGCCGATCTCCCGGGTGCGCTCGGTGACGCTGACCAGCATGATGTTCATGACGCCCACCCCGCCCACCAGCAGGGCGATGGCGGCGATGAGGATCATGGCCCCGGCGATGCCGCCGGTGATCTGCTGGAAGGTCTTCAGCTGGGCCTCGCTCGTGAAGATGGCGAAGTCGTTGGGCTGGTTCGCCCGGAGGCCCCGGCGGGCGCGGAGGATGGCCACCTCCTGGTCCATCATGTCGTACATCCGCTTGGGGTCCTTGGGCACGGTGGCGATGTGGATGGTGTCTCCTCCGCCGTTCTTCACCTGGGGGAACATCTCGTCGAAGGTGCTGATGGGGATGAGCAGGATGTTGTCCGCGTCCCCGCCCAGGAAGCTGCCCTTCTTCTCCAGGAGGCCGATGACCGTGAAGCTGTTCCCGTTGACGAGCACCGGGCGGCCGATGGGATCCCGCTTCCCGAAGAGGGCCTCGGCGGTCTGGGGGCCGATGACGCAGGTGCGCGAGGCGTGCGTCACGTCCGCATCCACGAAGAACCGGCCGTCCTGGACGAAGGCGTTGTTGGAGGGGGCGTAGTCGGGGTTGGTGCCCACGAAGGTGGGGCCGTTGGCCTCCTGGCCTTCGGGGGTCTTGATGCTGAGGTTCGCCGCGTCCGGCCCCCGGAGGTAGCGCTCCTGGGACACCGATGCGGCCAGCGTGGCGGTGAGCTTGAGGGCCTCGGCATCGGCGATGGTGAGGTCGCGCCGTCGCTTCTGGTCCTCGGGCAGGCGGCCGTCCCCTCCGAACCGGGGCTCGTACTTCTGGAACTGCACCAGGGTGGTGCCGAAGCTGGAGAAGCTGTCGGTCACGGCGGCGTTGAAGCCCGAGACGAAGCTCACCATGGCGATGACCGTGGCCACGCCGGCCACGATGCCCAGCAAAGTGAGGAAGCTCCGCAGCTTCTGGGCCACCATGGCCCGGAGGGCGAACCGGATGTTCTCCCGTCCGATGCCCCGGAATCCGATCCGCTTGACGCGATCCGCCATGGCCTACTCCGCCCGGATGGCGTCGATGACGACGAGGTTGGAGGCCCGGAACGCAGGCAGGAAGCCCGCGGCCAGGCCCACGAGGGTGCTGAGGCCGATGCCCGTGAGCACGATGGGGAGCGTGATCTGGGCGGGGAATCCCGCCATGGCCCGCACGGTCCAGGCCCCGATGGCGCCGATGAGAACGCCGATGACGCCGCCCGCGGCGGAGAGGAGGGCGGCCTCCAGGAGGAACTGGCGCCGGATGTCGCGCTTGCGGGCGCCCAGGGCCATGCGGACGCCGATCTCCTGGGTCCGCTCCACAACACTCACCAGCATGATGTTCATGATCACGATGCCGCCCACCCCGAGGCTCACGCTGGAGATCAGCATCAGCAGCACGAAGGCGGCGCTGCTGATGGTCTTCCAGAGCAGCTGGAGGCTCTCCTGGGTGATGAGGCCGAAGGGATCGGGGCTGCGGAAGCTGGTGTGCCGCATGGCCCGGAACAGGGCCCGCACCTCGTCCATGGAGGCGTCGAGGCCCTCCACGCCATGCCGGGCCTTGATCTGCAGCTCCAGGCTCTCGTTGGCGGCCATGAAGTTCTTCCGGTAGACCTGGAGGGGGATGTAGATGCGGCCGTCCTGGTTGAAGCCGATGCTGCGGCCCTGTTTCGGCATGAGGCCGATGACGCGGAAGGGGAGCCCCCGGATGAGCATGGTGCGCCCGATGGGATCCAGGTGGGGGAACAGCTCCTCCCGCGTATCGGAGCCGATGACCGCCACGTTCTGGGCCGCCTGGTCCTCGTTCTCAGAGAAGTAGCGCCCGGATTCGAAATCGAGGTTGAAGAGGTCCGCGAAATTGGGGGTGGTCCCGATGACGGCGATGCTGTCGAGGTGCTTGTTCTCGTAGCTCACCGGCATGCCGTTCCCGGCGGCGGCGGAGACTTGGGAGGACTCCTGGAGGATGCCGCTGGAGAGCCGCTCGTACTCCTGGTAGGTGATGGGCGGGCGCTTGAGCGCGTCGAGGAACTCCTTGCGGCTGCGGATGATCCCGAACTTCTCGACGAGGTACACGTCCGGCGCCAGGACGATGATCTTCTCCTTCACGTACGTGTTCAGGCCGGAGATCACGCCCACCACGGCGACGATGGTGGCCACGCCGATGATGACGCCCAGCAGCGTGAGGAAGCTGCGGAGGGTGTGGGCCCGGATGGCCCGGAGGGCCACCCGGAGGAGTTCCTTGGGGTTCATGGTCAGCTGCCCTGCTTGGCGTCGTCCTTCTTGCGGGTCTTGTCCACCCGCACGGCTTCGCCACCCTTCAGCTCCCGGAGGGCCCGGTTGGGCCCGGTGATGAGGGTCTCGCCGCCCTTGAGGCCGGAGACCACCTCCACGGAGAGGTCACCCATGAGGCCGGTCTTCACCGGGACGAATTTCGACTTGCCTGCATCCATGAGGAACACGCCCTCCTCCTCCCGGGGGGCGCCGGGCTTGAGGGATTCGCCGGGCTTGGGCTTGATGTCCCGCATGACGAGGGCCTGGAAGGGGATGGCCAGGGCCTGGTCCCGGTGGCCCGTGAAGATGTCCGCCTGCACCGAGAGGCCGGGCTTGATGGTGGCCGGGGGATTCTTGATCCAGATCTTCACCTTGAACTTGGTGGCGTCGTTCACGCTGGTCTTGAGGATGGGGCTGCCGCCCACCTCGGTGACCTGGCCCTGGAAGACCTGGTTCGGGTAGGCGTCGATGTGGATCTGGGCCTCCTGGCCGAGCTTCACGGTGGGGATCGAGGCTTCGTCGACCTCCATCTCGGCCTCGACCTTGCTCATGTCGGAGATGGTGAGCAGCACCGTGCCGGCCTGGTTCTGGATGCCGGGCACCGCGGTCTCCCCCAGCTCGATGCGGCGGGCGGTCACCACACCGTCCATGGGGGCGGTGATGGTGGAGTAGCCCAGGCTCACGTGGGACTGGTTCACGTTGGCCTTGGCCTGGGACATGCGCTCCTGGGCCGTCCTGCGGTCGGCCTGGGCGGTCTCCAGGGTGGTGCGGGCCCGCTCGAAATCGGCGGCGGAGATGATGCCGGCGTCCCGGTTGGCCTTGGCCCGTTCGAAGTCCGCCTTGGCCTGGGCCAGGGCGGCGTTGGCCGAATCCAGCTGGGAGCCCAGGGCCTTGAGGTTGGCCTGCATGGCGTCCGCGTTGGCCCGGGCGTTCCGGGGATCGATCTCCATGAGGAACTGGCCCTTCTTGACCACGTCCCCCTCTTTCACGGCAAGGCGGGTGACCTGGCCGATCACGTTCGCGGAGATGTCCGCCTTGGTGACGGCCTGGACCTTGCCGTTGGCGCTCACCTTGGCCTGGAGGGTCTCCCGGCCCACGGTGGCCACCTGCACGGCCATGCCCTTGTCCCGCATGCCGGCGAGGCTCAGCCCGAGGACGAGGAGGAGGACGAGGCCTCCGCCGAGGAACAACAGCTGCTTGCGCTTCATGTCAAAGGCCTCCCGTGCGGGCGTATGATGCCCAGGCTTCGGGCCAGCGGGTCCAGTGGTTTAGTGGAACCCGGGGTCATTAATGAAAAAGATTTCTATTGATCGATGGGGTCGCTACTTGGAAAATGGTTCTAAGTAGGAGCAACCGCATGCTGACGCGTTTCCACGGGTCCACCCTCCTGTTCATCCTGGCCTCCGCGCCGGCCCTGGTGGCCGCGGCGGCCGCCAGCGGGAGCCTCGGTGGGCGGGTGCTGGACGACCAAGGCCGACCGGTGGTCAAGGCCCAGATCCGGATCGAGAACCGCGTCTCCGGCTTCCTCCAGACCGCCACCACGGATGCCTCGGGGGCCTACGCGATCTACAACGTGCCCTTCAGCGACTACCACCTGGAGGTGGCGGCCCCCGGCCTGCAGGAGGAGCACCGGAACATCTCGGTGCGTTCGGCCCTGCCGCTGAGGCTGGACCTGAGCCTGAAGGCCGCCCAGGCCTCGGCCACGGTGGAGGTGGAGGACCACGTCTCCCTGGTGGAGGCCCACCCGTCGGCCCACCTGGACATCGACCAGTCCACCATCGAGAAGATCCCCACCGCGGTGTCGAGCCGGGCCATGGAGAGCGTGCTGCTCACCACGCCGGGCTTCATCCAGGACGAGAACGGCCGGTTCCACTTCCGGGGCAGCCACGGGCAGGTGACCTACGTGGTGGATGGCGTGCCCATCACGGACCAGATGCAGGCCACCTTCTCCAACTCCCTGGATCCCTCCCAGGTGGAAAGCATGGAGGTGATCACCGGGGGGGTGAGCGCGGAGTACGGCGGCAAGCCGGCGGCCGTGGTGAACATCACCAGCAAGTCCGGCCTGGGTTCCTCCCGGCCGTTCCAGGGCGAGGTCTCCCTGGGGGCCTCGCGTTTCAACACCCGGGAGCTGGGCTTCGGCGCCCGGGGCGGCACGGCGGCCTTCGGCTATTTCGTCACCGGGGCGGCCTCGGAGAGCGACCGGTTCCTGGATCCCGTGAACTTCGAGAACCTGCACAACCACGGGACCACGGGCCGGCTGTCCACCCGCTTCGACTGGCTGCTGGGCGCCAGCGACATGCTGCGCTTCTCCGCCAGCGGCGGGCGCACGGACCGGGACGTGGTGAACCTGGCCTCCCAGCAGGCCGCGGGGCAGGACCAGCGGGAGCACGATTCGGACGCCAACCTCAGCCTGGGCTGGACCCACCTGCTGGACGCGAACCGGAGCCTGGATGCCGCCCTCTACTACCGGGGCGCCACTTCGCGGCTGGATCCCACCCGGGACCTGCAGCCCGGCTTCAGCGCCGGCGGGCCGGACACGCCCTTCTGGATCCGCTCCGACCGGCGCCTGGACAACCAGGGCGTCCAGGTCGGCTACACCCAGCGGAACGGGGGCAACACCCTGAAGGCGGGCCTCCAGTACGTGCGCTACCCGCTGCACGAGCGCTTCGACACGGCCATCACCGGATCCGGGCAGGTGTCCGGCCCCGGCGATCCGCTCTATCCCTACACCGCCGCCGGCGGGGGGAACCTCCTTCGCTTCGCCGAGGGCTTCACCCCCTCCCTGGCCTCGGCCTACCTCCAGAACGACCTGAAGACCGGCCGCTGGACCTTCGCCGCGGGCCTGCGCTTCGACAGCTACAAGGGCCGGAACTTCACCCAGAACGAGCTGCAGCCCCGCCTGGGCCTCACCTACACCCTGCCCGGGACCGGCACCCTGCTGCGGGCGGTCTACGACCGGCTGCTCATCACCCCCGAGAACGAGAACCTGGCCTTCTCCACCTCCCAGGCGGTCTGGTCCCTGGTCACCCAGTCCACCACGCCCGTGCCGCAGCTCCGCGGCGAGACGCAGGACAGCTACCTGGTGGGCCTGGAGCAGCAGCTGGGGCAGGTGGCCCGGGTGAGCCTCGACTACTGGTGGAAGGACAGCCGCAACGCCGCCGACAACAGCCAGTTCCTGAACACGGGGATCCTCTTCCCCATCTCCGCCTGGAAGGGCCGATTCCACGGCATGGACCTCCGCATCGACACCGTGCCGCTGCGGGGCTGGTCGGCCTACCTCAGCGCGGGCACCGTGCGGACGCTGTTCTACAGCCCCACCCTAGGCGGCCTGGATTCCGCCGACCCCACGGTGAACGGCCCCGACGGCACCCCCTACCTCATCGACCACGACCAGAAGCTCACGGCGCAGCTCGGCCTGCGCTACGAGCAGGGCGGCTTCTTCGCCCAGGCCGTGGTGCGGCACGACTCGGGCCTGGAGGCGGGCGACCCCGCCACCGTGGCCGGGAATCCCGACTACGCCTTCGGCATCCCCTATGTGCGGGCGGAATGGGACAGCCTCGTGGGCCTGAACTACCGCATCAAGGCCCGGACGGTCCTGGACCTCAACGTGGGCCAGACCTGGAAGCTGACGGCGGACCGGCGCCTGAGCGCGGGGGTGGACCTGCTCAACGCCACCGACGAGAAGGGCCTCTACAACTTCCTCAGCACCTTCGGCGGCACCCACGTCATTCCGCCCCGCACCCTGGCGGCCCACCTCAAGCTGCAGTTCTGAAGCCTCAGAGGGGATGCTCGAAGCTGAGGTAGAGGAAGATCCCCTTCTCGCCCTGGCTGGGCCCCACGCCGATCATGGCGGCGAGGCCCGGCACCACCTGAAGGCCCTTCGGCAGGTTCCAGGCCCAGCGGACCCCGGGCGCCACGTAGGCGCTCTGCGCCGGCTGGCGCAGGCCCGGGCCCGCCACCACGTCGCCGCTGGTGTACGCGAACTCAAGCATCAGATTGACGTCCCGGCGGGCGAGCCAGATGAAGCTTTGGCCCACGTTCCAGGTGGAAATGTCGGCCTCGTTCCCCAGCAGGTCCTGGGCGTGGGGCGTGTGCGTGTAGCCCAGGTTCACGTGGGTGACGAAGCGCTCCCCCAGGACCACGCTCAGGGGCAGGTTGGCCTGGACGCCGAGGTGCCCGTTCCCGCGGCCCTGGCGGTGGTTGCCCGTGGGCAGCAGCAGGGAGAGGCGGGGCGCGAAGGCCACGGGGGCGTCCCCATCCCCCAGCAGCTGGTAGCGGTAGTTGAGGGCGAGGTCGCCGAATCCGCGGCGGCCGCCGTCCGGCGAAGAGGCCAGGCGCTGCACCGGCACCGTGAGGCTCAGCTGGTGGGCCAGCCCGCCCACCGGCCACTCCTCCGTGAAGGTGTAGACCCAGTCCCCGCTCTGCTGCAGGCGGGTGAAGGTCGAGATGTGCTGGATGACCCCCGGCTCCTGGTTGTAGGCCTCCTCCAGCAGGAAGGAGTTGTCCTGGATGGGGGCCTCCTTCGGCGGCTGCTGGGCCCGCAGGCCCGGCGCGGCGAGGAGGAGGGCGAGGATGGGGGAGGCGGAGGTCGTGAATCGCATGAAGCGATACTGAGTCTCAATAAATTTATAAACAAGCCCCCCCGGTACGGACGTGACCCGCGTCACCCGGGGGCGGCGCGGGTCGCGTTCCGTTCAAAGGCCGATCAGGCTTCGGCGGGTTCGCCCAGGCCCCGGCGCTTGCCCACCCACTCATAGAAGCTGGGGAGCACCAGCAGGGTGAACAGGGTGGAGGTCACGAGGCCGCCCACCATGACGATGGCCAGGGGGCGTTCCAGCTCGCTGCCGCCGAAGCCGAGGAGCATGGGCGACAGGCCGAGGATGGCGGCCCCGGCGGTCATGAGCTTGGGCCGCACGCGGCCCAGGCTGGCCTCCAGGACGGCGTCCCGGAGGGAGAGCCCGGAACCGTACAGGTCCTTCACCTGGGTGATGAGCACCAGGCTGTTCTGCACGGCCACGCCGAAGAGGCCGATCATGCCGACGATGGAGCTGACGTTCCAGGTCTCGCCCGCCAGCCAGAGGCCGAAGAGGCCTCCGGCGAAGGCGTTGGGCAGGGTGGCGAGGACCACGCCGACCTCCCACCAGCGGTTGAGGGCCACGTAGAGCAGGCCCACGACGATGCCCAGGGCCACGGCGATGGCGATGAGCAGACGCTGCTGGGTTTCCCGGGCCTCCTCGATGCGGCCGCCGAGCTTCACGACGGTCCCCTTGGGCAGGGGATAGGAGGCCAGCAGCTGGTCCACCTGCTTGGCGGTGCCGCCGAGGTCGCCCTCGGACCGCAGGTTCAGGGCCAGCCGCCGCTGGGCGGATTCGCGCCGGATCATGCTCGGCGTGGTGGCTTCCTCGAAGCGCACCACCTGGCCCAGCTCCAGCACCCGGCCGTCGTCGAGGACCAGCGGCAGACGCTGGAGCCGCTCGGGGGTGGCCTCGCCCGGGATCTGGAACTTCACCACCCGGCCGATGCGCTGGGGGCCGTCGAAGCGGGGGGCCGTCTCGATGCCCTGGAGGGCCGCCTGCAGGGTCTGGAGCAGCAGGGGCCGGGGCACGCCGAGGTGGCGCAGGTCCTTGTCATCGATGACCACCTGCCATTTGGGCAGGGGGCCGCCGGTGTCCGGCGCCACGGAGCGGACGGAGGACAGCGAGGCCAGCTTCTTCCGCAGGTCCGGCATGACGGGATCCAGCGCGGCAAGGTCGGGGTTGAACAGCTTCACCTGCAGGTCGGCGGGGGTGCCGCCGAGCCCTTCGGAGATCTTCATGTTCATGGGCGTGGTCAGCTCCACGGGGTAGGGCATCCGCTCGGCCAGGGCGGCCAGGCCTGCCTCCACCTTCCGGGGATCGGCCTTGGGATCCAGCAGCACGAGGATGTCGCTGGAGTAGTGCGGCATGGGGTCCTCGGTGACATCGCCGCGGCCCGTGCGGCGGTAGAAGTCCTTCACGCCGGGCACCTGCCGGATGGCCTGGCCCAGCATCCGGTTCCCCTGGTCCACCGCCTCCAGGCTGGTTTCCGCCGGGAAGTTGGGGGTGAGGATGTAGGCGCCCTCGTCCAGGGTGGGCAGGAAGTTGCTGCCGAGGCCCAGGGCCAGCACGATGCTCAGGGCCGTCACCGCGCCCGCGGCCGCCAGGAGCTGCACACCGTGGCCCAGGGCCCAGGTGAGGGCGGGGCGGTAGACCTCCTTCAGTTTCGTGACGAAGCGGGGCTCCTCCAGCACCGTCCCCGGGGGCAGGAAGCGCTCCACGAGGGTGGGCACCAGCGTGAAGCTCAGAATGAGGCTGAGGGTCATGGCCGAGCCCACGGCCACGGCCAGGGGGGCGTAGAGGCGGCCCGCCACGCCGCCGATGGCGAGCAGCGGGATGAACACGGCGAGGATCACCAGCACGGCGATGAGGATGGGGATGCCCACCTCGGACGCCGCGTCGATGAGCGTGCGGCGGCGGATGACCGGATCGTCGCTGTGGATCTCGTGCAGGCGGTGGGTGAGGTTCTCCACCATGATCACGCCGGCGTCCACCAACAGGCCCACGGCGATGGCCAGGCCGCCAAGGGTGAGGGCGTTGAGGCCCAGGCCCATCAGCGTGAGGGGGATGGCCGCGCCGAGGGTGGCGAGGGGCAGCAGGATGATGACCACGAGGGCGCCCCGCAGGTTGCCCAGGAGCACCACGAGCACCAGGCCCACGAAACCGCCGCCCAGCATGAGGGCGATGGTGACGCCGCTGAGGGCGTGGCGCACGAACTCGCCCTGATCGTAGAACATCTGGAGCTGCATGCCCTCCGGCAGGCCCTTCCGCAGCTCCGGCAGGGTGTCCGCCACGGCCTGGGCCGTGCTCAGGGCCTCGGCGGTGGGCTGTTTCACCACGCGCAGGGAGACGGCCTCGGCGCCCCGGTAGATGGCCATGCCCCGGCGGAAGCCGGAGCCTTCCCGCACATCCGCAACCTCGCCCAGGTACACGGTGCCGCGCTGGGTCTGGATGGGCAGCTTCCGGATCTCGTCGGGGTTGGGCGCGGCGCTGCCGAGGGTGACGAACCAGCCCTTGTCCTGCAATTCGAGGATGCCGGCGCCGGCATCCTGATCGCTGCCCTCCAGGGCCTCCATGGCCCGGCCCAGGGGCACGCCCATGAGGCGCATGCGGTCGGGGCGCAGCAGCACCTGGATCTGCCGCGCCTCGCCGCCCAGGGCCTCCACCCGCGCCACGCCGGGCACGGCCTGGAGCCGGGGCACGATGACCTTCACCGCCTGGTCGCGGATGGCGACGGGACCCACGGTGGGGCCCATCAGCACCAGTTCCTGGATCTCCTGGAGGCGGCCCGCGGCGCTGGTCACGAGCGGCGACAGGGTGCCGGGCGGGAAGCCGCCCATGATGGCCGCCAGGCGCTCGCCCACCAGCTGGCGCGAGCGCCAGGGGTCGGTGCCGCCCTCGAAGGCGATGACCACCTGGACGAGCCCAGCCTGGACGGTGCTCACCACGCGCTTCACGCCCGGGAGCCCGCCCACGGCCTGCTCCACGGGCTGGGCCACGGTGAGCTCCAGCTCGGAGGCGGCGCGCCCGGGGCTCTGGATGAGCAGCTGCAGCGAGGGCAGGGACAGGTCGGGGATGAGGTCGCGCTTCAGGCTGAAGAAGGTGAGCACGCCCAGGAAGGCGAGCAGCAGCGTGGCGCCGTAGACGAGGCCGCGCTTCGGCAGCAGCCAGGTGAACCAGCGGGTGAGCAGCTTGTGGGTCTCACTCATCGCCGCCTCCGAACTTCAGGCGCATCAGCTTCGACTTGAGGAGGTACGAACCGTCCGTGACCACCTTGGCGCCGGTGGAGAGACCCTCCAGCACCAGGGTGTTGCGCGCGACATCCGGGCCGCGCTTCACGGGCTGGAAGCGGGCCTGGTCCCCCTCCTGGAGGAAGACGCCCCAGACGCCCTCGATCTGCTGCAGGGCGGCGGTGGGCAGGAGGGTGCCCCGGCCCACGGGCACCTGCACTTCCAGCGGGGTCCCGGGGATGGGCAGGGGGGCGCCGGAGAGGCGCAGCCGGTAGGTCATGCGGTGGGTCATCTCGCCCATGGCGGAGGGCAGGCTGGCGACCTCGCCCTTCCAGGTGCGGTCGTCGTACCGGACGGTGGTGCGGCTGCCCAGCTTCCAGGCCGCGGGGGCCGGAGGCGGCAGCTCGAGCACCGCCAGCGAGGCGGAGGCCGCCTGGAAGGCGCCCAGCTCCTCGTTCATGGCCACGCCCTGGCCCAGCCTGGCCTTCCACGCCACCACCGTGCCGGCGGTGGGGGCGCGGAGCACGTAGGTGCCGTCGGCCTGGTCCGGGGCCACGCCGCGGGCCTGCAGGGCGATGCGGGCGGACT
>Ga0208789_1001103_pt1 | contig 17283 bp, 15 predicted proteins | sample Methanotroph_Enr_FD_187368 | JGI IMG/M metagenome (GOLD analysis project Ga0208789, IMG submission 187368) | Enriched soil microbial communities from Old Woman Creek wetland in Ohio, USA - Methanotroph_Enrichment_5 (SPAdes) (version 2) | ecosystem: Environmental > Terrestrial > Soil > Wetlands...
AGGCAGGGACGATGCCCTCGGGGCGGTCGAGGGACACGTCCTTCAGGCTGTGGATGAGCAGGTCCGCGGCGCCGGCGGCCATGGCATCCTCCAGCTCCTTGGTGAAGAAGCCGCCGCCCACCTGCTTGTCGAGGGGGCCCTGGAGCCACTGGTCGCCGGAGGTGGAGAACTTGCGCCAGGAGACCTCGTAGCCTTTCGACTCGAGGAAGCGCACGAGGGGCTCGGCCTGGCCCACGGCCAGGAGGGACCCACGGGTGGCTACGGTCACATGCTTCACGGATTCACCGCCTCTCCATCCGCGGAGGGCCGCGGTTCGGTCTGCGCCAAGGCCCGGAAGGCGAGGGTGCGTCCCCGTGACAGGATGGCCTGCAGGGTCTCCCTCTGGCTATCGTCCAGGTGCGCGAGGTGCCCTTCCAGCCCCTTCACTTCGGATTCCAGGGCGCCCCAGGCAGCGTCCAGCCGCTCCTGGGCCGTGGCCAAGTGGCGTTTCCGGGCGCGCATCTCGGCCCGATGACGCAGCCGCCCAGCGGTTCCCACGAGAAAGGGTTCCGCTTTCAATGCGGCTTCCGCGCGCTGGGCCCGGACTGTGGCAGTCTCGGCGAGGAAGGCCGTGAGATCGACCCGGTGCACCCAGGGGAGCTGCTCCAGGCCGGGCTCGGAATCCGGCGGAAGGGCCAGGTCGAGGATGCGCAGGGTGGGCCGCCGGAGGGCCTGCCAAGCCTCCAGGGTGAAAAGAGGTTCCGGCGCGGCCGTGGCGCTCACCAGCGCATCGAAGCCGGTGGGATCCCGCTGCAGCTCGGCCAGGTCCACCACGGGCAGGCCGAGAGGATCCGCCAGCTGGTGGGCGTTGCTGCGCGTCCGGTTGGCCACGGCGACCCTGAACCCCCGCTCGGGGAGCCGCTCTGCCAGGTACTGGGTCATGGGGCCGACGCCGACCAGGGCCACGGAGGCACCCTCGGGCAGCCCGCCAGTCAAGTGGCGGAGGGCCGCGGTGGCCACGCTGACGGAGCCGTCCGCCAGGCCCAGCCGGGCCCGCAGCCGCTGCCCCTCCCGGATCACGTCCTCGATGGCATTCTGGGCCTCCTCTCCGGCTACGCCCACCTGGCGGGCCTGCTGGAGGGCGTCCTTCATCTGGCCAGGGATCTCGCGGTCCCCCAGGTTGGCCGATTCAAGGCCGGTGGCCATGCCCAAGAGGTGGCCCCAGGCGTCTTCGCCCTCGTAGCGGCGCACACCGGGCCCCGGGTTCAAGGCTCCGGCGTCCCCCCCCCAGACCATCCAGAGCACACGCTGGCAGGTGGCCAGGTAGACCAGTTCCCGGGCACCCGTCTGCCGATGCCATTCGCGAAGACGGGCCGGAACACCGTCCCTCAGCACGTACTGGGCCACCACGTCGAGGTCGTGTACAGGGGCGTGGAAGCTGAGCAGGACGGGTTCCATGTCGATGTCATGATCGGGCGCGGCCAGGGATACCAGCGTCACCTCTTCGTCATGTTCCTCTAAAAGTGGCGGTCATCACAGCTTGGCACGGAGGAGCGCCTCCACGGCCTCCCAATCCCATTCCGGCGTCTCGGCGACAGTCCCTTCTCGGAGTTCCTGCTGGGTGAGCCAGGCATCGTAGACCACGATGGCGCACATGGCCTCGGCCACCGGCACGATGCGCGGCGCGATGCAGGGATCGTGGCGCCCCTTCGTTGAGATCTCGGCGGCGCGCCCCTCGCGATCGATGGTCCGCTGGGTGCGGGAGATGGAGCTGGTGGGTTTCACCGCCAGGCGGACCACCACCGGCGCACCTGTGCTGATGCCGCCGAGGGTGCCGCCGGAATCGTTCTTCAGGGGGCCCTCGGGCCCGAGCGGATCGTTGTTCTCGCTGCCCCGGCGGCGGGCGCTCGCGAAGCCCGCGCCGAGCTCGACTCCCTTCACGGCCCCGATGGACATGCAGGCCGCCGCCAGCAAGGCATCCAGCTTGCCGAAAGCCGGGTCCCCGAGCCCCACGGGAAGACCCTCGATCCACACCTCGCAGACGCCGCCCACGCTGTCGCCTTCCGCCCGGGCGGCCTCCACCGCGGTCCGCTGGGACTCGAAGACGGCGGGATCCCCGACGCGGAGCGGGTTCGCCTCCACGAAGGCCCAGTCCACCGCTGCGCCCGGAATACCCGCGATCTCGCGGTTGAAGCCATGGATGGTCACACCCAGTCCCGCGAGCTGCTGCTTGGCCCAGGCCCCCGCCGCGACCCGGGCCAGGGTCTCCCGTCCGCTGCTGCGCCCGCCCCCACGGGGGTCACGGATGCCGTACTTGCGCTGGTACGTCAGGTCGGCGTGGCCCGGACGGAAGAGGTCTGCGATGGCCTGGTAGTCCCCGCTCCGCTGGTTCTCATTGAACACCACCAGCGCGATGGGGTGCCCCGTCGTGCGCCCCTCGAAGACTCCGCTCAGCACCTGCACCCGGTCCGCCTCGCTGCGCGGAGTCACCAGGTCCGACTGGCCCGGGCGGCGCCGGTCCAGCTCCCGCTGGATCGCCGCCAGGTCGAAAGGCAGTCCCGGCTTCATCCCATCTAACACCACCCCCACCGCGGGCCCGTGGCTCTCCCCGAAGGAGAGGATCCGGAACGCGCGGCCGAAGGTGGAGGGGGAATCGAAGAGCATGGCTCCAGTCTACCTGTGATGAAGGCACGATTTCTCCGCCCGCCGCCCCTCGTCGGTCATGCCCGGCCCAAGGATCGAAGCCCCACCGGCCGCCGGGCAGCCTGTGTCAGGATGCTGCACAGGAACACCAGGAATCCCACTGACCATGAATCCCCTCGACTCCTCCCGGCCTCGCGTGGGCGTCCTCGTCCTGAACTACCACCAGCCGGAGGTGACAGCCGCCTGCATCCGTCGGCTCCTCGAGCGGGAACCGGACAGCAGCCGGATCCTCTGGATCGAGAACGATGCCGCCCGAAGCCGGGAGTCCTGCCTGCGGGTCCTCCAGGAGGCTGGCCTCCCCTGGCTGGAGCTCACGCAGGAATCCTCCGAGCTCCCGCTCAGCGGAACGATCGGTGTCGTCTTCAACCAGGAGAACCTTGGCTACGCCGCGGGGAACAACGTCGGACTCCGCCTCCTGCACCGGCTGGAAGTGCCCTATGCGTGGATCCTGAACAATGACACCGAACTTCTCGAAGGGACCAGCGAGCGGCTGGTGGAGGCCTCCCTCGCGCGCCCCGGGATCGGGGCCTGGGGCATGACGATCCTGGAGGGAGACCGCTGTTTCAGCGGCGGGGCAATCTCCAGGAAGGGATTCGCCTCGAAGCCCGTCCTGGGAGCCGACCCCCTCGAATCCGATCCCATGGCCTATGTCAGCGGCTGCGCGATGTTCCTCCCCCTTGCCTGGACAGCCGAGGTCGGGTTCATTCCCGAGGACTACTTCCTCTACTACGAGGACAGCGCCTTCGGCCTGGAGCTGAGGCGGCATGGCCATCCCCCGAGTGCCGTGGACTCCGTCAGGGTCTGCCACCTCGGCAGCCTCGCCTCCGGTTCCCGCAGCCACCGGGTGGAGTACTACACCCAGCGGAACCGTTGGCTGATCATCCAGCGCTACTTCCCGGAGGCCTTGAAGATCCAGCGGTGGCGCCGATTCTACACGTTCCAGAAGCTCCTCCTCCGGGGCCGCTTGGACCGGATCCGGATCGAGCGGGCAGCCTATGCGGATTTCCGCGCGGGCAGGCTGGGGCCCACGGCACGGCCCTTCTGATCACCCGCCGAGTCCCCAGGTCCACCCCAGTTCCAGGAACCATCGGAACCCCGTCCCGCCCCTTCCGTACTCGTTGAGGACCGCCGACTGCCGCTGGGCGCTGGCCCCGGAACGAGCCAGGAACCCGTCCCGCCCGTGGTGCTCCACCACCAGCTGGACCTGGGTGAACCGGTTCCGCACAGGGTGCTTCCCGGGATGGTCCAGGAGCCAGTCCCCCAGGTCATCCCGGAAGGGGCGGTCCCCGGATTCCAGCCACCCCAGGAAACGCCAGGCCCGCGAGGGGTCCCACTGGACATGGAAGGTTCCGTAGCGGGCCTCCCCTCCCAGCGCAGAGCCCAGGGGATCGCCCTGATCGTAGAAGCCGACTTGGTAGAAGGCATGGGTGAAGGATCGATGGCCGTAGAGCGGGTCGACTCCCGGTGCGGTTCCGCCCGAAAAGTCCCGGACATTGACGGTGTCCAGGTACTCCAGCCCAACCTTCCAGACCCCCCAGTCGACCATCACGCCAACCGTATCGTTGGGGACGATGGGGCTCGGGGCCGTGTAGCGGTAGGAGCGTCCCCAGATGGATCCCGGCGCGAAGGTGGCCACGGCCCGCCAGTCGGCATCCATGTCCTTGCCGATGTAGTAGAGCGGCTTCTTGAAGAGGGGACCGTAGCTGATGTGGACACCCTTGGAGCCGCGGCTGACATAGAACCGGACGTCCCGGGCGCGGAACAGCGACTCCAGTGCCTGGAACCGGATCCGCATCCCCACGTCCGAGTTGGAAGCGCTGATGACATCCAGCGGCCGATACTGGCTGGGTCCGCCTGTGACCAGGTCGGTGCCCCCCTCGATGCGGGCATCCTTGGCTCCGAGGAAGGCCGTGAGGTAGTCGCTGAACTTGTACCCGGAATCGATCTGTCGTCCGTTGAGCGTCCCCCCGAACAGGCTGATCCAGTTCAGGTAGAACTCGATGCTGTCCCCGAAGGCTGCTTCGGCTCGGATGCCGGAAAGGAAAGGGCGGACCGGCGTCCCCTGGGAGGCGATGCTCCGGATCTTCAAAGAGGGGGACTGGGTGTCCTCGGGAAGGGTCGTGGCCGCGTCAACCTGTCCAAGGAAGACCTGGCCCTTCCAGGCCCCGAGCGGGACCCCCCAGGCGCTCAGGGGGGCCATCGGCGTGGCGATTCTGATTTTCGGGACGGGGCGGGAGGCCTCGCCCAAAAGGTACCCCCCGTTCAATCCGAATCCCCAGACCAGGGGCTCCCGTTCGAGCGAGGTGGTCCATCCGCCAAGGCTCCAGTATGTCAGATGCCCCCGGGACACCAGGGCATGATCCTGGCCGGAGGCATCCCGGTACCCGGTGATGCGCAGGGCCGCCTCCCAGCGTCGCCCCTTCCAACCCGCCTCCGCATCGACGCCGTTCCCCGTCGTTCCGTTGCCCAGCCCGAGGGACTCGATGAAGGGGGCCGCCGGTCCGTGCCGGTCGGCGCTCCAGAGGCCGCCCCCGAACCAGAAGCCCTGAGGCCGATCCGAGCCCAGGGGAGGCCGAGCCGCCCACCCGGCCGGGGCCTGCCCATGCAGGGAGACGGCTATCAGCAGCACGATCCCGTACCGAAGGCCCATTCCCGGGAGGGCTGAACGCAATCGTCCCAACTGACAACTCCTTGCTTGAGTGGGGAAGGAATGGGATCCCCCCCTTGCTTCATCTACTGGCCCCAGGTCCTGATCCGCTCTCGAAGCACAGCCAGCGGCCCCCGGATTCCCAGGCTCATCCAGCGCTTGAGCTTCGGATGATATCGCGGATCCTGACCCAGTCCGGCCAGGAGGGCATCCAGGTGCTCATCCCGCCGCCGGAGGGCACTGCCGTCCCACACCGGCCGATCAAACGTCCGGGCGAGGTGGGCGGAAAGCGCATCTCGCCAGGCGGGCCCGAAGTGGATCGACATCCCCTTCCGTTGTTCCAGGCTCCTCGTCTCCCGCAGGCTGGGCGTGGAGAGGAGCGGGTCGAGGAGGCGCTGATAGGCCTCTTCATCGTCGGCCGCGTAGGCCTCCCTCGGCAGGCCAGGACACTCGGAATACAGCACCTCAAGCTCTTCACGGTCGGGCTGCAGCGAAACCACCGGCGTGCCCAGGGCAGCGCTCTCGAGCATCGAGGTGGGGGAACAGAAGGGATAGCTGTCCAGGTAGATGTCCGCGGCGGCCCGATGGAGCGAAGGATCGGGCAGCACCCCCAGCGCGTGGACTCGGCCGGGAAACCGTTCCGCCAGCCGCCCGAACAGCGGGTGTCCGGGCCCCGGTCCGATGGCCATGAGCCTGACCTCGGGATGCTCCAGGGCCCTGGAAAGCGACGTTTCGAGCGAACGTCCCTCGATCGGCAGGTACTTGTACCCGGTGGCGACCGTGAGGAGCAGAACCTCCCCTTTTCCCACCCCCAGCTGGGACCGGGCTTCCTCCCGGTCGATCCGAAGGGGGTCCGGGATCGGGATGGGGACGACGTCGCACGAGGAGGGGGCGATGCCGCGCCGCGCCGCGCCGAGGCGGACCCCGGCCTGCCGAAGGTTCAGGAACGCCGCTGGAAGGGAAGCCCCGAGCCAGGCCACGTGGTCGGCATGGTTGAGGAAGCGGAGATCCGCCCCGGGGACCTGGTGGGCCGCGGCCACCGACACCGCGTCATCGGGATGGATGTGGAGGATGATCCGCCGCGCCTCCCCCATCAGTCCGGCCAGGCGCTCGGCCCGGGCGCGGTGGGAAGGGCCGCCCCCCGCCAGAAGGTCGATGATGGCCACGTCCCGTCCTTCCGGGACCAGCCAATCAGGATCCAGCGGTTGCCGTTGCCGGACCAGGACCACCGCGTGGGCGTCGTCCTCCATCAGCTCGATCCACCGGCGCACGAGCCGGGTATGGCCCCCGACCGGATAGGCCTCCGTCAGCACGTGGAGGGTCCGCCCCCGGGTCCCTGGTTCCTGGCCCGTTCCGCAGGAACGCGGGGCCAACTTGATCCCCCGGAGGGCCCCCTCGACGACAGGAAGGACGAAGGCACCGCCGTGGCACTCCCACGTGAAGGCTCCGGCGTACTCTGCGGTCCGGAGCAGGGCTTCGGGATCCTCCCGGCGCTGGTCGACGACTGCCTGGGCCAGGGCCTGCAGACGCGCCGAGACCTGGAGGCGCCGCCGCATCATCGCCAGATCAGGCATCCAGGCCCCCCGCCCTTCGATCCTCCGACGCGGCGGTCAGCGGCCACCGCCAAAAAAACCGAGCACGGCCTCGATCACCCGTCCCTGTTCCTCCCTGGAAAGATCGTGGAAGAGGGGCAGCCGGAGCAGACAATCGCTGTACCGGTCGGAGTGGGGAAGCGCCCGGCCGTCGTGCTTGTCCTCGAAATACCGGCTCCGATGAAGCGACTGGTAGTGGAACACCGCCATGATGTCCCTGGCCTTGAGGTGGGTGATCAGCCCGGCGCGGGTGGCTGCGTCGGGAAGGACCAGGTAGAAGGCATGGCCGTTGTGTCCAGCGAACTGGGGCACGAGGGGGAGTTTCGCGTGGCCGGACTGGGCCAGCCCCGCCAGCTCCTCCTGGTACCGATTCCAGAGTTCCAGGCGGTGCTGGCTGATCTGTTCGAGATGCTCCAGCTGGGCCCACAGGATGGCCGCGAGGATATCGGAAGGGAGGAAGGACGAGCCGATGTCCACCCAGCCGTACTTGTCCACCTCGCCCCGGAAGAACGCGCTGCGGTTGGTGCCCTTCTCCCGGATCACCTCGGCCCTGGCCGCGAAGGCCTGGTCCCGGATGGCGATGAGGCCCCCCTCCCCGCAATGGATGTTCTTGGTCTCGTGGAAGGAGAAGGCGCCGAGCTGCCCAAGCAGACCCAACTGCCCGCCCTTGTAGGTGGATTCGATCGCCTGGGCCGCATCCTCCACCACCAGGATGTCATTGCGCTCAGCGAGGGCCAGGATCGGATCCATGTCCACCGCCACACCCGCGTAGTGCACGGGCACGATGACCCGGGTCCGGGGAGTGATCAGGGCCTCGACCTGGTCAGGATCCAGGTTCGGGTGCTCGGGAAGGCTGTCCGCGAACACCAGCGTCGCGCCCCGGAGGGCGAAGGCATTCGCGGTGGAGACGAAGGTGAAGCTTGGGAGGATGACTTCGTCGCCCGGTCCGACGCCGGAAAGGATGGCCGCCAGTTCCAGCGCATCGGTGCAGGAAGTGGTCATGAGGCAGCGCGAGGCCCGGTAGCGCTCCTGGAAATACCCTTCGCAGCGCCTGGAGAAAGTGCCGTCGCCCGAGACCTTCCCCGACCGGAAGGCTTCGAGCATGTAGTCGGCCGCGCGCTCGGGGAGGATGGGTCGGTTGAAGGGAATCATGCGGTGGGTTCCATCCAGACATGGTAGATGGCCTGCTCCTGCACCACCAGACATCCGCTGGAACGGTAGAGCGCGCAGGCCCCGGCATTGTCCCCCTGGGTCACGACCTCGAGCGCATCCGCCTTCCGGCCGTCGGCCCAGGCCTCGGCGGCATCCATCAGCTTGCGGCCGATCCCCTGTCCACGGCATCCTTCGGCCACGGCCACCAGCCCGATCTCGCTCACCGGCCCGTGCTGTGCCAGGGTGACGAGCCCAGCCAGCCGCTCGCCGTCCCTGGCCACCAGCACGGTATCTGCGATCTCCCGGAGCACGCTGCGCCGGATCCAGGTCCGGTACAATGTCGGGAACACGTGGGGCGGCACTCGGGCGTCGATCCTGAACCGGGACTGGTGGCCGCTCGCCAGGGCCAGGGCTTCCAGCTCCGGGGTGACTTCGGACCCTCGCCACTCCTCCACACCGGATGGAGCAACGGACCCACCGGCCAGGGGTTTCCGGAAGGTGACCTTGCGGTCCACCAGGGGTGCCCCGAGCGCCTCGAGGTTCCTTCGAGCTTCCGCATCCCCCCAAGGAACCATGGCGTAGGCCAGCCTCACACCGAGGCCCCGGAGTGCTTCCACGGCTGCCGAGATCCGTCCGGGGGCGAGGCCCTCCCGGGTGAGCTTGGCCACCGGGAAACCGAAGAGGCCCGAATCCCACACCAGCAGGTCGTAGTCGGGGGCGCGCTCAGGGGTCATGGGTCCTCCGAAAGGGCATCGATGTCACCGGGTGCGGGGATCAGCCGCGATCCAGGACTGAAGCATGGGGAGCACCGACGTCGGACCGTACCGTGCCCGGCAGGCCTGATCCGCGGTTTCCCGGCACCGGTCCACTTCGCCGTCCGCGAGGCCCTCCAGACGATGCAGTTCCTCCGCCAAGGCTTCCGGATCGAAGACAGGCAGGCAGGCTCCGTACTTGCCGCCCTCCAGGATCTCCACCGGACCGCCATGGTCGGGGCCGATCAGGAGGAGGCCCCGGGCGGCCGCCTCGGGAAAGACCATGCCGAAGGACTCGTCCAGGGGAAGCAGGGCGAAGACATCGCAGGCCGCATAAAGCGCCTCGAGCCTCTGGGCGTCCTCCATCGGATCGAGGATTCCGTGGAACCGCACCGCATCGACCAGGCCCAACGCCCGGGCCAGGGCCTCGAGGCGGGGCCGAGCCTCCCCATCCCCCACCACGTGCAGCCGAGCCCCGGAACCGGACCTGGCGGCATAGCGGGCGAACCCGCGGAGTACCGACTCGACGTTCTTCAGCCGCCCCAGCCGGGCCAGGGTCAGGACCTGGAGGCCCCCGCGGCGCAGGCCCTGCCGGGCAGGGGATGTCGGGGGGAACGGAACCACAGGCGGAATGACCTGGATGTCGCTACGCCCGTAGATGGAGACCAGGGTCCTCCGGCTGAATTCGCTGTTCGCGGCCACTCCGTCCAGGGCGGCGGTCCCCCGGAGTTCCTGGGCCTGCCTCGCCGCGGACCCGGCGGCCTTCCGGCGGACGTCTTCGGCCGCCTCCCGCAGGGGCGACAGCCAGTCGTCGGCCGGCAGCGGCTTCAAGAGCGTGTAGTCCACCCGGTCCGGATGAAGCCGCCACGGGGGTTCATGGCAGTACCAGAGGCGCCGGACGGGCAGTCCACTCTCCCCCAGGAGAGCGGCCAGGGGCTGGCTGTGGGCGACCACCGTCTCGAAGTCCCGCAGGAAGGGCCAGGCCCTCCGCGCGCGCGGAGCCCACTTGCTGGAACGGTCGAGGACGAGGAGATCCCGCCAGCTCCGCCGGGGGACCACCTCCACCCGGACTTCGCCGAACAGGTCCCGCCAGGGGGACTCGGCCCAGCCGAAGGTGACCAGGCCCATGTCGTGGCCCAGCCCGGCCAGGAGCCGGCTCTGGGCCGCCGCCAGCAGTTCGGCGCCTCCGAGGGCACCGAAGGCGGTATGCAGGAGGCCCACCCTCATGGCGAACCAACGGGAGGCAGGAAGGCATCCACGGCCTGCGTCAACAGGGCCGGATCGAGCCCCTCCATGCAGGGATGACCGGGGACTGGGCACTGCAACCGGAGGCAGCCCAGGCAGTCCAGGGATTCATTGCGGAGAATCCGCACCCGGGGGCCCCGCGGCGCGGTAAGCGAGGGCCGCGTGGGTCCGAAGACCGCCACCAGGGGGGTATGGCAGGCGGCAGACAGGTGGGAGAGGGCCGAGTCGTTGCCCACCGTCAGGGCGGCCTGGGCCACCAGCGCGGCTGTGACTGGCAGGGGCACCTTTCCGCAGAGATCCGGGATGCCGGGGAACGCGGTCCGCAGGGACTCCGCCTGGGCCAGATCCTCGAAGAAGGTTCCGCCCAGCATGACGTGCGCGGTTCCCCGGGCCTTCAGCCACGCGATGAGGCTCACCCAGACGCCGGTGCCCAGGCGCTTCACCCCGGCGGCAGAGCCGAGGCCCAGGACCACGAAGGGGCCTTCCAGGCCCAGTTCGCGCCGGAGGGCCGAAGCCTGGGCCAGGGCCTCCTCCCGGGGCCGGAAGGGGGCGGGTTCGGCGGCCGGCAGGTCGGGAAAGGCCGAGGCCAGCACCTCCCGGTAGCGGTCAGCCTGGTGGTCCTCGCGGCCCTTGAAGGGCATGGCGCGGGTGGCCAGGAGGCGCCCCCCGGCCTCGGACCAGCCCACCCGGAGGGGCGTGCGGGCCAGGAATCCCGCCAACAGGCCTCGGGTACTGCGGGGAAGGTTGATCACCCCCCCGGCGCGGTACCGCCGGAGCGTTCCGGCCATGGCCCAGGTGCCCGGTTTGCCGGCGTCAGCCACCGTTGCCACGTAGGTCCCGCTGCCTTCGAAGAGATCCACCACTGAGACGGGCCCCCAGGCCACCAGCGGTCGTCCGGCGGCCCGCAGGGGCGCCACGGCCTCGTGGATCATGAGGGCGTCGCCGATGAAGCGGGGCATCCGCACCCAGAGGGCGCCCTTCGGGATCACGCGCCGCCCTCGGCCATGAGCGCCTTGAGGAGGCCCACCACGCGGTCGGGATGCACCCGGTGGGCCACGGAACCGTAGGTCTCGAAGCCCTCGCTCTCACTGGGGTATGAGTCCACCGCGGAGCCGCGGACCGCAATGGCCCGGGGACCCACCGGGGCGATCAGGGGCTCGGGGGAGTGGCCCATCAAGGTGATGGCGGGACGGCCCGTGGCCGCAGCCGTGTGAGCCAGCCCCGTGTCGATGGCCACGGTGCCCGCGGCGGCCTCCTGCAGCGCGCAGGCCTCCGGCAGGCTGGTGCGTCCGGTGAGGTCGATGGAGCCCGGCGCCAGGGCGGCAAGTTCCTTCCCCAGGGGCACTTCGTCCGGACCCCCCAGCCACACGCTGCGGAAGCCTTCGGCGGCGAGGAGCCGGGCCAGCTCAGGCCAGGTCCGGTGCTCGGGGAACCACCGTTTCCCATAGCCCCGGGTCCCGAAGGCGAGGGTGACGTAGGGCTCGCCGGCCCAGCCGGCTGCCCGCAGGAGCTCGGGCCCCCGATGTCCGCCGAGGTTGTGGGTGCCCAGGCGCACCCACTGGAGGTGCCGGTTCCCCGTGAGCTGCGCGAGCAGCGGCTCGTACCGCCGGGCGAGGTGGATGGGCAGGTCGCGGTATTTGAAGGGGTGGGTGTAGAGCAGGCTCAGGTGGTTGTCGGCGATGCCCCCGCGGAGGGGCACCCGGGCCATCCAGGCGCCCAGGGCCAGGCGGACGCTCTGGCTGAGGTTGATGACGCACACCGGCGGGGCCTTCCGCCACCGCCGCACCAGGTGCCAGGGATCGGGCTTGCCCACCCCGCCCTGCTCGATGAGGGACTCGGCGATGAAGTCCGGCGCGGCCTCGGCGAAGAGCGCCGCCCCGATGGCGTGGCCCACGGCCACCCAGCGCAGCTCGAGGCCCAGGGCCGCAGCCTCGGCGTTCCAGGCCGCCTGGAGGGATCCGAAGAAGGGCAGCGCGAACACCACGTCCCCCAGCTGCCGCGGCCAGCGGATCCAGACCTCGTGGGGCCCCGCCTGCCCTTCGGCCACGCGCCGGCGCAGCTCTTCCCGTAGAATGTCCGTTCCCAAGCGAGCCAACATGAACCTCTTACCCCCATCTTTCCAGAAATGGCTCCTCTGTGCGCTGGCGGCGCCCCTTGCCTTCGGCCAGACGCCGCATTTCACGGTCCGCGAGGCCATCCTCGCCGAGTGGAACCGGCAGCCCCCGGCCCTCACAGAAGCCCAGCGCGCCGCCCTGCCGGCTGCCGACCGGGCCCGGCTGGGCCTCACGCTGGCCCGCATCGGGGCGCCCGGCGCCCCCGCCCTCCTGCCGCCGGAGCTCGACAAGCCCACGGCGGAGGTCTGGGAAGCCAAGGCGGGGGCCGCCCGCACCCCCCGGGAACGGTTCACGGCCCTCTTCTTCCTCAACCGCCTGAAGAGCCCCCGGGCCCTCGCTGCCCTGGACGGCCTGGGTCCCGCCGATGCGAAGGCCTGGCCCGCCCACCTGCACCTGGAGGCCCAGATCGCCACCGCGCGGCTTCAGGGTGGCGCGGTGTCCCCCGCGCTCCAGGGCTTCCTGGATGCCCTCCAGAGGGCCGGCAAGGTCGATCCCGTCCGCGCCCAGGCCGCCCGCCTGAGGCTGGTGATGGCGGGGAAGGAGAAGGCGCTGCTCCCGCCGGTCCCGGCGACGCCGGGGAGCGTGCTGGCGCTGATGGATGCCTGGAACCGGGGGCCGTGGGCGCAACGGCGTGACCTGGCGCTGGCGGGGTTCAAGACCCTGGACCCGGCCTCCCCAGCCTGGCCCACCCTGGGACTGTCGAAGCCTTCGGAAGCTGTCCTGGCCCAGGCCTGCACCGGCATCCTCTCCCGCCTGGCCGAAGGGATCCCCGATCCTGCCCCCGCGGAGGCCTTCCAGGTGGGCGGCGCCCCCTGGCCCTGCGCCACCCTCCCGCTCACCCGGTGGTACGGCTACCAGGGGCTGGCGAAGCTTCATGAACCGCTGGCCTCCCTGCATACGGCCCTCGTCCAGGCCCCTCCCCTGGGAGAGCGGGACCCCCTCCTGCTGGGGGCCCTTCTGCCGGCGCTGCGCCACCAGTCCCCGGAGGTGGCCGATGCCCTGCGCGACCGCCTCCTCCGAGGCGCGGACGCCATCGCCCGCGCCGCCGCCATCGAAGACCTCCCCACGGCGCCCGCGGACCTCGACGCTCTGACGAAACGCTGCTGGGACGATACCCAGTTCGAGGCCCAGCAGACCCTCATTCAGAGCTATGCGCGGTGGAACCTGGGCCCGGAGGCCCAGAAGGCCCAGCTCGCGTCCTGGCTGAAGCACCCCAACTGGAGCTGCCGCTACGAGGCCTGGCAGGCCTTGCGGAAGCTGGATCCGGCCACGTCCTGGCCCCCGGCGCCGAAACCGACAGCAACAGATGAGGCCATCCTGAAGGAGGCCATCCGTCTTGCCGAACGTGGCAAGCCCGTCCGCCTGCGCATCACCTTCAGCGGAACGCGAAGCGTCACACTCCGGCTGGATCCCACGGTGGCCCCCATGAACGTGGCCAACCTGGTACTGCTGGCGCGGAAGCACTTCTTCGACGGCCACCGGGTGCCACGGGTGGTGCCGGACTTCGTGGTGCAGATGGGATCCCCCTGCGACACCATGGACGGCGGCCCGGGCTACACGGTGCGCTGCGAGGACAGCCTGGCCTGGTACGGGCCCGGCAGCGTGGGCATGGCGCTCGCTGGCAAGGACACCGGCGGCAGCCAGTTCTTCATCACCACCAACGCCACCCCCCACCTCACCGGCAATTACACCCGCCTGGGCGAAGTGGAGAACCCCGGCCACGACCTGAGGATCCTCGACGATCTGGAACTGGGCGCGAGGATCGTGTCGGTGCGGGTCATTGGCGACCCGCCCAGGAAATAAGCCCCACGCCGATCCGCGCTATCCTGAACCCTCATTCGAGGACCCCATGGCCCTTTCCCGAGACCAGCTCGTCCGCCGCGCGGCGCAGGAACTGCGCGATGGGTTCTACGTGAACCTGGGCATCGGCATCCCCACCCTCATTGCGAATGCGATCCCCGAGGGCATGGAGGTGATCCTCCAGAGCGAGAACGGGCTGCTGGGCATCGGGCCGTTCCCCACGCCGGAGGAGGTGGACGCGGACCTCATCAACGCCGGCAAGCAGACAGTGACGTCGGCCCCCGGCGCCAGCTTCTTCAGCAGCGCCGACAGCTTCGCCATGATCCGCGGCGGCAAGATCGACCTCAGCATCCTGGGCGCCATGCAGGTGGACATGGAGGGCAACCTCGCCAACTGGATGATCCCCGGCAAGATGGTGAAGGGTATGGGGGGCGCCATGGATCTGGTGGCCGCGGCCAAGCGGGTGGTGGTGGTCATGGAGCATACCAACAAGGACGGCGAGCCCAAGATCCTCCGGAAGTGCGCCCTCCCCCTCACGGGCCAGCGCTGCGTCCACCGCATCATCACGGACCTGGCCGTCATCGACGTCGTGCCCGGACGGGAGGGCCTGCGATTGGTGGAGGTGGCCCCCGGCGTCACGAGGGAAGAAGTCCAAGCCAAGACCGAGCCGCCCCTGGTGATGGACCACGTCACCGAGATGGCCGGCCTCTAGGAGCATGTCCATGCTGAAGCACCAGCTTCCCCTTTCGCTTCTCCTCCTGGGTCTGGCCTGCTCGACCCCGAAAGCCACCGTGCCCACCGCCCCTGCCGCGCCCTTCAAGCCCAGTCTCGTCGTCCGGCCCACCGCCGTGGCCCTCATCCCAGGCGCCACCCAGGCCTTCCAGGCCGAGATCAACTACCCCGAGGGCATCCGCCCCCTCCGTCAGCCGGTGAGCTGGTCCGTGGTGGAACCCGACGGTGGCGCCATCACCCCCGCCGGCCTCTACACGGCCCCGGCGCGCTACGGCACGTACCATGTCCAGGTGAAGCGGGACGACTTCCCAGAGTTGGTGGTGACGGCCACGGTCACGGTCACGGTCCACTGATGTCCCTTTACCGGCTGGTCCGCCCCCTGCTCTTCCGGATGGACGCGGAGACCGCCCACGATCTGGCCTTCCGCCTGGGTGAGCGGGCCGCGGAATGGCCGAACCTCTGCGCCCCGGAACTGCCGGAGGACCTGCGGCGGCAGGCCTTCGGTCTGGACTTCCCCTCCCCCCTGGGCCTGGCCGCGGGCCTGGACAAGGGCGCGACCCTGCTCCCGCTCTGGCAGGCCATGGGCTTCGGCCACGTGGAGATCGGCACGGTCACGCCCCGGCCCCAGCCCGGCAACCCGAAGCCCCGGCTCTTCCGCTTCCCCCAGGCCGGGCTGATCCTCAACCGGATGGGCTTCAACAGCGAAGGCGCGGAGATCGTCGCCGACCGCCTCAGGCATCGCCCCGATGGCCTCATCGTGGGTGGCAACCTGGGGAAGAACAAGGAAACCCCCGAGGCCCGGGCCCTGGACGACTACCGGGACGCCTACCGGCTCATCGCGCCCCACGTGGACTACGTGGCCCTGAACGTGAGCAGCCCCAATACGCCGGGTCTGCGCAACCTGCAGGCCCCCGAGGCTCTGAAGCCGCTGCTGGCGGGGATGCTGGATCTGCGGAAGGAGATGGGCCTGGAGCGCCAGCCCCTGCTGCTGAAGCTGGCGCCGGACCTGGCCCCGGAGGATCTCGACGCCATCGTGGAAGTGGCCGCGGCCTCGGGCATCTCCGGCCTCATCGCCACCAACACCACCCTCGATCGCGGCGTGGTGCCAGAGCACTTGCACGCAGACGTGGCGGCGAAGGGCGACGGTGGCTTGAGCGGCGTGCCCCTGAAGGCCAAGGCCCGCCAGGTCCGCCGGCGGATCCTCGCCGCCCTGCGCGGCCGCCTGCCCCTGGTGGCTTGCGGCGGCCTGGGCAGCGCCGAGGACGTGCAGGGCGCCCTGGACGACGGCGCCGCCTTGGCCCAGATCTACAGCGCCCTTATTTTCGAGGGGCCGGGCCTGGTGGCCCGCATCCACCGCGAACTGGCCGCCCAGACCTGAGTCGGCGTCAGGATTTGGTGGAGGCCGAGGCCTCGGCCACGCCATGTCCGCGGAGCAGCCCGATGCCATAGAGTACGGCGCCCACCAGGATGAAGCTGTCGGCCAGGTTGAAGGTCCAGTAATGCCAGGAGCCGAACACGAAATCCAGGAAGTCCACCACGTGGCCCCGGAACAGCCGGTCCAGACCGTTCCCCAGGGCGCCGCCCAGGATGAGGCCCAGGGCCACCCGCTCAAATGCCCGCGTCTCAGGAGCCAGGAACAGGCGCCCGAAGTAGACCAGCGCCGCCAGCCCCGCCAAGGTGAAGAGCCCGAATCGGATTCCCTCGGGCAGCCACGTCAGGCTCCCGAATATCGCGCCCCGGTTGAAGCCCGGGCTCAGATTGAAGAAGCCGTCGATGACGCGGTGGGATTCCCCTTCCTTCAGGAAACCCAGGACCCAGGCCTTCGAGGCCAGATCCGCCGCGAGGACGCCCGCGGGCAGGAACAGCCAGAACAATCGGCGCATCATGCCCCCACCACGGTCGCGCAACGCGCGCAGAGTTCGGCGTTTTCGCCCTGGCCGTGGCCGCCCTTGTGGTTCCAGCAGCGGGGGCACTTGGTCCGCAGATCAGGGTTCACATCTGCGATCGCGCCGATCGAAGCGTTCATGGAGGGGTCGACCCGCACGGACACCTCGGATGCGACGAGAAGGTCGTCCAGGGACTCGCCGAGGGAGGCCAGTCGATCCGCATCCTTGGCGTCCCTCAAGACGACGTCCACCCTCGCGTCGAGGCTGGTACCGATGATCCGTTCCGCCCGCTTGGGTTCCGCCATCATCTGGACGATGTCGCGTACCTGCCAGAGCTTCGTCCAGGCTTCCGGCTCTGACACGACCGGGACTTCCGGGAACACCTGCTCATGCACGCTACCCTCGGCACCGGGGATGGCCTCCCAGGCCTCGTCGGCGGTGAAGCTCATGACGGGGGCCAGGAGCTGGCAGAGGCCCATGGCCAGCTCGCGGCAGGTATGGCGGCAGCTGCGGCGACGGGGCGAACCCAGGGCATCGCAGTAGAGGCGGTCCTTGACGATCTCGAAGTAGCGGCCGGAGAGCTCCAGCTGGCAGAAGCCGTGGAGGGCCTGGGTGGCGCGGTGGAATTCGAAGGTGCGGTAGGCCTCGCGCACCTCCTTCGCCACGCGGCCGAAGGCGCCC
>Ga0208789_1001104_pt1 | contig 17277 bp, 10 predicted proteins | sample Methanotroph_Enr_FD_187368 | JGI IMG/M metagenome (GOLD analysis project Ga0208789, IMG submission 187368) | Enriched soil microbial communities from Old Woman Creek wetland in Ohio, USA - Methanotroph_Enrichment_5 (SPAdes) (version 2) | ecosystem: Environmental > Terrestrial > Soil > Wetlands...
CCTTTAATGCCAAAATAAAGGCGTTCAGACAACACCACAGAGGCGTTACGGATGTCAATTTCTTCCTTTTTAGATTATCTAATCTTTATGCTTAATATTTTTGCTCCACAGGTTTTGAGCATGATCCGTTATTAATTTATTTTAAGCGTTCATTCTTTACTTAATGCATTTTAGTAAATTTGTTTTGCTGTCTCACCAATGGCATATAGTTCAACTAGACATGCCAACATTACGTCGAAACGGGCGAATTTTACATTAGTTTGAAATGTCATGAATATTTTCCGGATATTGAAAAGCCGTTGTAATTTAGTATATTCATTCCATGATGTTTTATAACTGCTAAACGCCTGGCATAAAAGCAAAAGATGTTGAATGTCCCTTCACATATAAAATTATAGTTTACCTTGAGGACCCCAAACAATCTTTAAGACATATTATAAATCAACAATCATGAATATGCGATTTAATTCTGCCCATCGAATAGTAAGCATGATTTTACTTCTGGTTACTCTTGTTTCGTGCCGTACTATGTCATATCTGAAAACAGAGGACGGCCTGATAGTTCATATCAGGAATCAAAGCAGTAAAGACAATTATTCGGTTCGTTTACAGGTGATTTCCGATAAAATAATACATGTTTCAGCGATTCCCGGCGATAAGTTTGTTGATGACAAGAGTTTAATCGTTTTGGATACCCTTACGCCCAAATCCAACTTTACTGTTAGTGAACAAGGAGATACTATAATTCTGAAAACAGCCTTACTTCATGCCCTGGTATTGAAATCATCAGGTGAAGTTACTTTTACGGATACAACAGGCAAAGTGATCCTCGCTGAAAAACGGGGAGGCGGCAAAACCTATGAGCCCATCGTCATTGACAATACAAACTATCTGGCAGTACGGCAACAGTTCGAATCGCAGCCTGATGAAGCGCTTTATGGATTGGGCGGAAACCAAACATCGTATATGAACCTCATGGGCAAGGATGCCGATCTGTTCCAGTACAATACTCAGGCCGTGGTTCCTTTCCTGGTATCAACCAAAAACTATGGTATACTTTGGGATAATAACTCCCGCACCAAATTTGGTGATGTCCGTGAATCAGGCGAGCTATCCGGGTTTAAGCTGTATGATAAAAATGGTAAGGAAGGAGGTTTAACAGCAGTTTATTCAGATAAAAAAGACAGGGCCAAAATATTTATTTCGCGTTCGGAGAAAGATATCAATTACCAGTTCATTCCCGATCTTAAAAAATTCCCTGATGGATTTAATCTTGGCGATGGTGCAGTAATATGGGAAGGATCTTTCGAATCCAGTGTTACCGGTTTGCATAAGTTCATGTTCACTTCGGCAGGATATTCCAAATTGTGGATTGACGGCAAGCTGCTGTTTGACCGCTGGCGTCAGTGCTGGAACCCTTCCTCAAACCGGTTCGATATGCAGGTGGAGGCAGGAAAGAAATATACCATAAAAATTGATTGGCTCCCTGATGGAGGCGAATCATTCATTGCTTTGAAGTACCTTACACCTTTGTCAGCAGAGCAGCAAAACAGGATTTCGTTCTTTTCAGAGGTCGCTCACCAGATTACTTATTACTTTATAGTCGGACAGGATATTGATGAAGTCATCAGCGGATACCGGACTCTTACAGGCAAAGCCCCCATGATGCCTAAATGGGCAATGGGTCTTTGGCAAAGCCGCGAACGGTATAAAACACAGGCTGAGATCCTTGATATTGTGGGTGAATTCCGTAAACGCAAGATACCTCTCGATAACATCGTACTCGACTGGCAATACTGGCCCATTGATAAATGGGGCGATCACGATTTTGAAGCATCCCGGTTTCCCGATCCAAAAGGTATGATGAATACTTTGCACGACTCGCTTCACGCCAACCTTATGATTTCCGTTTGGGCCAAATATTATAAAGGCACAAAAAATTATGAAGCCATGGATAAAAATGGCTGGTTGTATAAACTCAACATCGAGAAGAATCGCAAAGACTGGTTGGGGTATTTGTCCACATTTTATGATGCATTCAATCCGGATGCACGCAAGGTGTTCTGGGACCAGATCAATACCAAACTTTTTAGCAAAGGTGTTGATGCCTGGTGGCTCGATGCAACTGAACCTGATATTACTTCTAATTTACCTATGGACGAGCGGAAGGCATTGATGAATCCCACCGCTCTGGGTCCGGCTGCGCAGTATTTCAATGCATTTTCACTGATGCAGGCACAGGCAGTGTATGAAGGGCAGCGCAGAACAAAACCCGATCAGAGGGTCTACATTCTCACCCGATCGTCATTTGCCGGCTTGCAGCGTTATGCTGCTGCGAACTGGAGTGGCGATATAGCAGCACGCTGGCATGATATGAAAGCCCAGATTCCCTGTGGACTGAACTTCTGCATTTCCGGCATCCCGTATTGGAACATGGACATTGGTGGTTTCGCCGTTGAGACCAGGTATAACGATGCCAAAGGTGAAGACCTCGACGAATGGCGTGAACTGATGACCCGGTGGTTCCAGTTCGGGACTTTTGCCCCTATTTTCAGGGTACATGGTCAGTTTCCATACCGTGAAATGTTCAATGTAGCACCTGAAAATCATCCTGCGTATCAAACTATGCTGGCATATGATAAACTGCGTTACAGGCTGATGCCTTACATTTATTCGCTCACCGGGATGACCTGGCTGAATGATTATACCATCATGCGTGCCCTGGCAATGGATTTCGGCATTGATAAAAATGTGCTGAATATTGATGATCAATTCCTTTTCGGCCCTTCGATCATGGTAAATCCTGTTTACGAATTTAATGCAAGGTCACGCAATGTATACCTGCCTTCCACAACCGGCTGGTACGACTTTTTCACCGGAAAGCATTACGCCGGTGGACAAACTCTCAATGCCGCTGCGCCTTACACCAATATTCCGGTATTTGTGTGCGATGGCTCAATTTTACCTGTTGGTCCGGAAATACAATATACAACTCAAAAGCCGGGTGATCCTATTACCTTGTTCGTTTTTGCCGGTAAAGACGGGAAGTTTACGCTTTACGAAGACGAGAATACGAACTATAATTACGAGAAAGGAGCTTATTCATTAATCCCGATTACTTTCCATGACGCTTCCAAAACCTTGATTTTAGCTGACCGTAAAGGCAAATTCAACGGGATGACCGAAAATAGAATATTTAATGTTGTATTGGTCACACCCAGCATGCCTGGAAAACTGAAATTTGACGGAGTTCCGGATAAGGTGATTTCCTATGATGGGAGCGAACAAAAGGTGGATCTGTCAAAACGTTGAGATTTTTGGTAAAAAAATACTTCAGATATTAGATTTAACTTCTAAAAACAAGGTAATATTGTTCCTGATGATGATCAGCTGGTGAAATTTTACGTAGAAGGCAAGGGTACCATGCAGGAACTTATAATCGCGATCAGAATGATCATGTTTCACTTAAGAAATCTGAAAGGCATTTATTCTTCGGGAGATGTCTGGCAACATTCCAAAGCACCGGCAAGAGCAGAAATGTTATCCTGAAAGCTAAGGTTGACGGTTTTCCGCATCAGTAGATAGTAATTGCGAGTAAAAAACAGAATTAGATTATTATTTAGCTGATTGCTTTTACACATACGTGAAGCCGGATGTCGAAGCATCACATTGTTCAAAGGTATAGCTAGGATCTTCAAATATGGAGATTTCTGAGCCAGGCACATTCTCCTTACTTATTTTTAAAATTCAAAGCCTGATGGAAATTATTTTGACACCCTGCACTTATGTAGCTTATCTTTGTATGAAATCAGTAATAGAAAAGGAAAAAACAGTTGCCGGATTTAAAATTTGCCTGCCTTATGAAACGTTTCCTCACAACACACATACTGTATCTTATCTTCATTCTTTTTTTTATTCATACTGCTTGTTCGCTGACGGCACAAACTTTTAACCTTGGATGGAGTGGAACAGAACTGGTACCTAAATCCACTTTTCTTAATCCATCAAACTGGACAACCAATGTTCCTGATGCTTTATTGGGTGACAAAAGCATAGTTTCTTCAAGCGGAGACACTTTAATGTTGAACTGGACTTTCGGAACAGGGAACCGGTTTAAATGGGCCCAGTGCTATCTGTATTTCCCGCAAACAATTTCCCTGGCAAGCAGCGATCTCTTTGGGTTTGATCTGAAAGGCATGCCCAACAATGGGTATGTTGGTTTTGAACTGAAATTTGAAGACGGTACGCACCAGGCTGTTGTCCGCTGGGATGGACTGGCAGGTCTCAACCGCTGGGCTAAACATATTTCGGCAGCCAAAAAGCAGTTTGAAAACACTTCATTAATGGATTGGAGCAAGGTTAAAGTGATTTCTCTTGCGGTTTATGCTCAGGCTTCTGCCCAATACACAAATTCCGATCATGGTTCTCTGAGTATTCAAAATCTGTTTGGCGCAAACATGGCCATATGGAATCGTGCCACCTCCCGGGAATTTATTAATCCGCTTGATTATATGACAATTAAAGAAAATGCCATCAATGCGCTTATGAACCGTCAAAAATCTACCGGGCTTCTTACCACCTGGACCGAGGATGGCTCTTCCTGGCTATACGGCCAGGGTCTTGCACTAAAGGCTCTTAGCATTGAAGGCAATTGGAGCCTTGGTGTGCCAAACAATACAGCTGCTGTTGCCGCGGAAAAACTGGCTCTGTTCCTTGCCAATCATCAGGAAGCTGAAGGATACTGGCCACGAGCATGGAATTCGGTAACCGGGGCAATTACGGTTCTCAGGGAGGCTGATGGCACCGTTTGGATGGGCGATTTTCCATGGATAATAACTGGATTGCAGGCTTATTATAAGAAAAGTGGCGATCAGCGTGTAATACCGTCCTTGCAAAAAGGATTGGGTTTCCTTAGAAACCTCATCCAATCTGATGGTAAATTCCTCACAGTGAATCCGCAAACAGGCGTTACCTCTGAAGTTGCCAGTTGTGAAGCCTATGCGGCTGCCATCCTGAGCCTTTATGAATCTGGCGAAACAGCTTATGCTGAAAGCCTTTATACTTATATTTCAACCCACGGCTGGGATACTGAGTTACACTGCTGGCGCGAAGCCACTTATTCGGACCGCATCGTTCTGTTTGCTAATACCTGGATGTCATATTACCTTTTTCATAATGGTGAAACACAAGCTGGACTGGATGCCCTTTCCTTGGCAGGGAAAGTGCTGTATACGCAAGGAAACGGCGAAATGCATGGAATGGATGGCATCGTCCCGCTGGCAATTTGGTTTGAGGGAACACTCTCTTATATCGCTGCCGGAGGCCCGGGAAGCATCTCCCTTTTTGATGAATTACAAACCCATATCCATACAGACGGAATGGTGTCGCACTATAACGAAAACCTGGGAGTAATGGGCGGCATTTGGGCAGTTGACTGGCATAGCCTCGACGGTACCTCATGGCTCTATTTTGTAACAGCAGGAAAATCACCGTTTGATATTGCAGAAGGTATTCCTGTTGGATTGGATCAATACCCTGCAAAGGAAAATAAAGCACATTTCAGTGTAACAGTGATTAATAGCGGCGAACTGCTTGTCACACCACTTGATCCTATTCATGAAGGAATAGATATCAGGGTAATGCAAATGGATGGACGGATGCTTTTAGAGAGAAAAATTCCGGCAAATTCAGGGCAGATAAAACTTATGCTTTCATCCAACAATATCGTGGAAAAAGTGGTACTGGTTGAGATTATAAACCATAATAAACTAGAAAGTTACCCGGTATTACTGCATTAAATTGCTGATCATCAGCCACAATGTGTACTATGATTAGAAGTAAAAAAACAGATACCCTAACTTTAGGTCTGAACAATGCAATTCTACGAAAATCATAAACTTAGCGAAGCATGCTCATAACTTGTCACGTTATTAGGGGCGCCTGTCCTGTCTTGCGGGAAGTTCATCCAAAATTAGCAATTAGTGAATAATTGTTGGTCCTGGTTTGATATTCATTTACAGCAATTTTTTTGATTTTTATGCATGCATTTACACTATTCGGTCTTCGGGTTATCTGCAGGCATTTAAATATTGGAAATGAATACTTAATAAAAGATCCTTTCTCAGTCTCTCCTGACTTCACTTTTAATGCGCTGGATATGCCCGCGTCCCAGAGCTTTTACTTCGCACCCCAACTCGAAGTATCGGCGGATGGCCTGGTCGGATAAAATCCCGAAGCAGTCAATAACAGCAAGAGGCTGACCTGCCCATTTAACAATATCATCAGGCAAAAGCGAAAGGTATGCTTTATGAGGTACAGCAAAGATTACTGCTTCAGCCCCTTTTAAAGCGAGCGGTAAATCTTTAAGAACGGTTGTTTCTGTAAGATGTTCCTGGTTGCGGAAAAAGCGTTTCCAGGAATGTCCCGGTGAAGGATATTCATCCTGGGTTTCCAACTCATACCAATGATCTACAAACGGATCATGAATCTTCATTTCAGCGCCCATCTCCACGAGTTTGCGAACTACCATTTCGCTGCCACTGTAACGGGTATCGCCTACATCCTGGCGGTAGCTTGCCCCGCAAAGAACGACATCAGCCCCGGCAATATAGTGATCCATATTACGCAAGGCATCACGTGTGAGTTCTGCAACATGCAAAGCCCTGGTATCGTTAATATCAATGGCTGTCGGTGTAATTTGAAATACCTCGTCTCCATCCTCAAAGCCAAGAATATGGCGGTAGGCCCAATAACCAAGACCACCATCCTTGGGAAGACAATAACCGCCAACACCTGGTCCGGGGAATATCATATTGCTGTGTGTCGGACGCATTTTAATGGCATTTATCACCTTGATAAGATCCACTCCATTGCGCTCTGCAAAAATGCTCCACTCATTCATATATGCCAGAATGGTTGCACGATAAGAGTTCTCAACAATCTTTGTGGTTTCCGATTCAATCGGCCGGTCCATCACTGTGAGTGGAAAATCTTTGGTATTGAGGACTTCATGCAGGAATTTTTCGACCCTTGCGCGTGCTCCGGCTTCGCAGCCTGAACATACGCGCCAGAAATCGCGGATGCTCGAAACATATTCACGACCAGGCATAACCCGCTCGAAACTGTGAGCAAGCAATGGCACTGATTTAATACCCCGTTTTGCAAATGCTTTCTTCAATATTGGCCAGGCTACAAATTCGGTGGTACCCGGAGCCACAGTCGTTTCAATAAGGGTGAGGCAATGGGATTGGATTTTCTCTCCAATGGTTTTAATAGTGGCTTCCAGGGCAGCCATATCGGCTTCGCCTGTGCGCATGTCGCCAAGGTCGTTTTTTGTGAAATCACACTGCACATCAACCACCACGACATCTGCGAATTCAAGAACTTCGCTGTTAAATGAAGCAATAAGTGTTTTCTTTTGATTCACACAACGCGTAATGATCTTATCAACTTCCGGATCTTCAGCTTTTACAGGCGATTCGCCCCTGTTGAGCATCGGGATTTTCCAGTAACTTCTAATACTTGGACGCTGGCAACCGATTACAAATTTTGAAGGATTTCCGGTTTTGTCAATGGTATCGGCAATAATGGCAGCCATAACAGCGCCGACAAACCCTACGCCCATTACAACTACTATTTCTTTGCCTTCGGCACGGGCCCTGGTGACTAGAGCTCCGACTCTTTCTTTTTCAGCCGGGTAGTCCTGCTTTTCAGGAATAGGAAACTTTTCGCCCGATGGGCTGAGTGAATAAATTGCTTCTGTCGACATATTTCAATGATTGGATTTTAAATAATTGAAATTATTTTTGATCAGCTTTTTACAAATGCAAGTCAAATCTACGAAAACTTATTCGTGGCTACATGTTCTTTAATTAATTTTTATATTTTTTTCGAATGACCTGAATCTTTGTGTTTAAATACCGGCTGTCTCAGGATCACATTCCGCTGCATTAAATCAATAGCATGCTAATATTCACTGGCAATGGCTATTGAAAAAATTAACCTATAAGAACACAGGAACATGGAGAGGGAAAAGGAATATATAGTGTTTGTTGTTCTATAACGCCTTAGATTTGAAACCCGGGGGAATAGATTTTTGCATATATATAAACAAAAGGCAATTTTGAGTTGGTTCTGTTAAATATCAACTTCCTGAGAATTTTCTATATAATCGAATTATATTTGTAATCCCTGATATCCAGCTGATATGAGCCAATCAAATATCACCGGGACTGAACCAGGAAATAAAAACCTGCTTCTGTTTCTGATTGTACTTACTTCATTTATTAATCCCTTTATGGGAGCTGCTGTTAATATTGCCTTGCCTGATATGGCTTCAGAATTTTCGATGACTGCAATGGCTATGGGATGGGTTTCTATGTCTTTTCTACTGGCTTCGGTGGCTGTATTACTGCCCATCGGAAAGATTGCTGATATTACAGGAAGGAAAAAGATCTTTGTCTATGGCAATATTGTAGTCACAATTGCTTCCAGCCTTTGTGCTCTGTCGACTAGTTCGGTGATGCTTATCAGTTTCCGGATACTGCAGGGAATAGGGGGTGCCATGATGTTTGGTACCGGTACAGCTATGATCACTTCAGCTTTTCCGCCCGAACAGCGTGGCCGTGCTCTGGGAATCAATGTATCGGCAGTTTATCTCGGACTTACCCTGGCACCCTTATTGGGCGGATTTCTCACTGATCTGTTTGGCTGGCGGAGTATATTCTGGTTGAATATTCCTTTTGGATTGTTTGTTATACCGGCAACCATGAGTGCCATCAAATCTGAATGGCGGGAAGCTCATGATGAAACCCTTGATTACAGGGGTTCCGTAATTTATATTTTCAGCATATCGTTGTTGATGTATGGTTTTTCGAAACTTCCAGGTTTACTTGCTATAATAATGACTTTTACCGGCCTGTCGGGTATGGTGCTGTTTGTGGTTAACGAATTTAAAGTACCAGTTCCCATTCTGAATATGCGTTTGTTTACCAAAAACCAGGTATTTGCTTTTTCGAACCTTGCGGCATTCATTAACTATGCCGCCACATTCGCCGTTACCTTTCTGCTGAGTTTGTACCTGCAATATATTAAAGGATTGAAACCGTCAGATGCAGGAATATTGCTGGTAACACAACCCATTTTAATGACTATTGTTGCTTCGTTTTCGGGAAGATTATCCGATAAATTCGATCCGCGTATTTTATCTTCAACTGGAATGGGTATTATAGTAGTAGGTCTAGGTATGCTTGTGTTTATAAATGAAAATACACAATCCTCATATCTGGTTGCAAGCCTGGTAATACTGGGAACCGGGTTCGGTTTGTTTTCATCGCCTAACACCAATGCTGTGATGAGTTCAGTCGAGAAACGCTTCCTGGGTGTGGCTTCTGCCACCATCGCAACCATGCGGTTAGCCGGTCAAATGATAAGCATGGCCATTGCAACTCTTGTGTTGCATGCGTTCCTTGGCGAAAGTAAAATTGTTCCCGAAAATCATTTACTATTTATCCAAGGCACTAGGGTCATCTTTGCTATTTTTGCCATTTTATGTGTGACAGGCATATTTGCATCACTTGCCAGAGGAAAAATGGAAAGATTTCTATAAATATACAATTCACTGGTATTAAGCAATTTATGCATTTATAATATTGCTAAATGGATCTTTATATCTGTTTTCTGCTGTTTCTGACCAGTTTATAAATTGCAGTTGCTTTTTTCGTTCTCAGAAAGGGTCCGGAAATAAACTATACTTCTCAGGTTCTTTATCTGAAGAGCCAATAATCATTGTCTGTTGATACAATCAACTTCATCAATAGCAATTTAATTTCCGGGGCAGATGTTGTGCTTCTTTGACTTTGTTTAAACAATTATCAAAAAGAAAGATTGATAATATTCTGAAAAACATAAATTTTAATGATTTTAAGGTCGTTGCACCCAAATTTATGCAAGGTTATAAATGAATATCAATAAAAGTGTTGATATAATCAACAGATGTATATAAAATATACAATACCTCTTAACAATTTGAAATATAGGTGCTTGCGGATGTTGAAAAATCACAGTGATGAATAATGCAACACTATAGTTGTATAATAATTAATCATTAAGGTTATTAATATATTGATACACAGTTATATATAACTGTGGCACTGTTATTGGATGTTTAAATATGTAATGAATTGAAATCCTCGAAATCATGAAAACAATCGTGTTATTATCCGTCGCAGTTTTGCTGTTTTCCCTTACCGGAAATGTTAGCAGCCAGGAAATTGCAAATAAAAATGTTGATTTGCATCAGGAGTTGGTAACGATTACATATACCCCTGAACTGGCAGATCTGGCTACAAAATGGGCCAGTGAATATAACAGTCTCAATCCTGATAAGAACATTAAGGTTATAAAGATCACTGATAATAACACCCTGCCGGGTAGTTCCCAAAATTTGAGTTTCATCTCGAAAGTATCACAGCCTTCAATTGGTAACGAGAAAAGCCGGATTATAGTGGTTGGACGCAATGTGATTGTTCCTGTTGTGAATGCCGGAAACCCGTTTTTAAATGAAATCATGAAAAAAGGCATATCCCAGTCACAGTTTGCTCAGGTTTTTAATAATCCAGAAAAGCAGAATTGGGGAACTCTACTAGCAAACGGACAAAATGCAGATGTTCATCTTTATTTAGTAAACGACGAATCTATTAAAAAAGGTGTTGCAAAATTCCTGAAGGCAACTCAAATTCCGGTTACCGGAATTATCGTTGGATCAAAAGAAGAGGTAATTTCAGCAATTCAAAAGGATCCAAATGCCATTGGATTTTGTAAACTGGTTGATGTAATGGTTCCGGGTAACCAGAACTTTATTGAAAATATCAGGTTATTGCCCATTGATAAAAACGGGAATGGAACCATTGATTATATGGAAGACATTTACAGTGATGCCAATGCTTTCCTGCGTGGTGTCTGGGTTGGAAAATATCCGAAAACATTATACACTAATATTTATGCTGTAAGTAATGTGCCACCTGCAAATAAAACCGAACTTGCCTTCTTATCCTGGGTAGTTACTGACGGCCAAAAATACATGAATCCCTTAGGATACTGCGAACTTACAGGTAGTGAAAGCCAGGCCCAGCTGGAAAGAATTAATACCGCAGTAATCACAATGGCTCCAATAAAGGATGCTTCGCAAACCGGATGGATATTGCTGGTTTTAGCCGCGCTGATAACTCTGGGTTTAATCACAAGTGTTATCGTTCGCAGCTACCGGAAACAGGAGAGGGTAACCCCAGACTTTGACATTCAAGCAGAAAGTTTTGGTGAGGATTCTGTTGTTCTTCCTCAAGGCCTTTATTTCGACAAATCACACACCTGGGCATTTATGGAAAAAGACGGAAACATATCTATCGGTATTGATGATTTCCTGCAACACATTACAGGCTCTATCACACGGGTGGATATGAAAAATCCGGGCGAAAAGATTAAAAAAGGTGATCTGCTCTTCTCTATAATACAATCGGGGAAACAGTTGAGCCTGTATTCACCTGTTTCAGGAACCATTAAAAAACATAATGAGACACTTATCGCAAATGCATCTTATATGAACTCGTCTCCCTATTATGAGGGTTGGGTTTATATGATTGAACCTACAAATTGGAATAAAGAAATTCAGTTTATGGACATGGCTCAAAAATACAAGAGGTGGATAAGTACTGAATTTTCGAGGGTAAAGGATTTCCTTGCTGCAATGCTGAAGCCCGAAAGTATTGAATATTCGCATGTGGTGATGCAGGATGGCGGCATGTTGAAAGATGGTGTTTTGTCTGATTTCGGTCCGGAAGTATGGGAAGATTTTCAGACAAATTTTCTCGATAACTACAAATGACCCAACACTATACTATAATAAACGTGTTTTAATAAGTTCACCTTAAAAATCAAGAAAATGGATTTACATCGTCGTGGCTTTTTCAAGGTATTAGGTGCCACAGGGATTGCCCTGGCAATCGGAAAAGAGCTGGATGCGGCACCTAAAGCTAAAAGTGATTCTGAGTTCCATGGAATACTTTATGATTCTGCACGTTGCAAAGGTTGCCGGGGTTGTGAATATGATTGCGCCGAAGCAAATAATCTGCCTGAACCGCTTCCGAATAAAGACATCAAGGGGTTGCGGAAACCTGATGATAAACACCGCACGGTTGTCAACGAATATAAAACTTCAAAAGGTACTGTGTATGCCAAGATGCAATGTATGCATTGCAACGAACCTGCCTGTGCCGCAGCATGTCTTACCCAAGCTATGACAAAGACTAAGGAAGGCCCGGTGATCTGGAGAGGAGATAAATGCATGGGTTGCCGTTACTGTATGGTCTCGTGTCCGTTCGATATTCCGAAATTCGAATACCACAGCGCAAACCCGAAAATTGAAAAATGCACCATGTGTTTCGAAACCAGGGTGCAAAAAGGAGAATTACCAGCCTGCGTGGAAAATTGTCCGAACGAAGCTCTTATGTTTGGAACCCGCAGGGAATTAATTAAGGAAGCACGGCGCAGAATCTACGAAAAACCAGATTTGTATTATGACCAGATTTACGGAGAACATGAAGCCGGCGGGACTTGCTGGTTATATATTTCCCCGGTTCCGTTTAAGGAGATCGGACTGAATACGTCGGTTCAAACAGCATCCTACCCGGCACTAACAAAAGGATTTCTCTATAGTGTGCCGTCGGTGTTTGTTCTTGTACCTGCTTTGTTATTAGGCATTCAACAAGCAACTAAAAGTGATAACCATACAAAAGAAAATGACGATGAATAGCGGTCATATTATTTCGGCGGATAACGATGGGAAACCCATCTGGAAATTCCTGTTACGGGAGTTAAAACCAAAAGGTAAATGGCTTACACCTTTCAATATTATTTCTATCCCAATCACACTGCTTGGTATCCTGTTGATAGTTATTCGTTTCTGGAAGGGGATCGGGGCAATTACCAATCTTTCACAGGAAATCCCATGGGGGTTATGGATAGGATTTGACGTGGTAACCGGTGTCGCATTTGCCGGTGGTGCTTATGTGATCACATTTATGGTTTACATCCTGAATATGAAGAAGTACCATTCCATCGTCAGGGTAACGGTTCTGAATGGCTTCCTGGCTTACCTGTTTTATGCAGGAGCCTTGCTGCTGGATCTCGGGCGCCCATGGAATGTAATCAACCCGATAATCGGGAACAACTTCGGCGTCAGTTCAGTTCTGTTCCTGGTGGCATGGCACTTCCTGTTATACATGATTGCTCAGCTGATTGAATTTTCGCCTGCCATTGCTGAATGGCTGGGGGCAAGACGTGCCCATAAAATCCTGTCGGGAATGACGCTGGCTGCCGTTATTTTTGGAATAACCTTATCAATGCTTCACCAATCGGGATTGGGTGCGTTATACCTTATGGCCAGGGAGAAAATACACCCGCTATGGTACTCAGAATTTATTCCAATCATGTTTTTTGTATCCAGCATTTTTGCAGGTCTTTCGATGGTAATTTTTGAGGGATCCATAAGTCATAAAGTTTTTTCGAACCAGATCAGCGATAAAAATCAGCGTGCGCAGCATGGAATCATTCATGGCCTGGCGAAAATCTGCACAGGAACCTTGTTTGTATATTTTTTCCTGCAATTGCTTGTTTTTATTCATAATAAACATTGGGATCTGCTCAATACCCCTATGGGATACTGGTATCTCCTCGAGATGATCGGTTTCGTGCTTCTGCCAATGAGTCTCTACTTTTACAGTTACAGGTCAAATAATGTATTTCTGATCCGGCTTGCATCCATCCTGACCATGCTGGGTGTAATATTGAACAGGCTTAATGTTACTATTATTGGTTTCAGATGGGACATGGCCGTTCACTATGTTCCATCATGGATGGAAATTGTAGTAACGCTGACAGTGCTATTCACTGAAATATGGATTTTCAGGTGGGTTATCAACCGTATGCCAGTGCTGAGGGAATCGCCCAAATGGGTAGAAGAGAATAAAAAAACACCTAAACCCGCTTTCAAAGAAGATCATCTGAGAGCATAAAAACCAAGAAAATGGACGGATTCAGTTATTACAACATGTTCGATACGAAAGGAATAGAATACCTGGTAATCATCGCCTTCCTTTTGCTGCTCATCCCATTTTGGCTGGCATTGAACAGACAGGTACAACTCAAAGAACAGGTCAGGAAAGCATTAGGTGTTTTATCCGCAGCTGTTTTAAGAATTCCCCAGGGGATTTTCTATAGCAAAAATCACACATGGGCCTATCTTGAAAAATCGGGAACGGCCAAGGTAGGCCTGGATGACCTGCTACTTCATATCACTGGTGAAGTAAGCATTCGCCAGTTGAAAAATCCGGGCGAAAGTATCAACAAAGGTGATTTATTGGCCGAAATGGATCAAAACGGTAAATCACTGAGCGTATTTTCTCCTATTTCAGGCATTATTCTAAACTCAAACCCTGATCTGAGTGTAAACCACGAATGGCTGAATGAGGATCCTTATGGGAAAGGATGGCTGTATTCGATAAAACCTTCAAACTGGGTGGCCGAAATACCTTCGTGCTACCTGGCCGGCGAAGCAACTGATTGGCTCAAAAAGGAATTGGAACGGTATAAGGATTTTTTAGCCTTGAACCTGGGAAAATATTCACCTGAAACTACCATGATACTCTTACAGGATGGTGGCGAAATATCCGAAAATTCGCTTTCAGGATTACCAAACGAATTATGGCAGGATTTTCAGAAAGAGTTCCTGAATCTTTAGAACAAAAGGCTCAGATAGTCATCCAAACTCATATCCGGGGATTCGTTAAATATGTCCCGATGTATGAATCCGGTTCAATTTTTCAAAAAAAGCAAAAAACTGGTGAATTATTCATCAGTTTTTTATATATTGCGTTGATATATATACAAGATGAAATATATAAGCAGGAACTAAATTTTAAACAGTACTCAAAATAAACGGAATATGGGTTTCTTTAGTAAATCACCGGGGAAAAAAAACGTGCGAAGTGCATTTTTAGGGAAGTACATAAAATTCGGGCGATCAATTTACGGAAGAGTAGTTCTCATCATTACCATCTTGTCTGTCTTCCTGTTTGTTTCATTCGGCATAATCTTCAGATCTGTTTACGAGCAATATCTCAATACGGTAATTATTCAAAGCGGAAACAATGTTGGATCGCTTGTGGAAGGCGCATTGTACCATTCAATGCTTGAAAATGATCAGAGTGCGCTCCAGAATACGCTTGACGTTATTCATACCTTGCCTGGCATCGAGGATGTTAATATGTATGACGGTGATGAGAACCTTGTATATACCTCTTTTCCTTCTGATACAATCGGGCACATTAATCCCAATTGCAAAAGTTGTCATCCGAACCCGGGAATACTCTTCCCCAGGAAAGAGAAATCTTATAAGATCATAACCGCGGAAAGCGAATGCAAGATGAGTAAAAATCTTACCGGTCAGCGGCACCTCCTGATCAGATCGCCCATTCTGAATTCGAAATCCTGCTACCAGAGTTCCTGTCATGCCCATCCGGCTACCGAGGAAGTGCTGGGCTCACTGGTAATCAGAGTGCCTTTAAAAAATCTTGATGCAGCAGTTAAAAAGTCATCGTTAGAATTTTACCTGCTTGCGGTAGCAACCACCCTATTGCTTGCTTCATTTTTAATATTATTTACCCGCAGAGAAATAAAAAATCCGCTGAGCGAACTGATAAAAGCTAGTGTTGCCGTTTCGAGAGGAGATAAAAGCACCAGGGTTGAAATAAGTCCTAATCAACTGGACGATATGCGAATGGTTTCGGTTGCATTTAACGATATGCTTGATAACCTGCAGACCGCAACAACCGAACTTGAAAACTGGTCGCAGCAGCTTGAATATAAAGTCCAGAAAAAATCGGAAGAACTGGGAACTGCCCAAAGTGAATTAATTCATATTGAACGATTAGCGTCTCTGGGGAAATTATCCTCTTCGGTGGCTCACGAGATCAATAATCCTTTGTCGGGAATCCTGGTCTATACAAAACTGGTGCATAAACTCTTAAGTAATCCGGACCTGACAGATGAAAAAAAAGCGGTGATGCTTAAACACCTGAAGATGATTGAAGCTGAAACGAAGCGCTGCGGTGATATTGTTAAAGGCTTGCTGGATTTTTCAAAGAAAGACCAGGAAGATTTTGAACCCAGGCATCTTCACGACATTTTGAATGAAACCTATACCCTGATGTCGCATCCGGTAAAAATAGCAAATATCAGTTTCCTGAAAGATTTTACTGCAAAATCAGATCTGATATTCTGCAGCCCGAACCAGATCAAACAGGCTTGTGTGGCCATGATTGTCAATGCTTCCGAAGCTGTTACGGAGAATGGTGAAATCGTGCTGAAAACCACCAATCCCGATCCGGATACGATCAGATTTGAAATCAGTGATAATGGAATCGGGATTTCCACGGAAGATATCCCGCATATTTTCGAACCTTTCTTTTCAACAAAGCAGCAGGCGCGTGGCATCGGGCTTGGTTTGCCGATTGTACATGGAATCATTCAAAGCCATAAAGGAAAAATCCAGGTTAAATCTGAGCCGGGACAAGGGACAACGATTTCCGTTACATTGCCCCTGATCCGGAGTTAATACGGATTATTGATGCCGGGTAATTGTGAATAACAAACAAGGAGTACAACTTCGCTTTCCGCAAAAATGCAGGACAAGCTCCCGTAATACCGGGACAAGTTATAAGATCGCTTCGCTAAGTTAACGATTTGAGATTTTAGAAGTATTGGCCCTCTGTTTTTTAATCATAATTCATCCATAGTAGTTTTAAGTTTCTTTAAAAAAGAGAAGTATCTCACGACATATAATCATAAATAGTAAATTCTTGTTCCTAAATCTTTCCCAAAAGGAAAATGATAAACAGACTTACCCATGGAGAAAAAGATATCAATACTGATCGTTGACGACGAAGAATCCGTAAGGGAATCGCTCAACAGCTGGTTTACCGAAGACGGATACCGGGTTGAATGTGCCGAAAATGCCAAACAAGCTTTGTCAATACTCGAATCCGGTAATTTCGACATTATTCTCACCGATCTGAAAATGCCCGGTATGGATGGATTGGAATTGCTCCAAAGGATCAAAACATTGAATACGGATTCGATTATCATTGTAATGACGGCTTTTGCCAGCGTTGATACCGCTGTTAAAGCGTTGAAAGAAGGCGCTTTCGATTACGTTACCAAGCC
>Ga0208789_1001105_pt1 | contig 17277 bp, 10 predicted proteins | sample Methanotroph_Enr_FD_187368 | JGI IMG/M metagenome (GOLD analysis project Ga0208789, IMG submission 187368) | Enriched soil microbial communities from Old Woman Creek wetland in Ohio, USA - Methanotroph_Enrichment_5 (SPAdes) (version 2) | ecosystem: Environmental > Terrestrial > Soil > Wetlands...
TTCGAAGGGACCTGCAATGTGGAGCCCCCGAGCTCAAAGCGACCGGATGCGATTTTCCGAAAAGTGGCGGCTTACCCTTGAGGGAATTCCTAATGTCGAGTTTTGGCAAGATACGGTTGTGGGATTATCGGCAAAAGATGGATTTATTACCGGAGTCCATACAGCAATGGGCTACCATATCGAAAGCAAAGCAGTAGTGCTGACAAACGGTACATTTCTGAATGGATTGATTCATATTGGAATGAAATCCTTTGGCGGAGGCAGAATAGGGGAGAAGGCCTCAATAGGTTTAACAGAGAACCTGGTACAGATGGGGTTTGAATCAAGCCGGATGAAAACCGGTACTCCCGTACGAATCGACGGCCGGTCCATTGATTTCTCCCGCATGGAAGAACAGCTTGGTGATGAAATTACGGGTAGGTTTTCTTTTACCGACACTCCCTTGCTGAAGAAACAGCGCCCTTGTTTTATCACCTACACTTCCCCGGAAGTTCATAAAGTACTCGAAACCGGTTTTCATGAGTCACCGATGTTTACGGGTCGTATCGAAGGTATTGGCCCTCGGTATTGTCCTTCCATTGAAGATAAAATAAACCGTTTTGCCGATAAAACCCGGCACCAGCTTTTTGTTGAACCGGAAGGATGGGATACGGTTGAATATTACCTTAATGGTTTTTCTTCATCGTTGCCGGCAGAAATACAAGTGAAAGCATTGAAATTAATACCTGGTCTGGAAAATGCAAAAATATTCCGGCCGGGATATGCAATTGAATATGATTATTTTCCACCGGTTCAATTAAAATATACGCTCGAAACCAAGTTGATCGAAAATTTATACTTCGCAGGGCAGATCAACGGAACAACCGGTTATGAAGAAGCTGCAGCGCAGGGACTGATGGCAGGAATCAATGCGCATCTGAAAAATAATGAAAATGAACCATTTATTTTAAAGAGGTCGGATGCTTATATAGGCGTTTTAATCGACGACTTGATTACCAAAGGCGTGGATGAGCCATATAGGATGTTTACCTCGAGGGCTGAGTATCGCATTTTGTTAAGGCAGGACAATGCAGATTTAAGGCTTACACCCTCGGGGCACAGGCTGGGATTAGCATCGGATGATCGTCTGACAAGAGTTAATAATAAACAGGAATGGGTTGAAAAAGTTATTAAATTTATGCGGGCTACCAGCGTCAGCCCCGATCAGGTAAATGGTTTTTTAGAAAGTCTGGATACAGCGCCGATCCGACAAAAAGTGAAACTTGATACGTTGTTATTGAGGCCCCAGGTTTCGTTTAATGAGTTGATACAACATCTTGATTTTCTTGGAAAATTTACAAAAGAGATAGGGGAGGATGCGGGTGAAATTCTTGAAGAATCAGAAATACTGATCAAATACGAGGGATATATTAACAAAGAACAGGAAATCGCAGAGAAACTTTCAAAGTTTGACGATATGCCACTAAAACCGGATTTTGATTACGTGAGTCTTTCTTCGCTTTCAACGGAGGCGCGACAAAAACTTTCACGCATACGGCCGGCTACCATTGGACAGGCATCTCGTATAAGTGGAATATCTCCTTCAGATATTTCTGTTTTGCTAGTTTTCCTGGGAAGATAGCGGTTGTTTCACGTGGAACATCAGAAAGTATTTGTTAGAATCTGATACAACTTGAAGGGCTTAATGTACATAAAGAAATCAGAAAAATGATTGATATGGGTTGTTCATAAACGAATAAAATTGTATTGAAACTGAATCGGAAATCCAAAATTAAACATTGAACACTTAAGCATTAAATGGAAATATTGAAGAATTGTCCAGTTTGCGGATCGCAAACATTTGACCTGTTTCTTTCCGGAAAGGATTATTTTCTGACCGGCGAATCATTCAATATAATGAAATGTCGCGAATGTGGCTTTCGGTTTACGAATCCAAGGCCCCAAGCGGAGGCCTTAGGAAGATATTACGAATCACCTGAATATATTTCCCATTCTGATTCAAAGAAAGGTTTATTTGCATCGGTTTATCAACAGATGCGGAAATATACATTAGTTCAGAAATATACCCTGATTACTAAGCTTCAGCAAAAAGGCGAAATATTGGATATAGGTTGTGCGACCGGACAATTTCTGAATTATATGGCGAAGCATGGATGGAAATGTACCGGCATTGAACCGGACGAAAAAACACGTTTCTATGCCATTTCCGAATATGGATTACAGGTTTTCGCCGAAGGTCAACTTGATCTTTTCGAAAAATCATCTTTTGACGTGATAACCATGTGGCATGTTCTCGAACACGTTTCGGATCTGAATGGAAGATTGATGCAATTAAATAAACTTCTAAAACCTCAGGGTTCACTTTTAGTAGCTGTTCCCAATTGTGATTCCTACGATGCCAAAAAATATGATAAGTTTTGGGCTGGTTACGATTTACCGAGGCATCTATACCATTTTACAAAAGCAAATGTAAAACTACTGATGGAGAAACATGGGTTTACAATTGTAAATATTTTACCTATGAAATTTGATGCGTTTTATGTGAGCTTGCTGAGCGAGAAATACAAGAGCGGTAAAATGCGGTGGATTCCTGCCATATGGAATGGTTTTTGGTCAAATTTGAAATCAAAGGGAGAAATTGGACATTCCAGCCTGATTTATGTAATGAAAAAGAAATAGACTGGTTTTTAAGCCTGATACTAGCTTCAGGAACCTCTGTAATAACTTACTCTGGAATTCCTGAGATCGTTGTTTATGGGGCTTAATTTTTAACGTCGCACGAAACCCTTGTCAACAGTACATTCTGTGATATCTGCTTTATGATTACACAACAAAAACTTAAAAAACAATTCCTGCTGATGCTTTTTCTGAGCATGGCCTTTTATTTATCTGCATTCATCATTACTCGTTCAATAAAAAAATATGATACTCCTCAAAAAGTGTCAAAACGATTAACTGCAGAAATCAAATCTGCAGCTACCGATCTTGAAACTGAAATTGGGAAAGTAGCGAAGCAAAATACGGATAATAAGTTGGCGTTTCTGGAATATTTAGATAACAACTATAAAAATGCGTTTGCTGAACGGGGCATTGAAATTCTGGTTTACAATAATGATAGCCTTAAATTCTGGACTTCAAATGTTTTTGCCGCACCTAATATTGGAGGTGAGGAGAAATTTACTCCGGATATAGTGAAGACTGGAAGTGGATATTACCTCGTAAAAAAGCGCAAGGTTAAAAGCCATGAAATTATCGCCCTCCAGCTGATAAGGTATAATTATAAATATTTCAACGAATACCTTCCATCTGGATTCTATAAAAGATTCAGAGCTCCAGCTGATGCTATGCTGGATTTACAGCCAGGCGAATATAATATTAAAAGTGCCGATGGAAAATTTCTTTTCAGCTTAACTTACGACCAACCGCTTGAATTAGCCCTTTGGATACAATACCTGATTTTTACCTTATATATTATAAGTTTCCTCTGCCTTATTTCAGCAGTTTTTATAATTTATGCTTTTTTGATGTCTGAATCAGGACATAAAGGTCTTCTTTTTCTGGCGTTTATTTTCGATGTACTTATACTAAGGATCATTCAGTTTTATTTCAAGTTCCCGAGTGATTTGTATCAAATACAATTATTTAATCCGGCCTATTTCGCGTCATCAGAACTATTACCTTCACTTGGGGATTTCTTGATCAATTCCCTGATCGGGGTTCAGCTTACATTCTTGGCATTTAAACAAGTTTCATCCGGGGGAAGAGGACAGCCGGTAAAGAGTATTTACAAAAATGCAACTGCAGTCCTGATTATTCTACTGCTTACTGTTTTATATTATTTCCTGGCTTCAACCATCACGGGTCTTGTATTAAACTCAAATATTTCGTTTCGTTGCGAAAATATTCTGAGTCTTCCGGTTATCAGCCATGTCGGAATGCTTATTATAGCAACGCTCTTATTGGGCTTTCTATTACTCTTCGTATTTCTAGGCCAGTTTTTAATTAAATGGCTAACTAGTGCCCTGGTATTTATTATTGGCGCATTTACAGGAATTTTAGTATATGTGCTGATTTCTTCTTCAGGTGGTAATTTCGATCTTATTAATTTTGCATTTCTTCTTGCTTTATTGGCAATCTTATTTTTCCATGTTAAGTCCAAATCGAATATAAAATTCAAGTTTAGTCAAATAATTCTGGTTGTCATTATACTGTCTGTAATGGCTACCTATATTGTGAACAGTACAGGAACCATACGGGAACATGAAAAGCGGAGATTGCTGGCTACCCATCTTTCGGATGCAAGGGACAATCTGGCGGAGTACTTTTTTACTGAAGCCTCAAAAGGCATTATTCAGGATACATTGCTATCGCGAATCCTAAAGATTAATGAATCAGATGCTGCGCTCAATAAGGTATCTGCTTACATTAAAGATAAATATTTTTCCGGTTACTGGAGCAAATATCTGATTCAAGTTACTGTGTGTCAGCAAGATAAAAATTTAATTATAAAACCTGGCAATATTATAACCAATTGCGAAAAATATTTTGGGGACAAGATTGATCAGTATATGCGGCCGGTCTCGGTTCCGGGCTTGTATTTCCTTCGTCAGTCGGCTGATGCGATGTACTATTTAGGGCGGATTGTCATTAAGACAGATTATTCGGGAACAGAAAAACGCAATAATATTTTTATTGAAATCAGTTCCAATGATATTTGGAAAGGATTAGGATATCCAGAATTGCTCTTTGATAGTAAAAATGCCAATTTGGATAATTTGTACGGCTATTCGTATGCATTCTATTATAAGGGGGAATTGGTTAAAAATGTGGGAAAATTCGCTTTTGACCTGGATAGTAAAAATATTGTCAAACAGAAATCAGATCAAGGTTTTTACATTTCAAAAGGTTTCAGCCATTTTATATTTCCGGTCGATCAGAATACACTGATTGTCCTGAGTAAAGAAGTTCCGCATTTATCAGACCTGGTATCTCCTTTTTCGTATGTGTTTCTTTTAATGATGGTTTTACTCTTGCTGATAAATGGTTTAACGGGATCTTCAAGGAATTGGAACATAGGTATTTATACTTTCCGCCTTCGGCTTCAAGTAATTATGATCTCAACAATTGTCATCTCATCTATTGTTTTGGTAACGGTTAGTTTGCTATTTATCAACAAGTTAAATTCAAATAAAAACAATGAAATCCTCAGCGAAAAATTAAATTCTATATTAGTAGACCTCGAAACCAGATTTGGAATATATTCAACTTTTAATAGTTTACCAAAAGAAGAGTTGTCGGATTTGCTGCTTACTTTATCGAATACATATTTTACAGATATCAATATATACAATCCGGAGGGTTTTCTCCTGGCTTCGTCACGTGATCAGATTTTCAGGGAAGGAATGATTTCGGATCAGATCAGTCCGAGAAGTGCAAAACAATTAATGGTTGATAAAAAATCGTTTTTTATTGATCATGAAAATATCGGCAGATATAGTTTTTTATCAGCGTACACGCCAATACGAAACATGGATAATCATTTGTTAGGGTATCTCAACTTACCTTATTTCGCGAAGCAGGAAGAAATCAGGCGGGAGATTTCGGGTCTTATTTCAGCCTTTGCAAATATTTATATCATTATGATTGTAATCACAGTTATACTCGCCTTATTGCTTTCGAGATATATAACAAAGCCATTGCAACAAATTGGAAATCAGTTTAGTCGCGTTAAAATCGGAGATAAGAATTTAAAAATTGAATGGACCAGGAAAGATGAAATTGGCATTTTGGTGAATGAATACAACCGGATGATAGATGAAATGGAGAAAAGTTCGGAATTACTTGCCCGAAGCGAACGCGAAAGCGCATGGAGGCAAATGGCCAGGCAGGTTGCCCATGAAATCAAGAATCCGTTAACTCCTATAAAACTAAGCATGCAGTTGTTGATGAGAGCCTGGAATGATAAAGCCCCGGATTGGGATATAAGGTTGAAGCGATTTTCGCAAACATTGATTATGCAAATAGATACGCTTTCGTCGATAGCTACCGAGTTTTCTGATTTCGCTCAAATGCCGGAACCACAGATTCAGGAATTTGATGTTATACCTCTTGTTCAGCAATCAGCAGCATTGTTCCGCGATCAATCGGATTGTGATATTACATTTGAAACAGGAATTCAGGAGTGTATTATTAAAGCCGATCCAAATCAAATACTTCGTGTATTTAATAATTTGATGAAGAATGCATTACAGGCAATTCCCGACGATCGCCAGGGAGTGATCCGGATAAAATTGGTTAAAATTGGCAATGCCTGTGAAATCAGTTTTCAGGATAACGGGACCGGTATTCCTGACGACAGGCAGACCCGTATTTTCTCGCCTAATTTTACCACCAAAACCGCCGGGATGGGCCTGGGATTAGCTATGGTTAAAAATATAATTGACAATTCCTCCGGCCGTATCTGGTTTGAAACTGAGCCGGGTGAAGGAACTACATTCTTTGTTTCACTTCCACTGAAAGATAAATAAAGGTTTTCAGTTTTCATTATTCTGTCTTTCGTTTGCTTTTTCTGAAAACCTAATTCAGGGCCAGACAGCTCTCTTTCCCCTCCGCTCCTCGCCCCATCGCCATTCCGCCTTCCCCGGGCGTCCAACACATAATGTTTGTTAACACTTGCCCATATAAGCTACAATATGTACTGTGTAGCCACTATTTGCCTATTTTTGCAACGTTTAATCAAGATAACTATTTGAATCCATTAAAACAACTTGCCGGGCAAACTGCTATATATGGACTAAGCTCCATAGTTGCGCGGATCATAAATTTCTTTTTTGTGCCGCTTTATACCCGTATGCTTACTACGGGAAATTACGGCCTGGCTTCTGAATTACTAGCTTATATAGCACTTTTACAAGTTGTACTGACTTTCGGAATGGAAACCGGATTTTTCCGTTTTGCAAGCAAAGATAAAAGCCGTTCCGAAATCATTTTTTCAACAGCTTTGATATCCCTTGGAGCAACTTCTTTATCTTTCTTGCTATTGATTGTTGTATTTTCCAATCAATTGAGTGTTTTCGCCGAACATCCGTCAATTTACCTGATTTATGCAGCACTTATTCTGGCAATTGATTGTTTTACAGCAATACTCTTTGCCGAGCTGAGATTTAAGAACAAAGCTTTTAAATTTGCTCTGTTCAGGAGTTTGAAAATTCTTTCGGAAGTGGGTTTCAACCTGGTTTTGTTTCTACTGCTGCCAAGTTATTTCATTACCCATCCCGATTCATTCATGCTCAGATTTATTCCTGCAACGCCCGATTACGGATACATACTTCTGGCTATACTGCTGAGTTGTATTGTCTCATTGCTCCTCTTCGTGCCACGCCTGTTGAAACTGCATTTTGTATTCTCGAAAAGACAATTCTATGAATTATTGATGTACTCACTACCTCTTATGATTGCAGGCTTACCTGGCGTTGCAAACGATTTTATCAGCAGGATTTTCTTTCGTTTTTTTGCACCTGCAACATCACCCTGGCAAGATCAATTAGGTATTTTTAATGCCAATGTTAAACTGGCAGTATTTATGGTTTTATTTGTTCAGATGTTCCGTTATGCTGCCGAACCATTCTTCTTCTCATCTTCACTAAGGGAGGATATGAAGAAAATTTATGCTGATGTCATGAAATATTTTGTCGCCTTTTGTGTTCTAATATTTCTGGGCATAGCAATGTATCCCGAAATTTTTGCACTTTTACTGGGAAAAAATTTCCGAAGTGGCATAGCGATATTGCCTATAATGCTGGTAGCTAATATATTACTTGGTGTTGTCTTTAACTTATCGATGTGGTACAAGTTATCTGGCAAAACACATTTCGCTTTAACGATTACTCTCCTAGGTTTGGGGATTAACCTGTTAATTAATATCTTCTTTATGCCATTATATGGTTTCATGGCAGCAGCCTGGGGATATCTTTTCAGTTACCTGGCAATGGTTATTTTTAGCTACTATCTGAGCCGGAAATATTACCCTATTCCCTACGACTGGAAAACGATAATTATGTATTTCCTCTCAGGAATCGCCTTGTACCTGGTAAGCATTTATATTGCTCCCAAAGCCTTAAGTGCAAGGATTGTTTTAAATACGTTTTATATACTCGGATTCATAACTTTTGTCCTGAAACGTGAAAAAATTGATATGAGAAGACTTAAATCAGTATTAAAGCACAGTAATTAAAAACGAAAGGATCATTTGAATGAAAGTAAATATAGTTAACCGTTCACGCTTCCCTTTGCCTCAATATGCCACGGTGCATTCAGCCGGGCTCGACCTGAGAGCTGACCTGGAACATTCACTTGTTTTAAAACCGCTTGAACGGTCACTAGTACCAACCGGTTTATATATCGAGTTGCCCGAAGGATACGAAGCCCAGGTCCGTCCTCGCAGCGGGCTGGCTGCAAAGCACGGAATTTCGATTGTCAACACACCAGGCACTATTGATCCTGACTACCGTGGTGAAATTAAAGTTATACTGGTAAACCTTTCGGATGTACCTTTTATACTCGAGCCCGGCGAACGAATTGCACAAATAATAATCGCCCGGTTTGAACATATAAGCTGGAATGAGGTTGAAACTCTATCGGTTACCGGCAGGGGTGAGGGAGGTTTCGGGCATACCGGGGTGAAATAGAGTTAATTAATGTGACAATGAGTTTGATAAGGTGGTTGGGAGAGTGAGAGTGTGGGAGAGAAGCAGGCGATAAGCGGTACCAGGCGTCAAATAAGTGAAAAGCGAAAGAATAGAGAAGACGGTTCGGCATCCGGCATAAATTTTTATTAATCAACAATCATAATCAACAGAATGAATAAATTAATCATCATATTACTTCTTATAACCATTGTATGGCCAGGAGAAGGATTTTCGCAAAAGCGCGAAAAAAAGAAGAAAAATAAGTCAGAGGCAACTACCGTAATTACCCCCAATAATGGAGAAGTAACAAATATTTTTATTGACGCAACAACGGCAAAGTTAATAGGTGAAACTGCAAAAGCAATGCAGTTGTATGAATTGTGCCTGCAGAAAAACCCTAAGCATTCAGCCTCGATGTACGAGCTTGCCCAAATGTATTTCGATACCAGTGATTATATTACAGCAGCCCGATATGGCGAACAGGCTGCCCGACTAGAACCCGGGAATAAATGGTATAAACTGCTTTTGGTTGAAATATACGGTAAAGCCGGGATGAAAGCAGAACTGCTTGAAACATGCACGAAACTGGTGAAACAGGAACCAGGCAATGTCGATTTCCTTTATGAGCTGGCTAATGCATACCTGATAAACAATGATGGTAACAATGCCATAAAAACCTATGATAAAATTGAAGCACTTATTGGTGTAACGGAAGAAATATCGTTGCAAAAACAACGTATTTACCTGGTTCAAAATAAAATAGACCAGGCGGCTGCAGAGATTGAAAAACTGGTGAAAGAATTTCCTGATCAGCAAACCAGGTACATCTCCATGCTGGCCGAAATGTATATGCAGGCAGGCAAACCGGATGAAGCTAATGTATATTATCAGCAAATACTGGCTAAAGACCCTGAAAATCCATATATACATATCACCCTCTCAGATTATTACAAGAAAAAAGGTGATAAAAAGCGATCGTTTGATGAATTGAAACTTGGTTTTGCTAATCCCGCACTGGATATTGACACTAAAATTAGGGTACTTTTAGCTTATTTTACTTCAAATGATATTTACCTTGAGAATAAAGCAGATATCTTTGAACTGGCACAAATTCTTGTAAAAACGCATCCCGACAATCCCAAAGCCCATTCGATGTACGGTGATTTTCTGCTCGATGATAAAAAATATTCAGAAGCACGCGACGAATACAGAAAAGTAATTGCCATTGACAGCAGCCGCTATGCGGTATGGGAAAGTTTACTGAATGTCGAAATGCAATTGAGTGATTACACTGCATTGGAAAATGAAAGCAGCCGTGCTATTGCCTTGTTTCCCCTTTTACCCATACCTTACCTGTTTGAAGGAATTGCATTGTTGCAGCGGAATAAATATAATGAAGCCATAAGCACTTTTAATTCAGGGGTACGCCTGGTTAGCGGGAATAGTGCATTACTGGTACAGTTTTACAGCTCCCTGGGTGATGCATATAATCGGATCAAAAATCACTCAAAATCCGATGAAAGTTTTGAAAATGCATTAAAAATAGACCCTGAAGATAGTTACGTTCTTAATAATTATGCTTATTACCTGGCTTTGCGTAACCAAAACCTGGAAAAAGCCGAAACAATGGCAGCTAAATCTGTTAAAATAGACTCGACCAATACAGCAAATATGGATACCTATGGATGGGTGTTATACAAATTAGGCCGATTCTCCGAAGCGGCTGAATGGGTCGAAAAAGCCATTGCTGCAACTCCTGCACCTGATGCCGATTTGTTGGAACATTTAGGCGATATATACTTTAAACAGGGGAAAATTGAAAAAGCGCTGCAACAATGGCACGAAGCTCATAAAGTTGGGAAAGGGTCTGAATTTCTGGAACAAAAAATAAAAGATGAAAAAATGTATGAATAGATATATTTACCGGTTTATAAAAGTAAGCTTAATTCTTTCACTTGTTGTAAGTTTGGCAGCATGTTCAGGCAGCCGCAAAGCCGTGAGGCAGCCAATTAAAGAGCAGGGTGATGTATTCCTGATGAGCAAGTTGAAGGAACATGAATTTAAATTTCATCAATTTTCGGCAAAGTTTAACGTAACTTACCAGGTTAATAGAGAAAAAACATCTGTTTCGGGAAATCTGCGTATTAAAAATGACAGTATAATCTGGATTTCCATAAGTCCGGCACTAGGGATTGAAGCTGTTCGTTTCATGCTTACACCGGATTCAATAAAATATATTAACAGGTTGAGCAAAACCTATTTAGTAAAAGATTTTGCATATATTAACCATTTGATCAACAAAACAATGGATTATAATATGGCCCAGGCTTTCCTGATAGGAAACGACTTTTCTTTCTATGATTCAAGCTCTTTTAAAGCCTCCATCGACAACCAGGAGTATAAACTAAGCACCATTAACAGGCGAAAACTCAGGAGGTATGTCCGTCGCAGCGAAGAAGATATCAGTATTCCGATCCAAAGTATATGGCTTGATTCCGAAAGCTTTAAAATTTCGAAGGTCTTACTCAAGGAAGCCGAGCGCGACAGCCGTAAATTCGTGGCAAAATATGCAGAATTTGAAAATATCGACAAAGAATTAATTCCTACCAGACTCGATTTCCTGGTAGAAACGAATACGGAGAAGATCAGGATAAAAATCAGTTATTCAAAAATACAAATTGATCAGGATCAGACATATCCCTTCACGATACCAGATAATTACAGCGAAATTACCGATTTGCAACAGAAGAAATAATGACAGTACGTACTCGTAATCATATTCGTTTTTATGCACTCCGGTGTTGTATCATAGCGACGGTTCTTTTGGGATTTGTGGCCGTTACCATGTATGCACAGAATGATAAAAATAAATTACAGAGCCGTAAAGCTAAAATCGAAAAAGAAATTATTCAAATGAACCAAGAGTTGGAACAGACCAAACAAAATAAGTCGGCCAACCTGAACCAGCTTGTACTAATCAATAAAAAAATCAGTAAACGGGAAGAATTAATCAGCGCTATTGAACAGGAAGTGGGTAGTATTGATGACCAGGTGAATCACCTGAACGATACAATCAACCGTTTAACACTTACTCTAAGCAGCCTTAAAGATGAATATGCCAGGATTGTTTATTCGACCTACCGCAACCGGAGCGCATACAACAGGCTGATGTTTATTTTTTCGTCACACAATTTCAACCAGGCATATAAACGCCTTAAATACCTTCAGCAATACACCGAATATCGAAAATCACAGGTAACCTCGATCCTCGATACAAAACAAATGCTGGCAACCAAGAAACTTGAGTTTGAGAAACGTAAATCTTCAAAACTTGTCTTGAAACATTCAGAGGAGAAGGAGCGAAATGAACTGGCCAGTGAGAAATCCCAAAAAGATGAGAAATTAAAGAACCTTACATCAAAGGAGAAAAAACTACTCGTTAAACTACGCAATAATGAAGTTGCATTAAATAATCTGCAGATTGTTATAGAAAGACTTGTGGCTGCAGAGATAAAAAAAGCTAACGAAGAAAAAGCACGCAAAGCAGCAGTAATTGCAGAGGCGGAACGTAAAGCCCGTGTCAAAGCCGAGGCAGATAAAAAAGCCCGGGCCAAAACCGATTCCAAAGCGAAAACGCCGGACCTGGCAACTAATGACTCCAAATTAAAAGGAGAAGAATCGCTATCAACAGCCGCTAAATCAGCCCCGGAAACATCAAACAGTATGTCGGTAACCGCCGAAGATGTAGCTCTCACAGGCAGCTTTGCCGGTAACAAAGGTCGTATGCCATCTCCGGTTGACAAAGGGGCTGTTATTTCTTCTTTCGGGGAACACGCACATGCCGAATATCAGAATATTAAAATTAAAAATAATGGTATTGATATCACTTCGGTACCAGGAGCCAAAGCAAAAGCGATTTTTAACGGAGAAGTTTCGAGTGTTATTTTTATCACAAACCTGAATTACGTCGTAATTGTAAGGCATGGCGATTATCTCACAGTATATTCAAATCTCGAGGATGTTACCGTAAAGAAAGGTGATAAAGTAAAAACCAGGCAAATATTGGGGACAATTTCTACCGGGCAGGGTGAATCTAAATCGAGGCTTCACTTTGAACTTTGGCAAGGAACAAATGTACAGAATCCCGCCGGGTGGTTAAAGATTTAAAAACTGCAGCTTTCTTCTTGAAAACATTTAGTTCATCAGGATAATATAAGGCAGGTCGTTCGCCATTAAAGCATTAGTGACTGTTTTCATTCAGATGACTACATTAGTGTTATTATTAATGTTGGTACCTCTTCGTGAACTGATACTACTGTGTTATTTTGAATGAGTATATTCCCGGCTAAAGCGCAGGAATGAATTATGAGCCCATTTTCGATGTTTTTAGAACTTTTATGTTAAAACGTGCATTATTGCTTTCAAATTAATTTAACTTTGCAGCCTACACTAAGAAAAAAACTAATATCAAAGGTGTATTAGGACGAACTGAAAGAATATGGATTTCCCGAGTATTCTTTTTTCGGATTTAGAGGTTGGCAGATACTCTTGCAAACAACTCCACGCTAATAAATGATAGATTAATTTGTTTTGTAGTAGTGTTTTTTCTGCCAAGATTTTAGTTTTTTTTGTATTTATTGCAAGAAAATCAAAAACAGATTAAATAATGTGAAGAAAAAGGTATTTTATTACCTGTGCTTTTGAGAACAACAAATATAAAAAGCGTACTTTTTTTCAATGATATTCAAATAAATGTTGTCCTGTAAACCTGTTCGTTAAATTGCACTTAAATTAAACAACAAAACATATTATGATCGGAACATTAGGCATGACACAAATGGTACTTATCTTCGAAAGACCGGGAGGAATGGAAATAGTACTTATTCTCGCTGTTGTACTGTTACTTTTTGGCGGCAAAAAAATTCCCGAATTAATGAAAGGTGTTGGGAAAGGAATTAAAAGTTTCAAGGACGGGATGAAAGAAGAAGACACAGATTCGAAACCGGATTCCAAAACCGAGAAATAATCAGTATTGTGTTAAGGTTGAATGATTTAGTAATCCAAATATTTGGGTACGGTTTGGGTATTTCGGGAAATTAATATTTTTGGATACCAAAACCTTGTTTGCAGCGTTTTGTTTTTTAAACAACCGATTGTGAATTAAAAACTGGAAAGACACATTCCAGCCATGATGTTTTTTGTAATTTTACAACAAAGTGTATCTCCTGTTTCAGGAAAGTATATAAATGCATTTAATTAGAAAATTAAAAAATAAAGGATGAATAAAACACTGAACCTACTACTGATACTTTTTCTGGGCGTTTCTGTGACAATAAATGCACAGCAAGCCGGTGAAAATACAACCCCAGAAAAACAAAACGGAGATATTGATTTGGTAGGCGATAATTTGATTGTTGCAGCCCTCGACAGCTTGAGCACACTCAAATACTTTGAAAGCAGTGAAAATAAAATGTCCCGTTTGTATGATAACAAGTACAACTTCCTCCCCAATTATATTCCAAGCTATCCCGATTCGGTTTACTATTACCGCATACAGCGACTCAATGTTGAGTCGCCTATTAAGCTGGTGTACAATCAGCGTGTTCGTATGTTTATTGATTTGTATGCCAATAAAAAGCGAAGTACCACAGCGCGTGTGCTTGGGCTGGCGCAAATGTATTTCCCCATGTTTGAGCAACAACTTGACAAATATAATGTTCCGCTCGAATTAAAATACCTGGCAATTGTTGAATCAGCATTGAATGCTAAAGCCCGCTCGAGGGTAGGTGCCGGAGGATTATGGCAATTCATGTATTATACCGGGAAAGTATATGGTCTCGAAGTAACTTCTTATGTTGACGACCGTAATGATCCTTTGAAAGCCACTGTTGCTGCATGCCGTCACTTTAATGACCTGTATAACATGTACCACGATTGGTTGCTGGTTCTTGCCGCTTATAACTCAGGCGCTGGTAATGTGAATAAAGCTATCAGGCGTTCGGGCGGGAAAATGACTTTCTGGGAAATTATGCCTTATCTTCCAAGAGAAACCAGGGATTATGTGCCGGCTTTTATTGCTGTAAATTATGTAATGGCCTATTCAAACGAACACAATATTTACCCGGTAATACCACAAATACAGTATTACGAAACAGATACTGTGGCGGTTAATCAACCACTCTCACTAAACATACTTGCTGACCAACTCAAACTGAACCTTTCTGAACTCGAATTTCTGAATCCCACTTTCCGTACCGGTTTTATTCCTGCCACACCTGAGACCCCATTTTATATCCGCTTACCTCAAAAATCAATAGCTGATTTTATCAATAACGAATCCTCTTTATATGCCTATAACAAGCTTAAAGGCTATGATGCCAGCCAATTCAAGCTACAGGATGGCGCTGATTATGATATAGTTACTAAACGGGTAACTCATAAAGTGCGCAAAGGAGAAACCCTGGCTTCTATTGCACGGAAATACGATTGTTCCACCTCTGAAATTAAAAAATGGAATAAGTTAAAAAAATCTTATCTGAATAAAGGACAGGCGCTTAAAATTTATGTTCAGACCCGGCAACCGGCAGTCAAGGCAAAGGCCCCAAAAAATGTTACCGTGACTCAGGATATTGCTGAATCATCTGATTTGCAGTCCCAGGATCAAACAAATGTCGCAGAAGAAAAAAATACAGTTTCAATAGCTGTAAAGCCAAAGATTCATGATGTTCAGAAAGGGGAAAGCCTGGGGAAAATATCTGCAAAGTACCATGTTACGGTAAAAGACCTTTTGGCATGGAATGATCTGAAAAATTCTGATTTATTGATAGGTCAGAAACTAAGGGTTAATGCTCCCGAACGTATCATCGTTGCTGAAAATGTAACAAAAAAGAAGGATAAAGAAACGGGGAAACCTGCGGTTCAAAATAAGCAGATTTTTTCTGATGCAAAATACCATGTTGTAAAAAAGGGAGAATACCTGGCCAAAATTGCCACAGTTTATGGCGTATCCTCCGATGATCTTGTAGCATGGAATTCATTGGAAACGAATAATTTGCTTGTTGGCCAGAAACTCAGGATCAACCAACCTGACAGTGGGAGTAATTCAAAAACAGTAGCTGAGGAAACCCCAATTAAAGGGAAGACGGACAAATATGACAGAGATTTGAAACTCGTTTTTTACACCGTTAAACCGGGTGATACCCTGTGGAGTATTTGTCAGCATTATGATGGCATTACTATTGATCAGCTTAAAGAATGGAATAAATTATCAGGTCAAGCAGGTTTGAAGGTGGGCCAAAAAATCAAAGTGATACTGCCCGCCGGATAATTTTAATCGTTTCAGGTTAAAAGGGTTTCAGAGTTTCAAGTTTGAGCAATATTCTCTCATCGCCTTACCTGCTCTCATCTTGCCACCCCTCTTTTTATCTATATATTTCAGCCTATTTAGCATTAAATCGTGATGTGGTTTAAGAAATCGATTTATTTTTTTTTACCACAATTATACTTATTTCGTGCAGTGAGAATAAGAGTACAGATCCCAATTCCACCGGGCGTGGTTCCGAGATTATTGTAGTTTGCAGCAAAGCTTTATGGAACGGACCAACCGGAGATTCCATCCGAAGCGTTTTAACCCCAATCCATGCTGGGTTTGCCTGAAGCTGAGCCGTAATTCACACTCATCAATATTCCTGGCAATGAGTTCAGCAAATTTTTGTAAACTCACCACAATGTGTTGGTTGTTGATATTAAAGCACAGAACAGGAAAAGTAAGTTGGAAACGCTGCACAATGTGTGGTCGCATCCGCAGCGGATCATAAAAATAATAGCAGGTTCTGATACTGCATTTTTAGCTTTGTTTGCAATGAACAGCGAAGTAATTAAAGAATTATACAATCAGAATGAACAAGCCCGTTTCGGTGCACAGAATGCATTAAACCAAAATTTTGTGGTCGAAAAACTTTGGGCCGAAGAATTTGGCATTCAAATGGTTGTTTCAAAAGATTTTTACCAGGCCAGGAAAATAAACGATTTTGTATGGTTGCGTTCCAAAGCTACTACCATGAGCCTGGGCCTTTTGATCTACACATACCCATATATTGATACCGTTCAACTAAATAAAGCTTCTATACTTGCTGCGCGCAACCGGTACGCGAAACAATATGTTCCGGGCCCGCTAGAAGGCTCTTATATGGTTACAGAGGAAGAATTTTATCCACCTGTATCACGAAAAATACTTTTCAAAAAAATGTACGCCATCGAAACACGCGGCTTATGGAAAACCTACGGCGACTTTATGGGCGGGCCTTTTATAAATTATACTATTGTGGATGCACCCAGAAACCATATTGTTGTATTCGATAGCTATGTATATTATCCAAACAAATCGAAGTGCAATAATATCAGGCAACTTGAATCAATTATCTGGGGAGCGGAATTGGGTGAGCCAGGGATTGTGAAAACGAAATAAAATAACTTGTTTCTGGGTTTTAAAAATAAATATTAAATCGCTGATAAACAACAATTTAATGACAATGCAGCCAGAAAGAATTTTTTTTCCGGGTTTTGTAAAACCTGTATTTTTTTATATTAC
>Ga0208789_1001108_pt1 | contig 17203 bp, 15 predicted proteins | sample Methanotroph_Enr_FD_187368 | JGI IMG/M metagenome (GOLD analysis project Ga0208789, IMG submission 187368) | Enriched soil microbial communities from Old Woman Creek wetland in Ohio, USA - Methanotroph_Enrichment_5 (SPAdes) (version 2) | ecosystem: Environmental > Terrestrial > Soil > Wetlands...
GACGAGCTTGGGGCATGTGTACAACGTCTTTTACGCGGTTAGCCGAGTAAAAATTGTAGGGGAATGTCGTTTTGAATGGAAGACAGGATCAACTTAAGTTAACCCTGCCCCATTAAAAGTCGGATCTAATGCTTAGAGTGACTTGTAAAAGCCTAATGCTTTGTTTAATTCAGCAATAGCTTTTGGTTCATCAGCGCTTTTGCCGATTATTTGCGCTTTAATAAGGCTGTCAAGACCTTGTTTTACGACAGCTTCGTTACCTACGATTTCATCAGAAGCGTTACGTGCTGCTTTTTCATGTGTATAAGCGGCATTGAAATCGTGTTTGTTGATTTCAGCTATAGCTTCTTCAATGTGTGCAATAACTTCAGCGGCTTTTGCATTTTCAGCGAAAGCAAAGTTGCTTGCACCAAAAGAGATAGCCATAACGATGGTGAGTACTGCTTTTTTGATTAAATTCATCATATACCTATGAAGTGTTTTGGTGTGATTTTCAGACCATGCCTGAAAACAAATAATTGGAAAGGCAATTAATTGCTTCCCAGACGCTATGATATACGAAAAATCATAAATTCAACTGAAATAAATTCAGCCGATAAAGAACTGGCGGGTAATGTGAAACCCTTTTTCATACGGCGCTCTCCGGGCAGGTAATAACGTTACTCAACGCATTATTGACATAAACCGCTGAAGAGGCATGATTCGTATAACTAGCCGGGGTATAGCTTCGGTTGTTTTTATTCAAAGTCCTAAGAGGGTTGGGCTGCATCTTTTTGCAACCCAACCTACCGCTGAACTATTCGCTTACCTGAGCAATCCAGTCTTGCAGATTGTAATAGTTGGTAATGCGGGCCACTTTGTTGTCGCGAATTTCAAAAAAAGCACCGGCCGGCAGGCGGTATTTTTGCCCTTGTGCGGCAGGCAAGCCTTCGTCGGTTTTAATATATTCGCCCAACACGACAAATTCGGCAGCCGCGCGTTTGCCGTCTGCTGTCGCCATGATGACCATATCGACCAGCTGTTCTTTGTAATTGTTGTTCATGCAGGCCATGAACTGGGTGAATGCTTCCTTGCCGATTTCCCGTCTGCCTTGGTTGATGTCGTGGATGACGTCGTCGGTCAGTAGGTTAAGGAAGGTGTCCATGTCGCCGCCGTTGAATGCGGCATAGTATTGTTCTACAAGTTTGATGCTGTCTTGTTGGTTCATAGTGATTTCGTGGTTGATAAGTTAAATGATTGTTGGGCGTAGGGCGTGCCGTGCGCGCCTTTTGTGCTGCTCGTTGGCGCGCATGGCACGCCCTACGTTAAGTAACGTGGATAAAATAATTTAGTCAAAATAGTACAGCCATATTTTATCAATCTTTTTCCCAGTTATCCCGCAAGGTCACGGTGCGGTTAAACACCAGTTTGCCATCGACGCTGTCTATCGCATCAAAGCAGAAATAGCCGGTCCGTTCGAACTGATAGCGGCTTTCCGGTTGTGCCTCGGCTAAGCTGGCCTCAACTCGGCAATCGGTCAGTACTTCCAATGAATCTGGATTTATGACGTCCAGGAAGTTTTCTTCATTGTCCGGAGCTGGTACGGTGAATAATCGGTTATACAAGCGCAATTCCGCCGGTTTCGAGTGCTGTTCGGAAACCCAGTGGATTACGCCTTTGACTTTACGGCCTTCGGGATTTTTGCCCAAGGTGTCAGGGTCGTAGCTGCAACGCAGTTCGGTGATGTTGCCGGCAGCATCCTTGATGATTTCGTTGCACCGGATAACGTATGAGCCGCGCAAACGGACTTCGCCGCCCTCTACCAAACGCTTGAATTTCGGCGGCGGCACTTCGGCAAAGTCGTCCTGTTCGATCAGTATGACCTTGGAAAAAGGCACGATGCGTTTGCCCAGCTCGGGCTTTTGCGGATGATTGCTGACTTCTAGCTGTTCGGTTTGATCTTCGGGATAATTGTCGATAACCACGCGCAGCGGCTGTAAAACCGCCATGGCTCTGAGTGCATTCTCGTTTAAGTCTTCGCGGATGCAGTATTCCAGCACGCCCATTTCTATCCATGAGTTTTGTTTGGTCAGGCCGATGCGCTCGCAAAAATCGCGTATCGATTTGGGCGTAAATCCAGCGCGGCGCAAACCGGCGATGGTCGGCATACGCGGGTCGTCCCAGCCGTCCACGTGTTTTTCCATGACCAGCTGGTTGAGTTTGCGCTTGCTGACGATAGTGTATTCGAGCTGCAAGCGGGCAAATTCGATTTGTTGCGGATGGCAGGGCGTTTTGAGTTGATCCAACACCCAGTCGTAAAGCGGGCGGTGGTCTTCAAACTCCAGCGTACACAGCGAATGGGTAATGCCTTCCAACATATCGGAAATGCAGTGGGTGTAATCGTACATCGGATAGATGCACCAGTCGTTGCCGGTGCGCTGGTGATGCACGCGGCGAATGCGGTATAGCGCCGGGTCGCGCATGTTGATGTTGGGCGAGGCCATGTCGATTTTGGCGCGCAACACATATTGGCCGTCGGCAAATTCACCGGCGCGCATGCGTTTAAATAAGTTGATATTTTCCGCAATCGGGCGGCTGCGGTCAGGGCTTTCTTTGCCGGGTTCGGTCAGTGTGCCGCGATATTCCCTGATTTGTTCTGCGGACAAGCTGTCCACATAGGCCAGGCCCTGTTCGATCAATTGCACGGCGTAGTCGTAAAGCTGCTCGAAATAATCCGATGCGTGATGCAATTCCGACCACTCAAATCCCAGCCACTGTACGTCGCGCTTGATCGATTCTACATACTCGTCGCTTTCTTTTTCAGGATTGGTGTCGTCAAAGCGCAGGTTGCAGCGGCCGCTGTTTTCGGCGGCGATGCCGAAATTCAGGCAGATCGATTTTGCATGGCCGATATGCAGGTAACCGTTAGGTTCAGGTGGAAAGCGGGTGACGACTTTGCCGTTGTTTTTGTTGTCTTTGAGATCGTTGGCGATGATCTGGCGGATAAAGTTTGACGTAGGTTGGTTATCGTTTGTGGACATTGGGTTTGTATTGAAGTGAATTTGCGTTAATTATACGTACTACTTGGCTGATATGGGCTATTAATAGAACACGGATGACACGGATTTTGCTGATGATCACTGATAAAAAAGAAAAACAAAATCCGTTTAAATCCGTCTTAATCAGTGTCATCCGTGTTCTATTGTTTCAGACAATTATACATTGAATGGCCGCTAGGGGGCTATTCAGCAGCCAGGGTTTGGATTCGGTAAAAGCCTTCGCCGTTATTGCCCAGCACATCGGCCAGCCAGGGCAGAACCTGTTTCATTTCAGCCGCTAAAGTCCAAGGTGGATTGATCACGATCATGCCGCTGGCGGTCATGCCGTGTTCGTCGCTGTCCTCGCGTATGCCGAGCTCAAATAGCTGTACATTTTTAATGCCGCTGGCTTGAATGGCGCGCTCCAGTTTCTGATTGCGGCTGCGGTCAATGACCGGATACCAGAGCGCATAAGTGCCGGTGGCAAAACGCTTGTGCATGGCGACCAGCGTTTCCACAACCTGCTGGTAATCAGTTTTTATTTCATAAGAAGGATCGATCAGTACCAGGCCGCGGCGCTCGAACGGCGGCAACAACTTTAAGCAGCTGGTTAAGCCGTCGGCATGAAATACGCTGATGCGCTTGTCTTTATGGGCTTCGGCGGTTAACAACTTTATTTCAGTATTATGCAGTTCAAATAAGCACAGGCGATCTTTGTCGCGCAACAGCTGTTTGGCAAGTAACGGCGAGCCGGGATAGCGGGTTAATTTGCCTGAGCTGTTAAAGCGTTTGATCAGGCTGACATAGTGGGCAACGCATTCCGGTAAATCATTACATTGCCATAACTTGCCGATGCCGCTGTCGAATTCCCGGTTTTTTAATGCGTAGTCGCCGTCCAGCTCGTATTTTCCGGGGCCTGCATGAGTGTCGATGCAGCAGAAAGGTTTGTCTTTTTTTCTTAAGTATTCAAGGCTTTGTATCAGGACGATGTGTTTTAAAACGTCGGCAAAATTGCCCGCATGAAAGGAGTGTCGGTAGCTGAGCATGATCGGTTTAATTGTTTAGAGTATTTTGTCGAATATCGTCATGCCTATTTCAAAAGCAATCAGCCAGATAATAATCCATTCCAGTATCGTTGAATGTCTGTGTTTTTGCTCGTCTGCCAGCATTTCAAATAACTCATGGATGGTTTCCAGCTTTTTTGACAATACCTCGGTTCGCTGGGCTATTTCCAGATATTTTGCGGTGACGCCGTAAAAGGCCTCATATTCAGGGTATTCCCAAAAGAAATCAGGCGTATCCAGCAAGTCGTAATTCAAAATAATATCGCTTTTGGTTAAAAATAGTTGCCCGCGGATTTTCGCTATTTTATTACGGCTTAAGTTGATTTTGCCGTTTTCGGCTAATGACTTGGGAATGTAATTGGTGTTGTTGATGGTGGTGATGGCATTGGTTTCAAAAGAGGCCAGTTTAATCGATTGCGCCATGCCTTGGGATAACGCAAATATCAGAATCGGATCGGACGACTCGATTTCAATATGATCTTCAATAATGCGGGTGCTGGGGCAGTCGAGAGCGAAGGTAAAGTTGTCTTCCTCTGGCGAAGCTAGCGGATTTTCCGCATGATCCAATAATAACTGATGCAGCTTGGCCTGCTGCTCTAAGCCGACGTTCCAGTGCACAACAGCGCCATAAACAAAGACAATCGACCAGGATTGAACGTCTTCAATCAATAATGCGCCTTTAAGTATCCTTATCAGCGATGAGTCCGATAGCAATCTTGCCAATGCACTGATGTCAAAACCTTGTGCCAAACAATAGGCCACACATTTCTTAATGGACTGATTTTCAGACATAAAACGCCCTCAAAAGTTATTATTCTCAGTGTAGCTGTAGGTTGGCGAGCCTTCTTTTCAACTCTTCCTGTGATGTAGCGGATTGATGTATCGACAGACACGCCTCCATCTGTTGATACAATTGAAAATTACGGCTATTGCTCTGTAATTTTTACCAGCCAGCCGTTTTCGCCATTACATTTTGGGTTTTTGGCAGTAACTTTGATGTTGATTCTTGCCGTAGTGTTGACCAATTCGGCAGGTAATTTTCCTTTTACTATGAAAAAAGCTTCTTTATCTTCCGTGGTTACTTCAACGGAGATTGTTTTTACGGTGACTTTAATTTGTTCGGGTTTCTCCACATTAAAAGCCCAAAAAGAGAACGCTGATCCCGGTGCTACGGTTGCCAGGTTGGCTGGCATGAATTTATTTAGTTGTGCTTTTGTACAACCACCTTCGCTACCGCCACCTCCGGCCATATTGTGTCCGCTATGATGCTCTGAGGCATAAGTTGCGCTGACATTAAAACAAGAAAATATAAAAAAAATGGCGAGTAATCTTGGTGCTTTCATCGGTTTACCTTTCAATCATTATTATATGTCGTGACCCGTATCATGCGAGCTTTGAATCGTGGCTAGAGGGGAGATTTGTCGGTGAAACCGCCCATAGCGCTAATTATATTCATAAATGATGATTCGTCATAAAACATTGGCATAGTCCTGTTCCAGCTGTTTGAAATTCATTGACGACATGAAGCGGCTAAAACTCAGCCAGGACGAAAGCCCCATCAGGTCTTTGAACTGCGGCGGCAGGAAGCGCGGCGCAATCACTGTGCCTTCTTCAACCAGATCGACCAGAATCTTCATGTCCTCGATCATGGTTTTGCCGCAAAACAGCAGCGGTATGCGATCGGGTTTGCCCTTGTTGACCGCAAGGCGCATGAAATTATAGGTCAGCACGAAGCCTTTAATATAGGTCAGATCTTTGGTAAACGGCATGCCGTCGGAGCTGCTGCCCCTGAATACCCGGCTGCTCAGCGTATAGCTTTCTTCCTTGTCCAGCCCTTTATCCCTAAAGAAATCGAATATGTCCAAAAAGTCCGCACCTTCTTCGGCCAGCGTGATCGCGCGCACCCGATTGATCAGGCGCATCAGCCGGCTTGGCGTAGAGCTGAAGGTCAATATTTCCATCAACACTGCCAGTCCTTCCTGGGTGACAGTCGCTGACGGCGGCCCTTTGCCGAGAAAGGTGCAATAAGGTTGAGCCAGTCCGTTCAGGGTAGTGCCCAGATGCACCCATATTTCGTGAACCTCAAGCACGCGCAGGTCGCGCATGTTGAACAGTGCGTCGGTGCGTAATTTGATGTAATCGGTGCCGGCGGCGGCATCGGCAACGATACCGTCGCTGAGCATGGCGCGTAGGCCTTCGCCGGGGAACACGGCTTGGATTTTTTCGTTAAGAATGTCTACCGCATCTTTGGCGTTGATGGTCTTGGGTTCCTCGACCAGGAAATCCAACTGTAATAGTTGCGACAGGGTTCCTTCCATCATGCTGCCGAGGTCGGCAATGGTCGGGTCGCCGACATGAAAAACGTCCTGCGATGAGCCGTATAATTCCTGGGAGATGTTGGAGAATGTCGGTTTTCCTCTGGCTTCCAGCATACGCACGACGTCCAGGTATTCCTTGCATATCCGGCGCATGATCACGCTGAGCGGGTTGAGCTGGCCGAGCTTGCGCATTAAGTCGCGCTCAATCTGGTAAAACTCGTGTTTCTTTTCGTTTGGGTCAAAGCCTAAGGGACGTTTTTGATAATAATCCGGCGTGACTATCGGCGATTTTTTGCAGTTGCCCTCGAAAAAAGTCTGCTTGATTTGATCGTCCCATTTGATTGCATCGAGTATCCGTATCGGCTGTTGCGCCTTAACGATCCGATCCGATAACGCTTTGACTTCGGTCAGGTAAGCGGAGGGTTTAATGGCTTTTTTACGCATGTCTGTCGTCCATTAGCAGTGCAGTGTTTAGTTGGCAAGCAATAGTGAAATCAGCCTCAGTATAGCAACAGATTGGCAAAGCCCAACAAAATTCAAAAAACCGGGACTGGCGTTATATTTTTCCGCGTGAGGAGGCCGCTGTTACGGTTGATGTGTCTATTTCGTTCGGCAGATGATGATTTTTTGCTTGGTTTGCCGATGGGTTTTAAATAAGTGCCCGATAGATCACATATTCAGCGGTAGGGGAATAATTTTATAGGGGATAGTTAAGGCCAATTAAGAGTAATTTAAGGTTAAATGATCAAAATGGCATCCTCAGTATTATTACGTATGAAGCTTGAGCACGAGTAGAAACAGACTATGAATGAAAGTGATATTATTGTAGCGAGACGCAAGTTCCTGAAAAATATAGCTTATGGTTCTCTGTTGATGGTGGGGGGTATCGGAACAGCAAACGCCAAAGTCAAACATATAGCCTCACATACAGTGCTTGCCCCACATTCGGCTAGCCTTAAAACGCGTGTTCATGACACGCTGCATCAGCATTTGTCTTCAAACAATTTCTCGCACAAGATAGATCGCAGGACAGATACTTATAACGTATTTGATCGAAACTCGCCCTCGCATAAGGTGCTTGCCTTCCATAACACCCATACCGGCGATCAGTTAAAGCTGACTTATTTTGAGCAGGGCCGTTATATTGAAGATGCACTCCACGAAATCAATCTCTTATTTCGCGATTATCATGACGGTAGCGTTCACCCCATTGATCCGGCATTGTTGGATCAGTTGTATGATTTAAAACATACTCTCGAAGTCAGAAAACCGTTTCATATCGTCTCCGGTTATCGGTCGCCGGCCACCAATGCGGATTTGCGTAAACACAGTGATGGCGTTGCCAAAAACAGCCTTCACATGGAAGGCAGGGCGATTGACATACGCATTGAGGGTTTTGATACAAGAAGGATTAGAAATGCAGCGCTAGCCATGCAGCGTGGCGGTGTCGGTTATTACGGAAGATCCGATTTTGTACATTTGGATACCGGCAGCGTTAGAGCCTGGGTTGGTTAGGTTCTAACTAAGAGCGTGTTAGCATAAGACATACGCATTCATGCGGCCGTTTTTGGTGAATAAAAAGTTTTAGTCGTTGGCAATCGCCATTACGATTCTTCGTTGTAACAATTCCTTCTATTTGATTACCGCTTCTTGCGCGGTATTGGTGCTGATGAAAATCGACTGATCAGATAGGTCGTCCGGTTTACTCAGAGTCCCCAGTAATATAGCGTCATGCCCATAAATGTCAGGGTAAAATTCTAAATTATCATTCTGGTCGAAAAAAGCGGTGATATAAAAAAACAACACAGGTATCGGCTTTTTCAATATGACTCGCTGAGTTTTGGGGGTGTTCATGGCAAGTTGGATAGTTTCTGGGGTCCAGTCATCCTGGTTTTTAAGCGCAAATTCAGCCAGTTTTTGAGGGTTTGCCACCCGGACACAGCCATGGCTGAAGTCCCGTCTTGATTTGCTAAACAAGGCATTTGCCGGCGTATCATGCAAATACACATCATCCTTGTTGGGGAAAATAAATTTCACCCTGCCCAATGCATTCTTCCCGCCAGGTCGCTGCCTGATTCTTAACTTACCTTCTTTGAGCAGATTCATTGTTTCTTCGTTAAGTGCCGTAGGTTTTTCTCCGTCGCGAAAAACAGAGACCATCTCCATATTTTCCTTATCAAGATAATTCCTGTCTTGAATTAACTTGGGCAATAGTTCTTTTTTTATGATGCTGTAAGGCACATTCCAGTAAGGCATGAAATCGATAAAGTGCATTTCCGCCATCAGTACCGGAGTTTGGGTTTTTAGCGCGTTACCGACCACGACCCTCATATTGATGATATTGGCGTCCGCCTGATCAATTGAATCAAAGGCCCATAATTGGAAGGCCGGTATGTTAACAATAATGGAGGCTCCGGTATTGAACTCGGGCAACCAGCGCAATCTCTCCATAGCCAATTCGATTTGCGTTACGCGCTCTCTTAAGGGGACGTTGAATGCGGACGCAGAAGTTGTTCCGATATTTCCGTCAGCTGTAAGCCCATGCCGCTTTTGGAACTTCTTAACGCCGCCAGAGATAGCGTCGGTGTATAGCGAGGATTTTTCAGTGCTGATAACTTTCTTGTCTTCAGGCAGGTCGCCTACGGAGCTTAAAAACTGGCGTAGCTCGGCAATTTGCGGATGGGTTTCGCCGGGATGCAGGGTTTTTTTGATGTCCAGTTTAAAAAGCGGAGCGTTCGCGGCAAGTTCACGGTAATTAGCTAATGCCTGCTTTAGCTTTTGATATTGTTTTAGCTTGGGTTCAACCGATAGCGGTAATTCAGCCAGTGTGTTTTGCGCTAAGCTGTTTTTAATCAAGGAGGGTAGATCAATCAGCTTTTTTTCTCTTAACTTTAAGTTAAAATTGATGCCCTGTGGATTTACCCGGCCATAATGCAAATCATGCAGGAAGCGTAGCAAAGAGATGCTGAGTGCCGTATCGTATAGTGCTAATTCTTTGTACGCATCCTGCTTGAGCTTTAAGGCCGGCTGTAGTTTTTGCCGTAGTGTTTCGGTATCGTAATTTTTAGGATTTAAGCCGTGAACAGTCGCGTTTGCCAATAGCTCGAGCGCAACGGTGATGTTTCTTTCTGAGTCCCTGTTGCCTAGCCACAGTGGTTGGTAGCTCGACATCTTGTAGAGGGATTCAAGATCGTCGGTGCGGTTTGGAAAATTGGACAGCATCAGATAAGGATGCTGTTTGTCTGTAATAATGGCGGTGATTTCCTGAGCGATGCCGGGTTCCTGTTTGATCGTTTCTTCGGCAAGCAAGGCCTGTATGGGAAGACCCAAGATTAGGCCCAAAAAGAGAAACATTGGCAGTCGGGGAAGGACGTGTCTTATGGTCTTTTTCAATTTATTTCTTCGCTGAATGTTCGTGATGTGAGTTTTGCGGTTGGTAACGGCAAGCCTCTTTTAATTTATGATAATCAGTCTTTTGTTGTACATTTCGATGATGGTGTGATTTTAACATCAACTATATCATTCGAGGAAATTTGAGATAGTGCTGTCATCATTAACTGAACTTCATCCACTACAAGGCAAGGCTATGGCAAATCTAACTTTTTTAGGCGCAACAGGCCAAGTTACCGGCTCCTGTTATTTACTGGAAACCGATTCCAGCCGTATTTTGCTCGACTGCGGAATGTTTCAGGGGTCAAGAGAAACAGAAAAACAGAATGCAGCTGATTTTCCTTTTGATCCGGCGGGTATTGATGCCGTGGTATTGTCCCATGCTCATCTTGATCATTGCGGCCGCCTGCCAAAACTGGTAAAGGACGGATTTAAGGGGGCGGTATTTCTGACTGAGGCTAGTTTTCCGCTACTGGAATTGATGCTGATGGATGCCGCTCATCTACAATTAAGAGATACTGAATGGGAAAACAAGCGTCGGGAGCGTGCAGGTAAACCCTTGCTTGAGCCTTTATATACGGAGGCTGATGTAAAGGCTTTGCTGGCGCTGCGTCAACCGATAGCTTATGGTGTGGAGACTAAAGTACTTCATGATCTAAGTGTTTCTTTTCATGAGGCTGGGCATATACTTGGTTCATCCATTGTGCGATTGCGCATTAGCGATAAAGATAAAGCCAAAACGCTGGTTTTTTCCGGCGATTTGGGTAACCTGAATTCGCCGTTACTGCGCGATCCAACTGTTTTGACCCAAGCGGATGTATTATTGCTCGAATCCACTTACGGCGATCGCGACCATAAACCGCTGGAAAGCACCTTGGATGAATTGCGTAGAGCATTGGCGGAAGCTGCGGAAAGCGGCGGCAATGTCATCATTCCGGCTTTTGCTGTGGGCAGGACCCAGGATCTGATTTACTGGTTGGGTAAGATTCAGCGTCAGGGAGGATTGCCGCAGCAACAAATTTATCTGGATAGCCCGATGGCAATCAGTGCCAGCAATATTTACGCTGATAATGTGCATTTATTCAATATTGATGATCCTGAATTTACCAAAGTTGCCCCCGGAGGCTGGCAGGCTTGGTTGCCGGGGCTAATTTATTCACAGACCGCCGAAGAGTCCATGGCCGTCAACCGTATTGCCGGTGGCGTGATTATTATTGCCGGCAGCGGTATGTGTAACGGTGGGCGCATCCGTCACCATCTTAAATACAACTTATGGCGGCGCAATGCGCATATCATCATTGCAGGTTTCCAAGCCGAAGGCACCTTGGGCCGGGCTATTGTTGACGGTAAAAAATCGCATTTGAAGATACTGGGCTCTGATGTCAATGTGGCGGCCAAGGTGCATACGCTGGGTGCATTAAGCGCTCATGCCGATCAAAGTCAGTTGTTACAGTGGGCTAGTAATTTTAAAGAACCTAAACCTCGTCTTTATTTAATACATGGCGAGAAAACGGCGACATTATCATTGCAAACCTGCTTCAAGCGCTCCGGGTGGAATGCACATATTCCTGTAGTGGGGGAGAGGATTGTTATTTGCTAGCTTGATTGTGTCTTGGGTGTGCGCCAATTACTTACAATAAAAATAACTGTTTGATGTTTAGAGTGAAGGTTGTAGAGAGCTGGGATTCTGAAAGAGTCAGAGTCTAATACCGCTACCTGTCGACGCATAAGTATATAAAAAACAATTAGATAATATATTGTATTGAAGTTAAGCTCTCGGTAAAAATTGGATATAATTGAAAATCATCACAAATTCAAATATCCAACCAAGAGCTTAACTGTGCCCAAGTCTATTAAAATTCATCTCACCCGGCAAATCAAAAATTTAAAACAAGCCTTCTTCCAGGAAGACAATTTACCCTTTAGTTCATTACTACCATCCCCGCTACTCAAGCGAATAGCGACAACCGGAAACAGTCGAGATACAGTATTCACACCCTTAGTCACTTTAAAAGCCTTTATTTTTCAAGTGCTCTGTGACGATGGCTCTTGCAAGAATGCGGTGGCTCGAGTGCTGACCGAACGCTTGCAAAATGGGCTTCCGGCTAATTCCGTAAACACCGGCCCTTACTGTAAAGCACGCCAGCGCCTGCCGTTAAAGCCTTTGACTGACACGGCCTGTGTAGTGGGTTCGCAACTCTCGGAACAAACGGCCAGCGCTTGGCAGTGGCTGGGTTTTAACGTGGTTATGGCGGATGGCACAACCGTTTTGATGCCAGATACCGAAGATAATCAAAAAGTGTTTCCGCAACAGAGCAATCAAAAGCCTGGTTTGGGATTTCCAATCGCGCGACTCGTCGCCCTGATTTCCTTGAGCGTAGGTACGGTGCTCGATTACGCCGTAGGGCCTTATCAAGGCAAAGGAACGGGTGAAACTTCCTTATTCAGCACCCTCATCTCGTCCTTGTCTCAAGGCCAGTTATTACTGGCCGATCGTTACTATTGCACTTATGCCATTGTTATTTTGTTACGGCAACGAGGTGTTCCTGTGGTCTTCCGAAACAACGCCAATAAGAAAGCGGATTTTCGGCGCGGTAAAAAGTTGGGAAGCAAAGACCATTTGATTGAGTGGCGTAAACCGCCCAGAGTACCTGTGTGGCTATCAGATCAGGCTTATGCAGAGCTGCCGGAAGCCATTACAATCAGAGAGTTTACCGTCAGCGGTATTGTCTATGTCAGTACATTGGTGGATGCTAAGGTCTATCCCAAAACTGAGTTAGCCGCACTTTACCAGCGACGCTGGAGCATAGAGTTGGATATTCGTAGCATCAAAACGCATATGGGCATGGACATGTTGCGCTGCCAATCGGCAGACATGGTGAAAAAAGAAATTGCTGTACATATGCTGGCTTATAACTTGATTCGTACCAATATGGCTCAGGCGGCCGCAGTCCATAACAAGTTTCCACGGTTTATCAGCTTTAAAGCCGCAGTGCAGTTAGTCAACCAAGCCTCTCTACAATTTGCTCATCTGTCCGGTACGCTAATGAAAGATATTCTGGATAAGATGCTGGCAATGATTGCCGCCACAGCGATTGGACAACGCGAACGTAAAAAACAACCTCGCGCTATCAAGCGCCGACCTAAACCCTATCCGTTACTGACGCGACCACGCCATGAAATGGTAACTCTATGTAATAAAACATAATATTTCGACAGGTAGCGGTATTAGGGTCAGTTTCGATTGATTTGTCTGGCAATGGAGCGAAAAAAATCAACGACACTGACCTCATTGATTTTATATTCCTTCATGGTATTCCACTGTTACCGTGATGGTGTCGGTGTAGCTGCCCGCCGCCACATACTGACCCGCCGGGATGCGGCCATAGATGGTATGGTCAATAGAGGTGCCAAGCACTAAGATCAGTGTATTATCCGTCCAGATACCCGTGCCGCCGGTACCGTCGCCCCAAACCGTGGTGTGAGTGGCCTCCTTATATACGTTGTAACTTAGCAACTCGGCTCCGCTGGACATTTTTCGATCAGCATACGTGCCGCCCCCTGTGCTGAGACTGATATTAGTTTGAGCGGCTACGCTGATTATAAGAACAGTACAGAAAACATGAACATTTCCGGTCGCGTCAGTCGGCGAACTATTGGTAGGATTATAATTACCAAAGGCGACACCGGTCGCGGAGGCAGTACAGTTAAGTCCGAGCGCATTAGCCGGCGCTGACGTCAATGACAGGACAGCGGCCAGCAGGGCGATTGTTAAACTGAACAACAAGTTAATTTGTTTTGGTCGTGAATGCTCCGGACGGGACTTTTTAACTGAATAGTTGCGATATTTCTTCATGGCAAGACTCCATGACAGGCAAAGACGCCCAGATCGGGCAGCGGTTCTTCGGTTTCAGGAAAAGAGACCTCAAGCTGGCAGCTTTGATCATGCCAGAGTACACGCAAATGATTGTCCGGTGCAAGCCCTGTAATGTAGACATTGCCTTTCAGGGCAACCGGGAACTCTTCAGGTTGCCCGATGATTTGCACTATGGCACCGGCCGGTAGTGGCTGGCCATTGTCCAGCACTATTTTCATGGTTGCACCTCGTGAACGCCGGATAGGAAATTTCAGCAGAAAGCCGCTTCGAAAATAAGGTGCGGCATTGATTGTCAAGGTATCTATCTGGGCATCCAGAGGAAGATCAGCCTGCTCGATCCTAATGTGGTTGTCTTGATAAGGTCGAAGCGCAGGCACCAGTGCGTTACCCGAGGCATTAGTAGTCGCTACGAGTTGATTTTCTGCATAAACGTGTACATTAGGATAGTCCGGTACTTGTACGACAGCGAAACTGCTGTTTAACTGGCGGGAAAAAAAGGCATCTCCCCCCATGATCGCCAGTCCTCCACTCGCGCTCCCGCGAAAATTGTTTTGCCCTTGAAATCGGGAGGCGTTTAAATTGTAAGTTCCAACATTGTTTTGCAAGGTAATTCCGGATTCAATACGCTCCGTTCCGTCATACCCGGCTAATACCCGATAACCCAGGCCGCTGCCCGGCGGTAAATTTCGCTGTACCTGCATTAGCGTGTTGGCTGAGTCGTTCTGTAGACCCGTTGTGAGGCTGGAGCTGGTCCGCTCTCCAAGAGTATGGCTAAGTACCAGTGTAACGCCTTTATTGTTATCATCGTTCAGGCTCTTGAATGCGGAAAGGCTTAAAAACCATCCCTCGCCGATAGTTAAATTATGGCTTACATTGATTAGGTTGACGTTGCCCTGATCACGATATTGCTGATAGATATGATTTAAACTAAAGCTCCCGTAGCTGTTGGTCGAATAGCCTATGTTCAATGAACCTAAAAGCTTGGGCGCCGGGCGATCCGGCGCCAAACCAAGCTGGGTGAATTGGCTGCTGGCGAGCTGAGCATGCCCGCCGAAGCTTAGCCCTGAAGTTTGCCGTTGAAAACCCAGTGACAGTAAATCCCCCGATCCTTTTTGACTACGGCTGCCCGCTACAGCGACATCGAAAACGCCGAGGGACGGCGACAAAAAAACGCTGCCGAGTCCCATATTTTGCTGATTCTGCAGAAGCTCGGTATGCCACTCGGCGGTAAAGTGATCGCTAAAACCCAGGCGGTGCGTACCCACAGCAAACCAGCGCCCATAATCGTTACTTTTCAGTCCGTAGTTTTTACGGATAGGGCCGATCTCGTAGGAAAAATCCTGTAAATTTTTCTGTAGCAGCTTGGGACTGACGTAGTAAGGCTGACTGATAATTTGTTCGCGGCCCAGCATATCGCGCACAACCATGCGCATATCGCGCAAACCGGTAATCATTGGAACATTGTTGACGGTAAAAGGCCCCGGTTGTACCTCGCGGTTCAGTAACAGATTATTATCGACGTAGACATCCACGACGGACGGTAGCGCCGCTTCCCCTGCGATGCTAGGCATGGGGAAAGTAATAAACCCAGGCTGAGTCTGAAAATTAGTCGCCCACTGTAAGCCGGCGAACCGTACCGGACGCCCCCAAGCGCCAGCGCTACTGATTGCATCACCGAACCTGACGCTGGTGAGTTGATCAGGCTTGTCAATAGTCCATGTGGTATCCAGACGTATCAACCGGGCTTTATCGCTAATATCCTTGCCTAAAAAATTACTGACACCTACGCCCCAGCCGTTAAACAATCCCAGTTCCATCAGGCTATCAACTCGAATGGGTTGCAGCGCAGAGGATTGCGCAAAAATATCGTAATTGACAAAGCCGCCCGGAGAAGACGACTTGGGTGTGGAGGATCGTAAAGCGGTGCCGCTGAGATGGCTAGGTAACAATGCTTCAGGTTTTGCCTCGATCAACAGCGTTTGCTTAGCCTCATTTATTCGGTAAGAAATATTGGTAAGCGATTGCAAGGCATAGTATTCATTCCCTTGATAGAAGAGTGTTGGAGTTGGTTTCGGTGATAACAGTAAGCGCCAATGTTGTATGTCTTTGCCGCTGGCCAGCAATCCCCCCTCCATTTTTAGTAGCAACGCAGTCTCGTGCAGATCCGCTTGATTAACGTAGACTGCTAGTAGCAGTTCCTGCGCGGCAGGGTGCTGAGCAGGAGTCGGCAGCGCAGTGACTGTTTCGGCAATGACTGGCTTTATTATCAGAAACAGCAGGCAAAAAAAACCCTCATCTGTTAAGTAGGCCTATGGTTTGTCCATAACAATATCCCCCTGGACGTCGCCTGTCTCCGTATGAGCCCAAACACGCAAGGGTTCGTCGGAATTAGGCATCACGTCGGTGGTGAGTGTCCAGTAGTGAGTTTCACCGGGGAGCAAGTAAGCGAAAAGTTGTTGCGACAAAAAAGGTGCGCCACTGCCTGCCCGATAGATTTTATAAGCGGCGATGTGATCATGGCCGTTGCCGGTATTTGTTACTCCGACTTTGAGCGTATGCTCGGCAATGCGTGTTGCTTGCCAGTGCAAAATCGGTTTGACGGGATGAGGAGGAGGGACGAATATCGGTACGCTGATGCGTAGTGCCACTTGTAAACCCACGGTGCCAAATTTCGCAGGAGGCGGTACCTCCTGTAGAAACATCCTGTAGGCAAGTTCGCGTTGTCCGTCGGGCGCACGACGCAGACCGACCCGGATAATCTGTTCAGCCCCGGCCGGTAAGGTAAAAATAGGCGGATTCGCTAATAAGTCGCGTGTTGGCGTATAAACATCCTGAGGGATACCCGCTGACCATGCGGCTAATTCCACTTGCATGACTGCGGCTTCCGTTCCATCGTTACGTACCGTCATAATCTGCGTGGAATCTTGCCCGGAAAGCGTCAATTTGACCGGGTTGATACCATAGGAACCGGCGTGAGCGATTTGACATGCCATGGTGCATTGTAGCGCCAGAAAAAGATACGCCCAATTCTTTGCCGAGCGACTGGTTTTATTGCGTATTATCATTATCATCAGTAGGTAACAGTGACGGTAATCGTATCGGCATAATTTCCTGCGGTCACATATTGGCCGGTAGCAATCCTTCCGTAAACGGTGTGGCTTTCAGCGGAGCCGGTAGCGCTGGCGACATGAACCGTGTCCGTACTTACCGTATTGCCCCAGTTGACAGTTCGGCTGGCATCGCTAAAAAGACTGTAATTAATCAGGTCGGCTAATGTCGCATGCTTCATCTGCCGGGTTGTTACTGTAGCGCCAGCGGCTACTCCTGCATCCAAGCCTACGTCATAAGCGGTACCCTTGGTACAGGTCACCGAAATCGTACTGGTATCATCATGAGCTGCGGCAGAAGGGTCATAAACACCAAAGACCAGATTTGTCGCTGAAACAATGCAGGCGCTATTGACTGTCGCGGTGACTTGAAAAGTAGTAGTTGTCGTAGCAGCCTGTGCAGCTTGTTCATTACCGGCTAACAAGGCCA
>Ga0208789_1001109_pt1 | contig 17197 bp, 11 predicted proteins | sample Methanotroph_Enr_FD_187368 | JGI IMG/M metagenome (GOLD analysis project Ga0208789, IMG submission 187368) | Enriched soil microbial communities from Old Woman Creek wetland in Ohio, USA - Methanotroph_Enrichment_5 (SPAdes) (version 2) | ecosystem: Environmental > Terrestrial > Soil > Wetlands...
CATCCAGAAGACGGCCGAACTGGTGCAGGAGATCAGCGCCTCAAGCCGGGAGCAGGACTCGGGCGCGGATCAGATCAACAAGGCCGTCCAGCAACTGGACAGCGTCATCCAGCAGAACGCGTCCGCATCCGAACAGATGGCCTCCACCTCTGAAGAGCTTTCCAGCCAGGCCGAACAACTCCAGGATGCCATCGCATTCTTCCGGGTGTCAGGGCAAACCTCTAAATCAACGGCAAAGGTATCAACCGGCGTCAGAGTGTCCAGAGTCCCGCAGCAGTTTGCGCAGGCACGGGCAAACGGTTATCACAAGGAACCGCAAAAAATGTCTAAAGGGTCCAAGATGGCCGTCAATGGGGTAAACCTGAACCTGGGAGAATATGACAACCAGGATGAGGCGTTTGAACAATTCTAGATATCGGCCGTTACCGGGCAATGGTCGGCTATTCAAAGGAGGCTGCAATGGCACTAACAGTGATAACGGAAACCAGGCAGTACCTGACCTTCAAACTGGCGGACGAGGTGTTTGCCGTTGATGTGGAGAAGGTGCGCGAGATTCTGGAGTTGACCACCATTACCAAGGTTCCTCAGACCCCGGATTACATGCGGGGGGTGATCAACCTGCGCGGCAGCGTGGTGCCGGTGATGGATATGCATCTGAAATTCGGCATGCCGCCTGCGGAGCGGACGGTGAATACGTGCATCGTGGTGGTGGAGGTCAACCTGGAAGGGGAGACCATAGTGCTGGGCGCCCTGGCCGATTCGGTGCAGGAGGTCGTCGAACTGGAGGCGGAACAGATCGAGCCAGCGCCGAAGATTGGTGTCGGGATCACTACCGACTTCATAGTCGGCATGGGAAAGCATGACGGCCAATTCATCATAATCCTGAATATCGACAGGGCCTTCAGCAATGCCGAACTGGAGCTTGCGGGCGAGGTAATGAAAGAAGCAGCCTGATCATATTCAATTTCAAAGGAGAACATGCCATGCAATGGTTTAACAACCTGAAGGTCGGCAAACGGCTTGGAGGCGGTTTCGGAGTGTTGCTCGTCGTCATTGCAACCCTGATCTGGATGGCCATCTCGAACATGGGCAAGATCGAGGAAAAACTGGATCGGATCGTCAAGATCAACAACGAGCGTATGAATGCCACTAGTGATATGAATGCCTGTATCGCAGAGGTGTCAATATATCTCCGCAACGTCCTGCTCGACGGCAGGGAAAAACGTCAGGAATACGTAAAGCGGATTGAAGAGCAACGCAACAAGTATAACGAGTTGCTAAAAAAGCTCGAAGCCTTGACGCCTAAAGAGGACAAGCAGGGGAGCGAACAGATAGCGGATATCAAGCAACAGCAGGAGGCGTCCAGGCCGCTCAATAACAAGGTCGCCGAATTGGCCCTGGCGGGAAAGGACGGCGACGCCATAGGTGTCCTTAACAGCCAGGCGCGTCCGGCGGTGCGCAAGTGGATGGATGCGATCCAAAAAGCCAATGACTACCAGGACGAACGCAACAAGCAACGCTATGATGAAGCTGTCAAGGCGTATGCCAGTGCCCGTATTTTCATGCTCGCCCTCGGCGGGGCTGCTATCGCGTTTGCGATTATGATAGCCATACTGCTTACCAGGAGTATAACCATCCCGCTCAACGAGGCGGTGACCATCGCCAATAACCTTGCCGGAGGCGACCTGACAGTAGTGGTAAACGTAAAAAGCAGGGACGAAACCGGCCTGTTGATGGATGCAATCCGTAACATGGTGGAGAAGCTCAAACACGTGGTGGGCGACGTGATAGGCGCGGCCGACAACGTTGCGGCCGGCAGCCAGGAGTTGTCGGCAACTGCCCAGCAGCTTTCCCAGGGGGCCACGGAACAGGCCGCCAGCGCCGAGGAGATCTCCTCCTCCATGGAGGAAATGACCTCCAGCATCAAGCAGAACTCCGACAACTCCAGCCAGACCGAGAAGATCGCCGTCAAGAGCGCGTCCGACGCCAGGGAAGGGGGTAAGGCGGTGACCGAGACGGTGTCGGCCATGAAGGAGATCGCCACCAAGATCTCCATCATCGAGGAGATTGCCCGGCAGACGAACCTGTTGGCCCTGAACGCGGCCATCGAGGCGGCCCGCGCCGGCGAGCACGGCAAGGGGTTCGCGGTGGTGGCCTCCGAGGTCAGAAAACTGGCCGAGCGGAGCCAGGCGGCTGCCGGCGAGATCAGTGAACTCTCCACCCGCAGCGTGCAGGTGGCGGAGACCGCTGGCCAGATGCTGGACAAGATGCTTCCCGACATCCAGCGGACCGCCGAACTGGTGCAGGAGATCAGCGCATCCAGTCGGGAGCAGGATGCCGGCGCCGAGCAGATCAACAAGGCGATCCAGCAGCTGGACATGGTCATTCAGCAGAACGCCTCGGCCAGCGAGGAAATGGCCTCCACCTCGGAAGAGCTCTCCGGTCAGGCCGAACAGCTCAAGGATACAATCAGCTTTTTTCGCATCGATAGCACCATGAAGCGCACTCCCGTCACCACACCTCGCCGCCCTTCCCAAAAGCATGTCCAGATCGCCCATCTTGACCATGGCGTATCAAGACCGGCCAGGCAAGATTCCGGCGTATCGCTCGACATGAGAGGTGACCATCTGGACGATGAATTCGAAAAATTCTAACTATCGAAGACACCTGTTTTATCCCGGGCATGGGCAAGAACGCGGCCGGTTCACCATGATCCTGATCAGCAGCGATGAACATGAGGTGGCGAGCCGGATCAATAAAGGAAGCAACCTGAACTGAAGGCAGCTCTTTCCGCCAATTATCAGAGAGGAGGATCGGATACGATGAAACTTACGGATATGAAGATCGGAAAGAGATTGACGCTCGGTTTCGGCATGGTATCGCTGTTACTGGTGGCGGTCGCCGCCAGTGGATGGCATGCGACTGCCAGGATGAACGCCACTATGGTTGATCTCATGGGGGGTGAAGGCAAGATGGTTGAGTTTGCCCAACGCGAGCGGGCTAACGTCAATATTATGCGCCGTTTCGAGAAAGATGCCTTCATCAATATTGCCTCCCCCGAAAAGGTGGCTGCATACACGAAACAGTGGAACGAGGCGTTTGTCCGCACAACGCAACGGCTGGACGCCATGGAAAAGATTGTCGCAAGGCTGGAAAGCGGGAATGAAGCGCAGTTGGCTGCCAAACAAAAAGAGGTCATACGGTTGGTACGTACCGAACTTGCCGCCTATTCCGCGGCCTTTGCCAGGACCCTTGACAAGATCAGGGCAGGCAAGATCACGACCACCTCCGATGCCAACGCCGATATCAACGAAGCCAAGCAATCCATCCATTCCATGGAGTCGCAGGTGGAGAAGATGGCCGATGATGCGGATAGGGAGATGGAGAATGGGCTTGTGGGCGTCGGACATTTTGTGCGCAAAACCATGGCGGTGATTCTGGCGGTATCCCTGACAGCTCTGCTGGTGGCGGTTTGGCTTGGCATTGCCATAAGCCGCTCTATCACCAAGCCCCTGTCCGCTTGCATCTCGGCAGCCGACAGGATCGCCGAAGGAGACACCGACGTGACCCTGGATACTACGGCCAGGGATGAAATCGGTACCTTGCAGGTAGCCATGACAAAGATGATCGGCTCCATCAATGCCCTGGTATCGGACGCCAACATGCTGGTCGAGGCCGCGGTTCTGGGCAAGCTGGCCACACGGGCCGACTCGTCCAAACATCAAGGCGATTTCGGCAGGATCGTGGAAGGGGTCAACGCCACCCTGGACGCGGTCATAGGCCCCCTGAACGTGGCTGCCGAGTACGTGGACCGGATCAGCAAGGGAGAGATCCCGCCGCTCATCACCGACACCTATTGCGGCGACTTCAACGAGATCAAGGTCAACCTGAACGTACTCATCGACGCCACCAACCGGATCACGAGCGCGGCAAGGGAGGTGGCGGGCGGCAACCTGATGGTGGAGCTGAAGGAGCGCTCCGCGCAGGACGAGTTGATGCACGCCCTTTCGGACATGGTTGCCCGGCTGGCGGAGGTGGTCAACAACGTGAAGGCTGCGGCCGACAACGTGGCCTCCGGCAGCCAGGAGCTCTCTTCCACGGCCCAGCAGATGTCACAGGGCGCCACCGAGCAGGCCGCTTCAGCCGAAGAGATCTCCAGTTCCATGGAGGAGATGTCCTCCAGCATCCGGCAGAACGCCGACAACTCCTCCCAGACCGAGAAGATCGCCATCAAGTCGGCCTCGGACGCAAAAACGGGCGGCAAGGCCGTGAGCGAGACCGTTGTTGCCATGAAGGAGATCGCCACCAAGATATCCATTATCGAGGAGATTGCACGTCAGACCAACCTGCTGGCGCTGAATGCCGCCATCGAAGCGGCCCGCGCCGGCGAGCACGGCAAGGGGTTCGCGGTGGTTGCGGCCGAGGTGCGCAAGCTGGCCGAGCGGAGCCAGAAGGCTGCAGGGGAGATCGGAAGCCTCTCCGCCAAGAGCGTGGAGGTGGCTGAAAAGGCCGGCAACATGCTCAACAGTATGCTGCCTGACATCCAGAAGACGGCCGAACTGGTGCAGGAGATCAGCGCCTCAAGCCGGGAGCAGGACTCGGGCGCGGATCAGATCAACAAGGCCGTCCAGCAACTGGATAGCGTCATCCAGCAGAACGCGTCCGCATCCGAACAGATGGCCTCCACCTCGGAAGAGCTTTCCAGCCAGGCCGAACAGCTCCAGGATGCCATCGCCTTTTTCCGGGTGGAAGCGGCCACAAGAGCCCCCACCCGTGGCGCTGCTGCCAGGCCCGCCAGGAGGCAATTGCCTCTTGTCGCCAAATCCAATGGCTATCGCAAAGAACCTCAGGGCAGGGTGAAAACGGCACAGATAGCCGTGAATGGCGGTGTGGCGTTGCATATGGATGACGTGGATGCCTCGGACGAGGCCTTTGAACAGTTTTGAATCGTTGGCCGTCGATGTGTGGATGCAACAGGTCGCCTGATGCGGAATGGTTTACCGGTCAGGCGGCTTATGAATTCCCGTGGTATTCCCTGTCAACTCATGGTAGTCAATAAATACCGTCAGGAACAAATGATGGGGGGATTAGCGGGAGCAACCCATGCATAAGCTTTCTTCATTATCGATTCGTACGCACATGCTGATGATCGTGATCATGATGTCGCTGGTTACTCTCGGGATCACCTTGTATTCCTGGAGGGATCAACGCAACGATGACATTAGGGAGGCAAAAGGTGTTGCTGCCCGACTTGTTTATCAGATAAGTGTGGAACAAAACACCCTCACCGCTAGTGGTGAACAGCTTCTGGATACACTATCCCAGCTTTCCATCGTGCAACAGCGCAATAAGGCTGCCGTCAACACCCTCCTCGGTAATATAAAGAAAATACATCCTCAATACGCCGTCTTATCAATGATTGACGCGTCTGGTGTTGTCTGGGCTTCATCTGCTCCGCTGGATAATAGTATCTCCTATGCCAATCGGAGAAATTTCATACATGCCGTTTCGTCGCGACGATTCTCTTCCGGAGAATACGTGATCGGAAAACGATTGAATAAACCTCTCCTGGCATTCGGCGCTCCCATCAGGGATTCAGCCGGAGAGCTTACCGGCATAGCAACGATTGCATTGAACTTCGATTTGTATCCCAATCTGTTGAAAATGATGAAGTATCCGGTCGGGTCATCGATTCTTTTTCTCGATCATCAGGGGACCATCCTGTATTCGACCCGCGATCCGCAACTCACCGGCCAGCGGGACAGGGAGGATATCTTCAGGCGAATGTCGGAAGGCCCTGATGCGGGAACCTTCAAGTCAAAGGGCATAAGCGGTGCCAGGCAAATCGTCGCCTACCGAAAGCTCCGGTTGCAGGGCGAGCAGGCGCCGTACATGTATGTACTCACCCGCATACCTTTCGATGCCGCCTTGATTGGAACAAACCAGGAGCATGTGTACAATCTGTTTTTCTTGTCAGCGCTGATGTTGCTTGCCCTTGTCTTTACCCTGTATATCAGCAAGCGGTGCATTATCTATAAGATCGACGAATTACAGGACGCGGCACAGCGGATAGCCCAGGGCGCCCTGGATACAAGGGTTTCCGAACGTGTCTCCGGAGGCGAGCTGGGGGAACTGGGGCGGGCATTTGACAGCATGGCAGAGGCCCTGGCCAGGGACATCGCCGAGCGTAATCATGCGGAGATGAAGCTGTTTGAACACTCGCAACGGTTGAAGCTTGCCACTGCTTCCGGGCAGTTGGGTATTTGGGACTGGGATATCGAGGCTGACGTTATGTTGTGGGATGACCGGATGTTTGAAATCCATGGCATCTCTCGGGACAAATTCACAGGGTCTTTGAAGGCATGGCAAAATGGTGTGCATCGCGATGATTGTGAAATGGCCCTGGCAGCCATCAAGTCAGCAATCCATGGAGTGAAGGAATTTAACACGGAGTATCGCGTGGTCCAGCCGGATGGGGCTGTGAAATATATTAAAGCCGATGGTATCGTGATCAGGGATATGGGCGGCAAGGCGCTGCGGATGATAGGCATAAACCGCGACGTTTCCGAGCAGAAACGTTCCATAAAGGCACTCGTTGCCGCTGAAACAAGATATCGCAACCTGCTTGAAAGCGTTCAGCTTGTTGCGGTCATGCTCGATTGTGACGGCGCCATTACCTTTTGCAACAACTACTTTGCGGGGTTGACCGGCTGGTCCCGTCATGAGTTGGTCGGGAGGAACTTTTTCGACCTGTTTATACCCGACGACGTGAGGGCAAGGGCCAAATCGGTATATGGATCGTATATCGAACGCAAGACCCTGCGCCATTACGAGGGTGCGATAGTCACGCGTAACGGCGCCCGGCGGTTGATTGTGTGGAACAACGTATTTCTGTGGGATGCCGAGGGGAATATTACCGGCGTTGCCTCCATTGGTACGGATGTCAGCGAGCATCGGCACCTGGAAGAACAGCTCCGCCAATCCCAGAAGATGGAGGCGATCGGTACGCTCGCAGGCGGCATTGCCCACGATTTCAACAATATCCTGACGGTCATTGCGGGATATGCCTATCTCGCCATGGAGGCCCTTGACGGCAAGTCAAAACCGATGGCAGCGGAGATCATCTCTTCCGTCAACCGTGCTGAGGAGATGACCAAAAGCCTGCTGTCGTTCAGCAGGAAACAGACACTGGCACTGGCCCCCGCCGATCTCAACGGGATCATCCGTGGACTTTCCAGGAGCTTGTCGCGCCTGATCAGGGAGGATATCGAGATCAGGATTGAGCTTTCCGATGAGCAATTGCCGTCAATGGTCGATACAGGGCAGATCGAACAGGTGATTATGAATCTGACGGTCAATGCCCGTGACGCCATGCCGGCAGGAGGGATGTTGGTCATCTCGACCAATGAAGTCGTGATCGCGGGCGAGGATGTCGGTATGGTTACCGTTGTCAAGCCCGGCAGATATGGGCTTGTCGCGGTGACGGACAATGGCCTCGGAATGGACAGGAAAACCCAGGAGCGTATCTTCGAACCGTTTTTTACCACCAAGACGGTGGGCAGGGGGACCGGGCTGGGGCTTTCAATGGTGTATGGGGCTATTGATAAGCATGGCGGTTATATAACGGTCTACAGCGAGCCGGGTCAGGGTACTACCTTCAAGATCTATCTGCCGCTCCTGGATGTGCCGCTGCAGAACGCATCGCCTGAAGATGACGAAGCCCTGCCAATGGGTGACGAGACGATCCTTCTGGTGGAGGACGATAAAACCATCCGACACATGACCAGGGCGCTTCTGGAACGGTCCGGGTATCGCGTATTGATGGCGGTGGATGGCGAGGATGCGCTCTCGGTATTCCGTGACAATCAGGACGCGATCAGGCTGATTGTTACGGATGTCATCATGCCCAGGAAAAACGGCCGGGAGGCTGTTGAGGAAATCAACAAGATTAGATCGGGTATCCCGGTAATCTTCATGAGCGGCTATTCCGCCGATATTTTAACTCGCAGAGGAATAGCAGAGGATTCGGTAAACTACCTTTCCAAACCATTGAAACCGATGGTCCTTCTCAAAAAGATACGGAGTCTGTTGGCTCCGTGATGATCTTTTTCGGTCGGGAACCGGAATGACGGAGCATCCAATCATGGTTATACGGTAAAGCGCCCCGCAGGCTACAGAGTCTGGCGGGGCGTTCTATTTCAATGTCTCATAAAGCGCATCCGGCACAGTGTGTTGCACAATACTCTGTTGAGTAACTAAGTAACACATATTATGTCGGTGTCTGTCGGGAGACGGGGGAGGAACGGTGCGTGTCCAGCGGTATAATAATATTTATATTCACACAAATGGGCTGATATCTTGAAAGAATGCGAAGCAATGACGTTCCGGAGGTCGGTAATTTCCCGTTTCGGCACACGGGTTGCTATATAAATCCGTTGCTGAACCGTAAAACAGGTCGGCAAAGGCGCGGAACCGCGATTCAGCGCAATCCCGCGTCACAGGAACCGGATACACCGAGGAGGTTCAGAGTGCTCTATAAATCCGTTAACGAATCCTTTAATGAATTCATCATCGAACGCAGCGATACCAAATGTATCCGCTGCAAGGTGTGTGTGCGCCAGTGCGCCTACGAAGTTCATCGCTACGTTGAGACGGACGACTGTCTGGCCGAGGACAACACCCTCTGTATTGGCTGCCGCCGCTGTTCGGCGCTCTGTCCGACCGGGGCCATCACCATCCGCCTCAACGAAGAACTCTTCAAGAAGAACGAGTCCTGGTCAACCGCGCACATCCGCAACCTGTATGCCCAGGCGGACAGCGGGGGCATACTGCTGGCAGCCATGGGCAATCCCGCCAAATATCCGATCTACTGGGACCATTTGCTGCTCGACGCCTCCCAGGTGACCAACCCGTCCATCGACCCCCTGCGCGAGCCGATGGAGTTGCGCACCTTTCTGGGCAAAAAGCCGGACAGTATCGAGATTGTCCGGGACGAGAAGAGCGGCAAGCCGACCCTGAAGACCAAGTTGACCCCTCAACTCAAGCTGGAGTACCCTTTCATCTTCTCCGCCATGAGTTACGGCGCACTCAATCTGAACGCCCATCGCGCCATGGCCGCTGCTGCCGAGGAGTTGGGCACGATCTACAATACCGGCGAGGGGGGATTGCACAAGGACCTCTACAAGTACGGGAAAAACGTCATCGTTCAGGTGGCCTCGGGCCGTTTCGGGGTCAGCGAGCAGTACCTGAACGCCGGCGTGGGGATCGAGATCAAGATAGGTCAGGGCGCAAAACCGGGCATCGGCGGGCATCTTCCGGGGGAGAAGGTCAATGATCAGATCTCCGAGACCCGTATGATCCCCATCGGCTCCGATGCCATCTCACCGGCGCCGCACCACGATATCTACTCCATCGAGGACCTGCGCCAGTTGATCTATGCGCTTAAAGAGGCCACCAACTACACCAAGCCGGTCTCGGTCAAGATTGCGGCCGTCCATCATATCGCCGCCATCGCTTCGGGCGTTGCTCGGGCAGGGGCCGACATCATCACCATCGACGGTTTCCGCGGCGGCACGGGCGCGGCGCCGCAGGTCATCCGCGACAACGTGGGCATCCCCATGGAACTGGCCCTGGCGGCCGTGGACTCTCGCTTGCGAGACGAGGGAATCCGCAACCAGGTATCCATCGTGGTAGGCGGTGGCGTACGTTCCTCGGGCGACGCCATCAAGGCCATTGCCCTGGGCGCAGATGCCATCAACATGGGCACCTCCACCCTGCTGGCCATGGGATGCACCCTTTGCCAGCGCTGTTACACCGGCAAGTGCCCGTGGGGCATCACCACAAATAATCCATACCTGGCCAAGCGTCTTAACCCAGAGATCGGCGCAGAGAAACTGGTCAACCTGGTGCGCGCCTGGGGTCACGAGATCCAGGAGATCCTGGGCGGCATGGGGTTGAACGCCCTGGAGTCGCTGCGCGGCAACCGCTACAAGCTGCGTGCGATCGGCTTGTCGGAAAAGGAAATGTACACGCTGGGCGTCATGCCTGCTGGGGAATAGAATAGGTCCTATATGACTTATAGGACCCATGGGACCTATTGAACGAAATACGAGGAACCGCATGAAACGAATTTACTCGATTGAAGACGCCTGTATCGGCTGCCACCTGTGCGAGGTGGCCTGCATCACCGAACATTCTCTCTCGAAGGACCCGGTCAAGGCCTTCCTGCACGAGGCCGAGCGCCCCATCTCCCGCTGCACGGTGGAGGAATGGAACGGCGGGGTGATCTCCATATCCACCAACTGCCGCCACTGCGACGAGCCGGATTGCCTGCGGGCCTGTATCTCCGGCGCCATCCAGAAGAATTCCGAAGGAGTGGTCAGGATCGATACCGACCAGTGTGTCGGTTGCTGGTCATGCGTGATGGCCTGCCCCTACGGCGCCATCCAGCGCAACTTGGCCAGGAAAAAGGCCAACAAGTGCGATCTCTGCCCGGACCGTCAGACCCCGGCCTGCGTGGAGGCCTGTCCCAATAGAGCCCTTGTGTACAGGGAGGGAAGTCAAAAATGAATTACGTAATCGTCGGAAACTCCGTGGCTGCAGTTGGTGCCATCCGCGCCATCCGTGAACGGGACCAGAAGGGAACCATTACGGTCATTTCCCGTGAACGGCATAATGCCTATGGCCGGCCGCTGATCTCCTACCTGTTGGGTGGCCTGATCAACGAGAAGCGCATGGCCTACCTGCCGGACAATTTTTACGAGCAGCATCGTATTAACCTGCTCCTGGAGTCCGAGGTAGTGGCGGTTGACGGCAAGGCTAAAAAGGTCAAGCTGGCCAGTGGCGACGCCATTCCCTACGACAAGCTGCTGCTGGCCACCGGCGGCGACCCGTTTGTTCCCCCCATCGAGGGGATGGCGGACAAGGACCGCATCTTCACCTTTACCACCTGGGACGATGCCGCCAAGCTGAAGGGGATTTCCGCGGACATCAGCCGGGCCGTGGTCATTGGCGGCGGTCTGATCGGCCTCAAGGCTGCCGAAGGGTTGAACCTTATCGACAAGAGCGTCACCGTGGTTGAACTGGCTGACCGGGTGCTCTCCTCGGCCTTTGACCGTCCTGCCGGCAAGATCGTTGCCCGCAAGATGAAGGCCAATGGCATTGATGTCATTACCGAGGATACGGTTGTCCGCATCGAAGGGGAGGGGGGCGAGATCAGCGGTGTGACCCTGAAATCGGGAGATTTCATCCCCTGTGATACGGTTGTCGTGGCCATCGGCGTCCGTCCGGCGGCCGGCTTCCTCAAGGGGAGCGGCGTCGAGGTCAACCGCGGCATTGTGGTGGACAACACCATGCAGACAACACTGAAGGATGTATACTCCGCCGGTGACGTGGCCGAGGCGGCCGACTTCTTCAGCGGTCAGAAAAACCCCATGCCGATCTGGCCCGATGCCTATATCCAGGGCGACATCGCCGGCGCGGCCATGGCCGGGGGGGATAAGCAGTATGAAGGCGGCTTGGCCATGAATTCCATCGAGTTCTTCAAGGTGTCCACCATCTCCATGGGGGTGACCAATCCGAAGGACCCCAGTGAATACGAGATCCATACCTTTCAGGACATCCAGAACTATCAGTACCGCAAGATCGTGCTGCAAAACGACTGCCTGGTGGGCGCCGTGCTGGTGGGCAACGTGGACCGGGCCGGTATCTTTTCCGGATTGATCAGGGAGAAGATCGATATGACCCCCTTTAAGGAAAGTCTGTTGTTGCCCGATTTCGGCTTTATCAATCTCTCCAAAGAGATCAGAAACAGGCTCTTCGGGCCGCAGGGCAAGGCGGTAGACAGCGGCCGGCCCGTTGCGGCGGCAGGACACTAGACAGAGACATGCAGGGCCGGTCCCGTGCGGCCGCCCAATCGGGGCAACCACTCAGAGGGGCTCCTATAAAGGGAATAAACATGAAACCACAACCAACCCATATCTTTGAAAAAGACATCTCCAACTGCGGCCTGACCGGCTTTGTCTCCAAAAAAGGAAAGCGGGTCGAGGGGGCGGTGATCATCAAGTCCATCTCGCTTATGCACGACCGCGGCAATGGTCTCGGAGGCGGATTCGGCGCCTACGGCATCTACCCCGATTACAGCGAGTTCTACGCCTTTCACTTGATGTTTGAAAATGCCATGGCCCAGCAGTTGACCGAGGAATACCTGGAGGCCAACTTTTTCATCGAGCAGCAGGAGGATATCCCGACCCGCCGCACCAAGGCTATCGCCAACCCGCCTGTCTTCAAGCGCTATTTTGTTGCTCCCCTGGAAACGGATGAATACAAGGAGGCGATTGAATACCAGGGGCTGACCATTGAGGACCTCATCGTCCGGCATGTCATGGCCATCAACCATGAGATCGACGGGGCGTTCGTGGTCTCTTCCGGCAAGAACATGGGCGCGTTCAAGGGGGTCGGTTTCCCCGAGGATATCGCCGAATTTTTCCGTCTTGAGGAATACAGCGGCCACATCTGGACCGCCCACAACCGTTTCCCGACAAATACTCCCGGCTGGTGGGGCGGGGCACACCCGTTTACCCTGCTGGACTGGTCCATTGTCCATAACGGCGAGATCTCATCCTATGGTATTAACAAGCGCTACCTGGAAATGTACGGCTATCTCTGCACCATGTTGACCGACACCGAGGTTGTGGCCTACATGCTTGACCTTCTGATCCGCAAGCACGGCCTGTCGCCCGACCTGGCCTGCACGGCCCTGGCGCCCCCCTTCTGGTCGCTGATCGATCAGTTGCCGGACAATGAGCGCGAACTCTACACCGCCATTCGCCAGGTTTACGGCAGCGCACTTCTGAATGGACCTTTTGCCATCCTGTTTGCCAGCAACAAGGGGCTGATCGGGCTTAACGACCGGGTCAAGCTGCGTCCACTGGTCTGTGCCGAATACGAAGATTTTGTCTATATGGCCTCGGAGGAGTCGGCTATCCGCGAGATCTGCCCCAATCCCTCCCGGATATGGTCTCCGCGCGGCGGCGAGCCGGTCATTGCCATGGTCGAGGGTACGGTGTAACTGAAAAAGCTTGCTCTCACAAAGGCACAAAGCGCACGAAGAGAGGCTCTGTTAGGTAAGGGACCTTGATATATGCAGGTGGCGATTTTTTCTTGAATTATTTCTTTGTGACTTTGTGAGCTTTGTGAGAGACGGATTGTAGAATTTGAAGGAGATCTTCCATGAGAATAGACGCGCAGGGGATATATTACCGGGATCTGAATCTTATGATTCGTGATGCGGTTGCGGCCGGCACCGAAAAAATCGAACTGAACAACGTCAACGGCCAGTACTTTATCGGCGACGGCATCAACAAACCGGTCACCATCACCATCAACGGGGTGCCGGGTAACGACCTGGGCGCCTTCATGAACGGTGCCACCATCATCGTCAAGGAAAACGCCCAGGATAACATCGGCAATACCATGAATGCCGGCAAGGTTGTCGTCCATGGCCATGCCGGGGATGTGCTCGGTTACGGCATGCGCGGCGGCAGGATTCATATCCGCAAGGATGTCGGCTATCGGGTCGGCATACACATGAAGTCCTACCAGGACAACAAGCCGGTGCTGGTCGCCGGCGGCAAGGCTGGAGACTTCTTTGGGGAGTATATGGCTGGTGGCGTGTTGATCCTGCTCGGCATGTTCTCCGATGATCCGGCCAAGGCCAAGCATGGCTATCTGTTCGGTACCGGAATGCATGGGGGCGTCATCTACGTGCGTGGTGGCGTTGATGAGTCCCGTCTGGCCAAGGAGGTCGGTGTTTTTGATCTCGACGACAATGATCGCAAGGACCTCGAGGGCTACATCAAGGACTACTGCAAGGATTTCAAGCTCGATGCCAACGAGGTGTTCAAGGAGCGATTCGTCAAGATCGTGCCCCGCAGCAAACGCCCCTACGGCAACATGTATTGCCCCATGCCCAAATAGCGCGGCATCTCCAGATATCCAATCCGAGAACGGGAAGGTGCCCACTGGCGCCTTCCCGTTTTTTTTACTCATACGGATCCCCGGCCCCACAACCTTCCGGTAGGTTTATCTCCGTATACGAGTGTCTCAATCTCCTTTTATGGTACCCCATTAAAAAACCGTTTACACCCCTGCGCCATACAGCACATCCAAAGTGTTTTTTTGCGTTCTTGTTGCGTTCGTGACACACGTGTATGACAACAAAATAAAACCATGATCACCTTGTTTGTAATGTTAAAACAATTGTAAAATGTGTAAAAACTTGTTTTTAACTGTATGTTATTTAAGGTATATTTTAGTATGAACATCTTTGATGTAAAATATTGTTGACATTTATAAAACGATGTATTACAAAAAATCAAAATTGAACTGAATGTGTTTTAAAAAGGCGTTTAACCAGTCGTGTTTCTTGGGGCGGAGCTACGCATGGATAGAGAAAGGGGCGCATATTCGGTTCAGGCTGTTGTCAAGGCCTTTGATCTGTTGGAAGCCCTGGCGACCGATACTACCAGCCTTACCGTTCCCCTGCTGGCCAAAAAACTTGGTCTGAGCAGAAACAAGGCATTCCGTCTCCTAGCCACGCTTGAGGACAAGGGGCTGATAGAGCGCGATGCGACAACGGGCACCTACCGGCTCGGTTTGTGCGCCTTCGAAATGGCGCAGCATATTCTCAAAAGCGCCAACCTCATCCGGTTGGCCCATCCGATCATGCAGGAACTGGCGCGCAAGCACGATGAGGCGATGTATATAACAGTCATGAACAACGACGAGGTCGTCTTTTTGGATATGGTTGATTCTTTTCAGCAGATCAAGGCCACCCCCCTGGTGGGGCGACGGTTTCCCTTTTTTACCAATGCCGCGGGCAAGGCCATCAAGGCCTTGAGTTCAGCCGATGCGCTGGAAAAAATCGGCAGACATGGTGCGAAAGTAAGGGGTATTCCCGATATCAAGAAACTGGAGTCTGAGTTGATGGATATCCGCCAGAAGGGGGTTGCGGTGGATTTCGGTGGGCTTGGCGACGGTGTTTGCGCTGTTGCCGTCGGTATCAGGGATTATGCCGGCAAGGTGGTCGGCGCCTTGACCATGCTGGCGCCGTCGTTTCGCATGCTGCAAGAACGGCTCGAAAAAGAGATCATTCCTTCCATGATGGAAGGGGCTGAAATGCTTTCCATGAAATTCGGTTACGCGAAGATTGCAGCGTGAAGTTCTCATTTTACAGAAAGGGGGCTGGTTAGAAGACAGCGGGGTTCGTCAGTACAGTGCATTTTAATTTCGACAGAAAGGAGTTTTCCATGGCAGAAAAACAGTATGATTGGTCAGCAATCGCCAAAAATCCGAAGTTCGTCGAACTGCACCACAAGAAGACAGCATTCCTCTTTGGCTGGTGGATTTTCTCGACTGTGTATTACTTCCTGCTCCCCATCGGAGCGGCCTATGCACCGGGTCTGTTCAAGATCAAGGTGATCGGCGTCGTCAACTTCGGCTATGTCTTTGCCCTGTCCCAGTTCTTTGTTTCCTGGGGATTGGCCCACTACTACGCCCACGTTGCCAACAAGGACTTTGACAGATTGACCAGGGAACTGGTCGAAGAACTCGGGTAAAGGAGGATACGACATGACTTTGAAGAAGATATTTATCGCCAGCACCCTGGCACTTTCCATCGCCGCGGCCGCCTTTGCTGAAGAGCCCAAGAAAGCCCCTGCCGCCCCCGGAACACCTGCTGCAGCCACCGCGCCTGCAGCAACCGCACCTGCCGCCCCCGGCGGCGCACCTGCGGTAGCCGCACCCGGCGCCCAGGCTCCTGCTCCGGCAGCCGCACCGGCACCTGCCCCTGCCAAGAAAAAGGTACTCAAGGCCGACCGGACCATCACCATCACCATGTTCCTGGTGATCATCGGCATCACCCTGTGCGTCGTTGTCTGGGCCGCCAAGCAGACCAAGACCGCGTCCGACTTCTATGCCGCCGGTGGCGGCATCACCGGTACCCAGAACGGCTGGGCCATTGCCGGCGACTACATGTCGGCCGCCTCGTTCCTGGGTATTTCCGGGATGATCTCCCTGTACGGGTATGACGGGTTCATGTACTCGGTCGGCTGGCTGGTGGCCTACATCACCGTGCTCCTGATCGTGGCCGAACCGTGCCGCAACGCCGGCAAGTACACCCTGGGCGACATCCTCTCCTTCCGCACCGATCCCAAGCCGGTCCGCGCCGTGGCAGCCCTTGCGACCGTGGCCGTATCCACCTTCTACCTGACCGCCCAGATGGTTGGTGCGGGCAAGTTGATGGCGCTTCTGGTCGGCATCCCCTACAAGACCTCGATCATCGGCGTCGGTATCCTGATGGTCGGCTATGTCGTGTTCGGCGGCATGAAGGCCACCACCTGGGTCCAGATCATCAAGGCCGGTCTGCTCATGTCCGGCGCAACCCTGTTGTCGGTCATGGTTCTGTTCAAGGCAGGCTTCAGCCCGCTGGCCTTCTTTGACCAGATCGTCAACAGCCCCGATATCCAGGACCATGTCTCCAAGCTGGTGCTGAAAGACGGCATTACCCTGAACGGCATCGATGCCGGTCAGCGTTTCCTTGAGCCGGGCCTGTTCATGAAGGCCCCGCTGGACCAGATCTCCCTCGGTATGGCCCTGGTGCTCGGCACCGCCGGCATGCCGCACATCCTGATGCGCTTCTTCACCGTGCCGACTGCCCAGGCCGCCCGCAAGTCGGTCATCATCGCCATGTGGATCATCGGCATGTTCTACGTCGTGACCACCCTCTTGGGCTTTGGCGCCGCCATCCACGTTACCCCCCAGGGCATTGCCGGTGTTGACGCAGGCGGCAACATGGCTACCCTGCTCCTGGCACAGCAGTTGGGCGCGGACATCGCCCCGATCGTCGGTGACCTGTTCCTGGCCTTCCTCTGCTCGGTGGCCTTCGCCACCATCCTGGCCGTCGTTTCCGGCCTGGTTCTGGCAGCCTCCGCCGCCATTGCCCATGACATCTACGTCAACGTGATCAAGGACGGCCATGCCGACCAGCATGAGCAGGTCATGGCTGCCCGCGTCACCTCGCTGGTGGTTGGTGCCGTCGGTATCTTCATCGGGCTTTTGGCCGAGAAGGCCAACGTTGCCCACCTGGTGGCCCTGGCCTTTGCCGTGGCCTCCTCCGGCAACCTGCCGGTTGTCGTGC
>Ga0208789_1001110_pt1 | contig 17183 bp, 12 predicted proteins | sample Methanotroph_Enr_FD_187368 | JGI IMG/M metagenome (GOLD analysis project Ga0208789, IMG submission 187368) | Enriched soil microbial communities from Old Woman Creek wetland in Ohio, USA - Methanotroph_Enrichment_5 (SPAdes) (version 2) | ecosystem: Environmental > Terrestrial > Soil > Wetlands...
TTGCGGGCGGGCCGGGCCGCGGCTGAAATTGCCGCGCCCCTGCGGAGAGCGCTGCCTGGGCGCGGGCGGCTTGTACGCGGGCTGTTCGCGGTTATAGATCTCTTCCCCCGGCTCCGGCAGATGGGAGATGGGGCCCGCCTGGGGCTCGGGCTGGGGCTGCTCCGCGGGCCGGGCGTACTGCGCGCGGCGCGGGGCCTGCCTTGTGCCCGGGCGGCGCGTCCCGCCCGCCTGGGGCTGGGAGCCGTTGTGGCTGAAGCCGAAACTGGCCGGCATGACGTCGGGGTGCACCGAGACGGGCAGCTGCATGCGCATAAGGCGCTCTATGTTGCGCACGTCCCGGCCCTGGTCGGGAGCGGCGAAGGTGATGGCCCGGCCGGGCTGGCCGGCGCGGCCGGTGCGGCCGATGCGGTGGATATAATTCTCGTCCTCGTCGGGCAGGTCGTAGTTTATGACCAGCTCTATGCCGGTCACGTCTATGCCGCGCGCGGCGATGTCGGTGGCGACCAGGATGCGGTACTTGCCGGCCTTGAAGCCTTCCAGCGCTTCGCGGCGCTGGGCCAGGGAGCGGTTCGAGTGGATCTCGGCGGCGCTGTACTTCGTGTCGCGCAGTTCTTTGGCCAGCTTCTTGGCGTTATGCTTGGTGCGCACGAACATGAGCACGCTGCCCCAGTATTTTTCCAGGATCTTGTTGAGCAGGTGAAGTTTGTCGCCGCGGCTGACGATGAAGAGTTCCTGTTCAACTTTATCCGCTATGGTGCCGGAGCGGGCCACCTCTATGCGGGTGGGCAGCTTCATGTGGGCGGCGGCCAGCTTCATTATTTCGTCGGGCATGGTGGCCGAGAAAAGCATGGTCTGCCGCTCTTTGGGCAGCGCGGCGATGATCTTGTTGATCTGGGGAGCGAAGCCCATGTCGAACATCCGGTCCGCTTCGTCCAGCACCAGCACGCGGACGTCGGACATGATCACGTTGCGCTGGGCGATGTGGTCGATCAGGCGGCCGGGGGTGGCTATTATGATGCGGGGCCTGCGGAACAGTTCCTGGCGCTGCCGGCCCAGGCTCTCGCCGCCTATGACCACGGCTACCTGCATGCCCATGGCGGGCGCGAACTGCTTAACGACTTCGGCCACCTGCAGCGCGAGCTCGCGGGTGGGGACCAGGACGAGGCCCTTGCCTTCTTTCGCGGCGAGGCGCTGTATCATCGGGATGGCGAAAGCGATGGTCTTGCCGGTGCCGGTCTGGGCGATGCCTACCATGTCGCTGCCCTCGGCGGCGACGGGGATGGCTTTGTGCTGTATGGGAGTCGGAACTTTAAAGTTAAGTTTGTCTAAAGCTTCGAGTAATTTGGGAGCTATGCCCAGGCCGTAAAAGCCCGCGGCGGGAGTTGTTGTTGTATCGGTCATATACCATTATCCCATATATGGGAAGGCGTGCACAGTAGTATAATAATATATTGAATGAAATTCCTGTTAATGGCCGCCCTGCTTATTTCCTCCTGCCCGTCTTTCGCGCAGGAGAAAACCGAAAAACGCCTTACCGGGCTGGAGAAGCGCGTGACGAAAGTAGAGAAGCGCGTGACCAGGCTGGAGGGCGGCGCCGCGCGGACAGCGGCTCAGCCGGCCGAGGTTAAGCGCAAAGAGCCGGCGAACCCGATCGCGGTTTATTTTATAAGCAAAAAACAGGTGGTCGGCCAGCAAAAGCTGGGCATAAAGCTTTATCTTGAATTCGAGAACCTCACCGCCCGCCGTTTTTACGCCTTTAACGGCATGCTGGTCTTCAGGAACGAGGACGGGGCCGTTATCTGGTCCAAGGCCTACGGCCACAGCGAGCCGCTGGGCCCCGGCGAGAAGGTCGACGTGACCATGGGGATCCTGAGCGACCAGGCGAAAGAATATCTCAAGTTCGTCAAGGCGCGGGAGGTCACCGTCACCCTTGAAAAACAGGAGGTCTACTCGGCGGAGCAGTAAAAGCCGCGGAGCGAAGACCCCGAAGGCAGAAAAGCAAAAAACCGCTTTACCGCGGTTTTTTTATCGGCCGGCAGCGGAACTTTCAGGGCTTCAGCACGGGAAATTTCTTGAACAGTTCGGGGGTTATTTTCAGCCGGTACCAGTGAGCTGTGGCGGCGGTGCAGCGGCTGTGGGGGCAGACTTTCTCGAAACCGAAACGCAAATGGCAGCAGATGGTGACCAGGTTGCCGTCCTCGCAGGCGTACCAGACCTCCTGCGCCCCCAGTTCGACGGCGTGGCGTATCCGGGCCTCGGTCAGGCGTTTGGCTATCCCTTTCTCGCGGAACTCCGGGTTCACCCTGAGCCCGTCCATCACCCAGCGGCCCTTTTCCTGGTAGATCACGCTGTGCCCCACTATCTCATCTCCGGCGTAAGCCGCGAAGTACGTGTGGGCTTTCCTGCCCATCTTTTTGATATCGCAGTCCGCATAGAAAGCCTTGAAGCGGGCCTTCCAGTCGGCGTCTTCCTGCCGCACTTTGCGGATAGTTATGTCGGAGCGGGTATTCATCACCTGATACATTATACAGAAATGCGCGCGCCGCGCCATCGGCCTAAAGCCCCAGAGTTGTCTGGGCCCAAAAGTGCGGGGGGCCTGGGGCTAAAGCCTCTTCTCCCGGCGGCCCCCGAACGCTAGACTATATATATCCTAGCGACGCGGAGGCCTACGTGAGAAAAATCTTCAGTTCCCTGCTGCTGCTCCTGCTTGCGGTCCCTTCGGTTTTTTCCGCCCCCCCCGCCGGGCTTGAAACCCTTACTGTCAAGACCCTGCCGCCCGCGGAGGCGCCGGCGGTCCCGCTCCCGTTCTATACTCCGGCCCCGGGCAGGGGCGGTTACGACTGGTCCGGCCTGCCGGCTTATATTTTCAGCGACCAGGAAGCGCTGGCCAAGCCCATCGTGGAGGCCATAAACCGCACCCAAAAAAGCCTGGACGTGGCGCTTTACAACCTGCAGATAGACGATGCGGTAACGGCCCTGGTAAAGGCCAAAGCGCGCGGCGTCAAGGTGCGCGTGCTCTTCGACGGCGCCCACGTGTACCCGCTGGCCGGCAAGCAGATCCAGGCCGTGATCGATTCCGGCATAGAGACCCGCGCCATGAACGGCCGCGCCGGCAGCGGCGCGATGCACTGCAAGTACGCTATTTTCGACGGCGCCCTGCTCGAGACCGGCTCGGCCAACTGGAGCGGCTTCGCGGAAACCTTCAGCTACGAGAACATCATGTTCGCGGCGGACCCGGATATCGTGGACGGCTACGGCAGGACTTTCGAGTGGATGTGGTCGCAGGCGAAGCCCGCGGGCCAGCCGGAGGCCGCCGCGGCGAAGCCTTCCGCCCCCCCCGCCGATCCCACCCCCGACGTTAATTTCAACGGGACGATGCTGCCGGATTATTCCTTCTCACCGCACGGCGGCACCGAGGCCGCGATAGCCAAAGCCATCGACGCGGCCCGCTCCGAGGCGGACGTGGCGATGTTCACCTTTACCTCGAAGAACATCATGGAGGCGCTTAAGCGCGCCTCGGCGAGAGGCGTGCGCGTGAAGCTGATGCTGTTCATCGACCAGAAGTTCCCTTTCGAGCAGGAAGCCAAGGCCGGGCGCATCGAGCTGCGCTATAAGACCGGGCGCATCGAGAAGGGCCAGATGCACAACAAGTTCGCGGTCCTCGACGGGAAGCTGCTGATCAACGGCTCGTTCAACTGGACCGCCACCGCGGAGAACAGCAATACCGAGAACACGATCTTTACCACGGCGCCGGAATACGTCGCGCCCTATAAGGCCCAGTTCGACAAGCTCTTCATCCAGACCACTCTTCCCAAGTAAGGGAGCTTCCGGCTTCCGGAAAATAAGAAGGCCGCCAGATGGCGGCCTTCTTCCTTTATCGCGGGGTCTCTCAGCGCCGGCGTCCGCCGCCGCCTACTCTCCGCGAGGAGCGCTGGTTCCAGCCGCGCCCCGAGGCCGCTTTGTCGTAGCCCCAGAGGGTTTCGGCCGGGACTTCGGGGTGGGTTACCTGCGTGAGCGGTACCCCGGTAAGGGTTTCGATGCTGCGCACGTCGCCGCCCTGTTCGGGCGAAGCGAAGGTGATGGCGCGGCCGGGCTGGCCGGCGCGGCCGGTGCGGCCTATGCGGTGCACGTAAGCGTCGTCCTCGGCGGGCAGCTCATAGTTTATGACGAGCTCGATGCCGGTCACGTCGATGCCGCGGGCGGCTATGTCAGTGGCCACGAGCACGCGGTATTTGCCGGATTTAAAGCCGGCCATCGCGTCTTTGCGCTGGCCCATGGTGCGGTCGGAGTGGATTTCGGCCACGGCGTGCCCCATGTGCTCCAGGATCTGCGCCACCTTGGCGGCGTCGTAGCGGGTCTCCACGAAGATGAGCACGGTGCCGGCGTATTTCTCGAGCAGCTTAGAGAGGAGCATCGGCTTGGAGCTGCTGCGCACGACGTAGAGTTCCTGCGTTACGTTGGCGGCGGCGGTGCCTGACTTGGCGGCCTCGATGCGGATGGGCAGCTTCATGTGCTGGCTGGCCAGCTTCATCACCTCGTCGGGGATGGTGGCCGAGAACAGCATGGTCTGGCGCTCTTTGGGCAGGCAGCGGATGATGCGGCTGATCTGCGGCGCGAAGCCCATGTCGAACATGCGGTCAGCCTCGTCGAGGACGAGGATGCGCGCGTCGTGAACCTTGAGGGTTCCGCGCTCGATATGGTCGTAGACCCGGCCGGGGGTCCCGATTATGATGCGGGCTTTCTTGAAGAGGTCCCTCAGCTGGCCTTCTTTGCTTTCGCCGCCGATAAGGCAGGCGACGCCCATACCCATGTTCGGCGCGAAGTCGCGGCAGACGTCGGCGACCTGCTGCGCGAGTTCGCGGGTAGGGAGCAGGACGAGGGCTTTGCCGGGCCCGGCGGCCAGGCGCTGTATCATGGGGATGGAGAAGGCGATGGTCTTGCCGGTGCCGGTCTGGGCTATGCCGACCATGTCCTTGCCTTCCGTTGCGATGCGTATGCATTTTTCCTGGATGGGCGTGGGAATTACAAAGCCCTTTTTATCGAGGATATCCATCAGTTTAGGGGCTATACCCAGCCCGTAGAAGCCTGAAGCTTCTTTTTTAAGCCCGAGCGTTTCAAGCGCTCTGAGGCCGATTTTCTTGAGTAGCTTTTTCATATATTATCTATATTATAGCTTTTTCCGCCCCCTCCGGCAGGATACAAACTGAAAAGAACAGACCGCGAGAAGCCCAGTCGGGGCCTAGCGCAGGGGCCAGAACGCAAAACCGGCGTCGCGCACACCGTGCGCGCGCCTGCATCTCTCGGACTCGGCGCTTACGCAAGCCTCGTCCTCCGAGGAGCTTTTGCTAACCTGGCCCCTGCGCTCTCCCCTCCACGACGGGTTGCGAGGTCCAATAATATTGCGGGCGGAGACCGTGGGCATGGGGTCAGCAAAAGCCTCCCGGAGGTCCGAGCTTGCGTAAGCGCGAGGACCGAGGGGGGCAGCCGCGAGCACGGTGTGCGGGTGGAGCGCAGCGACACCGCAGTGACGGCGGTCTTGATGACCCCATGCCCACGGTAGGACGCCCAAAAGCGTGTTATCCCGCAGTCTGTTTTTTAGTTCAGCTCGAACTCTTCGCCCATGGCGGGGCACTTGACGTTTTTCACTCCGGCGGCCGCGAGGGCTTCGGAGAGGGCGGCGCGGGCTTCGGGGTCGCCGTGGACCAGGAAGACTCCGCGCGCGGGGTTGGCGGCCTTTATGAAAGCGAGCAGGTCGTTCTTGTCGGCGTGAGAGGAGAAGGTATGCATGGTCTCCACCCGCGCCCAGACTTCGTGCTCCAGGCCGAAGATCTTCACTTTTTTCAGCCCGTCCTGCAGCTTCCTGCCCAGGGTGCCCTGGGCCTGGTAGCCGACGAGCAAAATGGTGGTGTTCTCTTTTTCGATATTGTTGCGCAGGTGGTGCAGCACGCGCCCGCCTTCGCACATCCCGGAGGCCGAGATTATCAGCATAGGCCCGCGCAGGCCGTTCAGCCGCTGTGATTCTTCCTTCGTCCGCACGTAGCTTATATGGTCGAAGCCGAACGGATCCCCGTCCAGGCGGGCGTAGTCCCGGAATTTCTCGTCGAAGCAGAAATTGTTCCGGTGCTTGTTGAAGATCTCGGTCAGGCTTACGGCCATGGGGCTGTCGACGTAGATGGGGATCTCGGGGACGGTCCGGTCGTTGCGCAGCTTGTCCAGGATCACGATCAGCTCCTGCGTGCGCTCGAGGGCGAAGCTGGGGATGATTATTTTTCCCCCTTCTTTGAAGGCTCTCTTTATCACGTCGGCGAGTTTGCCCGCCGCGTCGGCCAGCGGCTCGTGCAGGCGGTCGCCGTAAGTGCTTTCGATCACCAGGTAATCCACGCCTTGCGGGGCCACCGGGTCGTCCAGCAGCAGCGTTTCGGCCCGGCCAAGGTCACCCGTGTAAAGCAGGCGCCTGCGCCCCGCCGGCGTCTCGATGTCCAGCTGCGTCATGGCGGAGCCCAGCACGTGGCCCGCGTTCAGGAAACTCGCTCTAACGCCGGGGATCGGTTCGAAGGCGGCTGTATAGTCGAAGGCCGTGAAATGCCTGAGCGCGAGGTTCGCGTCGTCCTCGTCGTACATCGGCTCGATGGTCAGGTGCTCGGCGGCGTGGATCTTGTTGTAGAACTGCGCGTCGCCTTCCTGCAGGCGGGCGGAGTCGGCGAGCATTATGCCGGAGATCTCCGCCGTGGCCGGCGTCGCGTAGACGGGGGCGTCGCAGCCGTTCTTGTAGAGCAGCGGCAGGAGGCCGCAGTGGTCGACATGGGCGTGGCTGAGGACCACCGCGTCCACCGAGGCCGGCGGGAAGCGGAAGGTCCGGTTCTTCGCGTCGGCGTCGCTGCGGTGGCCCTGGAACATCCCGCAATCCATCAGCAGGCTCTTGCCGTTCACCTCAAGCAGATGTCTCGAGCCGGTTACTTCTCCGGCGGCGCCGTGGAAAGAGATCCTGGTCTTGTTGTCGTTCATAATAGTCCTTTTATTTTACAGGTTTGAAAGTTTTCAGCGGGCCTGTGGTTTTCCTCATCAGCAATTCGTCCCAGCCTGCAACCAGGAAATCTTTCAGCCGGCCTGTCCGTTTATAGCCGAGCCTGGTGTAAAAGCGGATGGCGCCTTTATTAAAGGAAGAGACGCAAAGGAAGACGTTGGGAGACGAGCGGAAGATCTCCTTCTCCGCGAAGCGCATCAGTTCTTCGCCCACGCCCTGCCCGCGGAAGGCTTCAGCCACAAAGAGCACCTGTATATATCCGCGCAGCAGGCCGGCCATGTTAATGGTCACGTGCCCGGCCGGTTCGCCTCCGGAGAAAACGCCGTAGGTCTCCCTGCCGGGGGCGGAAAGCCCCCGGAAGCAGGCGCGACTGTCCAGGCCGAGCTTCAGCCAGGGGTCGCAAGCGGCCATGCGCCGCGCGGCGGCGCGAAGGCCGTTCACGGAGGTTATTCTGGAGATGAGGAGTTTCTTGGCCGCGGTCATCGCTCAAATAATACAAAAAATCCCCGCCCCCGTCCTCAGCGCCTCGGGATTTCGCGTCGGGAGACTAATTTTGTAAACTGACGCTAATGGCGCAGCAAAGCAAGACCCGCAATAAAATATTGAAGCCGTCCCAGGCTATACACGCTCTCCACCCGCAGGTTCCGAAGAACGAGGTGCTCCACGCCCTGCGGGAGCGCGTCAAGGAACTGACGGCGCTGCACTCCACCGTCTGCGTACTGCAGGACGACCGCCTGTCCACCAAGGACGCGCTGGACCGCATCGTTAAACTTGTTCCCCCCGCCTGGCAGTATCCGGAAATAACCACCGCGCGCATCGTCGTCGGGGACCTGGTAAGCCGCAACCCGGGCTTCAGGCGGACGCGCTGGCTGCAGGCCTGCGATTTCCGCATCAGCCGGGAGCTCGCCGGGCGCGTTGAGGTCTATTACCGCAAAAAAATGCCGAAAGAGGCGGAAGGGCCGTTCCTCGCCGAAGAGCGGAACCTGATCAATTCGCTCGCCGACATGCTCCGGGTCTATTTCGAGCGCAAGGTCGCCTCGAAGGCCCTGCTGGACGCGCATAACGACCTGGAACGGCGGGTGCGGGAGCGGACGGCCGAACTTGAAAAACTGAACTCGGCGCTCAAAGCGGAGGTAAGGGAGCGCGAACTGCGCCAGAAGGAAATACTCTCCTACCAGGAAAAACTGCGCGGCCTTTCCTCGGAGCTCATCCTTACGGAGGAGCGCGAGCGCAGAGAGATAGCCACTGACCTGCACGACGTGATCGGCCAGACCCTGGCCATGGCCAAAATGAAGGCCGGGGCCCTGCGCGCCTTCTGCTCCGCCGGTGAAGCGGCCTCCGACCTGAAGAACCTTTCCGGCTTTATAGACGAAGCGATATTGGCTACGCGCAACCTTACGTTCCAGCTGGCCTCGCCGATACTTTACGAGCTCGGGCTCGAGAGCGCGCTGGAGCGGCTGGCCGAAGATACCCGCAGGCGCAGCGGTATCGAGGTGGACTTCCGCGGAGAGGGCCGGCGCGTGCCGCTGCCCACCGAAACCAGCGTGCTCATTTTTAAAGCCGTCCGCGAACTGCTGATGAACGCGGTAAAACATTCCAGGGCCACGAAGGTGAAAGTGCGCGTGCGGCGCGCCGCCGGCAGGATAGCGGTGACGGTCCGGGACAACGGGCTCGGCTTTAACGCCGCCGCGGCTTCGGTCTACGACGGAGATAAGGGCGGGTTCGGACTTTTCTCCATCAGGGAGAAGGTCTCGCGGCTCGGCGGGGCTTTCAGGCTGAGTTCGCGGCCCGGCGCGGGCACGCTGGCGGTGATAGCGGCGCCTCTCGCCAAGGGAAAACGAAATGGAAAAAAAGATACTTATCTGTGACGACCACAAGATCTTCCGCGAAGGCCTGCGGGCCCTGCTCGAAAAGCAGCCCGGGATAAAGGTCGTGGGCGAGGCCCGCGACGGGATAGAGGCCGTGCGCCTGGCGAAGGAACTTTCACCGGATATCGTCATAATGGATATCTCCATGCCCGGGCTGAACGGGATAGAGGCGTCGCGCAAACTGGCCAAAGCGCGCAAAACTTCATGCGTCATAGCCCTTTCCATGCACAACGACCGCAAGTACGTGACCGAGATCTTCAAGGCCGGCGCCCGCGCTTACCTGCTCAAGGATTCGGCGTTCGAAGAGCTTATGGACGCGATAAAGGCCGTAAGCTGCGGCCGCTTCTTCCTGAGCGCCGGGATAACGAGCCTCGTTCTGGGAGACTATATAAAGGGCCCCGCCGCGGACCCGCGCAGCCCGTTCACTCTGCTTTCCGCGCGTGAAAGGGAAGTCCTCCAGCTTCTTGCCGAAGGCTTGCGCACCAAGGAGATTTCCCATAAACTCGGGCTGAGCGTAAAGACCGTGGAAACCCACCGCAAGAAGATAATGGAGAAGATCGGCATCACCAGCATAGCCGGACTGACGCGCTACGCCGTCAAAGAAGGTCTTGTAAGTCTGTGATCCGGTAGAAGTCAGGTCACACCTCCGTGCGAGCTAAAGCAAAAGACCGCCCGGGCGCATGCGCGCCAGGCGGTCATTTTTTTGCGTTGAACCTGAAGGCGCATATCATATAATCGGGGCAGGGGGCTGGATCTGAGCCGAACTAATACCGGTTTCTTCCGTTCGTTAGGAAGAGCTTTCTCTTTATTTGCGCCCAAACAGCCGGATATTTACGGTTCCTTTACGCTTTTTACGCTTCTCTTTACTTGAGCCGCTCAGGGGGCGATGTAGAATATTAACAGAGGAATTAAATCCAGAACGAGGTATTAAATCATGAATTTCACGATCGCCGGAATAGCTTCCGTTTTGCTTATGATCTACCTTGTTTACGCGATACTGAACCCTGAAAAATTCTAAGGAGCATTCTAATGAACAGGTTCGATATTCTGCAGCTGGCCGCAGTCACCGGTCTTTTGCTGCTCCTTACCCCGCCGCTCGGGTCGTTTATGGCCAGGGTATTCGCCGGGGAAAGGACGTTTCTGTCGCCGGTACTCGGCTGGCTGGAGAAACTGACCTACAGGCTGGGCGGCGTCGACCCCGCCAAAGAGATGAACTGGCTGGAATATTCCAAGGCGGTATTGGTTTTCACGGCTCTGAGCCTTGCGGCCGTATTCCTTATACAGGTGTCCCAGGCGAGCCTGCCGCTCAATCCCGCCCATTTAGGGAATGTCGAATGGGCGAGCGCCCTGAACACCGCCGCCAGCTTCATGACCAATACCAACTGGCAGGGATACGCCGGCGAGACGACCATGAGTTATTTCACCCAGATGCTGGCGCTGTGCGTGCAGAATTTTCTGAGCGCGGCCTACGGCATAGCCGTGTTCATCGCACTCGCGCGGGGCATTTCAAGGCGGTCCACCGACCTGATCGGCAACTTCTGGGCCGACCTGGTCCGCTGCACGCTCTATGTGCTTTTGCCTGTATCCCTGGCGCTGGCTTTCGCGCTCGTCAGCCAGGGCGTAGTGCAGAATTTCTCGGTCAGCCGGGTAATAACCACGCTGGAGGGCGGGACGCAGAAGATCCCGCTCGGGCCCGCTGCGTCACAGGTGGCCATCAAGCAGCTCGGGACCAACGGCGGCGGTTTTTTCAACGCGAACAGCGCGCACCCCTTCGAAAACCCCACGCCTTTGTCCAATTTCCTCGAGATGCTCTCCATCCTCCTGCTCCCGGCCGCGCTGGTCTATACTTACGGGATCATGATCAAGGATAAAAGGCACGCCCGGCTGCTCTACGCCGTCATGTTCGCCGTCTGGGCGGGCGGCCTGGCCGTCTCCGTCTATTCGGAACACGACGCAGCCGCGAGATTGTACCAAGGCATGCCGCTCATGGAAGGCAAGGAAACCCGCTTCGGCGTGACGAACAGCATGCTTTGGGCCACGGCCACCACCGTAGCCTCCAACGGCTCGGTCAACGCCATGCACTCGAGCCTCTCCCCCCTCGCGGGCGGCGTAGCTATGTTCAATATGCACATGGGCGAAATAGTTTTCGGCGGGGTCGGTTCCGGGATGTACGGGATGCTCTTCTTCGTGCTTATGACGGTTTTCCTGGCCGGGCTTATGGTGGGCCGGACGCCCGAATACCTGGGGAAAAAGGTGGAAAAGCGCGAGGTGCAGATGGCTATGATAGGCATGCTGGGGCCGGGAGCGCTGATGCTTATCGGCACAGCGGCGGCCTGTGTTCTTCCGGCCGGGCTCGCTTCCCTTTCGGCTAAGGGGCCCCACGGTTTCAGCGAGATGCTTTATGCCTTCACTTCCGCGGCCGCCAACAACGGCAGCGCTTTCGCCGGCCTGAACGCGAACACGCGTTTCTATAATCTGACCCTCGCTTTTTCTATGCTCGCCGGGCGCTTTGTCTGCCTTTTCCCGGCGCTCGCCCTGGCAGGCTCCCTCGCCTGCAAAAGGTCCGCGCCGGCCTCGGCCGGAACTTTTTCTACCGGCAATTTCCTGTTCGCGCTGCTTCTGACCGGCGTGATGATCATCGTCGGGGTGCTCACTTTCGTGCCCGCTCTGGTCCTCGGGCCGGTTCTCGAGCATATGCTGATGGTCAAGGGTCTTTTCCTGTTCTGAGAAAATATATGGACGAAAATAAAAAAAAGGGTTTTGACAGAAAACTGCTGCTGGAGAGCGCGGCGGGGGCTTTCAGGAAGCTGGACCCCCGCGTCCAGGCGCGCAACCCCGTGATGTTCGTCACGCTCGTTGGGGCGGCACTCACCACGGCGGCCATGACGGGGTCGCTTGCGTCCGGGCCGTTCCCGCGGTTCGAGTTCCAGATCAGCGTCTGGCTGTGGTTCACGGTACTGTTCGCCAATTTCGCCGAGGCCTTAGCCGAGGGCAGGGGCAAGGCCCAGGCCGAAAGCCTGCGCAGGTCCCGCGTGGAGGTACTGGCCCGCCTGCTCGAGGACGGCAAAGAAAGAAAAGTGGCGTCCTCCGAAGTGACCAAAGGAGACCTGGTGGTCTGCGAAACCGGCGATATCATTCCCGCCGACGGCGAAGTCGTCGAAGGCATAGCCAGCGTGGACGAATCGGCTATAACGGGCGAGTCCGCTCCCGTGATAAGGGAGAGCGGCGGGGACAGGAGCGCGGTGACGGGCGGAACCCGCGTGATAAGCGACAAGCTGGTGATCCGCGTTACTGCAGAGCCCGGCAAAAGTTTCATAGACCGGATGATAGCTTTGATAGAAGGCGCAAAGCGCCAGAAAACGCCGAACGAGATAGCCTTGGTCATGGTCCTTGCGGGACTTACGCTCGTCTTCCTGCTGGCCGTCTCGACCTTGAAACTGTTCGCGGACTACGCGGCCGTTTCCGCCGGGCAGGACCTGGGGAAGCTGGTGACGGTGCCCGTGCTGGTGTCGCTGCTGGTCTGCCTGATCCCTACGACCATAGGCGGGCTGCTGAGCGCTATCGGCATCGCGGGCATGGACCGTCTCATCAAGCGCAATGTAATAGCCAAGAGCGGGCGGGCGGTGGAAGCGGCCGGGGACATAGACGTGCTGCTCCTGGATAAGACCGGCACCATAACTTTGGGCAACCGCATGGCCTCGGCTTTCGTCCCGGCGGAGGGAATATCCGAGGAAACCCTGGCCGAGGCGTCCCAGCTGGCCTCGCTGCCCGATGAAACTCCGGAAGGCAGGTCTATAGTTGTACTAGCCAAGAAACGCTTCGAACTGCGGGCCCGGGAGCTGCATCCGGCGGAGGCGTCTTTCGTTCCTTTTTCGGCGTCCACCCAGATGAGCGGCATAGACATGAAAGGGCCGGACGGGAACGTTGTCCGGTCGATAAGGAAAGGGGCGGTGGACGCCATCAGGGCCCAGGCGGTAAAGGCGGGCTCTGAATTCCCGGCGGGACTGGAAGCCGCCCATAAAGAGATAGCCAAAAGCGGCGGGACCCCTCTGGCCGTGACCGAGAACGGCCGGATCATCGGCCTTATACACCTTAAGGACATGGTCAAAGGCGGGATCAAAGAGCGCTTCGCCCAATTGCGAAAAATGGGGATACGGACGGTGATGATAACCGGCGACAATCCGCTTACGGCCGCGGCCATCGCCGCCGAAGCGGGAGTGGATGATTTTATCGCGCAGGCCACCCCGGAATCCAAGCTGGCCAGGATAAGGCGGGAGCAGGAGCTAGGCCACCTTGTCGCCATGACCGGGGACGGGACCAACGACGCGCCTGCGCTGGCGCAGGCTGACGTGGGCGTCACAATGAACTCCGGCACACAGGCGGCCAGGGAAGCCGGTAACATGGTAGACCTGGAGAGCAATCCCACCAAGCTGATCGAGATAGTGGAGATAGGCAAGCAGCTGCTGATGACCCGGGGCTCTCTTACCACCTTCAGCATTGCCAACGACGTAGCCAAGTATTTCGCCATCATCCCCGCATTGTTTTCCACGCTTTATATGACCGCGCATCGCGGCGGAGCGCTTGCGGGACTGAATATCATGGGGCTGCACTCGCCGGAAAGCGCGATACTCAGCGCCGTTATTTTTAACGCGGTCATTATCGTGCTCCTCATACCCCTTGCGCTGAAGGGCGTGGCTTATCGCCCGGAAAGCGCCGGCTCTGTGCTGAGACGCAACCTCCTGCTCTATGGCGGGGGAGGCCTGGCGGCTCCTTTCATCGGTATAAAACTGATAGACATGCTCGTAACCGCGCTCAGGCTAGCCGCTTAGGAATAACATATGAAGACATTCTGGTCCGCCATCAAAATATTCCTGGTCCTGACCTTTATCACCGGCCTGGCCTATCCCCTGGCCGTCACCGCGTTCGCCCGCGCGTTCTTCCCCGTGAAAGCCGGCGGGAGCTTTATCGGAAACGGCGGCGCGTCGCCCGGCTCGGAACTGATCGGCCAATCCTTCAAGTCACCCCGTTACTTTTGGGGACGTCCTTCCGCCACCGGGTACGATCCGCTGCCCTCAGGCGGGAGCAATCTTTCCCCCGTTTCGCTGGCGCTCCAAAAACAGGCCGCCGCCAACGCGGCCGCGTTCCGGGCGGCCAATCCAGGCGCCGCGGGCCACCCGGTCCCGGCCGAGATGGTTTTCGCCTCGGCCAGCGGCCTGGACCCGCATATAACCCCGCGGGCGGCGCTCATGCAGTGCGCAAGGGTGGCGAAGGCGCGGGGAGTGCGGGAAAGTGATATTATCTCCTTAATAGGCGCCATGACCGAGCCGAGGCAGGCGGGCTTCCTGGGCGAGCCCAGGTTGAATGTTCTGAGGCTGAACCTCAGGCTGGACGAAATGAAATGACAGATAACTACGCGGTCCGCCCGGACCCCGACGAACTCCTGAAGTCCCTGAAAAAAGCCGAGGCGCGGGAACGGGGCGGCAAGCTGAAAATATTCCTGGGCATGTCGGCCGGGGTCGGCAAAACCTATGCAATGCTGGAAGCCGCGCACGCCCTCATAAAGGACGGGGCGGAAGTGGCCGCCGGCATAATAGAGACCCACGGGCGGGCGGAAACGCAGGAACTGCTCGGGAATATACCGGTAATTGCCCGCAAAACGGTCGTTTACCGGGATAAAGAGTTCACCGAGCTTGATATCGACGCGCTGCTCAGGCGCAAGCCCGAATTCGCGCTGGTAGACGAACTTGCTCATACCAACATCCCCGGTTCGCGCCACGAAAAGCGCTGGCAGGATATCTTTGAACTGCTGGACCACGGCATCAATGTCTATACCACGCTCAATATCCAGCACGTGGAGAGCCGCAAAGAAGACGTGGAACTGGCGACCGGTATAGCCATTTCGGAAACCGTCCCGGATTCCGTCATCGAACGCGCGGAACAGATAGAACTGGTGGATATCCCCCCCGAAACGCTGCTCGAAAGGCTCGCCGAGGGAAAGGTATACCTTGGAGAGAAAGCGGCCCGGGCCGCCGATAATTTCTTCCGCCAGGACAAGCTTACCGCCCTGCGCGAGATCGCGCTGAGGTTCGCCGGCGATGTTGTCGGCAACGACCTGCGCGAACTGTCCGCCGCGGGGCAGCCTTCCCGTTACTCCCATGAAAAGATCCTCGTGGCCGTCAGCCACAGCCCCCACTCCCGGCGGCTTATCCGCGCGGCCCGCAAAGCGGCGTTTTCCGAAGAGGCCGACTGGCTGGCCCTGCACGTCGATACCGGCATCGCGCTGTCGGAGGAGGATAAGAGGCGCCTTTCTGAGAATATCGAGCTCGCCCGGAACCTCGGCGCGGCGATCGTAACCACCACCGATACGGACCTGGTCTCGGCCATAGCCAGGATAGCTAAACAGCATGGCGTGACAAAGATACTTATAGGCAGGCCGGGGCGCGGTTTCCTGCCGAAATTCGCACCATCCTTCCTGTCCAGGCTGCTGACCGAGACGGATATAGATATCCATGTCCTGCCGGACACGCAGCTTTCCGCCGGCACTAAAGAGCGGTTCTATTTGCCGTTTTCCCGGTTCGAGGGAAAGCGGCCGTATCAAGCCGTCCTTGCTCTCGTAGCGGCCGTCACTTTTGCGGGCGCGCTGCTGGAGCGGGCCGCCGGCTACCAATCCGTGGGTTTTCTATACCTGCTTGCGGTCCTGGCCATAGGGGCCTTTTTTACGGCGGGCCCGATCCTATTGGCGGCCGTCCTGAGCACGCTGGCGTGGGACTTCTTTTTCATCGCGCCTAAATATACTTTTTCCATGACCCGCACGGAAGACGCGCTGATGTGCCTGACCTATCTGCTGGTCGCCGCTATCACGGGGCTGCTCAGCCATCGCATCCTGCGCACCCAGCGGCTGCTGCGGGCTAAGGAAAGGTCGAGCGAGGCGATGCTGGATATTATGGGGCAATTCGCTTTCCAGGTCGACCGGAAAGAGTGCCTTCGTTCGGTGATGACCAAGATGCGCAGCTTCTTCGACGGCTCCTTCGAGGTTATCTTCGCCAAAGCGCCCGGCGAGCACGAGATCTCCACCGCCGCTTCGGTGCGCTGGCTCTCGGAGGCGCGCGAATGGGCCGTGGCCAGATGGGTGCTGGATAACGGCAAAGAAGCGGGGTGGAGCACCGAGACGTTAAGTTCGTCCCAGGCTTTGTATATCCCGCTCATCGCGCACGGCAAAGTCACCGGCGCGCTGGCGTATATGCCGAACAATCCCGCCGCCCCGCTGGGAGAGGAGGCCAGGGGCCTGCTGCTGGCTATATGCGGGCAGATAGCGTTCTATTTCGAGCAGGAGATCTACAGGGAGCAGGCGCAGGCTTCCGAAGCCCTGAAGCGTTCCGAGAAACTCTACCAGACCATACTCAACAGCGTCTCGCATGAGATAAAAACTCCGATCACCGCCATAATCGGGCTCGTGTCGGCGCTGGAGGACGACAAGATAGCTGTCGATCCGCTGGCGCGAAAGCCCATCCTGGACGAGCTTTCCGAGGCGGCGGAAAGGCTTAACGGCGAAGTAACTAATATCCTGGACATGTCGCGGCTGTCCTCCGGGCTCCTGAGCCTCAAAAAAGAATGGTTCGAGATCCGTGAACTTGCCGAATCATGCGTCTCAAAGGTCCGCCCCCGGCTGGGCGGGCATAAGCTGGAGCTCCGAATCCCCGACGCGCTGCCTTTCCTGTTCGCGGATTACGCGCTTATGGAACAGGTCCTGGTGAATATCCTGTCCAACGCCCTGAACTACACCCAGCCGGAAAGCCGCATAGAATTGAGCGTATCCCGGGAAGGCGAAAAGATCGTGATGCGCGTGGCGGACAGCGGCCGGGGGATACCGCAGGAATATCTGGGGAAGGTTTTCGACCGGTTCTTCCGCGTGCCCGGCACGCCGGCGGGAGGCACCGGGCTCGGCCTCGCGATAGCAAAAACCGTCGTCGACCTGCATAACGGCTCGATAGCCGCTGTAAACCGCCCTGACGGAGGGGCTGAATTCTCGATAACGCTGCCGGTTGAGCCTCAGCCCGACCTGGAGGCCAAATGAAAACGGGAGCGAAGATCCTGGTCATCGACGACGAGAAATCCATCCGGCGCTTCATGGACGCCAGCCTTACGGCCAATGGCTATCAAGTGCTGCTAGCCAGGACCGGGCAGGAAGGCATAAAAACTGCGTCCGAGGACCATCCCGACGTGGTGATCCTGGACCTTAACCTGCCGGACAAGGACGGGCTCTCCGTCCTGAGGAAGATCCGCGAATTCTC
>Ga0208789_1001111_pt1 | contig 17160 bp, 16 predicted proteins | sample Methanotroph_Enr_FD_187368 | JGI IMG/M metagenome (GOLD analysis project Ga0208789, IMG submission 187368) | Enriched soil microbial communities from Old Woman Creek wetland in Ohio, USA - Methanotroph_Enrichment_5 (SPAdes) (version 2) | ecosystem: Environmental > Terrestrial > Soil > Wetlands...
CTTTAGTAATTTTATGTTTCGAAAAAGACAAAAACTGTAGCCTTTCCGCAACTAAAATACTGGCAGAAGAGTGAACTTTTTGTGTGAAAAAATAAATGATTTTGACTAAAAGGGATCGAGGAGAATTGGTTTTAGGATACCCGGAATGCAGGTTGTCTTTCATTCCATAAAAAGACTTATACTTTTGTAAATGGGCCAGTTCTTTCCATTTCCTGAAAAACCAAGTCCATTTGCCTTCTGTAAAAACATCCAATTCTTTTATAGTAATGGTGGATTGTAAAACAGAAGGATACGTACTAATAGGCAAGCCCGAATAGATGGTTATCGTGTCAAATTGTAGTCTGGCTTCTGCGATGAAATCACTCATGATGAAATTCCTGAATCCAACTCCATCAGTGATTACTATACCTAATTTTTTCATATCTTAAAACTTATCCTCTTTCTGACAAAACCTATCAACTAGTTAATATCCTTCTTTATTTAAAATACTTTTGAATTAAAATCATTGTTTTTTATTTCCTTTTTATCAATAATTAATTCTTTAATGATAAATAAAGGACGCTTTTTCACTTGAAAAAAGACTCGTATTAAGTATTCCCCAATTATACCAATTGAAATTAACTGAACTCCTCCAAAAAGAATGATTAAAAAAATGATTGCAGTAAATCCGTCGGGTACATATCCACTTGTAAACTTCTTAACTAATGTCATTATAAAATAAATTACGCTTATTGACATCGTTGAAACTCCTAAGAAGGTAATAAATTTAATTGGAAACTCACTAAAATTAAAAATTCCATTCATGGCCAATTTAAAAAGTTGCCTTAAAGAGTATTGTGTATTACCGGCTTGTCGGTCAGGACGACTGTATTTGAAACCAATTTGCTTAAAACCTATCCAACTTCTCATCCCTCGCAAATACCTACTTTCTTCTGGCATTGCATTCATAATATCTACCACTCTGCGACTTAAAAGCGAAAAATCACCAGAATCTAAAGGCATATCAATCGAAGCTATTTTTTGCAGCATGCGATAAAATATTTTGTAAAACACCACTTTAAAAAAGCCTTCTTTTCTGGATTCTCTTACTGCATAAACCACGTCATAACCCTCTTTGTATAACAGAAACAAATCTTCTACTAATTCCGGCGGGTCTTGTAAATCCCCATCAATAATCATCACTGCCTCTGAAGCATTAACCATTGTCAAAGCGGCTGTCAACGCCAATTGATGACCAAAATTTCTAGACAAAATGACACTTAAAAAACGCTCATCCTCTATAGATAATTGTTTCATTAATACAGAAGTAGTATCGGTACTGCCATCATCAACTAGAATGACCGTAATTACTAATTTGCTGCGGTTTACTAATTCAGTGATTCTTGCTATTAGTAATGGAAATACTTTCTCTTCATTATATAAAGGAATGATTATATTGATCTCAGGATTCATTATAATAAATAGTTGAAAAATTGATGATTTAGAACTAATTCTATTGAATAAACCCAGAATTAGCGTTTACAAAGAAAGTTCTTTTTTTGTATTAAAACTTACCAAAATTTAAATTCTTTAACATTGATTTTTTATATGTTAATTTCAAAAATCGGATTATTTATGCTTTAAATTCAAATTTGAACTATTACTATTTTTTCTTTTTAATATATAAAAATAAATTTGTGACTTATTATCTTTAATGGCACGAACAATATCCGATTGAATATAATCTGGTAAATTTTTCTTACTCTTTTTAGAAACACAAAAACTAAATGGATAGGAATTATAAAAATCTTTTCTACTTAATATTCTTTTTGTTTTTAATAATTGTTCCGAATTATGATGCCAAATAGTTAGCGCATTTTTTTTAATATATAGATTTACTTTTTGATTCGATTTGTCCAAGTAATCCATTTTTAGGGAATCGGCTTCAATGTTGAACGCATCGTAATACCTGCCAAATAATTTAAGAAAAGTGGTGTTGTGTTGAGGAAAATCTTCTCTAGGATTGTTTTGTAAATCATCCCCGTAATATATAACACCAAAAGGATAGTTCAATTGAGGAAGAACATTTTTAACCTCATTAATAAATACTTTGTCGTAGTAATTAATTCTTGAAGAGGAATGAAACACATTATTACCCCCTATAATTTCTTTCGCACCAAGAATAGAGACAAGTATTAGTATAGTTAATTTGAACTTTCCTAAAAGCGAGTTAATTGGGCTTTGAATTAATAGATAAATAATTAAAGCTAAGACGAATGGTCCAAAAACATTTGTTGAAAATTGATAGGCATCCCCAATTTTATTAAACTTGGCATACACTAAAGTGGAACAAAAATAACAAAGTAACAAAAATACAAATAACTCTAAACGAAAGACTTTACTTAGTGATTTAGTACTAATTAATAAAAAGACCGCCAACAAAAAACTTAACCAATAGTAGGAAATAAACATCAGTATTGATTTCTTAAAAAATTGAATCATAAAATCAATGCTACTACCATTGTTTGTAATATTCAAATTAGAGTACCCAATATAGAGTTGTTCTTTTTGTTGATTTAGTTTATAAAAAAGCAAAAAACTTATAAATAAAATTGTAAAAATTACTATAAGTGGCAAATACTTTTTAATACTATTTTCAGGAAATTTTCTTTCTTGGCGAATATTAATTAAGATTATTAAAAATATAACTAAAAAGATGGCAATTGCAGATTGTACTAAAAGAGGAATTAAAATTAAAAAATAAATAGCCTCTATTTTTTTTCCGCTTTCATATTTATAAAAAAATTGAAAAAAGATAGAAAATACTATAGCCAATTTAGTATAAGCTATAATACCTATCGGATCATACCCTCCTGGATTAGTAGTGTAAATTAAATTAATTATATCCCGATACCATTGTCCTGAAAATGCGAATAGAATTAAAACCGACAAAACCAAAGACCAAAATAAATCAAATTTTCTTTTTAACAATTCAAATAGGCTCAATGAACAAATAAAAATTAAAATGGTACTATAAAACAACTCCCAAATATATATTGTATCAATCTTTGTTACATCCAATCCTAATGACACTAACCAAATATCATTACTCCTATAGGGCTGCGCAAAATTCAAAAACGGAAATAACGCATTTTTCAATCCTAATGCATTTTCATTTCCACTTAGATTATAGCCTTCGGCTATTTTCATGTAAAATTCATAATCAACAAACAGTAAATTGGGACAATTGTATGCAGTATTCCAAAAGAAACTAACTTTAAGCAGAAAAATCACAGACCATAAGACACTGATTATAAGCAATCTCCTTAGGTAATCCTGTTTTTTTATTATAGGTGATTCTCTATGTTTTTGAATTATAAAAAAATAACCTATTATCCAAATTAAGACAAAAATCCCTATACTATTCATGTTAGACTTAAAAATTGCATAAGTTGCCACAATAGATAAATAGCCAAATAAAACCCCTAAGTAAATTGAAATAGTACGAAAACGGTAAAAACTCAACCCTAAAAAATCAGAAAAGAGTAAAATTGTTAAACCTAAAAAATAGAGTGCTAAAATATCTGAAATCATTGTATTGAAAAAATTAACTATCTCTAAACTGTTTTTGATGATTGATTGCCCAAATTTCTGGATTTTCTATGGATTCCAAAAACAATTGGGCACTATTTCCCTGACCAAAATCAGCATCGGCTTTCTTTACTTGGTGTGTGTCTATATTTTTTAAGGCAGTATTGATACTATTCCTGCTGTAATCAACATGAATAATGTCTGCATGTACGGCACGATTCTGTTGTCGCGTTCCAATATTAATGATCGGAATACCATAATAAGGAGCCTCTCTGATTCCTGCACTGCTGTTTCCTATAATAAACTGGCTGTTTTTCAGCAAGGTTAAAAAATATTCGAATCGTAGCGATGGAATAACCCTAAATCGAGGATTATTCTTTAATTTTTTATATCCTTCAATAATACATTGACTCCCTAAATCATTGTTGGGATAAATCACCACATAATTATGGGTATCCTTTAATACCGCCTCAATAAAATTACCGGTATATTCCTGCATATCCTTTGCTTCAGTTGTAACGGGATGAAACATGACAATGGCATAAGTATCATAAGGAATTTGGTAATAGTCCTTGACTTGCTCCAAACCGGGCAATTCATTAGAGAACATGATGTCGATATCGGGAGAGCCAATGGTAAAAATGGAAGATTTCATTTCTCCCATCTGCTTCAATCGTTTAGCAGCTTCCCCATTTGAAACAAAATGAATATGGCTTAATTTGCTCACACTGTGTCGTATCAATTCATCAACAGTTCCCGAAATTTCACCCCCTTCTATGTGCGCCACGAGGATATTATTTAACGAGCCTACTATGGCTCCTGCCAAAGTTTCCACCCGATCGCCATGAACAATAATCATGTCAGGATTTATGATTTTCACATAAGCCGATAGTCCTTCGATGGTTTTGGCCAATGTCAAATCCATAGTAGATTCATGGGTATGATTGTGAAAAGTATGGATGTTTTTGAAACCACATCGCTGTATTTCTAACAGAGTATAACCGTATTCTTCCAGCAAATGCATTCCGGTGACAAACACAAAAACTTCATATCCTTGTTGCTGTTCAAGAATGGAAATCAGTGATTTTATTTTGCCAAAATCGGCACGGGTACCGGTTAGGAATAGGATTTTTTTCATTTATTATTTTGTCATGTCGAGCGCAGTCGAGACGTTTAGTTTTATCATTATGAACCTCGACTGCGCTCGGTTTGACAGATTATTTATCTCAAAATATCTAACGTTTGGTCAAGTCTAGCCCTTCGTCAGGCTTTGTGCAAGCTAAATTCGAGACTCTTCCACAAGAAATCCTCCATTAATCCAACTCATTATCCGGATTGTATTTATGATGTGTTGCATTTCTACATTCTGATAAGTCTTGCAATTTATCAAAATTCTCATCTATTAAACACTGTTTTTTTGATCTACTCCATTTTTTTATTTTCTTCTCGAACTCAATTGCTTGATTTGGTTCTGTAAAATCCTGATAAAAAGCTAATGTTACAGGTCTTCTAGAATGAGTATAAGCCTCTGGATATTTACCTGCATTGTGTTCTATTAATCGTCTGTCAATATCCGAAGTAATTCCGACATACAAAGAATCATCACTACACCGTAGAATATAAACATAATAGAATTTCATGAATAATATTTTGGTTTAACATCAACTTACTTCCTCTCGACTGCGCTCGAGGTGACAACAGTTCGTTTTGTCACCTCGAGCGCGTCATCCCGAGCGAAGCCGAAGGACGAGACCCTTTCAAGAGAGACCCTTTATTTATCAATATCCTCCCACCTTAATTGCTCATCATTATCAATATCTCTAACAGCTACTCTCCCAATTAAATCATTGAAATGTTCCGCTAAAATTTGTCCTGTTCCAGGGCGTTTTACCCAAATATTTTCTTTGGCGAATGTTTCTCCTTGTTTGATAGTAGCAATGGTACAAACCGTTGCAAAGGCGAAATCAATAGTAACTTGTTCTTCCTTTGCTGGTTCTTTTGTTCCGCCACGCATTTGCCAGATTTCATTGGAACTTATAATTAATTCTTTTGTGGCTTGTTCGTCCATACTACACACAATGTCCGGGCCTGTCCGGCTCATGTAATCCGTAAAATGACGCTCTAAAATACTGGCACCCAAAGCCACCGCGCCCAGACAGGCATTGTTATTTAGGGTATGATCTGACAATCCGAAAACTTTATCCGGAAAGGCGTTGTGCATTTCCATCATGGCACCCAAACGAACTAAATGAATGGGTGTTGGATATAAATTAGTGGTGTGTAACAAGGCAACCGGCACTTGGCGTTTGTCAAAGATGGCAACTGCTTTTCGAATGCTTTCAATCGTATTCATCCCAGTACTCAAAATAACGGGTTTACCAAAGGAAGCAATATGTTCCAACAACGGATAATTATTGCATTCGCCAGAACCAATTTTATAGGCGGGAATATCAAATTTTTTCAATCGTTCGGCGGCAGCACGGGAGAAGGGTGTCGAAATGAAAATCATCCCTTTGCTCTCCACATATTTTTTGAGTTCCAGTTCTTCGTCTTCATCTAGCGCACAACGTTCCATGATTTCATAGATGGATACATCGGAATTTCCGGGAATTACTTTTTTGGCTGCACCACTCATTTCGTCGGCTACAATATGGGTTTGGTGCTTTACCACTTCCACTCTAGCTCTGTGTGCGGCGTCGACCATTTCTTTGGCAACCTGTAAAGAGCCTTCGTGATTAATTCCGATTTCGGCTATAATTAAAGGGGGATAATCAGGACCTATTTTTCTTCCTGCGATTTCTATGTATGGGTTCATAATAATTATTTTTATTTTTACAAGTAATCGCTACTGTAACGTGAGTTGCTTTTAACGAATCTCGACTGTACTTCGGCTCCGCTCAGCATAAACTTCTCGATTTGACAAATATACTAAAACACAACTCTAGGTTTTGTCACGTCGAGCGCAGTCGAGACGATTTCTTTAATAAATATTCCGCATAATCCAAATCTTCTTGTGTGTCGATATCGACATTGGCGAAAATATGATTTACTTCATAAGGATACCCATTTTCTGAAATTATTTTATCTTCCAAAATTAATTTTGCTTTGCTAATGTACAACAATCCATTCTCGAAGTACAAAGGCTCCAAATCCTGACTGCGTTGCCCTAGATTATAATTGAAAGGAATGAATTTGTCAGCCTTTATTTTACCCAGTTTTTGATAGTTTCGACTAACAGTAAACAAACTATCGTAATTTTGTTTTTGATACATTTCAAAAGCCCCTTTCAGCAAGTTTTCGGGCCGCAATGGATTGGTGGGTTGAAGTACTATTACATTTTCAACTTCAAATTCAATGGTTTCTAAAACGTGTTTTAATGCCGAAACAGTGGGTTCAAAATCTCCTGATAAACTTTCGGGTCTGTCAATCACTTTTACTCCATATTGCAGAGCGATATTCTTAATAGCTTCATCATTGGTCGAAACATAGATTTCGTCAATAATGGTGTTGTTTTTCCGGGCATATAAAATGCTATGTGCAATCAGTGGGATACCTCCTAACAATAGAATATTTTTGTTTGGCAATCGTTTGGATCCGCCGCGTGCGGGAATAATGGTTATTGTTTTCATTAAAATATTTATAGAATTGTAAAAATAGTTAATTGACATTTTTTTCAGATATACTATTCCTTTTTTTTAAGAATACCTTTTTCAGATAATTATTCATTAATTTTTCTATGTTATAGGTATAAAATACGCTAATTACTGCAAAAAAGAGAATTAAACCCAAAGGAAAAATAAATTCATAATTTGTAAAAAAAACACCATATTTATTAATAATTAAGACTCCAATATTTTCATGGATAAGATAGAGAAAATAAGATGAAACCCCAATTCTTTGAAGAATTTTATTTTCTAAAAAATTTAATACTTTAGGATTAACAATTAATATTACAAATAATGTAAAAAAAAGAAAAAAAAGAGCTAATTTTAATGGTACAGTGTAATAATTAAAAATTTGTAATATTAATAATAACACCGAAAATATTTTTACATAAAAAGGAACTTCTTTATTTAATATTTTATTTTTATACATTAAGTAAAATATTACTCCAAAACAAAAATAAGGTAATGTAGGAATTAAATTAAAAACAATTAAATAAGATTTTACTGCCTTTATAAAATTATTATCCTTAATTAATACGTTTGATATTATAAAATTAATTAACATTCCTATAAATGAAAGACTAAAAAATAATATCAAGAATTTATTTTTACAAAAAAAATAAATTGAACTAATAAATAAATAAAATTGAATTTCTGGCCATAAGCTCCAATAAGAGCCACTAATATAATCTAATTCAACTTTAAGATTAAAAACTGAAGCCAACAAATCTGGTGGTATGAATGTAATACTAGCTAAAATATTCTTAAAAAAATGACTTGTAGGAAATAAAAATCCACTATCAAATAAATTAAAAATTAAATAGGTTAGTATTGAAGCAACAAGCATAGAAGGAAGTAATCTAATCATTCTTTTTTTCCAAAATGTGACAAAATCATTCGTATTCTCTAATGTATATAATATTACAAAACCACTAATTATAAAAAAGAAATGTACTCCCATTTTGCCGTAAGAAAAAAAATCACACTTATCATGATAAGGATATAATATTGTATATCTAGAAAAAAAGTGAAAAAATAGTACTAGTAGTATTGCTATACCCCTAAAACTATCTAATAGATTAATTCTAAAGTTATTGATATTATTTATCTTCATTTTTGGTCTAAAATAATTCCTAATTCTTAATTTATTTTTCTTTTTCCGGTTGCCAATATATCTTCGTTTCAGGAAGTTTTTGATAGGCGTCATATTCTTTCAACGTCAAACGATTGCTGTTTTGTATGATTTTGGGAATAGACGTTATTAAATCAAGTAATGCTAAAACTAGAGCCTGCAGCGCTTTGAAATCACCTTTGAACACTTTTAGTTTCAATTGCATCCATAGAGAATAGGCCATTTTTCTTGGGATAGTTTGAATAGGATAAAACAAGAAAAACAAGTACCAACCCGACCGCAAGGATCTACGCAACCGAAGAGCATAATCTGGATTGTTTTTTCTTGATTTTATATTAACTCTGTGATTTACTAAGACTTCGGGCAGGTAATGGATTTCCCAGTTTTTTTTGAACAATTGATAGGATGCAAAATCCTCTTCCCCATAAAAAACAAACCAATCCGGATAATCTGGAATATCCCGCCAGGCTTTCATTCGCCAAGCATGTGCACAACCCACAAATCCTTGCACACGATGTGGTTTTTCATTAGAAACTGTAGAAATAGGTTCTTCCAACCCCCAAAAAACACGCAATGCAATTAAGCCACAATTGGTGTTTTCTTTGAAATATTTTTCTATGGATTCCAATGAATTTTCAGTGACAAAATGAGCATCATCATCTAATGAAACGGCAAATTCCGTTGTCACTAAACTCAATAATCTATTTCTGCTGTAAATGAGTCCTTTACTCTCTTTGTTTTGAATTAGTTCAATTTCAGGATAATTGGCTTGTATAAAAAAACTGGTACCATCCGTAGAACCATCGTCACAAATAATACATTTCACATCATCTCTTTCTAATAAATACCGACTTTTTTCTAATGTAAAAGCCAAATCTTTTATTCGGTTTTTGGTGGTAATCAGTATGGAGAAAGAGACATTTGTCATCACTAATTAATTCTTTTATTCTTTACAATGAAAAAAGCAAACATTTTCTTTATTATCAACTTCTTTAAACCATATACTTTGTTCTTAAAGGTTGTATTAAATAAATCCGAAGAATTGTCAGCTGTTTCAACTCTTTTTGAACTATTATCAATCAACTTCTCATTATTTTCTTGCACACCATTCATCCAAATCTCTAATTTATTTCCCATGTGAAAAGCATAATTATTGTAGGTTGACAATCTGAGTTTACCCGCTTTATCAATAGGCACATCTACATTATTATGTTCTGAAAGATTCCCAACCAATATTAATGATGGATTTGAAGGCGTCGTTTTAAATAAGATGTCTCTATCAATAGTTAACACTTGGTGTGCACTGCCAATTACTGCCCTGATTTTGTTTTTTTCGATCACAGGCCAGTTTTTATCCTCTTGTGTTTCTAAATCCCAATTGATGCTTTCCAGAAATTTATTATAGTTTATAAAGTTTTCCGGTATCGGAATAAACTTAAATTTTATTTTTCCAAACAGTATTTGCTTCAACACAGAGCTTGTTCCTGCATATAAACCTGTTCTAACGGGGATAGGAGAAACAGAACCCACATTGGGGAAAATAGTAAAAACCTCTTCTACTTTCTCCTGCCATCCTTTTACAAAAAGAATATCCGAATCCGTAAGCGTGATGTATTTTTCTCTTGCTCCTCTTGCGGCACCAATTAAGGCATCTATTTTCCCAATATTTTCATTATGTGAAATTAAGGTGTCAATTTTCTTTTCTTCTAAATATAGATTTAAAAAATCAGACACTTTTTTATGTGAGCCATTATTAACAACTGTTATAGCCGCATTTGAATTTATTGTTGAAACCAATGAATCTAAACACATTTTAAAAACATCGAAAGAATCCTTATAGAATCCTTCTTCATTGGGTATATATACTACCATTACTACTCTGTGATGAGTAGTCAATGTTATTTTTCTTTCCTGCTTTTGTGGGTTGGATCCTACTCTCATTTTCAATTAATTATTTTTGATTCTCAATTAGAAAAAGATTGCCTAAGTCTCCACTAATTATAGATTTAGCAATCAATCTATAATCTACTGATTCTAAATATTGTACAATTTCAGAATTAATATCATTTTGAATCGATAAGTTCGTCTCAATTAGTATAACTTTTGGTCTGTATTTTATCCAATCATTTGATTTTAATACTTCCAAGTCAAAACCTTCAACATCAATATCAAAAAAATCTAATCTGTCTCCTTCTAAAATATTCTTATCTAGAATATCTTTTAAATTATATATAGGAACATTTATGGTCCGCTTAATCTGATTTTCTAAATTATGCTTTTTTATAAAATCATAATTCAAGGTATTCATTGTACTGTAATTATCATTCAATAGATAATATATCAAATCTTGATCTTTTGGTCCAATAGCACAATTAACAAAATTATCTTTTGGTCTGTATTGATCATATAATGATTTTAATTCTGGATTAGGGTCAATACAAATTCCTTTCCAACCTCTTAAATAAAAGTAATACGTATTGGAGGCCTTAACAGGATGCCAACATCCAATATCTACATAAACTCCCGAAGTTGTCGCTTTTATAAGTTTATTGAGTTGGATATCATCTCCTCCTCCCTGAGAAAAACTGATGTTGTATCTTTTATATATAAATTCTCTAATTTTGTTTTTTGTTTTATCTATTTTATTTTTCATCCTATTTTAGTGACAATAATTATATTCAACGTTTTATGGCTTGATTCAAACTAATCGTCAGATAATCTTTAATACAAGTCCTTAGATTCTAATAATACTCTATCCAACATCTCTTTAAAATTTTCATCACTAAAATAATCGCCAAAAGGATAAACCGGTTCCTCTGAGTTCAATCTATTAATAATTAAATTTTCCAGCTTTTGTTTGATTTCCTCCTTATCTGAGCAATTGGCAATATATCTATTATCTGTTATTATCCTTCTCATTTCACTTCTTTCTGGAGAAATGGAAAGTACTGGTTTATTGAATGACCCTAAAAATGGGGCTTTCCCAACTAAAATATTACAATAAAAAGGCCCGTTTTCTAAGATTATATTAATATCGGCTTCATGTATTTGTTCGTAAGCGGAATTCGAGAAATTTAACGTATCCAAAACAATGATGTTATCCGTTTTTATATATTTTTGAGATAATCGTTTATTATCTTGACCTCTTAATCGTAAAACAAACTCTGTATTTTCTTTATACATTGAATTCCTTTCCACTAATTCTTGATAAGCATCTAAAAGAACGTCAGCATTCCTCCCAAATTGAATCGCTCCATGATAGGAAATCGTTATTTTTTTGCGCTTTTTTAAAACATCACTGACATCCGATAAATCAAAAACACTTTCATTATATTGATGTGGTAAAGTATGGAATTTTTTTCTCGAGCCATATAAATATTGCATATCTTCTGACATTGAGCTTGCAGAACTCATACACGTTTTTGCCTGCGATACTATCTTTTGCATTTCTTTCATTCTAAAAAGCTCTAAATTAGTCAATGCGTTCTTAGAACCAGCATACCAAAATAACGGGTAGGGATCATGAAAATTAATGATTGCTTTCTTCAAAATAGGCAAATCTTTAGTCGCTAATAACATTTCATGATTTAACCCTGCACTCCTGATAAAAATATGATTGTATTCGTGATAGTCTATCTTTCCAATATACGATCCATACACTTCATGTACATGTCGCTCTTTTAATGATACATGAAACAACCGCCAATAAATTTTATTAACCCATCGGGTGAAAAAAGGGATTTTAAGATCTAGAACATGTGTTTCTATAGAATCAACCGGTAATAAATCGAGTTGATCTTCACTGGGATGGTGCTTCAAATATACGACATCGATAATAGATTCCGGATATGCCGTTCTTAACTTTGACAAGAAAGATCTTGAAATAATTCCTTGACTCGTCCCTGACACCCTTAAATCTTGTTCAATTACTAAAAACTTCATCATTATTCATTAATTTTTTTTAAAATTGATTGTAGCATGTTGCCCATAAATAACAAATACTTTTTAAAGTAAAAGTTGGGAATGTACAACTTTGTAAACAGCATCCAAAAATATATATTCTTTTTATTATCCAAAAAAGTCTTCTCCAGTCTTTTTAAAAGCATGTTTTTTTGTTCTGAATCAAGAAACTCTTTTTTATCCTTTAATAAATAATAATAGAACTGAAATGACGCCCTATTTTTTTGTGCCAAATTATCATTTCTGGAAGTAATATTCAATCCACTAATTCGGAAATAAACAACAGCATCGTTTATGGTAAAAATAGTATCAAAACCAGAAAATTCCAATACCGCTGAAAGATCGGTATACCATGCAAGAGGTAAGTTTTTAAACCCAATATCTTGTACAATTGATTTTCTAAAAACATATTCACTCAAGGAACTTCTTGTACCACCTTTGAATCTTCGCATCAAAAAGTCAGTAGCTTTTTCAAGTTTTGGATGTGTGTGCATTTTGGATATTTTTTCATCATCCTGATTGATAACAACAGTCGCAAACCGAACCACATTAATTTTTAATTGCTCTATTTCTTCCAGATGTGCATAAAAAGCTGCCACAACATTTTCCTCCAGTGTATCATCGTCCCCCAAAATCATCATCCATTCTTCGTCACCAATCCCCTCCATACAACGTTCCCATTGTTTGACTAATGCTGTTCCTCCAATATTTGTATCGAATTTTTTATAATCAAAATTCAAAACACTTTTGTATTTTTCCAATAAAACCTTAGGGTTTTCAGGGCTTGCATCATCGCCAATATAAAGATTGAAACGTTTATCCGTTTGATTCGCTAACGACTGTAAAGTAGTTTCAAAGAAAGTGAGTTTGTAGTAAGGGATTACTATGGCGAGCATATTTTTACTTGATTGACTTTTATAAGTTTTTAGAAACGATATTCAATTTTAATATTTTTTCAAATAAATATTTACAAGGTTTTAAAATTCTTAATTTTCTTAAAACTTTTTTTATTAGGTATCCAACCCTATACGTATTTGATAACTTAATCTCATTTAATTTTGTTTTGAAATAGGTCGTTGACTTATAATATCTTGAAATTAAAACAACCGATAGTTTATAAAATTCGGCTTCCGAAAGGTTTTTTTTAAAATACTCATACGCTTTGAGTTGGTCTGAATGCAAATCCTCTGTCATCGTCCTGCTAGTTGTGTTTATTCTATACAATGCCAGTGGCTTGTCTATAAAAAGTGCTTTGCAACCCTTTTGGAATAAACTTACCCATACAATCCAATCTTCTTGAGCAGTCATGTTTTCTGGAAATCTAATCTCTTCAAATAATGAGTGATGGAAAAATCCACAATGAATCGGAATGGAAAAAGACTCATTCCATTGGTATAACAGGCTTTCAAAATTAAATAATTCTGCTTTTAAGTTGCAGTATGGAATGGTTGTTCTATTAGGGTTTTGCTTAAACATTCTGAAATTAGAAATGACAATTTTTGCCCCTCTATTTTCAGTCAAATTCAATTGATGCAACGATAATTCTAATTTTCTTTTATCCAACAAATCATCTGAATCTAAAAACTGTATGTAAGTTCCTTCAGCTTTTTCTATCCCAAAATTTCTCGCACTGCTTACCCCTCCATTTTCTTTATAGAAATAGCGAAATCGCATGTCTTTAGACACCCATGCTTTTGCTATTTCTTCTGTATTATCAGGACTGCCATCATTAACTATAATACATTCCCAATTTGAATAGGTTTGGTTTAAAACCGATTGTAACGCTCCCTCTAAGTATTGCGCTTGGTTATAACATGGGATAATTATTGAGATTAATGGCTTCATTTAAACTCCCTTAATAAATTAAAAAAAGCATCATAATCTTTTGCAATTTTCTCAGGATGAAATAAACGTTTATCCGCAAGATATTTTTCTGAGCTATAATACTGATTTGATTTTAAATCTAATACCATAGCAATAACTTCATCATAATTTTTATTTTGTAAATCTAATAAAGGTAAACCGAAATAATTTGCAGTTTCTGTTAAATTTCCAATTTCAGGAATTATCATAAGCTTATCGAAAGTTAGACCTAAGTATAAATTTCCTGAATTTAAATTTTTAATTCTAGGAATAATCATCAGGGAGGAACGTTTCACTAAATCGACCAAATAACTATACTCTAAAAACTTAGCACTAAAAAAATATTGATTTTTAGAGAGTGAAAAACAATACTTTTTCTCTATTAATCTTTTGTAGTACTTTCTAAATCTATAAGGTATATAATCAGGGATTATAATAAATTGAAACATTCTGGGTACTATCAAAAACTTATTCTTTATGGGTAATTTTTTAAATATTTTAAGAATTAAATCTAATTCTTCTTTAGATCTAATACCTCCTATAGCCGAAACAATGAATTTATCGGTTAAATCTGTTGGCACTAAACTTTGAATATCCTTAGTTTCATAATCCTCCGTTAGACTATTGTATAATGGATGGTAAATAATGGTATGCAAACAATTTGAAGAAAAATATTTTTCATAATTATCTAATGAATATTTACCTAAATGTATAACACCGTCAGAGTATTTATGAATTAGATTAAACAACTCTGAAAATTTATTTTTCTCATCATAATGTGTTGTAGAATCATTCATTGTATAAACAATCTTGGATTTTTTTTTCCAATTCAAAAGCTGCAATTCAAAATTTATCAATTCTTCTGTACTTGGAGATTTCCAATCAAAAATGGCTTCCGGAAATTGAATATTTACAATTTTATATAAATCCCTATATTCTTTATAATTTCCAAAAATGAAATTATGATTTGAAAAAGAGATAATTTCATCTAAATAAATATTCCTATCCTTTTGATGCGGCACAAATACCTCCATATATTTTTATTGTTTTTCTCTTCATTTTTTTAAAAACAAACTCTAAAATAATTATTTCAGAAAATTCAAATTTATATTTGAATAAACATTTACTCAAAATGCTACAGATTTTAAAAAATTTAACATCGCTCAAAAGGTTAGTTAAATGAATAAATGTGTATTCTTTTTGTTTTTTCTTTTCTATAATAAAATGATCCTGCAGAAAAGACATAAACAGAAATAAACTCTGTATCTTTAATTCAATTTCTCGAATATTAATGGATTTTGAGGAAATATTAATTTCACTCAATCTCCAATAGACCGACTCATTATTAATATTATAAATCCCTGAATTCTTACTGAAAACTAACCAAGTAGCATAATCCGAAAACCATGCTAATGGAAATTCTATAAAACCATTATTTTGATTATAAATACTTTTACTAAATATAAACTCACTAGCTGTTATGGTTTCTTGTATTGAAAACATCCTATCTAACAAATCCTGTGCAGATTCATGTACTGAAAAGGAAAAATCATCACTACGGATTTTCCCGTTCACATCTATAATTTTAAGATTAAATCTTATTAAATCTATCTGCTGTTTAGTATCAATAAAAGTATAAAACTCCTTAACCACATTTTTGCCCAATACATCATCATCTCCCAAAATCATGATCCATTCCTCTTCCTCTGTCATGGCAATACATCGATCCCACTGTTGAACTAGAGAAATGCCCCCAAGATTTTCATCAAACCGAAGGTACACAAAATTAAACTGCTCTTGATACTTTTCCAATAAAACAGTAGGATCTTCTTGGCTCGCATCATCACCAATATAGACTTTAAATCGCTTATCAGTTTGATTGGCTAAGGACTGTAAAGTTTCTTCAAAAAAAGTGAGTTTGTAATAAGGGATGACTATGGCTAACATTATTTTCTTCCTATAATTTTTTTTATTACCTCTTTAAAAATTTTCTTTTTAGAAACAGGAATCAAAAATTGTTTGCTTTTATTTGAATATTTGTTAATAAAATCATCAATTGATGAAGACGACAAGAATTGAAGTTGATTCCAAACTTCTGGTGCCATTGGGTGCACATTTTTATAATTCATATAATTTGAGCTTGATAAATTTCTCCAAAACTCAAAATATTGTTGAGTGTCAAAATCATCCCGATGCCCCCAATTTTTAATTTTCATTTGGATTTCGTCTTCATTACGAGCCCAAGATTGATGAATAACATTTATATTTGAATAATGATTCTTAATTTTATTATTATTTCTTGTATAAGTATAGCTCGATTGATTGGTAATAAAAGAAAAATGCTCATTATTTTCAATATACAAATAACCGTCATCAAGCTGACGATATAAGGTTAACCATTTACCTCTAAAAACTATGGGGGTCAATTTTGGAAAAAGAGTTAAATACCAATATTTTTTTAAATATTTAGCTACTTTTTTAAAATCATATATGTATTCATCTACATCCAATTGCATCAACCATCCTTTTCCCATTTTCTTCAATAACATATTCCTCTCTCTGGTTTCACATTCTATTGGTGATAATTCAGGAACATAGAAAGAATCAAAGTAAAATTCAATTTTGTTTTTTGAGTCAAATGATTTTATTTCATCAAGAAAAGATTGTGGCAATTCAAAACTATTTCCACTCCATGTTTTTCGATCTTTATCGATAGCAATAAAAATTGTATCAACATAATTATACAATTGCTTAATTGATGTTAAGAGCATATTATAATCATAAGATACAAGATAGCCAACTTTAATCATTTATTTTTTATCATTTAATTTGGAATTAATACTAAACATCATAAAAGCTTTATTAAGAAATGAATAACCCCGAAGCAGAGCTTCGAGGTATCGTATTAGTCGAATAAGAAACTTAATTGATTTCTATGAAATTTTTTATACTTGTTTTTCTCATCTCCTT
>Ga0208789_1001113_pt1 | contig 17121 bp, 15 predicted proteins | sample Methanotroph_Enr_FD_187368 | JGI IMG/M metagenome (GOLD analysis project Ga0208789, IMG submission 187368) | Enriched soil microbial communities from Old Woman Creek wetland in Ohio, USA - Methanotroph_Enrichment_5 (SPAdes) (version 2) | ecosystem: Environmental > Terrestrial > Soil > Wetlands...
CAGGCGCCTATGGTCGCCCGGGGGCAGGAGCCCCTCCGGGATCCTGCCCGCGAGGGCCAGCGACTCCGCCACGATGAGCCGGTCCGGATCCTTGGCGGCCGTGGAGGCCAGGCGCATCGTGGTCCCCAGATCCAGGGCCCCGGTCTCGCCCAGCGCCTTCGCGTCATCGAGCAGCCTGAACGTCTCCCGGGTCGTGAACGTCGAGGCCGGGACAGCGACGAGGGAGCCCAGCTGGGCGGCATCGTAGGCCACCCGGTAGTAGCCCGTCCCCCCCGCATTGAGCATCACCCAGTCGGGGCGCCGGCCGCCCGGGATCGGGAAGGTCGCGGACGTCCCCTCGAGCACCACGTAGAAGGCTTCGCCCTCCCGGCCCTGCCGGCCGAGTCGGATCCCCACCGGGATGGTCCAGGTCCCGGGCCCTCCCGGCCCAGGGTCGGCGGCGAGGAACCGCTTCTGGGTCAGCTCGAGGCTCCACCCCGTCGCGGTCGGGAGGCATCGGCCCGTGACGACCGGAATCCCCGGCTGGTCGATGAAGGTCTCGAAGACCGACCTGGCCGGGGCCCCGGCGCCCTCCTGGACGGCCCGCAGCCAGTCCTCCGAGGTGGCGTTCCCCCACTGGTGCTTCCGGATGTAGCCCCGCACGATCCCCTGGAAGCGATCGGCCCCGACCCATCGCTCCACCATGGTCATGAGGGCATTTCCCTTGAAGTAGGTGAGGTTGTTGTCGAACGCGTTTTCGATGTTGTCCTTGGACACGACCGGCTGACGGACCCGTTTGGCCGATGGCAGGGAATCCGCGCCCATGGCGCGGGCGACGAGCTGGAGCCGTTCCGCGGGAACCCTCCAGGCCGGCTCGAAGGCATCCGTCATCTTCGCGTCGAGCCAGGTGGTCATGCCCTCGTTCAGCCAGGTGTCATCCCACCAGGCCATGGTCACCACGTCGCCGAACCAGTAGTGGCCGAGTTCATGCACCGCGATGTTGGCGTAGAACTCCCTGCGCGCCGGGGTCTCCTCGTCGGGCTTGATGAGCGTCAGGGGCTGGCCGAGGGCCACCAGCCCCGGGTGCTCCATGGTGCCCCAGTACCTCGGGACGACCGCCACATCGAGCTTCTCGTAGGGGTAGGGCGTGCCGAAGAAGTCCTCCAGGAGGCCCACCAGCCTGGGCGTGGCCTGCGCCGCGAACCGGATCTCGGCACCCCGGCCCCGGGGCACCACGAACCGCAGGGGGGTCCCGTGGTGTCCGGCCGTGCCGGCCGGGATCACATCGAAGGGCCCCACCACGAAGGCCACCAGGTAGGAGGGCATGGGCCTGGACTCGGCGAATTCGATCCGCTTCCAGCCTCCGGGTTCCAGCGTCTCCCCCGTGGCGGGCGCATTGGCCAGCCCCGTCTGGTCCTTCGGGACATGGAGCACGAGCGTCCAGGGGATCTTGAACCCGGGTTCATCGAAGCAGGGGAAGGCCCTGCGCGCATCGATGGGTTCGAAGAAGGTGTAGGCGTACCAGTCCTTCCCCTCCTTCACCCGGTAGAGCCCCTGGCTGCGGGTGGCATCCAGCCTCCCCTCCCACTGCAGGGTGAGCCGCGCGGGGCCCGGGTCCACGGGCTTCGCCAGGCGGATCCCCACGAAGTCCTCGCCCCCCGGGATTTCCGAGCCGGATTCCACCGTGCCTCCCGCCGCGATCTCGGCGCCCTTGATCTGGAGGCCCGTCCCGTTGATCCAGAGGGTGGAGGTCGGTTCGGAGATCGTCAGGTCATAGGTCGCCGTTCCCGTGAAGGTCTCCTTCGAGGGGTCGATGGTCAGGTCGAGGCGGCCCTTGACCGGACGGACCGTCGCCGGAAGGCGCAGCTGGGGGCCTCCGGCCGCTCCACCCCAGAGCGGGATCCCCAAGGCGAGGAGCAGGGCCGTGCCGACGGATCTGAAGTTCATGTTCGGCTCTCCTCGGAGTGCCCGCCCGGCAATAGTCTGGGCATCCGCAGAGGACGGGCGGGGCATCGGGCAAGGGTACCGGTTCCCGGCGGAAGTTTCGATCCCATCGCTCCTGCCCCGACAGGAAGTTGCGCCACCCGACGCGGTCTCAGCCATCCTGATGCAGGGCGTTCACGGAGCCCCACTCCAGGCAGGTGCCATGTTCATCGCTGTCGCCAGCATGCCCGCCGATCCCGAAGCCCTCCGGCGGGCCGCCGGGATCGCTGGGGTCTCGCTGGCGGATGCCTCCAGGCTGCTCGCCGGAACCCTCCCGCGGATCCTGGTCCGCGCCACTCAGGATGGCACCCGGATCTCCGCGGCCCTCGAAGCGGCGGGATTCACGGTCTTCACTGGGGATGAAACCTCCATTCCGGCCGAGAAGGACCGGGTGGTGGCCCGGAAGCTGGAGTTCTCCTCCGCCGGGATGGTCGCGATCGATGGGCGCGGCCAGCGACATGAGTGCCCGGCCGCGTCGATCTCGGCCCTCCTGCGGGGCGTCCGACCCGTGGAGACCTCGGAGATCATCAAGACCACGGAGCGCAAGCTGGACCTCGGCAAGGCCCTGCTGACGAGCGGCCTGGCGGTCACCAAGAAGGTGGAAACCACCTCGGAACGGACCACCTCGTCGAAGGAGCCGTTCATCCTGGTCCAGCGGAGCGACGGCCTTCCCGGGATCCTGCTCTACGAGGGACGCATCAACTACCAGTGCCTGGGACCGGCCCTCCAGCACTCCCGGTTCGCGAACTTCATCGCCCTCCTGGCCCGGCTGCAGGCCCTCGCGCCCGATGTCCCCGTGGACGACCGGATCACGCGGCCCGGCTTCCTGGCGGGCCTGCCGGTCCTGCCCGTGGATCCCGTGGACCTCGCGCTGTTCCTGGTCGACAGGGCCAGGGCCCTGAACGGTTGAACGCGCAGCTCGGGGGTTCAAACCCCTCCTCCAAGAGGAATAGAGATGTGCCTCGCCTCTAAGCCCCTGGTGCCTTTCAAATTGACGGAACGATACTTCATCCTGACTGGAATCCTCTTCGGAATGAACTGAACGGGACAACCTAAAAGGTTCAAACAATAAGGCTGCAGCGTCGGAATAGATGTTGCCCAAGAAAGGCGCCGCACCGGCAGGGGCCGGACTCGGTGAATCTCCGGTCAACACCTTTCAATGGAGAGCGACGATGAAATCCGGCATGAAGGACAAGATGGAAGGCAAGTATCACGAAGCCAAGGGCAAGATCAAGGAAGTGGCTGGGAAAGTCACTGGCAAATCCGATCTGGAGAATGCCGGCAAGGACGAAAACACGGCAGGCAAAGTCCAGAACAAAGTCGGCAAGATCAAGACGTTTCTTGGGAAATAGGGAACGGAATGGTTCGATCTCAGCCGGATCGAACAGACCAAGGATGGGATTATGAGTCTAGGGGTGCTGATTCTCATTGTGGTGCTGATCCTGTTGTTCGGTGGTGGCGGTGGTTATTACTACAGCCGGCGCCGGTAGACATTGATCCCACAGACAGTGAGGCCTTATTTGGATCGGGAATGAACCTCGGTCGTGTCGGACGCTACCCTGAATCCATCCAGGCTTCCCAAAAAGCTATCAAGCTGAATCCAAGGGCTCCTTGCGCTTGGTTTAATCTCAGGCCCCCTCGCGAGCGAGTCGGGTGCATCATTGGCAGGTGCGCGAAAAGCCCTGGAACCGTTGGGTTCCAGGGCTTTCATGCTGGCTCCGGAGGAGGGATTTGAACCCGTTGCCGGCATCCACTCGCGCTTCATCCGCTCCGGCAGCGCCTCTGCGCTGCCGGAGCGGCGCGCTCGCGGGCCGGCTGCCCCTCGGGGGTCCAAATCCGCCCTGCCTCAACCAACACAAGCAAGGGGTCCCGAGGGACCCCTTGCTTGTGTTGGCTCCGGAGGAGGGATTTGAACCCCCGACCTAGTGATTAACAGTCACCCGCTCTGACCCCTGAGCTACTCCGGAATGGGGAAGATCCATTCTACCGGAGGCGATCGCGAATTCAAGCGGAGGCGGGCGGTCTAGCCCCGCTGGAGTTCCATGAGGATCTGCCGGGCGGTGGCCTTGAGGGTCTCGATGACGCCGGTGCCCTGGTTGGCCACGGCCTCGATCATGGGTTCGCCCCGGAACCGGAGGAGCCGTTCCATCTCCACCACGGGGGCGGCGGAGGGCATGTCGCGCTTGTTCAGCTGCAGGACGTAGGGGATGGAACGGATGTCGAACCCGTTCTCCTTGAGGTTGGTGGCGAGGTTGGCGATGGACTCGATGTTGGCCTCCATCCGCGCCTTCTGGCTGTCGGCCACGAAGATGATGCCATCGCAGCCACGCAGGATGAGCTTCCGGCTGGCGTCGTAGAAGACCTGGCCGGGCACCGTGTAGAGGTGGAAACGGACCTTGAAGCCCTTCACCGTCCCCATGTCCAGGGGCAGGAAATCGAAGAAGAGGGTGCGGTCGGTCTCCGTGGCCAGGCTGACCAGCTTGCCCTTCTTCTCGGGATTGGCCTGCTCGTAGATCCACTGGATGTTCGTGGTCTTTCCGCAAAGGCCGGGACCGTAGTAGACGATCTTGCAGTTGATCTCGCGAGACGCGTAGTTGATGAAGGTCATGGCCGGATCCGGGGCTCAGTCGCCGAAGAGCCGGTCGATGTCTTCATCCGTGATCTCCGAGAAGGGGCTTTCGAACCGGTTGCCCGAATCGGATTCCTTCTGGGCCCGCTGCTCCACCTGGTCGAAGATCTCCTGCAGTTCCTTGCTGGCCTTCTTCACCCGCAGGCGCACCAGGGCCAGGCTGGAATTCTGGTCGAAGATGACCACGAGGATCCCCCGCTTGCCCACGATGGAGATATGGAGGTTGTCCTTCTCGCCCTCGTGGAAGAGCAGGCTGAACTCCTTCTCGCCGATGAGCTTGGCCAGCCCGTCCGTGGCGGCCACGTTGCCGGCGGTGAGGGAGGCGAGGCTGGTGGCATCGATGCTCTTCACGTCGCCGGCCGCGGCGATCTGCTGGCCGTTCTTGTCCACCAGGAACACCACCTTGGCGGAGGCATCCTTGGAGAGACGGCCGATGATCTCCTGGAGGAGCTTGTATTCCTCCTCGAACATGACGAGATCAAGCTTGGCCACAACAACCTCCAGGGGACAGCTTCCTGGAGGATACCGCAGTTGGGCCTCAGTAGGCGCCTGAGCCCGTCCCGCCCTGGGCCACCGCCACCGAGGCCGAAAGCCCCAGCCGGGTGGCGCCCGCGAAGACCATCGCCAGAGCCGACTCGTAGGTGCGGATGCCGCCGGAGGCCTTGACGCCCATGGCCGTGCCCACCGTCCGGCGCAGGAGCGCCACATCCGCCTCGGTGGCCCCGCCCGTGGAGAAACCGGTGGAGGTCTTCACGAAATCCAGGCCGGCCTCGAGGGCCAGGACGCAGGCCTGGGCCTTCTCCTCGTCGGTAAGCAGGCAGGTCTCCAGGATCACCTTCAGCACCGCGGGGGCCGGAACGGCGGCCCGGACGGCCTCGAGATCCTTCGCCACTCGCGCCCAGTCGCCAGACTTGACCGGCCCGAGCGCCAGCACCATGTCCACCTCCTGGGCGCCCTCCCGGAGGGCGGTCTCGGCCTCGAAGGCCTTGGCCCGGGTGGAGGCGGCCCCCAGGGGGAAACCCACCACCGTGCAGGTCCGCACCGGACTGCCCTTCAGCAGGCTCGAGGCCAGGGGGACCCAGACGGGGTTCACGCAGACGGAGGCGAAGCCATACTGGAGGGCCTCCGCGCACAGTGCCTCCACCTGGGGGGCCGAGGCCTCGGCCTTGAGGAGGGTGTGGTCGATGAGGGGGGCGAGATCCCAGGGACCAGTCGGCGGCCGGCATTCGGTGATGGGACGGTGATGGACGCCCTGCCCATCCCGCAGCAGGCACCAGCCCTCGTCGCACCCCAGCAGCTGCGGGCGGGCGCCGACGGGTTGCCCCTGAATACGGCCACGGACTTCGGTGGTGAGATCGAGCAGCAGATCCTTCATGGGTTCCATCATGGCCTCAAGGACGTGACCGGGGAAAGCGGACAGAAAAAAAGCGGGCCGAAGCCCGCTTTTCCGAACGATGGGGAAGAAGTTACTTCTTCTCTTCCTTCTTGGTCTCGGCCTTCTTCTCGGCCTTCTTGACGTGGTGCTTCTTGGCCTTCTTCTCGGCCTTGGGAGCGGCCTCAGCCTTCTTCTCCTCGGCGGTCATGGCCTCCTTCTTCTTGGGCTCGGCCTTCTTCTCGGCCTTCTTCTCGCCCTTCTTGGCTTCCTTCTTCTCGGCCTTCTTCTCTTCGGCGGTCATGGCCTTCTTCTCGGCAGGAGCGGCCTCGGCCTTCTTCGCGGCCTTCTTGACGTGGTGCTTCTTGGCCTTCTTCTCGGCCTTGGGAGCGGCCTCAGCCTTCTTCTCCTCGGCGGTCATGGCCTTCTTCTCGGCAGGAGCGGCCTCGGCCTTCTTCGCGGCCTTCTTGGCGTGGTGCTTCTTGGCCTTCTTCTCAGCCTTGGGGGCGGCCTTCTCATCGGCCTTCTTCTCCTCGGCGGTCATGGCCTTCTTCTCTTCCTTCTTGGCCTCGGCCTTCTTCTCGCCCTTCTTGGCGCCCTTCTTCACTTCCTTCTTCTCGGCCTTCTTCTCCTCGGCGGTCATCGCCTTCTTCTCGGCGGGAGCGGCCTCGGCCTTCTTCTCAGCCTTCTTCTCGGCCTTCTTGGCGTGGTGCTTCTTGGCCTTGGGGGCGGCCTTCTCTTCGGCCTTCTTCTCCTCGCCAGCCAGCGCCTTCTTCTCGGCGGGGGCGGCCTCGGCCTTCTTCTCGGCCTTCTTGACGTGGTGCTTCTCGACCTTCTCGGCCTTCTTGGTCTCGGGCTTCTTCGCCTCTTCAGCGAAGACGGGGCTGATCAACGCAGCAGCGATGAGCAGCGCGGCAAGCTTCTTCATGGTGTTCTCCCTAGGGGTCTCCGGCACGGCCGGAATCTGGGCTCAGAATCAGCATGATTTGGGCCAATTTTTAAAGTCTTCCAAATCAATACTTGACGATCTTGGAAGACACAAAACCCTGTCGCATCCTGCAACCTGTGGCAGCCTGCGACGGTCTCTTCCGGCCCCTACTCCCCCCCCTCCTGGAACCCGTAGCGCTTGAGCTTCCGGTAGAGGGTGGTGCGGTCCACGCCTAGGACCTCGGCGATGCGCTGCTTTTCCCGGTGCCGCCCCAGCAGGATCTGGATGTACCGGCGCTCGAGCTCGTCCAGCGAGGGCCAGTCCTCGATCAGGGGGGGGACCTCGTCGCCGCCTCCGGGTTGGCGGAGGGCCCGCTTCAGGACATCGGCCTGGATCTTGGCCGGAAGGTCGTCCACGGTGATCTCCCGGCCGCGACTCAGCTGGGTGAGGTTCTCCACCGCATTGGCCAGTTCCCTCACGTTGCCCGGCCAGGAGTAGGCCTCCAGCACGCGGCGGGCCTCGGGATGCAAGTGGTAGGTCTGGTGGTCCTTCTGGGCGAACTCGGAGAGGAAGTGGTCCAGGAGCGGGGGGATGTCCTCGCGGCGATCCCGCAGGGAGGGCACGGCCAGTTCCACCACACTCAGCCGGTAGTAGAGGTCCTCGCGGAAGGTGCCGGCCTTGACCATCTGCTGCAGGTCGCGGTTGGTGGCGGCGATGACCCGGGAATCGACCTTGATGGTCCGGTTCCCCCCCACCCGGCGGATCTCCTGCTCCTGGAGCACCCGGAGCAGGCGGACCTGGAAGTTGGGGCTCGTCTCCCCGATCTCGTCCAGGAAGATGGTGCCGCCGGAGGCCTCTTCGAAGAGACCCGGCTTCTCGCCCGCGGCCCCGGTGAAGGAGCCCTTCACGTGGCCGAAGAGTTCGGATTCGAGCAGGGTTTCCGTCAGGGCCCCGCAGTTGACCGCCACGAAGGGGCGATCACGGCGGTCGCTGGACAGGTGGATGCTCCGGGCGACCAGTTCCTTTCCCGTGCCGCTCTCCCCGGTGATGAGCACCGTCGCCCGGCTGTTCTGCAGGCTGGCGATGGTCTTGTAGACGGCCATCATCTTGGGGCTGGAGCCGATCATCAGGCTGCGCTTCCCCTTGGGCGACGCGGCCTTCTCCGTCCCCTGCCCGCTGGACTGGCGCCGGGCCAGGGCGCGGGCCACCAGGGCCTTCAGCTCCTCGTTGTTCCAGGGCTTGCTGAGGAAATCGAAGGCGCCCTCGCGCACGGCCTCGATGGCCGTCTCCAGGGTCCCGAAGCCCGAGAGGAGGATGGTGTCCACCCCGAGGGGCTTGGCCTCGCGCAGCAGGTCCAGGCCGTCCTTCTTGGCCTCCAGGTTGATGTCCGACAGCAGCAGGTCGAAGGCTTCCTTGTGCAGCAGGTCGATGGCCTTGTCCGGGTGGGTGGCCTTGGCCACCTCCAGCCCCATGGTCTCCAGGAGTTCCTCCAGGAACTCGCAGGTCTCCTTGCTGTCATCCACCACCAGCACTCGGGCCATGGCCCCTCCCAGGCAAGAAGGTACTCCAACCGGGCTTCCGGCCGAAGAAGAGCCGGCGTATGCTCGGGATCACCTATCCCGGAGAATTCCCATGCGAAAGCTTCTGCTCCTTGCCTTTTGTGCAGCCCTGTCGGGCCTCAGCCTCTTCGGAGGGGACCTCACCATCACGTCCCACGTCACCGGAAAGGGCGCCATGGCCAAGGAGGGCTCCCAGGTCCAGTACGTGAGCCCCACCCGGATGAGGGTCAACAACGATGGCACCAAGACCGACAGCCTGGTGGACTACGGGAACGAGGTCATCTACGCCATCGACCACCACAAGAAGGTCATCACCAAGCTCACCTTCAAGGACATGCAGGAGACCCTCCAGGCCATGGAGGACCAGATGGCCGGCATGCCCGAGATGGTGACCCGGATGATGTTCGGGGACACCTCCAACGTGAAGGTGGAGCAGCTCGGACCCGACACGGTGATGGGCCGCCCCTGCAAGAAGGTGCGGATCACCCTCGGGAAGATGGTCGAGGAGCTCAGCCTGGATCCCTCGCTCCAGTTCCCCATCAAGGACTACGCCAAGGCCATGAACCTGGTGAACCGCATGCCCGGCACCATGGGCGCCATGTTCAAGCGGCTCTACCAGGAGATCGGGAAGCTCAAGGGCGTGCCCCTTCGGACCCGCGTGACCGGCCTCATGGGCATGGACGTGACCACCGAGGCCACCGCCGTCTCCACCGCGCCCATCCCCGACAGCGTGTGGGCCCTCCCCGCCGGCTACACCCTCAAGGACGGGGGGAAGGAGATGAAGGAGAGCATGAAGGGACGGCACTAGTCCTTGCCCCTCTGGACCGGTGGAACCCGATTGCTTGCTAGACTGGATGGGGCCCCTCGCGGGCCCCTTCCTTTCGGATGGCCCCATGAGTCCACAGCCCGCCCAGCCCTCCTTTGATGATGGCCTCGACCGGCTGGAGGCCCTGGTGCAGCAGCTGGAATCCGGCAACCTGAGCCTGGAGGAGGCCTTGGCCCGCTTCGAGGAGGGGGTCCAGCTCAGCCAGGCCCTGCAGCAGCACCTGGCGGAGGCCCAGCGGAAGGTGGAAGTCCTCAAGGCAGGCCTGGGCGGCGAGTACCGGGCCGAGCCCCTCGATCCCGGCAAGGGGAACCCGTGAACCCTCCTGCGGCGACTGCGGCCGCGCAGGTCCAGGCGGATCTCGACCGTCTGCTCCCCTTCCTGGATGCCCGGCTCACGGCCCCCCTCCTCGATGGAGAGGCTCCGCGCCTGGCGGAAGCCATGCGCTATAGCCTGGAGGCCGGCGGCAAGCGCGTGCGGCCGGTGCTCTGCCTCCTGGCGGCCGAGGCCGTGGGAGGACATGCCGAGGAGGCGCTGGCCGGGGCCCTGGCCCTGGAATACGTCCACACCTACTCCCTCATCCACGACGACCTTCCGGCCATGGACGACGATGATCTGCGCCGGGGCCGGCCGACCAACCACAAGGTCTACGGCGAGGGCCACGCCATCCTGGCCGGGGATGGCCTGCTCACGGAGGCCTTCCGCATCCTGGCGGACGCGCCCACCGATCCGATCCGGAGGCTCGAGGCCCTCTCCCTTTTGGCCGAGGCCGCGGGCTGGCGGGGCATGGTGGGCGGGCAGGCCCTGGATCTCGAGGGCGAGACCCTCGACCACTACGACCTGGACCACCTGCGCCTCATCCACCGCCTCAAGACCGGCGCCCTGCTCCGCGCCTCCCTGGAGATGGGCGCCGTCCTGGGCGGGGCCGGATCCGCTGAACGCCAGGCCCTTCGCGCCTATGGCGAGGCCATCGGCCTGGCCTTCCAGATCCAGGACGACATCCTGGACGCCACTGCCACGGATGCGGACCTGGGCAAGCGCGCCGGGAAGGATGCCGGCAGGGGTAAGATCACCTACCCGTCCCTCCTGGGCCTGGACGGCGCCCGAAGGGCCCTGGAGGAGGCGACCGAGACCGCCCTATGTCAACTAGCATCCCTTCCCAACCGGAATTCCCTGGAATCCTGGGCCCGCTACTTGGCCCAGCGGGCGAGGTAGGCCGGACCATGACGGATTCCCCCAGCCTGTACCCCCTCCTGGATTCCCTCGCGGCGCCGCAGCAGGTCCGCCATTTCACTCCCGCCCAGCTCGAGCAGCTGGCCGGAGAGGTCCGCGCCTTCCTCATCGCCTCCGTGTCCGAGACCGGTGGCCACTTCAGCTCCAACCTCGGCACGGTGGAGCTGACGGTGGCCCTCTTCCACCACTTCGACTTCCTGCAGGACCGCATCGTCTGGGACGTGGGCCACCAGGCCTACCCCCACAAGATCCTCACGGGGCGCAAGGACCGCTTCCCCACCCTGCGCATGCACCATGGACTGTCCGGCTTCCTGAAGCGGGACGAGAGCCCCTACGACCACTTCGGCGCCGGGCACGCCAGCACCAGCATCTCCGCGGTACTGGGCATGGCCAAGGCCCGGGACCTGCAGAAGCAGGATCACGCCTGCATCGCCGTCATCGGGGACGGGTCCATGACCGCCGGCATGGCCTTCGAGGCCCTCAACCAGGCGGGCTACCTCCAGGCGAAGAACTTCCTGGTGATCCTCAACGACAACGACATGAGCATCAACCCCAACGTGGGGTCCCTGCAGGGCTACCTGAACCAGATCATGTCGGGCCAGTACTACCACCGCTGGCGGGACCGGATCGAGCACGCCATCAAGGCCATCCCCCTGGAAGGCCTCAGCAAGGGCGTGGCCAAGGCCGCCAAGTGGAGCGAGGAGAGCTTCAAGCGCCTCATGGTGCCCGGCCTGCTCTTCGAGGACCTGGGCTTCCGCTACATGGGCCCCGTCAACGGGCACGACGTGCATGCCGTCTCCAAGGCCCTCACCGAGGCCAAGGAGAAGATGAAGGACGGCCCCGTGCTGCTGCACGTGCAGACGAAGAAGGGCTACGGCTATGCCCCCGCCGTGGAGGATCCCCTGAAGTGGCACGGCGTCACCGCCTTCGATGCCGAGGCCGGCGAGATCATCAAGGTCGCCTCCGACCCCGCGAAGCCCGCACCCCCGAGCTACACCTCCGTCTTCGGCAAGGCCCTGGTGGAGCTGGCGAAGACCGACGAGAAGATCGTGGGAATCACCGCCGCGATGCTCGATGGCACCGGCCTCAACCTGTTCCAGAAGGCCTTCCCCGACCGCTGCTTCGACGTGGGCATCGCCGAGCAGCACGCCGTGACCTTCGCCGCGGGCCTCGCGGCCCAGGGCATGCGGCCCGTGGCGGCCATCTACTCCACCTTCCTGCAGCGGGGCTTCGACCAGGTGGCGCACGATGTGTGCATCCAGGATTTGCCCGTGACCTTCGCCCTGGACCGGGGAGGCATCGTCGGCGCCGACGGGCCCACCCACCACGGCCTCTACGACATGGCGTTCCTGCGCTGCCTGCCCAACATCGTGCTCATGGCCCCCAAGGACGAGAACGAGCTGCGCCGGATGCTCATCACCGCCCTCTATTGCGGCCACCCGGCGGCCCTCCGATATCCCCGGGGCAGCGGCCTGGGCGTGCCCCTGGAGGACCCCATGACCGCCCTGCCCGTGGGCAAGGGCGAGCTGCTGCGCGAGGGCTCGGACCTGCTTCTCTGCGCCATCGGCTCCATGGTGGATTCGGCCCAGCGCGCGGCCGAGGCCCTGGCGACGGAAGGCGTTTCCTGCGCCGTGATCAACGCCCGCTTCATCAAGCCCCTGGACGCCGAACTGATCGGTATCTGGGCCCGGCAGTGCCGGGCGGTGGTGACCCTGGAGGAGGGCTGCGCCCCCGGCGGGTTCGGCGCCGCGGTGGCCGAATCCCTGGGTGATGGCGGCCTGGTGCGCCCCCTGCTCCGCTGCGCCGTTCCGGACCATCTTGTCCACCATGGCGATCCCAAGCGCCTGCTGGAGGAGGAGGGCCTGGACCTTGCCAGCCTGCTGCGACGGATCCGGGAATTCCACGGCACACTCAAGTAAAACCTTGCGCACAATCCGAGAAATTCCTAAGGTTTCACCTAACCCTAGGTTCTGTTGCTGCGCTGAGGAGTTCCGTGAGGCTTCACCCGAGTCGTACCTTGACCTACTGCGTCCTTGCCGCGGCCACCGTCCTCCTGCCCGCCCAGGGATGGGATGCGGCCACGCAGGCGCAGGGCTGGGCGCGCCAGGACAAGGATGACTCCTTCACCTTCTACGATCCCGGCGCCAAGGTCCTCCACACCTGGATGAGGGACGGAGGCGAGGTCCGGGCCACCTCCCTCGGCCGGCTGGAGAATCCGCCCTCCAAATGGATCATCGATCCCCGCAACAACGCCTGGGTGGTGTCGGGCCTCACCCTCACCCAGGTGGAGCCCAACGGGCGCATCGGAAAGACCACCAAGCTGCCCGCCGAGGTGGGAAGCGTCTGCTGGGACACCAAGGGGTTCATCCTGTCCTACAAGACCCAGGAGCCCTACGTCGAGAAGCGGCGGTACACGGACGGGGACGTGGTGTGGACCTTCGGCGCCAAGCCCGGCAACAGGGAGGCGATCTCCACACGGAACCTCCACCCCCTGGTCATGGACGACCTCGACCACATCCTCATGGGGAACGGCAATGACCTGAACCTGAGCGTCATCGGCGCCGACACCGGCAAGAAGGAGGGCGAGACATCCTTCAAGCTGGGCCCGGACCCGGTTCCGGGTCTCGCCGGCGGATCCGTCGATCGCGGCCCGCTCTGCCTCTGGGGCGGCAAGAACATGATCTTCGCGTCGGTGAGGGCCGAGGACCTGCCGGCGGCCGCGCGAGGCACCCTCCAGGGCCAGGTGCTGGCCCGGATTGACCTCACCAAGTCGACGGTGGAGTTCATCCCCACGGGCCTCCCGGAAGACCACCTCCTCGTGGGCGTCCTCGACGGCAGTGCCGTGTTCGTGAATCCCAAGGGCGGACTGCTCCTTGTGGCCGTGAAGTAGGCCCCTACCTCGCCAGTCCCAGCAGGCGCTCCCGGTCCAGGTAGGGAATGGTGCGCCAGTTGTTCACGGGCGAAAGGGACAGGGTGGGGCGGGACAGGACATATTCCAGCAGCAGGTTCCGCTGCAGGCCCCGGGTGACGAGTTCCGGCTGACCGGTGAACCCGATGGCGTCCATGTAGCCGCCGCCCCCCCGAAGCCGGTAGGTGCTGAGGGCCAGGGTGAAGACCTGGTCCGGCCGGACGGGCCGGCCCTGGTAGGCGAGACCCACCACCCGGCTGCCCACGGGCTTGCCCAGATCCAGGGCGTAGGTCACGCCGTCCACGGTGTCGCAGTCGAAGAAGGGGACCTCGCGGTTGAAGAGGTCCGGCTGCCAGCTGAAGTTGTAGGCCCGAGCCGCGTGCTCGAGGTAGAGCTGCAACTGGGCCCCGCTGATGCGGATGCGGGCGATGCGGTTCTCGTAGGGCAGCAATGCGTAGAACTGGCGCACGCTGGTCGGCCCCCTGGGGATGAAGATCCGGGGATCCACGCAGGCGACAGCGGAGAGCTGGGCGCTCGTGGCCTGGCGCTGCACCTGGTGGAGCAGCTGGGTCAGGGGCGTGTCCTCCATGCGGATCCACCGGGCATCGAGGTCCGTCAGCAGGCTGGTGGCCGGCGTATCGAGGTAGCGTGCCGTGGCGGCCCGGAGGTCCGCCGTAAGCCGGAGGACCTCGGCATCCACGACCGTGTCATTGTCGGGACGGAGCAGGCGGCCCCGGGCGGACAGGACCCGCCAGTTTCCGCCGTCCTTCCGCAGGTCCAGGTCCGCCACGGCCAGGGCCCGGCCGAAGGACTGGGCCTGGAGAATGGGAATTCCCTTGTGCACAGTCTGGATGGCCTGGTGGGTATGACCGGTGAAGATGGCATCCAGACCAGGCACCTGGTCCGCCAGGCGGAGCGCCTCATTCTCGTCCCCTTCGCGGCCATCCACCGCGCCCAGCCCCGAGTGCAGCAGGGCCACCACCACATCCGCCTTCTCCTTGACCTTCAGGCGGGGCACCAGGGTCCTGGCCGTGGCCACGATGTCCCGGAACTGGAGCCCGGCATAGTTCTCGGGCTCCTCCATCCGGGGGATCGCCGGCGTGGTGAAGCCCAGGATGAGGACCCGCACCCCCGCCACCGTGACGACGGTGGCGGCCGGGAAGGCCCCCCGGCCCTGGGCATCCACCGTGTTGGCCGAGAGGAAGGGGAACTTCGCCTCCTTCTCCGTGGCACGCAGGAGATCCAGCCCGAAGTTGTACTCGTGGTTGCCCACCGCCATGGCCGCATACCCCAGGGCGTTCATGATGGCGAGGCTGGGCTCCGGCAAGTCCCGCCGCAGGACGTTGTGGACGTAGTTGATGGGCTCGCCCTGGATCGTGTCGCCGCAGTCCACGAGGACCGTGTTGGGATTTTCCGCCTGCTGGCGGCGGATGAGGGTGGCGATCTTCGCCCAGCCCAGATTCGCGGGCTGGAGGCTGTAGGTATCCTCCGCCATCACGTGCCCGTGCATGTCCGTCGTGCCAAGGATCTGAATCCGTACGTCTTGGGCATGAAGCCCCACCGCGATCAACAGGATTCCCAGCCAACGCCGCATGCCGCCTCCGTGCCACCCGCCAAGCAAGGGTTGGAAGGGGCCTGCTTCAAGGGTAAACTGGCCCTTCAACCCAGGATGCCCCCTCTTTCGGAGCCCCCATGCAAGAAGTTCAAATCAAGGCCCCCAAGCACGAGTTCACGCTGCTCTGCGACGACATCCGCCAGGAGATGGGCGGGAAGACCTCGCTGATGGGCCTGTACGACCATCACATCGTGGTGCCCCAGGTGCCCTTCACCCTGCCCAAGGTGTGCTTCTACACCCGTTTCTCCCGCATGGACGGCCAGTTCAAGTTCGGCTTCTCCATCGTCAGCCCCACCGGTGACCGCAAGGACGTGATCCGCGACAGCGACGTGCAGATCCCTGACGGCGCCAAGGAGGGCACCTTCAATGTCATCGCCAGCCCCTTCGAGGTGAGCGGCGAGGGCGTCTACGAGGTGATCATCGCCCTCACCAAGGGCGCCGACCGCTTCGAGTATGTCTACAAGTTCGCCATCTCCGACGCCAGCCGCCTCCAGGCCGAGTACGAGAAGGCCATGGCCGAGGCCAACCAGGGCGGGAACTGAGTTAAAGTCCCCCGTCTTCGGACCCCGGCCCTCAGCACGGCGCCCCGGTGGGGCGCCGTTGCTTTTAGACTGAGGATCCAGGACTGAGGACCCCATGGCCGACCGCTACGCCAAGCAGCGTCTTTTTCTCGGCATCGCCTGCGGCGATACGCGAGACTTCTCTCTCCCAATTCAAGAAGTTCGATAGGTAGAGACCTCGACCATGGATCGTTATGCCAAGCAGCGTCTTTTTCTCGGCCGGGAGGCCGACGGGGCCCTGCGCACGAAACGCGTGGCCGTGCTGGGGCTCGGCGCCCTGGGCTCGGTCATCGCCCCCTGGCTGGCCCGGGCGGGGGTGGGACACCTCACGCTCATCGACCGGGATCTGGTGGAAGAGAGCAACCTCCAGCGCCAGCTCCTCTACGGCGAAGCCGACCTGGGCCGGCCCAAGGCCGAGGTGGCCGCGCAGCGTCTGGCGGAGGCCAACTCCACCCTCGACCTGCGCCCCGTGGTGGCCGACCTCACCAGCGGCAATGCCCGGGAACTGCTGTCGGGCTTCGACCTCATCTGCGACGGCACGGACAACTTCGAGGCCCGCTTCCTCATCAACGACGTGGCCATCCTCACGGGCACGCCTTGGATCTACGCCGGGGCCATCGGGGGCGAGGGCCTGGTGTGGCCCCTGAACCCGCCGCGGACGCCCTGCCTGCGCTGCCTCATCGAGGAACCGCCCGCCGGCGGCGACGTGGACACCTGCGACAGCGCGGGGGTGCTGGGCCCCGCCGTGGGCGTCATCGGCAGCTGGGCGGCCCTGGAGGCGCTCAAGGCCCTCACGGGCAGGGCCCCTCACGCCGACCTCGTCCGGTTCGACTTCTGGGAGGACGAACGGCAGTTCCTGAAGCCGCCGAAGACGCGCTGCCGCTTCTGCTCGGACAAGGTCACCGAGTTCCTGGACGCCCGCTGGACGCTCAAGGCCAGCCCCCTCTGTGGCCTGGAAGGCGTGCAGATCCGCGTGAACCCGCCTGGGCGGCTCGACCTCGACGCCCTGAGGCCGAGGCTGGAGTCCCGCACCCTCAGTCCCTGGAAGCGGGCCGGGATGATGCTGAAGGGCCAGGAGGGCCCCGACGAGATCACCCTCTTCGCCGATGGCCGCGCCCTCGTCCATGGCCCCATGACCCCCGAGCGGGCCCGGAGCTGGTACACCGAGGTCGTGGGGTGCTGAAGGTCCTCCTGGCCTCCCGCAACGCCGGCAAGCTCCGCGAATTTGGGGAGCTGCTGCCGGACGTCACGCTGGTTCCCTGGCCACAGGGCGCGCCTTCATTGCCCGAGACCGGCGCCTTCTTCTCGATATCGCCTTCGGCGATACGCGAGACCTCCAGATCCAGGGTTTCCTTCCACCTCCGGCACCTCTGCCTTTCCATCGCAGGCGCCCGATGAAAATCCTTCTGGCCTCCTCCAACCCGGGAAAGTTGGCGGAATTCCGCCAACTCCTTGCCGATGTGAAGCTGGTTCCCTGGCCACAGGGCGCGCCTTCATTGCCCGAGACCGGCGCCTTCTTCCAGGACAACGCC
>Ga0208789_1001114_pt1 | contig 17113 bp, 13 predicted proteins | sample Methanotroph_Enr_FD_187368 | JGI IMG/M metagenome (GOLD analysis project Ga0208789, IMG submission 187368) | Enriched soil microbial communities from Old Woman Creek wetland in Ohio, USA - Methanotroph_Enrichment_5 (SPAdes) (version 2) | ecosystem: Environmental > Terrestrial > Soil > Wetlands...
TGCGACACTGAGAATTAAAGAGAGTCTCTGAGCGGAAGCGTACATGAATGTGAGTCCGAATAGACGAAGTAATTGGGAAATCGCGAGCAGCGCAAGACCCCATATACACGGATTTACGGCGACGGACCTGAGCTTTGACCAGCGAGACCAGATTATGTAACCCGCCAGGAATGGAACGAGAAGCCCACTGGAATATTCATCACTTTTGGTCCATATAGCACATAATTCCGTGATCTCCGGCCAGTACAACCAAAGCAAAGCCATGAATATTCCCATCAGCCATAACACTGATACTGTTGCGGAACCTGTTTTCACTCTCATCCAGGATGGTATGAATTTTGAAGCATGTTTTTCAAAGGCATCTTCCACGATGGTGCACAATTGAGAAATGCGCGTTTTTGCGAAATATGCGGCCTGGGTCAGGCGGTCGCCAGGATTGAGCGTTGTAGCCAGGCAGGCCTTATTTTGTATAAATGCTTTTTGCGGAACCACTGCATCATGTGCCAAAACGGAATTTGAAACGCATGCGCCTGGCCCCACTTTCGAGCCGGACCAAAGCACGCTGGATCGAATTACGGCTGATGAGCCGACAACGGAGCCGCTTTCAATTATCGCCGGGCCTAGAATGACGGAACCTGCATCAATGCGGGCTCCAGCTTGTATGCTGACTGGGCCGCTGATCCTTGCTGAGGGACTCACCTTCGCTTGCGCGTGGACAAACCCAGTGTGATTTTCGGCATTTTTTAAGTAACCTCCAATCGCACGGAGATATTGATCGATATTCCTGTATGAACCCGAATCATGCTGGAGTGATAGAGCGTCAGAGGAGAGACCTTTACGCCAGAGTATCGGGATCAAACCTTCTTTTATATCACAGTATCCGGCAGAAGGGACACATTTGGCTGCTTTTGCATCAGCCATATAGACCCCGGCAGTACTAACTACGGCGCCATTTTCGGTTGGCTGAAGGAAAACGGTGAGATTGCTTTTGGCGGCAGCATGCGCATTTGTGATCCATTTTACATCAGGCGGGGTAACCATGCTTGCACTATACAGAGCGTAATAACTGGCGCTGCACCGCGAAGCAGCGAGCCTGAGGCAGCCGGCGGTTCCTACAGGAAGAGGTTCGTTTATGAATTCGACTGCGGGGTGATCTCGCAGATCAAGCGACTTTCTGGCATAAAGCACATCCGAATTTGAGCAGACAAGGACTTTTTTGACATTGGAATTCAGTAAACTGTCAATGAGGCGGGCTAACACGGATTTTCCTTCGACAGACCAGGCCCAGGCAGCCATAGCTGTAGTGAGCGGGCATCTTCCAAAATCTCGGCCGCCGGCAAGAATGACAGCGACCACATCATCCATGTTGATCTTTTTACCGCTTTTCACTTTTCCCCCGTAAGTACTTTTATCCTGCGGTCATTTGCCTTTGTCTTGATTGCCACCACTGGGCGTTTTGTCTATACCATTCTATCGTCTTAGTAAGGCCTTGTTCGAAATCCACTTCGGGATTCCAACCGAGATCCCGTTTTGCCTTTTCGGCGATACCGGCATGCCTGCGGTCATGGCCGGGCCTGTCCTGGATGAATTCGATCATGGATTCATCTTTGCCGAAGAGGGTCAAAATTTTCTTTGAAAGGTCAATGTTGGCCAGTTCCATATCGGCAGAGAGATTATATACCCCGCCGGGTGTGCCCCGTTCCATGGCGGCGATAAGACCCGCACAATGATCATCTACATGCATCCAGTTGCGCATGTGGCGGCCGTCTCCATAAACAGGGACCCGCCTATTTTCGAGAAGATGTGTTATACAGAGCGGAATCATCTTTTCAGGGTGCTGGAACGGGCCGTATGTACTGGATGGCCGAACGATGACCACAGGTAAGGCGAATGTATTGTGGTACGCAAGTGCAAGGAGGTCGCCGCCGGCCTTTGTTGCACTATATGGATTATCTGCCCTGAGAGGGGAATCTTCAGCCGCGAAACCCTGTTCCAACGGGCCGTACACTTCATCCGTCGAGACCTGGATAAATTTCTTAATATTATGCCTGAGGGCGGATTCAGCTAGAACACGGACTCCATCTATGTTGCTCCGTACGAAATCGGCGCCGGATTCAATTGAACGATCTACATCTGTATAGGCCGCGAGGTTTATAACAATATCGGCATCGCACATAATGCTGTCAACCAGGCTTTCATCGCAAATGTCGCCTTTTATAAACTCAAACATAGCATCGCCGCAGCAGTCGCCCAGATTTTTTTTATCACCTGCATAGGTGCACAGGTCCAAGGCTATAACATCATATGCGCCGTGCTTTGTGAGCAGACGGCGAACCAGATTGCAGCCTATAAATCCTGCGGCGCCGGTAACGAGTATCGTTTTCATATCTTCACCGAATTCACATCGAATGCGGGTAATTTATCCTGTAATATTTTTGCCGCAGCTTCTGCGGTATCGAGGCCGCAACAGCGGCTAAGTTCATCAAGCACCACAAGAGCTTTGCTCTGCCAGGAGCAATCGGCTACTCTGGACCGTCTGGCTTCTTCTTTGTGTGCAGTATTTTCGGCAAGGGCCTGCAAAATGGCCTTTGCGAACTGATCGGGCGAAGAGGCTTCGTAAATAACGTCTTTGTATTTATTTAATTCGTGAAATGGAGTGCTCACGGTCGGCTTGCCAAGGGCGAGGTATTCCTTAAGTTTTATAGGGTTGCAGGATTGTATCCACCTGTTGCGGCGCCACGGCATTATGGCAACATCAAAACACTTACCATAATGAGGCACTTGTTCGTAAGTTTTCGGTCCAAGCATGTGCACGTTAGCCATCCCCTTCATCTGCGAACACTCGAACGACGCCTTGCCTATGAACACGAACGAAACGTCAGGCAAAAGGCGGATTACTTCAAGCATAAAAGGGTAATCGAACGTATGGTCATCAATGCCCCCAAAAAAACCGACTATGGGTCGATCGATCCCCCTTATATCATCAGGAATATACCCACTTTCTTTTGCAAATGCAAACATTTCGTAGTCAACTCCATGATCTAAATAAATTGCCCTGCGACAGAGGTTTTTTTGCTCAATATATAGCTGTTCATTTACGAATACGGTGAGGTTCGCGCGGGCCATCAGGGTGCGATCATAACTCCTTATTAGTTCAGCATCTACGTTTGGAAATTCCTCGTACCTGTCGGTCTTCTGATAGACCATCGCGCAGCTGGAAATTTTAAGGGTACAAGGGCACGCCGCCGGGCAAGCGATCCACATAATGGGGTCAATAATTTTTAATTTTTTTTTAGTTCTTTCTATCTGCCACTTAAGCGCAGCACTATTGAGCCGCGAAGCAAGGGGCAGGTGATGCACCGGGAGAGACACGGGGCTGTATGCCCAAAAACCGGCGGTGGTCTTTTCGCAGCTGCGAAGCATGCTTTTTGATTTGCGTACTATCTTTTTAATGAGTTTTGAGCCTTGGGCGAGAGCGGGTTTTTGCATTATGATAGAATTTATATAGAGGACAGTTCCGCAGCGCGAGAAATTCCGCATCAGCTGCATATCGATATGTCCGCGGTTATGGTACCACCAGTCTTCGCCGCCGAAACATAAAAAATCCATTTTCACGATCGCTCCTTATTTATGCTTAGAATTTTCAGTTTACCGCTGCCGCTTGGGGCAACACCGTGCGGGCTTGGTGCTGTTCAAAAATATGCGACATTACTTTTTTCGCTATAGAGGGCCAGGTGTAATTTTCAGTGACGAATTTTCTGGCTGCCAGGCCCATTTTTTGCGCCTTATCGCTGTTCGATAATATGTAAACGAGTGCTTCAGCAACGGCCTGGGCATTTGTTCGTTCAACAAGAATACCGGTAAGCCCATCACGAACAGCATCACAGCGGCTTCCATTTTTGAAGGAAACAACTGGGGTGGAATTGATCTGAGCTTCGAGCAGCACATTGGGGAATGGATCAAATTCGGGCAGAATGCAAAAGCACTGGGCGCGCGCATAGAGATTTTCAAGACGGGCCATATCCTGGGACTGAGCCTTTTGGAGTGAGCCGATAATATTTACGCCATCCTCTTTTATATCCGGCCTGCAACCGACAATATTGAGAGTGGCACCGCCTAATTTTTGCCTTACTAACTTGAACGCCTCAAGCAGGAGCGGGCCGCCCTTACGATGCCAGTCATAGCCGACAAACAATATTTCTCTGCTGAGGAATTTCTGAGGCGAAGGTTCGAGTGCGGGCATATTCGCGCCGGCACCGATTACGATGACTTTTTGCGGATCTTGGCCGTAATCCTCAATTACACTGGCTCTTGTCCATTCACAGAGTACGAATATTTTTTCATTGCTGTCGAACATGCGTTTTTGAACTTGTATAGCCTGGTTGACTTCAATTGTATTGAGGTGTTTGATGCGGAACTGGCCGGCTATAACGGCCTGTTTGACTGTCATGTCTGTGACGCAATAAAAGGGTCTTGCTGTTTTATAAGGATAAACATGAGTGCCGACTTGGAGCACCGGGACATCTTCAGGAAAAGCCTCCAATTTATGAGCCAGACGGCGAGAAAATTTGTAAACCGTAGCCGGATTCCAGAGCCAGCTGGCCGAAATGTCCGGGCGTTTGCCCTGAAACATCCGGCGCAAGTTGACGCAGCCGGTTAAAATATCATAAGCCTTTATATGCTTGCTGCTGAGCGTACCGGCAAGGCTTCCGATGTGTTTAATGGCCGAAAAGAGATGGCGGCTATAGCCTGAAAAAGTGGTAAAGCCCATTGGGTTTCCAAATGCCACACCTATAACCTGCCTATCATATCCGTTCATAGTTTTTCCGTTCATAGAGGTTTCATTAACACAGACCCAGAGTGGCGGCTGCTTTGTTTTTCTGCTTCTCGATATTGGTACATCATTCCGGCAGTAGCAGAATTCATTATTTCCACGCTGGAACCGCACAGGGCCAGCGTTATGAAGAATGCAGTGAATGGCTGGCCGAAAAGTGAAACTGTGAAAATTGCCAACGATGAACCGATGATTGAAGCGGCCAAACACCAGATTACCCATTTTTGATCCCTGGTAATTGCGATGCGAAAGGCCCTTGCGACATTTTTAAACGCAAGCACAATGATCATGATAAAAGGTATAAGCCCGACAAGGCCGAAAACGCTTAGGAGCAGCAGATATTGATTTACGATATCAGTGTGGTCGCGATTATCAATAACCAGGCTCCACCCCGGGTCTGCGAATCCATGGCCCGTTATCCAGTAGCCGCTCATGCCGCCTTCAAAAAGTGCGACGTCGATGAGCCTGCTCCTATACCAGGCTGTTGCGGGATTAAGTGTGAGTCGGCCCAGCGCATCATAAAAATGACGATTTGAAATGATCTCGACAACAAGGCACGACAGTATTATGACTATTACAAGATGCTTCCAATAATTCCGGTACTTAAAAAAAAGCCCAAACAAACCCGCGACGAGCAGACCAAGCATCGGACCACTGGACATCGAGGCGAATGTTCCCATGCCATAGAGGATTAGGCCGATCACTGCTATTGTTTTGAATTTCTGATTGTGGCCGTAAAGCCCCACAACCAGCGGCCCCAGAATAGAGAAATACAGACCATACATGATCGACATCGGAAAGGTCACATCTGCTCTGAAAAATCCATTTCGTGGGATGGGAGCGACGTTCTGTATATCTTTCCATGCATTATATTGCTTAAGGAATCCAACGGGATTATGACCGGTGAGGCATTGGTAAAAACCAACTATTGCCAGCGGCAACGCGACAACTACCAGGGCTCTGAGCAAAGTAAGGTATTTATCGTAGCTGTTGATGATAAGCCGCACGGCAAAATAGGGCAGAACAAAATCAAAAGCCGCGCCCGCGCGATTTTCGGCAAGCCCAACCATTTCGGTGGTGGTTATACCTGCGATGAGTTGGCATGCAAAAAAGATTATTACCATTTTGTCGAGCCAAATCCATTTGAACGGGCGAGACGATTTCAAATACACGCCCGCAAGAAGAGCCAGGATGACAATGCGGGTTACAGAAAAATCTATCGTGCCCAGCTTCACCGTAATATATGCGGGGTACCATCCCAGTGCGGCAATATATATGATAAGCCCCCAGACAGGCGGCAATGCTATGACGATTATGCTTGCGGCGATGGCCAGCAATAATGTAATTTCCTGCATCTCTACTCCGTTAAAAGCAATCTTCGTTCGGCTTTTCTGATTGTTTCCTTGAAACCGGGTATCTTATCCGCGGCCTGTTTGATGCCCTTGGCGACAGGGAGTTTAGCCAGCAAAAACCTGGTCCGCACCCTTTGATGTTGAATTATCCTGCCGACATGGACATTATCGCCTAAAACATACTTCTGGAAACCTGCTTCCCATCTCAGCATGCGTTCCATGCTCGGCCCATCTACATCAATATATTCGAGCCAGGCATCTGGCACATAGTATACATTGACACCGCTGCCGAAAACGGATATTGCGCAGTTGCCTTGGCAGGTGCTGTTCCGTATTGGGCCTTGAAGGGATAACGCCAATTCCCTTATAGCCCTGAACTTTACAAATTTAACCGGCACTGTGAAGTTAAAACACCATTCATTATCAAGCACTATCCATTTGCTTTTGATCAGCAGAATGTTCCGTGGGATAAGGTCAATTATTCCCGTAACAAAGCAATCAAGCTGTCTTTTAACGCCTGTATCCTGCGCGATGGTATTATAGAACCGCATAGGCTTACAAATGCAGCGCTTGAGGCAGTCTAGCTTGGTTACATATTCGGCGAAAAGAGCATGAGCCCTGACATGCTGGCCGGTATTGAGGAGATGACCAATGCGATCCTGAAACGTTTCGAACGGCAGGAAATCGTAAATAATGCAACCGTTTTCCATTCGACCTGTAATGACATCGAATACGCCATTCAGATATCTTTGCGCAAACCTTTCGCGGTCGATTATTTTGTTGAGGAAGGCCATTGCTTTTTCAGAACCTGCCTGTTTAATGATCTTTCTCTTTGTGCCGGGCGGAGTTATTAGTGTGCGGGTGCGGAATTTATCCCTTCGCCCCGTGGCATCACTTATGCATCTGCATTTTTCGTATGATAATACAGTCAACAGCACACCCCATTTTCAAGATTCAAGCTTTTTTTACCATCATGGCCGCCCTGCTTACAACGAGAACCTTTTCTGAATTATCAAGCAGGATTTGATAAGAAAGCAAACCGTAAGCAAAGCCCACAACAATACACATAGCGATCAACTCAAACCAGCTGGCTACCTGCACAGGTGCGCCGAATATATTAACCACTCCAAGAACAGAGAGCGTTAGAATCCACGGCCCGGCAAGGCATTGCCAATAATAACTAATAAATGGAATTTCCATGTAGCGACACATGTAGAGAGGCATTACAACACCCTGGAATACCAGCATCGGAATAGCCGCGCCCCAGGCGATACCGATTAGTCCGTAGGTTTTAGCAAGCATGATCGAAAGCACAATACTTAATACAGCTTCTGCAAAGGTTAACACAGCAAGGATCGTCTGCTTGCCAAAACCGGCCAGCAGAGCCGTTGAGGCTGTTTGTGATTGGCCTATCATATACGCAACAGAAAGAATCATCAGTAAAGGGTAAGAAGATTCAAATCCCCTGCCAACCCAAAGCCTTATAAAACCAGGTCCTGCAAGCATGAATAACAAGCAAATACCCGAAGAGAGCACAGCCGACATTTTTGAACTTCTAAGGAAAAGTTCAGTTGAAGAACGAACGTCGCCACGTCCGTCGAGAAAACTGAAACGAGGATTGAGCACTCTTGACGTAGCCCGCATGATATTTCTAAAATTGACAAGCAGCGTGGCCATCACGGAATATATACCAAGTGTTTCAAGTGAAAGAATTTTGCCGATTATGATCCTGTCGTACTGGAATCTCAGCATTATCGCACCGGAGAGAACGGCGGCCATTATGCCGAAACTAAGGAGGCTTTTAATGTGCGCCGCTGAAATATCAGAGACACCCAAGCGAATATCGCGGCAATAAATTCGGAATATCATGCACATTACAACCAGTTCGACACCGCTGGTTACAAGTATAACAGCCGCCATTGCGGCAAGTTTATAACCTGCCAAGAGAACGGCAGAAAGGCCCACGCCTCTTACCAACGTGACAACCGTCATTACAATATTTGCCGCGACAAAGCGTTCTCTGGATCTTAAGGTAGCCTCAAGCACGGCCGACGGACAATTGAGTGCGGCGGCAATACCAAGGTATATGAGTAATACCCTGAAATCATCACCCTGATCGAAATAACCGGCCAGTGGTCTGGAGATTGCAAATGAAAGGGCAACAAGCACGATCGCTACGGCGATATAAATTCCCATTGCTGTCGAAAAGGTACCGTTGACGGCGATGGGATCACGTCTGCCGTCATTTAAAGACACATACCGCATTATAGCTGAACCAACCCCCATTCTAAGCAGGCCATAGTAGCCTACAACGCTGGAAACGAGCGTCCATAGTCCATAACCATCTTTGCCAATATGATGTAAGATAACAGGAGTAAGCACAAAGCCTACGACCGTGTTGATCACCAGCACTATCCAGTTACTCACCGTATTAGTCACTAAGGACGGCCTTCCCGCTCCTCTTTTGTGTTCGATCACTGCTTACCCCCATAAGCTGTTTTATCAAGCTGTATTAATTCCCTACTTGTATCTTCTCGCCGACAACACCCCTGTCGGCTGCGACTGTGAGCATGGCGTTTACATGGCCTTTGTCATCAGGCAAAAAACTCATCATGGTCGGCGACAATTCCGCGGCTGTACGCCTGACGGTTGTCTCAACCGAAGAACTGATCTGTATTTGCGCGACATACCTTGCGGGATTTCCGGCTATATTAGGCGTTCGCCACTGAAGCCCTGAAAAAAGCTTTTCATCCGCACTAACCAGCCCATTTACCATATAGAAATTCAATACAACCATTTCATCGCCGCTGCCGTCAGGTTTATGGAATCTGTGTATCAGGCAAGGCAATTCCTGGCCGGACGATGTGCGGAAACTGGAATTCTCACTACTATCACAAACCCAGCCTGCCCCGACATAGCATATGTCAGGCCTGTGACCAAGCATAGTCCTGGGCCTTGCCGAATATGCGATGTAGATATTTACCCATGTATTTGAATTGCGATTTATATAAAGGCGGTTTACATAATCATCATTCGAAGCGGCTTTAATGACAGTTTCAGGCAGCTGGATGTCTTTGCCATTCCAGTCATTGATCACTAGCGGGATCATTTTAAGCGGAAGCGGCAAAAGTATGGCAGATTTGGCTGCGGCCTTGAATTTATGAGCAGCAGCATTGTATCCCGTTCCCATTAGTAACAACAGAACAAGGCACAACATGCAACTGGCGCCAGAAAGATGAAACTGGGCTTCGTTTTTTTTCAATTCCCCCATATATCCCCAAGGAGGTAAACAATTGAGCCTATTTCAATGACAGTGGGTAATCCCCCATTAGAATTAGAACTGCCTGACTGGTCTTACGATATGTTTTAGCGGCGAGAGTGTCAATACAAAATCAGTTACGAGCGGGTCATTTTTTTAAAGACATGCGCAAAAAAAAGCCGGCAGCTGGTGCCGGCTTCGAAATTCATAATCCTAAGGATTACATATTGCCGCGATCACGGCCACCGCCGAAACCGCCGCGACCACCACGGCCGCCGCCGCCGCCGCCACGCCTGTCACCGCCACCGCGATGTCCGCCGCCGGCAGGTCTTTCGCCCTTACCCTGGGCCTTGTCGACGCGAATGGTTCTGCCGCCAACTTCCTTACCGTTTAGCGCCGCAACAGCTGCGTCGCCTTCAGCTTCGTCAGCCATTTCGACAAAGCCGAAACCCTTTGGCCTGCCGCTTTCGCGATCCATGATCAGCGTAACGCCAGTCACTGCGCCAAATTCGCCGAAGAGCGCCTTGATCTCGTCTTCCGTGAGCGAATAGGGTAAATTGCCTACATAAATGTTCATTCGATCTCTCCTGAAAAGTGTTAGAAATACTAAGGAGGATAATCAGGCCGAGAGGCATACTGTAGTACAGAAGGCGGGATTGGCGAACCGAAGATGAAACTGCTGTTCTAAGGCCACACAATGCTCACGATCGCACCGGCTAGCGTCGCCCGGTCAATTATCGCATTCCAAAAACGCTATAAACCCTTTAACTTTTAACATCATACGGCAAAACCTATTGCCAATGATTTACATAATTATTACGATTAACTTTAAAATCGCAATAGCTTTTTTTCAAAATAGGATAACTTTGGATAAAAAAAAGGCCGGCTCCATCATGGTAGCCGGTCTCCAATTCTGATCCAAGCTGCCTATTCCAAAGCAAAAAATGAAATCAGTTCTTCCTGAACTGACGTTTACTCAAATTTGACGGCGATACTGATTGTTGCATCTTCGGTCGTGTGGTCCCTGTCAACCCTGACGACTTTTCCGGTCTTGATCCTGGCAAATTGCCCTTTCTGTCTGGCAAGTACGATCGTACGAGGGAAATTAAGTTCAACTTGATGCCCCGTGCGAACCGGGGTACTCATTGGCAGGTTTACAAGTGCACCGCCCTTGCTGACGTTCATACTTCGACCGTTGAAAAACCTGTTTGCCTCAGGAAGCCAGATGCTTACCGGCCACTTGAGATCCGTGCGTGCCTGAATACGATTTTCGACTTTTACGTCCATTGTAGTCTGCATAAAGTTGCCTCCGTTAAAATAGCTAAGTTTTGCAACTATACAGTTTATCGGATATGTTAATTTGGGAAGTTTAGGAAAAATGGGTATTTTGCAAAAAATTTTTAAATTCTGATTAATCCTGCTCAAGCAGGTAGGCTAGCACAAATGTCATTGCAGTCCCCAAAACGATGAGCCAGCTCCAAGCCAATTTGAGGTAATCAGCCTTTCCAAGCAGTAGAATTACCAGCATTGCAATCGCTGTAAGCATCATTGCCAGCACATTGGAAATATTGGGCTTTTTTTTACAGATTTTTCTAAGTACTGGTATAAACAGCACTAATGCAATTGCTGAACCGAATATTACATACCATTTTGCGCCATAACAGCCCACCATGGCAATCCCAATTAAGGCCAGGTATGCAAAGATGTCGCCTGCCAAAGTCTTCTTCGGCCCAAATATGCCATATAAAAAGATGCCAAGCAGTGCCGGGCCGGTAATTGATATGAGTTGGAATGCAAACCATAGAACGCTTTTTATGGGCTGACAGGCGAAAGCAATTGCCGCTAATATAAATCCAAATCCTATAATTCCAGCCCTGGATATTAAAAGGTAATGTCTTGCAGTTGCTGTCTTTTTTATGAGCGGCTTATAAATATCCATCACAAACGATGATGACAGAGACGCCAGCGGCGAATCAATACTGGCCAAAATTATAGCAGCAAGAAGCAATCCTTTGAGTCCAGCAGGCAATTGGTGGACGGCAAAATATGACAGCACCTCCTTTACATGGCCCGCCTGTGGCGCAAGCATGGGATTTTTGACATAGAAAACATATATGAGAGTACCTATACACAAATAGACGCACAGCATCGGAAGCGAAGCAAATATGGTTGAGATTATCGCCGTTTGGCTCTTTTTACGCGTCTCAACAGTCAACAGCCGTTGAACAAGCTCCTGGTCTGTCCCAAAAACGGCAAGACCCACAAAAAAAGCATTTGCGGTACCGGCATAAAATGTAGTTGGGTCATTTAAGTCAGGCTTGAAATTAAAAACGCTGAGCATGCCCGAATTATAGGCGCTTTGGATACCGGGTAAAAGTGAGTCACCCAGCATATAGGCGATATATGCAAGCACGGCAATACCGGCGGCGTAAAATACCAAAGCCTGGTACGCCCCAGACCAGACGACGGCCTTGATACCGCCAAATGTAATCAGAGCAATACTCACGAATGTAAACAGTGCCAAAGTTTGTGCAAGCCCCCATCCAAGTATGACGGATACCCCAAGGCAGGCGGCATAGAGCCTTACGCCAGAGCCTACAAGCCGGGTTATGAAAAAGAAGATTGAGCCTGCGTATTGAGTTTCACGGTTGAACCTGTGCCCGAGAAATTCATAAATGCTCGTGCATTCGTATTTGAAAAACAGCGGCAGAAAAACGAACGCGACAAAAATGCGAGCCGCCGCTGAACCTATGAAGAACTGGAGGTATTGCCAGTTTTCACTGTAAGCGATCGCGGGCACGCCGATTATGGTAACCGCGCTGATCTCGGTAGCCACGAATGAAAGGCACGCTACAATCGGAGGTATTTTTCGATGGCCAAGGAAGAAATCAGAAGTATCATTTTGCCCCCTGCCTGCCACAAACGCTATGACGAACAGCAGGCCCAGTGACGCCAGTACGATCGTAACATCAAAATATCCAAGAGCACCAATATTCATTTGCGGTTTTTGAGCCCGGAACTTTGCTGTTTACTGCCGATTGCGATCCGGAGGAAATTATCGGATGCTTTTAGAATCTCCATCGCTGCTGCCATATCCACCTTTTTTGAGTGCATCACTATTGCGGGTTTGACAAGGCCATTTGACTTTTCGAGCAGATTCTGCGCCCGGGACCTGGATACGCCGGTAATGGCCATTATTATTCGCTGGGCTCGGTCGCGTAATTTGTCATTTGTGATCTTCACATCCACCATAAGATTTCCGTACACCTTGCCCATTTTGATCATTGCTGACGTGGTGAGCGTATTGAGAACGAGTTTGGTAGCGGTGCCGGCTTTCATTCTTGTCGAGCCTGTAATGACTTCTGGGCCGACAACAGCGGTTATGATCACGTCTGCTGTGATAAGCTTTTTTGATTGCGGTGCACATGTTACAAACAGTGTGGCACAACCCATCTGGCGGGCATATGCAACCGCGCCGTGCACAAATGGCGTAATGCCGCAAGCCGCTATTCCGCAAACCACGTCTACATTTTTGAGCCTTTTGCTTTTTAAAGCCTTTGCGCCATCGTCCGCATGATCTTCGGCACCTTCAACAGAGCGAACCAGTGCCCTTTTGCCGCCTGCGATCACACCCTGCACCATTTTAGGATTTACACCGTAAGTCGGCGGACATTCCGAAGCATCGAGCACACCAAGCCTGCCGCTGGTTCCAGCACCGACATAAAATAATCTGCCGCCTTGCTTAAAACCATTTACGATGACATCGACAGCTTTTGCGATCTGCTTTGCCTCTCGAGCAACGGCGTGTGCGACAGCCTGATCCTGCTTGTTTATGGTCTTAACAATTTCCAGCGTGGAAAGCGTGTCGATTTTTCCGGTACGCGAATTACGTTTTTCTGTTGTGAGTTTTGATCTATCCATTTATTTACCAAATTCAAATTTATATCAGGGAAGGGCTATTTTTCCAAGTATCACTTTACCAGCGGCACCGGTAGCCGCGGGCGCGTTGTTTGCAAAGCCTTTCACAGTGTATAATGCCAGAATAGCGAAACTAACTGCCTCCTTGGCATCGGCGCTTATTCCGAGGTCATCCATTATGCGGATATTAGCAGTAGAGCAGTCCGCCAGCATTTTCACAAGGACGGGGTTATGACAGCCCCCGCCGCAAAGGATTATCTCATCGACAGACCCTGGCAAGAACCGCTTGTAAGCATCAGCCATACTGTGAGCTGTAAAAGCTGTGGCTGTTGCAATGAGGTCGAAATTACTTATCCTGCCTTTTTTTGCCTCAGCCAAAAGCTTTTGAGTAAACTGCAAACCGAAGTCTTCCCTGCCTGTGGTCTTTGGAGGAGATATGCGAATAACTCGATGCTTCATTAAGCTAATAAGCAATTTGCTGTTTATCCGGCCTTTGGCAGCCATGCCGCCATTTTTATCATAACGCAGTTTTCCGCCTGAGAAATGAAATGCAAGTGCATCAATTATCATATTTCCTGGGCCGGTATCGAACGCAATGAGATCGTCGACGCTTCCACCTGCAGGCAGGTAAGTGAGATTTGCGATCCCGCCGATATTGTGAATGATCCTGGATTTTGTTTTATGCGCAAAAAGTATGTGATCGGTAAAGGGCACAAGAGGAGCACCCTGCCCCCCTGCTGCCATATCAGCCGTACGGAAATCCGCAACAGTCAGAATACCACTTTGCTGGGCTATTACACACGGTTCACCGATCTGCAGTGTGGATTTTACGAGCGTCTTGCCGTATTTTCTGCCGGCAGGTTCATGATAGATCGTCTGCCCGTGAGAGCCGATGATGTCTATCGAAGCCAGTGGTATACTGCTGTCTTTACAAAAACGCATCAGCGCATCAGCGAATACTCTGCCCAGAACAAAATTGAAATGGCACACGTCCGCACTGGTTAGCTTAGTGTGATCGAAAAGTCCGAATATGTCATCGCGAAGCCTGGGCGGGAATTTAACGGTACCAAATGCGACTATTTTCAAACGGGAGCCGATGAAATCGACAATGGCGACATCTACCCCGTCCGCGCTCGTGCCCGACATTACCCCGGCTACGCGAATTTTCTTTTTATCGGCGACTTTGAGGAGATCGCACCTTTTTGCCGCAAGGCCTTTATCTTGAATGCGAATACTTGAGAGCTTCACGTTCGACCTGTCTGAAAATTTTAAGATTATCATTGAGACGCGAGCGTCTGTTCCTCGCCATCCATATCTGTGAAAAGCTCGATGATAGCGAATGCATTTCCGCCGCGATCTCCTTAAACACGTTAGAGCTGATACTTTCGCCTTTGCGCATCGCTTTTGCTACCAGCGCACGCTTGGCCGCGAGGAGATCCATACTGGCCGCCGCCTGGTATTCGATCACGGTCATCGCGTCGAAGTCGTCCAGGTGATCGAAATGAACGGCGATATCCTGAGATGGGGCGAGCTGTTTTATGACCGCAGCAAGACCTTTGTCAGTCATCGAATCTATACGACTGCGGTTGCGTGGCGAATCTGGTTTATAAGGGTCGCCGGCATTTTTAAATACCAGCGGTTCGATAAGTCCCCAGAACAAGGCGCTTTCATTAAAGTGCGGCGCACCACAGAGTTTGTATGTGCTCCCAATGGCGACTATGAGTCTATCTATTCCTTTTGCGCAACATCCGAACATATCGCGGCAGAAGTTTTTTGTAAATTTCTGATCATCAACACCGCTATGATTCCAACTATGCGCCGCTCCGTGAGCAAAACCGTGCATGCTTACACCAAGGAAATTGCGATGTCCGTTATCACCCCAATCAGTGTTGAGCATGCCGGCGGATTTGTATTTAAGGCCGATCTCGGCAAACTCACAAACGTTTTCCATCGAATTTGCGAGCCTCGTGCCATGAGCGTTCCAACTGCTCGTGCCTGGGCAAACCATGAATTCAAAACCCGCTTTGGCGATTTGCGCGGTCTGGGCGGTTCTTTTGCCCGAAGCTTCATATTCCCAGTTGAGCATCACAATATCCCTGGGCAGCATTTTGAGGGTTTCGGGATGGCTAAGGACAATGTCAGCCCACATATTCATGCGCTTGCCATATTTCTGGCAAAGCTTATGCAGCTTGAGTATGAAATCGACATAAACTTTGCCCGTCCCGACTCGTGAGGCAAGGGCCTGGCTTCGTCCTTTGCCAAGTTCCCATGGCTCATCGCCGCATACATTGAAATCCGGAGCATCGAATAGCGGAATAATTTCTTCGTATAATTCCCCTACCAACTTGATCGAGCCTGGATCAGTCGGGCACAGCATGGTGCCTCCGGGGTAATATCTATAGCCGGGCAGTTCACCAAGTTTCTGGTAACGAGGTAACTTGAGAATATGCTCCATGTGGCCCAGGCTAGCCAATGAGCCGACAAGCCGGACATGGTGGATTTTGCAAAAATCCCGCAGCTCGCAAATTTCTTGCGGAGCCAATGGGCTTGAGCCTTTACCTATATCTGGATGTCTGGTAAACGTAAATACATCTTCAATATAGAGACTAAGCTCGTTGATTTTCCAATGGGCAAGTCTGACCACAAGCTGTTTTAACGTTTCAAGTGTCGGCACTTTACCGCGTGAGCAATCATGATAAACACCACGCCGGCCAAAATCAGGCCAATCCAAAATTTTGAGGCACCGCAGTGAAGCACCCTCATTCTTTATTATATCCCTGAGTGTCTGCAATCCATAATAAGCCCCCGCGTCATCTCCGGCAGTGATCGTTATGCCGGTTGAAGTGATATCAAGCCCATAGCTTTGCGGCACTTTCGTTTGCGCACTGTGTATTATTCGAATATCCGCAGACCCAAATGCGTTTGCGACTATCGATGCTTTCCTGCCCAGCAGACTAAGATCGTGCTGAACTTGCTCCAGGCCGACTACATCCCATGCTTTTGGGCTTGCAAGAACAGGCTTTTTACTAAATGCAAACCTGCCAGGAGTAAACTGGCATTTCTTAACAGGGATAAGAAGAACTGGGGCGAGTTGCTCAGACAAATTACACCACTTCCTGGAAGGCTAAGGATGTTTTAGCCAGATTTATTTTGTATACGGCTTATAATCCTCGGTGCGATGGCGGACAATATCGCCTTCGATCATATATATCACATCTTCTGCGATGTTTGTGGCGTGGTCGGCGATACGCTCAATATGCCGAGAGGTCGACAACAGGTGTATCAGTGCCTCCATCTGATCAGGATGCGCCTTGATACCTTCCTGAACCTGCATGTACATGCGCCTGTTCTCTTCATCGACAGCATCATCCTGGGCAAGAACCTGTTTGGCCAGGCCTACATCTATCGTCACCAGAGCATCCAGACTCGTCTTGAGCATTATCTGGGCTTTTTTGGCCATATCTATGAAATTAAGGGCGATACCGATCTTTTCAACACCGGCCAAAAACAAAGCACGTTCGGCGATATTTACAGCCAGGTCGCCGATTCGTTCGAGATCGCTGTTGATCTTTAAAACCGCGATTATGAATCGAAGGTCTATTGCCACCGGCTGATGCAGGGCCAGTATTTTGAGGCATTCCTCTTCGACATCGATCTCATTACTGTCTATGTTCTGATCATTATCTATCACTCGCCTGGCCAGCGATACATTACGACTTTCCAAAGACTCAACCGCATCACGGACGGATT
>Ga0208789_1001115_pt1 | contig 17095 bp, 13 predicted proteins | sample Methanotroph_Enr_FD_187368 | JGI IMG/M metagenome (GOLD analysis project Ga0208789, IMG submission 187368) | Enriched soil microbial communities from Old Woman Creek wetland in Ohio, USA - Methanotroph_Enrichment_5 (SPAdes) (version 2) | ecosystem: Environmental > Terrestrial > Soil > Wetlands...
GTCCTCGGCCTCCTCCCCGGCCTCTTCACACCCGCACCTGGGATTTACTACGCACTGAAGCACGGCAGGTGGACCGGGCTCGCACTGGTGCTGACCAGCGCTGCGCTTTTGGGCGCGGTGGCGGATCCGGCATCCGTGGTGGTCTATCTGCTGCAGGCCGGGGTGATGTCCCTCGCGCTGTCGGAGTTTCTGATCCGGCTCAAGGGAGGAGCGCGTTCCATCGTGTACGCGGTCGCCATCAACCTCAGCTGCGTCGCTGTGGCGGCGGCGCTTTACGGCTACGTCACCGGAGCCGACCTGCACGCCAAGGTCGTCAAGGGTGTCGAGGCCAGCATCAGCCAGACCGCCACCTTCTATCAGAAGGCCGGTGTCGCCGGCGATGAGCTTAAGGCCTTCAACGAGTCGATGCATCAGGCCGGTGCGCTGATCATCACCATCTACCCGGCTATGGTGACCGTGGCACTGGGCATGCTGGCGGCTGTCAACCTGCTTGTGTTGTCCCGGGTCGCCTCGCGTAACCGTCTGCCGGTCTACCTGGGCAACTTCAAGAAGTACCGCAATCCCGAGCAGCTGGTCTGGCTTTTGATCGTGGCCGGATTCGCGATGCTGATCGAGCAAAGTCTGGTCCACCTGGCCGCGCTCAACGTGTTGATCGTCTTGGGAGCGCTGTACATGATGCAAGGCTGCGCGGTCATCAGCCATTTCTTCAGCACCTACAAGGTGCCGGTGTTGGTAAGAGTTTTTCTCGTCCTGCTCCTGATCCTCCAGCCCTTCATGGCGCTGGCGGTGGCGGTGCTCGGCATCTTTGATCTCTGGGGCGATTTCAGATCCCCCAATAAACAGCAAAACCTGTAAAAATACCAGGCTAGGAGGCAATTCATGAAGGTCATTCTGCAAGAAAACGTTGAGAATCTCGGTCACATCGGCGACATCGTCAAAGTGGCACCCGGCTACGCACGTAACTTCCTGCTCCCCAAAGGGCTGGCAATCGAAGCTACCGAGAAGAACGCCAAGGCGCTGGCTCACACCAAGAAGCACCTGGAGTACAAGAAAAACCGCGTGCTCGAGGCCGCCAAGCAGCTGGCAGCCAAGATCGAGGGTATCGCTCTTTCCATCGCACACCAGTCCGGCGCAGACGACAGACTGTTCGGCGCTGTTACCAACATCGAGCTGGCCGAGCTGCTGAAGGCACAGGGCGTAGAAATCGACCGCAAGCGCATCGTGCTTGCCGAGCCGATCAAGCACCTGGGCGACTTCACCGCCACCATCAAGCTCCACCCGGAAGTGAGCGCTACCCTTAAGGTCACCGTCACCAAGGCGTAACAGCTTGCCGTTGAGCAACATTTGAAAAGGGCCGACTCCTTGAGGGATCGGCCCTTTTTTTGTAATATAACCGCACCGGGCGCGTCCAGTCGCACCGACGTGCATAGCGCCCTGGCCCCACCGGAACCGGAGGTCTCATGAATATCCAGAAGTTCGCCAAGCAGGAGATCGCCCTGCGCCAGATAGAAACCGCTCTTGGTCTCTATTTCGGCAAAGGTGATCTCTTTTCGGCCATTACGCTGGCAGGCGCCGCCGAGGAGATACTGGGTCAACTCTTGCAGCTCAAGAGTGAAGGGGAGGGTTTGGGCGCCAAGCTCACCTCGATCTTCAAGATACTGCGTCCTCGAAGCGCAAAAGGTGATGTGCAGGAAGGTTTCACCGGGCATCAGACGGAGACCTTCGTGCATATGGATGCACACCATGAGGCCGTCTTCCTGCTGGGACGAGCTATCGAAGACTATGTCGCACTGACCGGCCAACCGACCGCCGCGATGCTTAGGTTTTTAAGCGAGATGCCGGTGTCGCGGTAGCTGATTAAGTCCGGGGTTGAGTGGGGAGTGGGGAGTTGTTGAGTCGGGGAGGAATTTGCTGTGGGAGCGGCTTCAGCTGCGCTAGCCATTGCTCATTCGCGGCTGAAGCCGCTCCCACAGCTCAATAGTACTGACTGGAGCTGTTGAAGCTTTGCTTGCTACTTGATGCGTGCGTCCTGAATGATGAGCTCGTAGCGGTATCCGGAGCCGAAGTCGAGCCGGTTGTAGAGCGTTCCCTTCACGGTGACCAAATCGCCTTCTTTGGGCAGGTCCTTCGAGGTCACCACAATATCGTTGTTCTTCTTTGCCTCGCTGCCGCTGCCGTCCTTGATGTGGATCCAGTTCCGCTTCATGATGCGGGTGGTGACCTTTACGACCCTTCCCCTCACGACGACCGGTTTTTTCTCCAGTTTTCCCCTGTTGGTGTACAGCTGCGCCACCGTGTAGGCGTTGGGTCCTTTGGCCTTGGTGATGCGCTGCACGGATACCGGAAGGGGGTTACTTTTAATGGGGGGCGGCGTCGTGGCATTGGATGCCGAGGCGGCGGGTGCTGCAGCGGAGGGCGCCGCACCCTTCGTGGCCGGTGCCTCTTGCACGCCCTTGTGGGCCATCTTCAATGCCGAAGGGCTGAGTTTAAGCTCCTGGTTTGCGACACCTCCGGAGAAGATCAGCCGGTCAAACCTGCGGTTGAGGGCCTTGCTGTTGAAGTTCTTGAACTCGTACCCCGGCAGCAGCTTCAGCTCCTGGCCGACCTTCACCTTCATGAGCGGGATAGCGACCCAGACCGTCTCACTGCTGGTTTTCAGCAGCACGTAGGTATAACCTCCGCCATCCTGCGTCTCCATTACCTTACCCGAGAGCTCGATCGCCTTGGGCGCAGCCTTTGCCGCGGCTCCGGTACTTTCGGCGCCTGCCCAGGCGCTGTGCCCGCAGCTAACTACGGCAACGGTCAAGACGAGGCAGAGCTGTAGTAACACTTTCATGCAACGTACTCCTTAAAGGGGGAAATCGGGTCTGCTCTGGTGGGAACAATACCTGTCAGTGGGCAGACTACTTTTTTCGCGTTTCATTGACAAGCGTTTTATTGCCGTTGTCCGCTATTTTACCCGTATCCCCTGTGCCAAGTTCAGTACCGCCTCAGGCTGAAAGATCCGTGCATCGGCCCTTGACCACTGACCTCCTTCTTACGGCTTTTCCCTGCTGCAGCAGTGCTTGATCACCTTCCAGCTTAGCCCCCCTCGTTCCGACCCATTGCTCCTGGCGTGGGTTGCACCGAAACATAAGCACGGTATATTGTATGTGGCACATTAGAATGCATTTATTTTAAGGGCGCGCCCGTGCATCATTTTTTCAAAAGGGGGAACGGTCATGAACAAGAAAATGGGAGTGCTCTTTATCCACGGCATGGGGTCGACCATGGACGATTATGCCCATGATGCCATCCAGGAACTGCGCAACAGGATTTCGGGCAGGGGACTGAACCGCGAGGACGTCGCGTGGGAGTCGGTGTTCTGGGCGCCAGTATTGTCGCCGCGGGAGAAACAGCTTTGGGTCGACCTGTCTGCAGATAACGACCTGAACTGGGCCAAGCTGCGCAAGTTCTTTATCAACGGCTTCGGCAACACAACTGCCTATCAGCAGGTTCAGGATCGGCGCAATGACGTGTACGGCAGGATTCACGGCCTGATCCACGATGCGCTGCGAGAATTGAGGGGCAGGCTGGGCGGTGCCGACAGACCGCTCGTGGTGATCGCGCACTCGCTGGGATCGGTCATCGTGACCGATTATATTTGGGACCGCCAGAAGGGGAGGGATGTCGAGCGTTACGGGGGCACGCCGTTCGAGCGGATGGAGACCCTGGCCGGTATGATCACCTTGGGGAGCAACATCCCGCTCTTCACCCTGGCGCACGATCCGGTCACCTGCATCGAGTTCCCGCCCCAGGGGTTGCCGCAGAACCTGAAGAAACGGGCCAAGTGGCTCAACTTCTACGACTCCGACGACGTCCTTGCGTGGCCCCTGAAGCCGCTCAGCAGGAACTATTCGGAGACCATAACCGAGGACATCGAGGTGAGTGTCGGTAACATCCTCACCGCCTGGAACCCCGCCAATCACGCCGCCTACTGGTCCGACGACGGTGTCATGAAGCCCGCCGCCTATCTGATCACCTCGATCCTCGAACAATTGACAACAGCTGAGGCAACTGAGGTCGGAGGCAATGGATAATTGACCAAGGGAAAAGGGACCTGCTGGACTTCAGCAACAAAAAAAGGCGCTCAAAGCGCCTTTTTTCTTTATCTAGTCGGGATCGTCGTCAATTGCCATCGGCCAATTGCTCCAGAGGGAACCCGTTGTCAACTGTCAATGAGTTCTCAGTTTCGGCACTTATGCCCGCCTTTTCCCATCTCCTTCATCTTCTCCAGCATGGGGTGTTCCTTGCCGTCGAAGCTGAAGTGGGTCGGCATGCCGGAGCCGGCGAAGTCGAACATGTCGCCGTGGTCCTTCATCATCAGCATGAACGCGCTCAGCATGTACCTCCGCTTGAACCCTTCCTCAAGGTCGATGATCTCCTGCATCTTGTTGCCGTAGAACCTCATGTAGCAGGTGCCCAGCGCCTGGGTGATCTCGTCCATGGTCATGGCGAGGGGTTCGATGATCGGGGTGACCAGGTTGTACTTGGAGTAGTCCCAGACCCGGATGCGGTCCTTCATCTCGGCGTGGATCGGGGTGAACGGCATCGGGGTCACCACCGGGAATACGGCGATGTCCGGGTTCAGGTACTGTGCCGAGGAGATGGTGTTCTCGATGGAGTCCCAGGTTTCGTTCGGGAAGCCGATCATGAAGGAGGCCTCGGTGATGATGCCGGCCTCGCGGCACAGGTCGAGGGCTTCCTTGTTCTGCTCGAAGCTGGTCCCCTTGTTAAGGCTGTTCAGGGTGTCCTTGTCGGCGCTCTCGGCGCCGATGTAGATGTGGATGATGCCGGCGTCGCGGTACTTGTGCAGGATGTCCTTGTCGCGGATGATATCTTCCACGCGGGTCTCGATCAAAAGGTGCACGCCGAGGTTTGCCTCGATCACGAGGTCCAGGTACTTTTCCCAACGCGCCCGGTTCTTGGTCGGGTAGGCGTCGATCAGGGTGAAGAAGCTGACGCCGTAGGTCTTGATCAGCATCTTCATCTCTTCGATGACCCGCTCCGGCTTACGGCAGCGCCAGTCCTCGCGCCAGAACATGCGCTGGCTGCAGAAGGCGCACCCCATGTCGCAGCCGCGCGAGGTGAGGATGGAGGCCATGGTGCCGCAGGGCTCGACCAGGTACTTGTAGTCTTCCCAGTCCAGCAGGTGCCAAGCCGGCTTCAGCTCGTCCAGGTCCTCGATGTGGGGCTGCTTCGGGTTCACCACGACTTTACCGTCCTGCTTGTAGGCGATCCCCTTGGTCTGCTTGGCGCCGCCTTCCGGGAGGGAGGAGAGCAGCTGCTTCAGGGTGCGCTCACCTTCGCCGACCAGGATGTAGTCGACGTTGCACCCTTCCGGCTCGAAGATCTCGTTGTACATGAAGGTCGGATGCGGTCCGCCCAAGAGGGTCGTGATGGCGGGGTTCACGTCCTTGGCGATGTCCAGGATCTTGAGGGAGTCGGGGACCGTCGCGGTGCTGATGGCGCCGGTGACCGGGAGGTAGTCGAGCGTCATCACGATGTCCGGCTGGTAGCGTTCGATCTCTTCCCTGATCTGCTCGAAGGAGTGATTCTTGTTCATGGCGTCGTAGATTCTCGCCTCGTTGCCCGCTTCCAGAGCGGCTCCGGCGAGATAGGCCAGGTGCAGCGGCGGCCAGTTGCCGACTACCTGTACGCCCCAGCAGTGATATGGTGCCGTTACAAACAGAATCTTGCTCATTCTTCTCTCCCCTTCAGGCTTTTTTATGGACGTCTCCGGCGCAGCGGGGCTGGCGGCCGGAACACGAGCGCCGGGTGGCGCGGTAATAACATGTATCGGATCGAAAAGTCCCGTCTTCAAATGAATTTCATAGGGGCGAGCTCCAATGAGCCCATGCTGCCAACCACGGGAAAACTATAGCGCAGAAGAAAAGGGAATGCGTGTAAAGTTTTGGTAAAGAAATGGCGCTTAAAGGGGGAGGCTGAACCAGATGCGGGTTTGTTGGGGGTCGCTCTCGGCGCCTACCTTGCCGCCGTGCGCTTCAATGAGTTCTTTTACAATGGACAGCCCGATGCCTGCTCCGCCCGCGTCGCGCGAGCGGGAACGGTCGGCACGGAAGAAGCGCTCGAAGAGGAAGGGGAGGTCGGTCTCCGCGATGCCCGCACCGGTGTTGCTGAAGATCGTCTTCAGGAAGCCATCCTCGCGGCGCGTGGCGATGGTGACCTGACCCCGGCGCGGGGTGTACTTCCAGGCGTTGTCCGCCAGGTTGCGGATCGCCTGCAAGAGTTTGTCGGAGTCGGCCGAGACGGTGTCGCTGCCGGTCGCCAGGTCCCAGGCGATCTCGATCTCCTTGTCCTGGAAGTTGGGACGGTAGAGGTCCATGATCTGGCCCAAAAGCTGGTGCAGCGAGATCTCCTGGCAGTCGAGGAAGGAGCGCGCGGCGTCGGCCTTGGCCAACTGCTGCAGGTCCTCTACCAGGTGCACGAGGCGCAGTACCTCCTGCTCCAGCATCCGGAAGGTCTCCGGGGTCGGCGGGATCACCGAGTCGCTCAGCCCTTCCAGGTAGCCGCGCAGGTTGGTGAGCGGGGTGCGCAGCTCGTGCGAGATGTCGGCCACCATGTTTTTCCTGAGCCCTTCGATCCGCTCCAGGTTGTCGGCCATGTCGTTGAAGGCGTTGGCGAGCTGTCCCGCCTCGTAGCGCGAGGCTACCTGTACGCGCTCGGAATAGTTGCCGTCGGCAACCTGCCGGGTGAAGGCGGTCATCTGGAACAGGGGGCGCAGCACCCAGGTGATCAGCGCGTAGCTTAAAAGCGAGGAGATGGCGAGGGCAGTCAGGGTGCCCCAGATCAGGTAGTGGTGGATGCCGTCCACGAAGGCGCGGTGGGCTTCCAGGGGGGAAACCTTGTGGCGGATCACCAGGTCGCGGAAGTAGTCGGCGGCCAGCCGGTCGATGGCGAGCCAGACCACCACCACGGTGATGGTGACCACCGGGATGATATGGCTGAACAGGAGCTTCCAGAGCAGGCGCTGACGCAGCTGTTTTCCTTCCGGCGCTTTCATGGGGTCGGTACTAGTCGTTTTCATCGGAGAACCGGTAGCCGTGGCCGCGCACGGTCTGGATGAAATGGGGATGGGCCGGATCGTCCTCGATCTTCTGCCTGAGCTTTCCCACGTGGACATCGATGACGCGGTCGATCACCACCTCGCCGTTTCGGTAGCAGTGCAAAAGGAGTTCGTCGCGGGAGAAGGCGCGTCCGGGGGAGGCCATCAGCGCGTGCAGGATCTTGAATTCGGACGAGGTGAGCGTGACGGGGCGGCCGTCGCGGGCGACCTTGCGCTTCTCCGGGTCGAGCTCCAGGCCGTCCCAGCTGAGCACCAGGGCGGCGCGCGGCGCGGGGCGCTGGCTGCGGCGCAGGATCGCCTTGACCCGCTCCACCAGTTCCCGCGGACTGAACGGTTTCACCACGTAATCGTCGGCACCCATGGCGAGACCGTTTACCCGGTCCACCTCCTCCTCGCGAGCGGTCAGCATGAGGATGGGCACGTCGGAGGCTTCTCTTAAGGCGCGGCAGATCTCCCAGCCGTCCAGGTTTGGGAGCATCACGTCGAGGATCACGAACACCGGGGCTGCGTCCTTGGCGGCGCTCACCGCCTCGGCGCCGTCATGTACCTGGACCGTCGAGAAGCCTTCCCGCTCCAGGTACGCGGAGACCAGGGCGGCCGTGTTGCGGTCGTCTTCGACAATCAGTACCGTACCCAGCTGGCCGGTTGTTGAGGACATGCGTGGTTCTCCGCCTTTGGTTCCTGAGTTCCCGCCGACTGATCCTAGTCCCGCCCTTCGGGAGGGTTAGGGTGTGGGTGTCGCAACCGGCTATCCTGCCCCGGTGGCACATCCCTCACCCGCCCTGCGGGCACCCACTCCCGGTGGGGGAGGGTTTGGGACCGCCGCCGTCAGTGCTGTGCGCGCGGGTCTCTCATGTGTGTTGGGATTTGCGTTTCATTTGTACTTCTTTTGTTGCCTCAACGTCAAGGTGCAAGGCGGGACCCGCACGAATCCGTCCGTAAAATTCCTCCAGCCCCACGGGCCTCCCCTCATGACAGGGAGAACTGCGATTCAATGAACGGTGCTGCTGGTGAGCGATACACGAAAAAGCGGAAGGCAGCTTGCGCCACCTCCCGCCGTTAGTTGCCCCGCTAGCAATCCGCCAGGTTACCGGATTACCTTGTAGGGGCGCATCATCTCGTTGTCCTCGTGGTCGAGGATATGGCAATGCCACACGTATTGGCCCTGGGTAGGATCGAAGGGGTAGAGGTTAATCCCGACCAGCGACTTGTGCGGCGTCAGCGGCACGCTGGTCGGGGCGTAGCGCATCAGGACGCGCATGACCTGACCCGGGTTGGCCTTTGCGGTATCTTTCAAACCGGCTTCCTCAGGGCGCGGCGCTGCGGCATCGTGCAGCAGGTAGGGTGCGATGTCCGGATTACCCCCAACCACCGGGACCTTGTCCCCGTTGGCCAAGGCCACGGTACGCCCGGGGTTGCTGTAGGGGAGTGGCGGACCGAAACCGGGGCACGGGTTGAATGGGTCGTCGGCCGGGTTGGGATCTACGTTGAAGCAGAGCGGCGAGCCGGCAACGGTGTCGAACGCCTTGGGCCAGGCACCCGGAATTCTCGGAGTCACGCCGTCGTCATAGCCGATGTAGCCGCCGGGGATGTTGGAACCCTGCGTCCCGTCCACGTCGAAAGACTCCCGGTTCAGGATCTCGTACTGCACGAGGTGAGTGTGGATGGGATGGGCGTCTGCGGTGAGGTTGATGATTTCCCACATCTCGATCGAGCCGATACGCGGCGACTCGCTGATGCCGTCGGCTGGAAGGTTGGGGGACATCTGGTTGAGAACTTTGCCGTCGTAACTGGTGTTGTTGAGCAACACCTCGATAGGTCCGCCGGCTCCGCCGTGCTCTTTCAAGATGAGTTGCCGTACCTTGTCGACCTTCACACCGGAGGCGATGTGTCCCTTGCCGTCCGTCAGGCGCAGGACCGGGGTCGGGCGCTGGCACTGGCCCCGTGCCGGGTTGCAGCTTGTGTCCCTACCGCTGGTGGCATTTGCCACCTGGAACTGCATGATGCTCGCCATCTGGGGCTGGTCGGCCGGCAGCTGGACCGGATTGCCGCTGGCATCGATTCCGAGGTGCGGTACCGGAAACAGCCCGTCCGGGTAGGGAATCGGAGCGTCGTTGGTTACCGCGATGGTCTTCCCTGCCAACGCGGTGAAGTCGACGATGATGTCCGCGCGTTCGCCGGGCGCTATGAATACCTGGCTTATGGGTACCGGTGCATCCAGGTAGGCCGCGTCGGCGACGATCTGGAAGACCGGGGCGCTGCCGAAGGTGAGCCGATAGACCCGGGCGTTGGCCCCGTCCAGCAGACGGAACCGGTAGCGGCGCGGCTCGACCTTCAGTACCGGCCAGGGGGCGCCGTTCACCATCGACACGTCGCCGATGAATTCCGGAATCCAGAAGACATGGATGTCGGGATTGGTGGGAGGGCCGTTCAGGTTGCTGGTGGCGACGTCGGTGCCGCTGCCATCCGGGAAGAAGACCTGACTGTTGGTGTCGAACTGGCGGTCCTGGAACACCATCTCGATTTCCTGGGCGCCGCCGGGCAGGCCCTTCGGTTCCTTGTCGGAATCGCGCAGCAGGTAAAAACCTGCCAGGCTGCTGTAGACTCCGCCGCGGGTGGCTCCCAGGTTATGGTCATGGAACCAGAGGGTCCCGGGCTCCTGGCTGTTGTTGTAGAGGTAGACGGCCTTGCCGGGGCCGGGGCGTCCCATGGTCCGGTACTGCGGCCCTTTCTTGCCATCCGGAGTGAACCAGGCATCCGGGCCGCCGTCGAAGCCCGGAGGGACCTCGGCGCCGTGCAGGTGCGGCACGGCGGGCGCCGGGCCTACAAACGGTTTGCAGCAGGCGTCGTCCGGGGTCTGGACGCAGTTGACCGGCGGAATCCTGCTGTGACAAGCAAGGCTCTGCGGGTCGGCCCAAAGGGCCGTCTGGTCAACGGTGATCAACCCCTGGACCAGGCCATCGACGAACGAGCTGCCGACCTGGTTCGAGTAGTTGAAGGGGGGAAGCTTGTTCTCGTACTGCACGAGGGCTGGGATGGACCTGGTGGCGTCCAGGGTGACCGCCGGCCAGCGCGCCGGGCCAAGCGTCTTGCCGGTGAGTGAATCGGAGGTCTCGTAGGCCCAGATCTGCGTTTCCTGCACGTTGACCTGCGGGCAGGGAGCCTCCGCCTGGTTGAAAGGGTCGAAGTAGCTTTTGGGATAGGCCGCCTGGTCGGGCAACGGAAGCACCTGCTGCCGGGACTCCTTCATCTCGACGGTCAAAAGGGGATGCTGGCGGGCGTTCACCCGCGGTTGTGGGCCGGCAGGTCCGAAGACCGGCAGCGGCACGGCGAACTGGGGGATGCAGGCACCGGGCACCGCGGTCTGGGGGACCAGGACGCTCGCACTGGCGCTCGCGGCGCTACAGATGATCAGCAATAAAACCAGCATGAATGCTGGGTGGGATGGTTTAGCTGCGTCCATGTCTCTCTCCTCTTTCATAGAGGAGCAGCTCCCGCGTCCGGCTGCCGCTTCTATCTGCAGATGAGGCGGCTCGGGACGTTTGGCTGGTACACCCACAAGGGTGAGCAGTTCAGCTATCAGTTGCAGGCACTAGGTGCCCCTTGATCCTCGTTGCGACTGGTGAGTCACTCCCTGCAGGATTTACTGCCTCCATGGTGCCACTCCTGGTCATAGAATTAGTTGCCAAAGGGGCTTCAGTCGATCTCTCGTAAAGCCCGGTACGTGGAAAGGTGCTATCGAAAACCCTGAGCCAGTAGCCACCCCAACGGGTGATGTGACACATGAAAGCCAAATAAACTAGAGGCTCATGAGTTGTACCGGGAATTTTACTACGAACCGTGCAACTGGCAATGGGAGTATCGTTTGCTGCAGAAGCAAAAAAAAGGGCCGAGTCGTTCGACTCGGCCCTTCATGTCTCGCTTCATCCTGATTCGTGTTTCGCCGTGGCTAGCTGCTTTTAAGGAGCAGAGAGCGGATGGCCAGGCTAGACAATTTTCTTCATGCCCTTCATGGCGGCGCGCAGCTCTGCGCCGACTTCCTCGATCAGGTGGCTGCGGATCTCGGCGTTCACGGCGACCAGCAGGCTGTTGTCGACGCTGTTGTCCTTGAGGCTAAGCCCTTTGCCGATCACGTCGGTGCCCACCTTGCTCATGAAGTCCTGCAGCAGCGGAACGCAGGCGTGGGCGAACAGGTAGCAGCCGTACTCGGCGGTGTCGGAGATGACGCGGTTCATCTCGTAGAGTTTCTTGCGTGCGATGGTGTTGGCGATGAGCGGGGTCTCGTGCAGCGACTCGTAGTAGGCGCTCTCCGGCTCGATGCCGGTCTCCACCATGGTCTCGAAGGCAAGTTCGACGCCGGCTTTCACCATGGCGACCATCAGGATGGCGTTGTCGAAGTACTCCTGCTCGGAGATCTCGCCGGCGGCCTCGGTCTGCTCGAAGGCAGTCTTGCCGGTCGCTTCGCGCCAGGTCAGGAGCATCACGTCGTCGTTTTTCCAGTCCTCCATCATGGTGCGGGAGAACTCGCCGCTCATGATGTCGTCCATGTGCTTCCAGAACAGCGGACGCATGATGTCCTTCAACTCGTCAGCCAGCTTGAAGGCGACCAGCTTGGCCGGGTTGGAGAGACGGTCCATCATGTTGGTGATGCCGCCGTGCTTGAGCGCCTCGGTAATGGTCTCCCAACCGTACTGGATCAGCTTCACGGCGTAAGGGGCGCCGATGCCGTTCTGGGTCATCTTGTCGAAGCAAAGGAGCGCGCCTGCCTGCAGCATGCCGCAGAGGATGGTCTGCTCGCCCATCAGGTCGGATTTCACCTCGGCCACGAAGGAAGATTCCAAAACGCCGGCGCGGTCGCCGCCCTGTGCGGATGCCAGGGCCTTGGCGATTTCCAGGCCGTCACCTTTGGGGTCGTTCTCGCCGTGGACGGCGATAAGGGTCGGCACGCCGAAGCCGCGCTTGTACTCCTCGCGCACCTCGGAGCCCGGGCACTTGGGGGCGACCATGATGACGGTGAGGTCCTTGCGGATCTGGGTCCCTTCTTCGACGATGTTGAAGCCGTGGGCGTAGCTGAACACGGCGCCCTCTTTCATGAACGGGATGACGCTTGCCACCACGCCGGTGTGCTGCTTGTCCGGAGCGAGGTTCATGACGATGTCGGCCGTGGGGAGCATCTCTTTATAGGTGCCGACCTTGAAGCCGTTGTTGCTGGCGTTCAGGTAGGACTGGCGCTTCTGGGCGATCGCTTCGTCGCGCAGGGTGTAGGAGACGTCCAGGCCGCTGTCGCGCATGTTGAGACCCTGGTTGAGACCCTGGGCACCGCAACCGACGATGACGATCTTCTTGCCCCTGACGTAGTCGCAACCGTTGGCGAATTCGGAGGCGTCCATGAAGCGGCAGGTTCCCAGCTCCTGCAGCTGGCGGCGCAGCGGCAGGGTGTTGAAATAGTTCTGTCCCATTGTTGATTCTCCTCTATGGTGGTGTTGATGCATTTCAGGTTTTTGAGTGTCGCGAATGTATACTAAATTCTGCGTTGCGTAAATTGAATTATTGTGCATATTGTGTTGCGTATGGCGCAATGGCTGGCCGCGCGCCAACTCCCCTTGCCATCCGGGAGAGGGCAGGGGTGAGGGAGCCGCAGGCTCTTTTTTTCGTTTTTTACACGTTCACCTTCAAAAGGGGCATCTGATGGACATCCGCGAACTGGAGATCTTCCTCACCGTCGCCGAACTGCGCCACTTCGGGCGGGCGAGCCAAGCCTGCAACCTGAGCCCCTCGGCGCTCACCCGCACCATCCAGCGGTTGGAGGAAGAGGTGGAACAGCCGCTCTTTCTGCGCGACAACCGCACCGTCACGCTGTCGCCCGCTGGCGAGCGCTTCCGCTCCTATGCCCGGCTCGCCCTGCAGGAATGGCAGAGTTTTCGGGCCTCGGCCAAAAACGAGCAGGCGGTGGCGGGCACCCTTTCCATCTATGCCTCCATTACGGCGGTCTATAGCCTTTTGCCCGAGCTTTTGGAGTCCTACCGGGAGAAGTTTCCCGAGGTCCAGCTGGAACTGCGCACCGGCGCCGCGGAACAGGCGGTGGCCCAGGTGCAAAGCGGCGAGATCGACCTGGCCGTGGCGGCGCTACCGGACCGGCAGCGCTCGCGTATCGAGTTTCTCCCCATTGTCACCATACCGCTGGTCTTCATCGCCCTGAAACGTCAGGTCGCTGCCTCCGAGGGTCTCACGGACGGGCAGCTCGACCTCTCCCGCGCGCCGCTCGTGCTGCCGCAGACCGGACTCTCCCGGCGCCGGCTGGACCAGTGGCTCAAGGAGCAACGCATCACCCCGAATATTACCTCGGAGGTCTCGGGAAACGAGGCGATCATCGCCATGGTGCGTCTGGGATGCGGCGTCGGCATCGTCCCGGAACTGGTGCTGGAGCGGAGCCCCTTTCGCGACGAGGTGGTGCTGCTCGACAATGCGCCGCGGCTGGAGCCCTACGTGGTCGGCCTCTGTACCAGTAAGCGGATACTCCAGCGCCCGAGCGTCCAGGCCTTCTGGCGATTGGCGGAGGAGCGCTCCAAGGCGCCGGCCTGCACCGGGTGATCTGCTTCTAGTTCTCTATTTCTAGACTCTCCCCCGCTTGCCATGGCCACTTACTTAGTACCTACTGACGCGGAACTCTCCCCCTCCCTTGACGGGGGGGCAGGGGGTGGGTGCAGCCGCATGATGCCGACCTGTCGGTCGAGGCAGCTTCCCCCTCACCCCGACCCTCCCCCGCCAGGGGGGAGGGAGAGCTTAGAGATGGATGCAAGGTGAGTGAGTTGAAAAGCTGCGGTAGATAGTCCGGGATGTCTCCCTGGAATGGGTCGCTGAACACCGGCCAACCGTTACGTCCGTGGCAGTCATAAGGCCCTCCTTTCAGGAAAATGCCCTTGCCATCCCGCAAATCGTGTGCTATATAAGTTCGCTGTTTAAAATTCGCACGCCATCTTTTTCCGACCGGTGGTGCCCGCTTAGTGCGGGTTCCGGCTGTTTGGGTGGCGGAGGGAAAAAACCAAAGGAGAAAGACCCATGTCGAACATCACCATGAAAGAACTGCTGGAAGCAGGTGTCCATTTCGGCCACCAGACCAAGAGATGGAACCCGAAAATGAAGCCGTACATCTTCGGCGCACGTAACGGGATCTACATCATCGACCTGCAGAAAACCGTGCGTCTCTTCAAGAGCGCTTACAGCTTCGTAACCGAAGCCGCGCAGGCAGGCGAGACCGTCCTGTTCGTCGGCACCAAGAAGCAGGCTCAGGACTCCATCGCCGAAGAGGCACAGCGCTGCGGCATGTACTACGTGAACGAGCGTTGGCTGGGCGGCATGCTGACCAACTTCGCTACCGTCAAGCAGAGCATCGACCGCCTCAAGCGTCTCGACGCCATGCAGGCTGATGGCACCATCGAAGCCTACACCAAGAAAGAGCAGCTGAAACTCGCCAAAGAGCGCGAGAAGCTGGAAGGGACCCTGGGCGGCATCAAGGGCATGGGCAAAACCCCGGGCGTCTTGTTCGTGGTCGACCCGAAAAACGAAGAGATCGCCGTCAGCGAAGCCAAGAAACTGGGGATCCCGGTCGTCGCCATCGTCGACACCAACTGCGATCCGGACGACATCAACTACGTCATCCCGGGCAACGACGACGCTATCCGCGCCATCCGCCTGCTGACCGGCAAAATGGCTGACGCAGTCCTCGACGGCGTGCAGGCACGCAACGCCCGCCTGCAGACCGGCGCCGAGGAAGAGTTCACTGCCGCAGCTGAAGAGGTCGTTGAAGAGACCGCTGGCGAGGCCTAAGACCCTTCGAACCATCCGCGACACGATAACCAACTAAAAGCTTTCCGGCACCCCCGTCCCCGGGCGGGGGGGAGCCCGAGTGGAGGATACTGATGAGCATTACAGCGGCACAGGTAAACGATCTGAGAAAAGCAACCGGCGCAGGCCTGATGGATTGCAAGAAGGCTCTGACCGAAACTGACGGCGATCACGAGAAGGCGATCGACTACCTCCGTACGAAGGGCCTCGCGGCTGCCTCCAAGAAGGCTGGCCGTGCAGCAACCGAAGGCGCCGTAGGTTCCTACATCCACGCAGGCGGCAAGATCGGCGTCCTGGTGGAAGTGAACTGCGAGACCGACTTCGTTGCCAAGAACGAAAACTTCCAGGCGTTCGTCAGGGATATCGGCATGCACATCGCCGCAGCCAGCCCGCTGTACGTGCGTCGCGAAGAAGTCCCCGCTGAACTCCTCGAGCGCGAGAAGGAAATCTACCGCGCCAAGGCCAAAGAAAGCGGCAAACCGGACGCCATCATCGAGAAGATCATCGAAGGCCAGATCAACAAGTTCTACGCCGATATCTGCCTGCTCGAGCAGAACTACGTGAAGGACCCGGACAAAACCGTGCAGACCTTCCTGAACGCGACCATCGCGACCATCGGCGAGAACATGAGCATCCGCCGCTTCGCACGCTTCGTGCTGGGCGAGGGCCTGGCCAAGAAGGAAAGCGACTTCGCGGCAGAGGTCGCCGCGGCGGCCGGCGTGTAACGCAACCCAAAGAGCCGGCCATGCAAATGGGCGGCTCTTTTTTTGTCCAAAGAAGAAATCCGTTCCACGTGCTACCTTCCGTGTGTCACCTTAACCTGGCATGCTCCAGACAGACCGGCCCAGCTGGCTGCGGGGAGCACGCGAGGCAGGCCGCAGACCCGGAACTGGCAGCGTCCTCTCAACCGTCTTGAAAAAACAATCAGGTGACACGATGGCAGAACCCTACTACAAAAGAGTCCTTCTGAAGCTTTCCGGAGAAGCCCTCGGCGGCGAGCAAGGGTACGGCATCGACCCGCAGACCATCACGACCATCGCGCGAGAAGTTAAGCGGGTCGTGGAACTCGGCGTCCAACTCTCGCTGGTGATCGGCGGCGGCAATATCTTCCGCGGCCTGGCCGCCTCCTCCAAGGGGATGGACCGCGCCAGCGCCGACTACATGGGGATGCTCGCCACCATGATCAACTCGCTGGCCATGCAGGACGCCCTGGAGAAGGTCGGCGTCGACACCCGCGTCCAGTCCGCCATCGCCATGGCCGAGGTGGCCGAGCCCTACATCCGCAGGCGCGCCATCCGGCACCTGGAAAAGGGGCGGGTGGTCATCTTCGGCGCGGGCACCGGCAACCCCTACTTCACCACGGACACCGCTGCGAGCCTGCGCGCCATGGAGATCGGCGCTGACGTGATCCTCAAGGGAACCAAGGTGGACGGCGTCTACTCGGCCGACCCCAACAAGGACCCCGAGGCCACCAAGTACCACACCCTCGACTATATCGAAGTGCTCAAGAAGGGGCTCCAGGTCATGGACGCCACCGCCATTTCGCTTTGCATGGACAACAGCCTTCCGATCATCGTCTTCGATGTGACGACCGACGGCAACGTCGTCCGGGTCGTCTGCGGCGAGCGGATCGGTACCCTCGTTAAAGGAGCATAGGTATGATAAAAGACGTCATTGCCGACATGAACGCCCATATGGACAAGACCATCGACGCTCTCAGGAAGGAGTACCAGCGGGTGCGCACCGGCCGCGCCAGCACCTCCCTTCTCGACGAGGTCCGGGTCGATTTCTACGGCACGCCGTCGCCGATCACCCAGGTGGCGACCCTTGCCGTCCCCGAGCCGCGCACCATCACGATCCAGCCCTGGGAGCCCAAGATGATCCAGGTCATCGAGAAGGCGATCATGAACGCGAACCTGGGGCTCACCCCGGCCAACGACGGCAAGTTGATCCGCCTCTCCCTGCCGCCGCTCACCGAGGAGCGCCGCAAGGACATCGTGAAACAGCTGAAGCGCGACGCCGAGGACGCCAAGGTGGCGCTCAGGAACATCCGCCGCGACGCCATCGACCGTCTGAAGAAACTGGAGAAGGACAAATCGATCTCCGAGGACGAGCTGAAGCGCG
>Ga0208789_1001116_pt1 | contig 17091 bp, 14 predicted proteins | sample Methanotroph_Enr_FD_187368 | JGI IMG/M metagenome (GOLD analysis project Ga0208789, IMG submission 187368) | Enriched soil microbial communities from Old Woman Creek wetland in Ohio, USA - Methanotroph_Enrichment_5 (SPAdes) (version 2) | ecosystem: Environmental > Terrestrial > Soil > Wetlands...
TCCCGTTTATATCAATTCTGTATTTCATTAACCAGGTAATCATTGCAGGTTTTCTTTCGAGAAATAATTTCATTACTTATTCTTTTTAGGGGATTTGTATCCTGACCCAATTATTATAAAACAAAAGATAAATTAAAAGCAGCATTTTTCATAAACCCTCTATTATAATCTGTTATACACGCATAAGTTATCACACTTTTATATTTTATTTAGACTCTACAATTTCAAGACAAGGGATAACTGGCATGCTGCTTTACCTTTAATAAACGATCAATCAGCATCTTCTGGACCTTCATCCTTTTTCCCTTTCCGACTGATATACTGATTCAATGACCAGCTTGACAACGAGATCAGCATCAGAATATAGAACAGTTTGTTTGTTTCTTCAGTTAACAATAAATAAATCATACCTACAGCGCTTAATACGCCTATTATAAATATGATTTTACTGATAGGGCTCTTCATAGGGATAAATATTTTTAGAAATAATTCTACTTAAAATAGCATATTATCGGTTACACCAAATTTATTTGACTTTCCCCTGGCGCGGATTTACAATCCGTGCCTCCAAATCCTTTTCTTTTTCATCCAATTACAAATATATCCAACATTCCTTTCCATCCGGCATAATCAATTGCGCTGCTATAAAAATAATCTTCGGCCCGAAAAATCAATTCTTCGCCTGCCGGATTTTGATCTATATAATTTAGTTTTTGAACATACTCCAAACTTCTACAGGCTGGTTGTCGGCCCGCCAAAATTTGTTTTATTTAACCGGCACGGATTACAAATCCGCGCCAGCGAGGGAATTATTCTTTGCCGGTTTTATACCCTATCTTTACGCGTTCTTTTTTTGCTAATTCAAGTTGTTTGGCTTCTTCAAACTGTTTGAGATATTCAAAAATAACCATGATATTATTGTCTTGTTCTGATAATTGCTTCCTGATTTGGGTTATTTCCTGAAAGAAGTCTTTTTGTAATAACAACATCCTTCTAAGCATAGTAAAAGTTCGCATTATAGTTATATTTACTTCAATAGCTCTTTTACTGGTAAGAACACTTGAAAGCATTGCTACACCATTTTCTGTAAAAGCAAATGGAACAGCACCTCCAAGATGTTTTTTGGAAGGTATCACATTTTGTGATACCACGTATCCCATTTCTTCATCAGTAAGTTCATACATAAAATCATCAGGAAAACGATCTTTATTTCTACGTACTGCTTGCTTTAAAGCTCTCGTTTCTACTTCGTAAAGCTCTGCAAGATGGACATCAAGGATTACTTTTTCTTCTCTTATAGTAATGATTTTACTTGCTATTACTGCTTCATGTAAAACCAGTTTGTTATCAGTTTTGCTCATATAATATATTTAAAGGTACAAATAAAAAATACAAATTGGACACCTTGATCGCTAATGTCTTATTTTCTGACGTGCACAGACATAATCCTGACTTATTTTCAAAAATACAAATTTTCCCTTGAAACAAAAAACTGAATTATCAGGATTTATTCTACCTTTTTCTCCGGATGAAAATACTGATAAACTATCTTCCCTTTCGATAAACCAGCGATAGTTTGTATTTCAGCCAGCGAAGCTTCCTTTATTGCTTTTACCGACCGGAATTTGCGCAGCAACAAAGTTGAAGTGGATTCGCCCACTCCCACAATTTCTGTAAGTTCTGTTTTTATAGTTCCTTTTTCGCGGCGCTTGCGGTGATGGGTAATCCCGAAACGATGTGCTTCGTCACGCAATTGTTGTATGATCCGTAGCGTTTCCGATTTCTTATCAATATATAAAGGTAATGAATCACCCGGATAGTAAATTTCTTCCAGTTTTTTGGCAATACCGATTACAGCTACTTTGCCATGCAAGCCAAGTTTGTCAATGCTTTCCATGGCTGAGCTAAGCTGTCCTTTGCCGCCATCAACAATAATTAAATCAGGAAGTGGTTGGTTCTCATCCATCACTCTTTTATACCTGCGGTAAATCACTTCTTCCATCGAAGCAAAATCGTCCGGGCCTTCTACGGTTTTGATATTGAAATGACGGTATTCCTTTTTATCAGGTTTGCCATTGGTAAACACCACCATGGCAGCCACCGGGTAAGATCCCTGTATATTAGAATTGTCGAAACAATCGATACGGACCGGCTGATCTTTCAACCGCAAATCGGCCTGCATTTGTGCCATAATACGAGTGGTATGGCGCTCCGGATCAACATGCTCAAGCTGTTTATGTTTTTCGAGCTGGTAGTATTTGGCATTTCTTTCGGAGAGTTCGAGCAGTTTTTTCTTTTCGCCTCGGATAGGAGTTGTGTATATTACTCCAGGTAATTCGACATCCGGCTTAAAAGGAACAATAATTTCGGGTGAATCGGAATCGAAGCGTTCCCGTAATTCAACTATGGCAAGCAACAGCAGTTCTTCGGGCGATTCGTCCAGTTTTTTCCGGATCTCAACGGTGTGAGCCTGTATAATACTCCCATTAATCACTTTCATAAAATTGATATACGCGGCGGTTGACTCATCCACATAAGAAAAAATATCAATATTGTGAATTGATGGGCTTACAATCGACGACTTACTCTGGTAACGATCGAGCAGCTCGATTTTCTCCTTAACTACATGTGCTTTTTCAAACTGATACGAATCAGCATATTCTTTCATCATGCCAGCCAGGTGTTGGCGAACAGATGATATATTTCCCCGTAAAATATTCCTGATCTCCTGTAGCGACAGCCCGTAATCTACTTCGGTTTGAAGCCCTTCGCAGGGACCAAGGCAATTTTTCATATGGAATTCGAGGCAAACTTTATACTTACCGGTACGAATATTTGCGGCGTTTAAATTAAGGCTACAGGTTCGAATCTGGTATAATTGCCGGATCAGGTCGAGCAACGTATGCATCATCTTTACCGATGCGTACGGGCCAAAATAATCAGACCCATCGTTGATTCGGTGCCTGGTAGGAAAAATACGCGGGAATGCTTCTTTTTTGATGCAAATCCAGGGATAGGTTTTATCATCCTTCAGCATCACGTTGTAGCGCGGCTGGTATTTTTTGATCAGGTTATTCTCCAACAACAAAGCATCCAGTTCTGTTTCCACTACAACAATCTGGATATCAACAATTTTTTGAACAAGTATCCTTACTTTACCAATCAGTGATTCATCACGTCTGAAATAAGAGGAAACTCGCTTTTTCAGGTTTTTTGCTTTGCCAACATACAAAATTTTTCCTTCCTTATCGTAATACTGATACACACCGGGACTGTCGGGCAGCTCGCGGACAATATTTTCGATATGGATGGAATGTTTTGACAAAGGAGGGTTTAGGGATTTGGGATTAGGATTTGGGGAATTCCAAATTGCTGGTTTTTAGGCTTCGATTCCACTATGCCTGATAACTATCTTCTATTTTCTAATTTCTATTTTCTGTCATTTCATCACTCTTCCTCCCGCATATGATTCCAACCCAACGCTTCGATTTTAATCAACGGGCCATTATTGGTTACAAGAAAAGTGCCTGCATTGGATTCAGTCATATGGCCGATGATGCTGATGCCTTCAATATCTTTCACTTTTTCGAAATCGTTCATATTTATTGTAAACAGGAGCTCATAATCTTCACCGCCATTCATGGCTGCCGTAACAGGCTGAATGTTAAATTCTTCGGCGGCAGCAATGGTCATGGCATCGAGCGGGATCTTATCTTCAAAAATCCTGCATCCCAGGCCTGAATCTTCACAAATATGAAGGACTTCAGAGGCCAGCCCGTCGGAGATATCGATCATAGCCGTGGGTTTAACGCCCACCGTTTTCATTAATTCAATAATATCAGTCCGGGGTTCGGGCTTCAACTGACGTTCCAGGATGTAATCAAAACCAGCCAGGTCGGGCTGCATGCCGGGATCGGCTTCGTAAACTTTCTTTTCCCGCTCCAGAAGCAATAATCCCATATATGCACTTCCCAGGTCGCCTGTTACGCAGATCAGGTCGTTTTCTTTTGCTGTGTTGCGGTACACTATATCCTCCTTTGCGGCTTCACCGGTAATGGTTAACGATAAAAACAAGCCGTGAACCGACGATGTTGTATCCCCTCCAGCAAGGTCAACATGGTAGCGTTTACATGCTAAGCGGATGCCTTCATAAATTTCTTCAAGGGCTTCGACCGGGAAGCGGTTCGAAACGGATATCCCTACAAAAAGCTGCCTGGGTGTGCCATTCATCGCCACTATATCCGAAAAATTTACGGTAGCACATTTATATCCAAGGTGTCGCAAAGGCATATAAGCCAAATCGAAATGAACCCCTTCGACCAGCAAATCGGTGGAAACAAGGGTTACTTTATCGCCATAATCAATCACGGCAGCATCGTCACCAATGCCTTTAAGTGTGGAGGGCTGTTCATTAATAAAGGCTCCGGTGAGGTGTTTTATAAGGCCGAATTCGCCTAAAGATGAAAGTTCGGTTCGCTGAGTTGGAGTAGGATCAATCATGAAAATAAATTTGTGGCAAAATTAAGGTTTTTATTCTTCCTTTTCCGCTAAAGCTTATATCCACTAACCATAGGGTTTACAAATTCAGTATTCATTTTCCGAAATCCACAAACAATTTATAGCTCCACTTGTTTTTTACTTATAGAACATTCAATTGAGGTATTGCAATACTTTTATTATCGCTTATTGCAATACTTTTATTATCGCTAACTTTGCCCGCTAAATTTATTTAAACCAAAGATAAATAAAAGGCTGAACATCACGACAAAATGGAAAAAGATCAGAACAATATACTTGAAGAAGTAACCAATAGCGATTACAAGTATGGCTTTCATACCGATATCGAGATGGATATGGCTGTTGTCGGGCTGAGTGAAGATACGGTACGGTTTATTTCGGCCAAAAAGAATGAACCCGAATGGTTGCTTGAATTCAGGCTAAAGGCTTACCGCCACTGGCTTACGCTTACCGAACCTACCTGGGCACATATTCACCATCCCCCGATAAAGTACCAGGATATTATTTATTATGCGGCGCCTAAAAGAAAAAAAGAACTTGCAAGCCTGGATGAAGTTGATCCCGAACTGATTGACACTTTCAATAAACTGGGAATCTCGCTCGAAGAACAGAAAAAACTGAGCGGTGTTGCCGTTGATGCTGTAATTGACAGTGTTTCGGTTAAAACCACTTTTACCGATACGCTTTCGAAATATGGCGTTATTTTCTGCTCCTTCAGCGATGCTGTTCAAAACCATCCCGAGCTGGTAAAACAATATATGGGAAGCGTAGTGCCAAGTACCGACAATTTCTTTGCAGCGCTCAACTCTGCTGTATTCAGCGATGGTTCGTTTTGCTACATTCCCAAAGGCGTCCGCTGCCCGGTCGAATTGTCAACCTACTTCCGCATTAATGCTGCCAATACCGGCCAGTTCGAACGCACACTGATTGTTGCCGACGAAGGCGCCTATGTTAGTTACATGGAAGGATGCACTGCGCCTATGCGCGACGAAAACCAGCTTCATGCCGCCATTGTCGAAATAGTTGCCATGAAGGATGCCGAAGTGAAATACAGCACAGTGCAAAACTGGTATCCTGGCAATAAAAAAGGCGAAGGCGGGATTTATAATTTCGTTACCAAGCGCGGCATCTGCAAGGGGAGCCATTCTAAAATATCCTGGACACAGGTCGAAACCGGCTCTGCTATAACCTGGAAATATCCCAGTGTAATCCTGATGGGCGACAATTCGGTCGGCGAATTTTATTCGGTGGCTGTTACCAACAACTTTCAGCAGGCCGATACAGGTTCAAAAATGATGCATATCGGTAAAAACACGAAAAGTACTATTATTTCGAAGGGGATTTCGGCAGGGCAAAGCAACAACAGCTACCGGGGCTTAGTTAAAGTGACCAAGCGAGCCGAAAATGCACGTAATTTTTCACAGTGTGATTCATTGTTGCTGGGTGATAAATGTGGAGCACACACTTTCCCGTATATCAAAGCTGAAAACCATACATCAATCATTGAGCACGAAGCTACCACATCCAAAATTTCGGATGACCAGCTTTTTTACTGTAAACAACGCGGGATCAGTTCCGAAAGCGCTATTGGCCTGATTGTAAACGGATATGCCAAGGAAGTGCTGATGCATTTACCTATGGAATTTGCCGTTGAAGCTCAGAAATTGTTAGCCATTAGTTTGGAAGGAAGTGTCGGGTAAGGAATGATGTCGGATGTGCGATGTCGGATGTGAGGGAAAAAACAAGAGTTTGAAGTTAGGGAAACTCGAAACACTGAACCGATCCCGATTTTTATCGGGAGAGTTCACCGAAAGTAAACATTTCAAACCTTTCACACGAAGCACTTCGGCACGCGGCACTACTAATAATAAATAAACACACTACAATATACCACACATGTTAAGTATCAGAAACCTGAAAGTATCCATTAACGGGAAAGAGATTTTAAACGGAATTAACCTCGAGGTAAAAGCCGGAGAAGTACATGCTATCATGGGCCCCAATGGAACCGGGAAGAGTACATTGGCTTATGTTATTGCAGGCCGCGAAGGCTACGAAGTAACGGAAGGCGAAATTATCTTTAAAGGCCGTAATATTTTGGATCTGTCAGCCGAAGAACGTGCCTGCGAAGGTTTGTTTCTTGGATTTCAGTACCCGGTTGAAATTCCAGGCGTTTCAATTACCAATTTCCTTCGCACGGCGATAAATGAGCAACGCAAATACAAGGGTCTTGATCCTGTACCGGCAACCGAATTTCTGGCACGCATGGAAGGAAAAAAACAATTGCTCGAATTGCAGGACAAACTGGCCAACCGTTCAGTAAACGAAGGCTTTTCAGGTGGTGAAAAGAAAAAAAACGAAATTTTTCAAATGGCCATGCTTGAACCTTCACTGGCTATACTCGACGAAACTGATTCGGGACTCGATATTGATGCACTGCGCATTGTTGCAACAGGTGTTAACAAACTTCGTCGTCCTGATAACGCGACCATTGTAATAACACATTACCAGCGTTTGCTCGAGTATATTGTACCCGATGTAGTACATATTCTTTTTGATGGCCGAATTGTGAAATCAGGGGGTAAAGAACTCGCATTATTGCTCGAAGAAAAAGGCTACGAATGGATTAAAAGTGATGCCTCATTTAAGTAAAGCTAAAACAAAAATGAATTATGGACGCAGGAATAGTTCCAACAATATATGACCTTAAAGACTATCTGAAGAATGTTTTTGCTACAAAACAGCAGGAAATTTCATCTAATGATACTCCTTTGGTGACCACAAAACGGGCAAAGGCATTTGAGCTTTTCAACAAAGCGGGGTTTCCTCATGCTGCACTCGAACGCTGGCGAGGCACCGATCTTTCGCGGGCATTAAATCATGATTACCAGGCTTTGCCTGAGCCACCGTCTGACAACCTGGATATCGATAAAATATTCAAATGCGATGTTCCCTATTTCGAAACCTTACTGGTTTCGCAACTTAATGGGTGGTACACCGACAGGAAAAACCTGATACAGGTATTTCCGAATGGAATGGTTATAGGCAGCCTGGCCGCTGCCTTTCATAAATATCCCGAGCTGATACAGGCACATTACGGGCAATATGCTGATGATAGTTCCGAAAGCCTTACAGCTTTGAACACAGCCATGGCGCAGGATGGCGTTTTTATTTATGTCCCTGATAATGTTACCGTTGAACAGAATGTGCAGATGGTCAACATTACAGATTTCAAACAAAACCTGTTTTTAAATACGCGTAACCTTGTTATTTTAGGCGAAAACAGCCATCTGCGACTGGTGCAATGCGACGATTCCATAAATCATGATATTAGTTTCATCAATACAGTAACTGAAGTTAAAATCGGGCGAAACTCAACACTCGACCACTACAAACTCCAGAATAAGGATGACCATACCACAATGATCAACTCCATGTATTTTCACCAGGATGAAGGCAGTAGTTTATCAACAAATGCAATAAGCCTGAACGGAGGGTTGATACGCAACCTTTCACATATTACTATGAGTGGAAGCCACAGCAGTGCAGAAGTTTGCGGGCTTTACCTTATGGATCGCTATCAGCATATTGATAACCAGGTATATATTAATCACGTGGCTCCCGAATGTGAAAGCCGCGAACTTTTCAAAGGTGTTCTCGATGATCATGCCAGTGGGGTTTTTAACGGGCATATCAAAGTGCATCGCGACGCCCAGAAAACCAATGCATTTCAGACAAATAAAAATATATTACTTTCTGATAAAGCCAGTATCGACACAAAGCCTTTCCTCGAAATATATGCCGATGATGTAAAGTGCAGCCATGGCGCAACGATCGGACAATTGGATGCTGAAGCGTTATTTTATATCCGTTCGCGTGGAATCAGCGAATCGAATGCTAAAATATTGCTGATGTATGCTTTTGCTGCCGAGGTAATTAATAAGATCTCGATACCTGAGTTGCGTTTACGAATGGACGATATGGTAAAAAAACGTCTTCGCGGTGAGCTTTCGCAATGCGAACAATGTGTGCTGAACTGCAGTTCGCATGAAATGCAAAAAGTTGAGTTTAATATAGATATGTCAAAAATCTGATACTCAACTGCCATGATCGAAATTCCTGAAACAAAAATCCAATCAATAAGGGATGATTTCCCTATCTTGTCGCGAAGTATTTATGGCAAACCACTGGTTTATTTCGACAATGCCGCAACTACCCAAAAACCTAATGTGGTAATTGATGCCATCAGTAACTATTACCGGAACGATAATGCCAATGTGCATCGGGGTGTTCATTACCTGAGTCAGCAGGCAACAGGCGCGTTCGAAGATGTAAGGAAAAAAATTGCCACGTTTATGAATGCCGGCAGTCCGAACGAAATTATTTTTACACGTGGTGCTACCGAAGCTATTAACCTTGCGGCCTGGTCGTATTGTGAAACATTTCTGAATACCGGCGATGAAATTATCGTTTCCGTACTTGAGCATCATTCAAATATAGTACCCTGGCAGGTTGCCTGTGAGCGAAAAGGTGCTTTTCTGAAAGTTGTTCCTCTTACTCCCGAAGGTGAAATGGATATGAATGTGTTCCGGCATTTACTGAATGATCGTACAAAAATGGTTGCGGTCAGTCATATTTCCAACACGTTGGGAACCATCAATCCCATAGCAGAGATTGTGGCAATGGCGCACAGTAAAAACATACCGGTTTTTGTGGATGGGGCTCAGGGATTATCTCATGGCCCGGTTGATGTCCAGGAACTCGGTTGCGATTTTTATGCATTTTCGGCTCATAAAATGTATGGCCCGATGGGCATTGGTGGTTTGTACGGGAAAACCTCGTGGCTCTCCAACATGCAACCATACCAGCTGGGTGGCGAAATGATCGAAAAAGTAACTTTTTCAAAAACAACGTATAACGAAATCCCCTATAAATTCGAAGCAGGAACACCCAATGTTGCCGATGTGATGGGCTTTGGCGCTGCTATTGACTACCTGAACAGTCTTGGATGGGATTTCATTACAACCCGTGAAAACGACTTGTTAAATTATTTAACTTTACGCCTCAAGGAGGTTGAAGGCATTAAAATCATCGGAACATCCACGCATAAAGCTGCCATAGTTTCTTTTTTGGTTGAAGGAATTCACTTTTTTGATGTGGGAACTATTCTTGATCATATGGGAATTGCAGTGCGAACGGGGAGTCATTGTACACAACCCTTGATGGATAATTTAGGAATAAATGGTACCTTGCGTGCTTCAATGGCGTTTTATAATACCCGCCAGGAAATTGATGTATTGATCGATGCGATTCACCGTGTGAAAACTCTTTTTGCCTAACCGGAAACCAAACAGAATAAGAAAAATGACGATTAACGAAACTATTGATCAGATAATCAAGGAGTTTAACCAGTTCGACGACTGGATGGATAAGTATAATTACCTGATTGAAATGGGGCGGTCGGTTCCCTTGATTGACGAATCCAAAAAAACGGATGCAAACCTTATAACCGGATGCCAGTCGAGGGTTTGGTTAAGTTCAGAGTATAAAGATGGCCTGATTTTTTTTACTGCCGACAGCGATGCCGTTATAACCAAAGGAATTGCATATCTGCTTATCCGTGTTTTCACCGGGCATACGCCTACCGAAATTGTTGAGGCTGAAACCACTTTCCTTGATAAAATCGGGCTTAAGGAACATCTTTCGCCTACCCGCAGCAATGGATTACTTTCGATGGTGAAACAAATTAAGTTGTACGCTTTCGCTTACCAGGTGAAGGAGAAGAACAGCTAAGAAAGTTCAAATGGGCAACTGAGAATAGAAAGAGAGAAGGGCGGGAAGGCGAAGGGAGATCATAAATCCCCAAACTCTTCAAACCTTTTAAACTCTTCAAACTTTTCAAACTCTTCACTCTTGAATCCGGAACGCCTTACGCCCTAATGCCTAACACGCAATACCTTACAAAAATGCAGAAACAAATCGAAAAAGATATAATCTCCGAAAGAATTGTCCAGGTCATTAAAACCATCTATGATCCTGAGATCCCGGTGAATATTTACGATCTGGGACTAATTTATACCATTCGTGTTGATGATGATTTTGTGGCACATATAACCATGACGTTAACAGCACCCAACTGCCCGGTTGCCGAAAGCTTACCGATTGAAGTTCATGAAACTGTGAAAAACATAGAAGGTGTTACCGACGCAAAAATTACGCTGACTTTCGAACCGCCCTGGGACCGGAATATGATCAGCGAATCAGGGATGCTGGAACTCGGATTTCTATAGATCGAAGCAAGCATCTTATAAATGCCGGTGTATCAAACAGATAATCCGGCTTTTTTATTTTCCCTGAAAAGAATATTTTTGCAAACATAGATACATTTCCACTTATTATTAATCCCGGCTTTCCGGTGAGGCAATAAAAAGGACCTAAATGAAGCGGGCTCTGCCTGATGTTTTAAAACGCTGAAATATCCAGTTTGCTGTATTGTATGCATATCGGTATATTTGCAAAAACATTTTATCGCCTGATTCATCCAACTATTTCCCCCCAAAATGAAAATATTTATTGCGCTCTTTTTCATGCTATTGGCTCTCTCGTTAACCACTGTTGCACAGACGTTTGATTTTAGCGGACAAATACGCCCACGTGCGGAATACAGGCATGGATACAAAACCCTTTTAGTCGATGGCGAAACACCCGGTTTTAACATATCGCAACGAACAAGAGTGAATATGGATTATGCTTCCAGATTATTCAAGGTAGTAATTTCACTTCAGGATGTACGTGTTTGGGGCGATGTAGTTAGTTCCAATAAATCGGATCTCAATAAAATGATGGTTCATGAAGCCTGGGGCGAATTGTTTCTAACCCGCAAATTATCAGTAAAAGCCGGCAGGCAAAGCATTTCGTATGATGATGAACGATTGTTTGGTGTAGCCGACTGGTCGCAACAATCACGCAGCCACGAAGCGTTGGTGGTAAAATATGAACCATCTGAAACAACCCGGATTCATGCTGGTTTTGCGTATAATCAAAGTGCAGATAAGGACACTGGAAATTTTTACTCATTAGTTAATTATAAAGCATTACAATATATTTGGGTACACAATCAAATAAAAAACATGGCTGTTAGTTTTCTTTTTGTCAATAATGGCATGCCCTATAATCTGACAGAAAACAATAGGACCATACAAAAGACAAAATATACCCAAACTTTTGGACCCTATCTGACTTTTAAAAAAGGAGATATAAAAATTGATCTTGCCGGATATTTCCAGGCAGGTAAAAATAATCTGAATATAGCAAAGAGCGCCTGGTATTCGGGCGGTGATCTGGTATATGCACTGGGTAGATTTGCGTATGGAGCTGCATTCCAGTATTTCAGCGGGAATAACCAGGTGAATCCCAGCACAACAGATCATGAGTTTTCAACACTTTATGGCACTGCCCATAAATTTAATGGCTGGATGGATTATTTTTACTCAAGTAGCTCGCACCAGAGTGTCGGTTTGCTTGATTTGTATGTTCCTGTAACCTATAAAAAGGACAAACTTACTTCTGAATTCCAGTTGCATTATTACCAGGCAACGGCTTCCGTTAAGGATATTTCCAATCCGGCAGCAGCAATGAGTCCAGCACTTGGTATAGAAACAGGATTAATGATCTCATATACGTTTTCACCGGAAATGAAAATTTCGGGTGGATATTCCCAGATGTTCGGAACTGAAACACTTCAGGCAATCAAAGGAGGCGATAGGGCGCTTTCACAAAACTGGTCATGGCTGATGCTAAATTTCACCCCAATCTTCTTCAAGTCAGAAAAATAATACTCGTTTTCACACGGCATGTTCATTCATCCCGAGAGATGATCTGCCAGCTAATAAACCGGAGGCACTGAAGCGCGCCAGTAAAAAGACTTTTTTTGTTCACATTCCGTAAACGCAATAATTTCCTCTAAAAGATTACGTTTACACCGGAAAATCTTACTTTTACATTTCAAACTGCTGTTTATGACTCCCGCAAAGGGCACTCTGTTATCAAATATCAATTCACCGGCTGATCTCCGCAAACTCTCTATTGACGAACTTCCGCAATTATGTACAGATGTCCGCCAGTTTATACTTGAAGTTATTTCACGTAACCCCGGTCACCTGGGTGCCAGCCTGGGAGTGGTGGAACTTACGGCTGCCATACATTATGCTTTTAATACACCCGACGACAAACTAATATGGGATGTTGGCCACCAGGCGTATGCCCATAAAATACTCACCGGCCGAAAGGATATTTTTTATACCAACCGTACGATGCATGGCATCAGCGGATTCCCACGAATAGCAGAAAGTGAATACGACGCGTTTGGAACAGGTCATTCATCTACAAGCATTTCAGCAGCTCTCGGCATGGCTGTAGCTTCAGGGCTGCTTGGGATGAAGAACCAGCAACATATTGCAGTTATCGGCGATGGATCTATGACTGCCGGAATGGCAATGGAAGCGTTGAACAATGCAGGTGTTTCAAAAGCGAACCTCCTGGTAATTCTTAATGATAACGGAATTGCAATTGACAAAAACGTAGGTGGCCTTTCGCGCTACCTTACGGATATTACGACCTCAAAAGCATACAACAAACTAAGAGATAAAATTTGGTGGCTGATGGGCGGGAAAACCCGTTATGGTGCCAACTCCAGGGAAGTAGTTAAGCAGATCAGCAATGCAGTAAAAGTTTCACTGCTGAAAGAAAGTAATCTTTTCGAAGCTTTCGGATTCAGGTATTTCGGACCGGTTGACGGGCATGATGTTATAAAACTGGTTCACCTGATGCGCGATTTGCAGAATATCCCGGGTCCTAAGCTGCTCCATGTGGTAACTGTGAAAGGCAAAGGATACGAAAAAGCCGAAAAGGATCAGACTTTATTTCATGCTCCTGGTATTTTTAACATGGAAACCGGCGAACTGAAAGAAACCCTATGCCACAACCAACCCCCTAAATACCAGGTTGTTTTTGGGAAAACCATTATCGAACTGGCTGAAATGAATGCTAAAATAGTGGGTGTAACTCCAGCCATGCCTACCGGATGTTCTCTTAACCTGATGATGGCCAAAATGCCCGACCGTGCCTTTGATGTAGGAATTGCTGAACAACATGCAGTAACATTTTCGGCCGGGATGGCTGCAAACGGGCTTATCCCTTTCTGCAATATTTATTCGAGTTTTATGCAACGAGCTTATGACCAGGTAATCCATGATGTAGCATTGCAGAACCTGCATGTTGTTTTTTGTCTCGATCGCGGAGGACTGGTTGGCGAAGATGGTGCTACACATCATGGGGTTTACGACCTGGCTTACCTGAGGGCAATACCTAACATCACTATTTGTTCTCCAATGAACGAGGAGGAACTGCGCAATATGATGTTTACTGCCCAGCTCGAAGGAATGGGCCCTTTCGCCATCCGTTATCCCCGGGGACGTGGGGTTATGGCCGAATGGAAGACACCTTTTGCGGCATTGGCTGTCGGCAAAGGGCGAATGATTCGCGATGGTAAGGACCTGGCCATAATTTCTATTGGTCACATCGGCAATATTGCATTGGAAACATGCATGAACCTTGCTGAAAAAAATATTGAGGTTGCCTTGTTTGATATACGTTTCCTGAAACCTATTGATGAAAATCTGCTACACACGATTTTCAAACGTTTTACTAAAATTATTACCATTGAAGATGGATCACTTATCGGCGGCTTGGGTAGTGCTGTTACTGAATTTGCCAATGATAACGGATATCACAAAGTAGCTATTCATCGCCTGGGAATACCTGATCGTTTCGTAGAACAGGGAACACTCGAAGAATTACACCACGAATGTGGAATAGATCAGGATGGAATTAGTAAGGCAGTAAACCAGTTTATGACATTATAATAAGGTACTTCCTGGATAGGGACGAACTTTTCAATAGTATATTTTATATTTCTAGGTGAACAAAATTTAAAACTGAATGTTTAATACATTCATTTATTGACAGCTTTACCCGGCAACGCTTAATGTCTTATTCAACGAGAACGTGGTTTCGGTTATGTGTTTATTAAATCTAAAACAAAGGTTGTTGGCAGCCATTTTTTCTTAGTAGTTTTTATTGCAAAAGACTATTTTGAATTAGCTTTACAATAATCCGTTTTGATGTGAAAATAAAACTTCTTTTTCATAAAAAACAATCTTTTAAAAGTGTGAACACAGTAATTAATTTATTTAAACAACAAAAACTACATATTATGAAACTAAACTTATCAAAAATCAACTTTGGAGTAATGATCAGTATGGGAATTGTATTTTTCCTGTTTACTTCTTGCGAAAAGATCAAGAAAGCTACTGCGATTGACGTAAAGTATGATCTCCCCGATAGTTACTTTACGCTTGATTCGGTATCGCTTCTGAAAGCAGAGAAACTGCTTTATTCGGAAACCTTCACTGCTAATATTGACAGCATTCTTTCGGCTAATGGAGGCTCATTGCAGAATGTTAGTTTCTACCAGGTGCGTTTATCTGTAGTTTCACCAACGTGGGTTACATTTAACTGGTTAACCTCTGCCCGGGCTACAATTACTCCTCAAGGTGGTTCACCAATTGAGATAGCTACCACAACAAATGTAAATTCAATTGCCCGTTCAGTTGACTTTGATATCAAGAATCTGAATGTGGCTTCATCAGTTAATGGCCCCTTTGTGTTGAATATTTATGGAGATCTAAGTGGCCCTATTCCTGTAAATTCAGTTCAAATGCTACTTGAAAGTGGAATTAAAATTTCTGTCAGTCCCTTATAGAAAGGAAGATTTTTTTAGCATTAGCCATATAAACATAATCCGGTAAATTTCAATCGGATTTTAATCACATGCCTTTGCAAAAAGGCTTTTTAAAGATGCATTTCTTAGCATTTATTTTTATTACCGGTACTCCTGATAACAGGTGTTGATAGAAGGATCTGTTTTTAGAAATACGTTGAGCGAACCTCGGACAATCTGAAATCTTTTTTAGGATTCAAGGAAAGAACATCCCAGGCACTTCAACTTCGGTATCTGTATGAATTTTACTTCAAAACCTTACAAGTCATATACTTGTAAGGTTTTTGAGTTATAGCACATAATTCATTTGCTGTATTGAAGAGTTACTTATTGAGCTTTGGTGTATTAACAATAGATTGACATGCCTGATTTATTGACAAACAGAAATCCGTTTCAATTCAGCATTAAAATTAAACCGAATTTATCATTTCAACTAATCATATACAAACACAAATCCCCAAAACTATGAGAACTAAATCAACACGGATTACTATACTGCTTCTGCTGGGAGTTGGAATAGCATTCTTCCTTTTGCCTTCATGTGAAAAAATAAAGGAAGCTACTAACATCAAATTTAAGTATGATTTGCCGGATGTAACCACCTCAATTGACTCATCATCGCTGCTTAAAACTGAACTTGTGTTATTTTCATCGCCTTTTACTGTAAATATTGACAGCATTATTGGCACAAATACGGGATATTTGAAATATATCAGCTTCTACAAACTAAGATTTACAATTAACGCACCCAATTTGGAAAATCTCGATTGGTTAAGCTCTGCACGTGCAACATTAATGTCTGAAGGAAGTTCTCCTATTGAGCTTGCACCAAGTGCCACAATCAATTCGAAAGAACGCACTGTTGACTTCCTGTTAAATGATGTTGATATATCATCTGCCATTAGAAAACCTTTCGTTTTATCCATTTATGGCAATATCAATGGGCCTATCCCTGTGGCGTCTGTTCAGATATTAGTTCAAAGCGGACTTCAAATTACTGTAAATCCATTTTAGAAAGGTATAATCTGATAGAGATAGTCTATAAGCGAATTCTTATAATTACATAATGCATTAGATTTAAAAAGCGTCAGTCATTGACGCTTTTTTATTTTATTTCTTAATAAAGGTTTTACCTGAAAAACTTTACTGTCACGCCGGGTTCGGTTAATATTATGAACACCTATCCTGATAAACATAACCCCGCTCTGACCGAATCCGGAGGAACATGAGACTGCCTACAGATGGGATATAGCAGCGTTTTAGCTTTTGCCAAAATAGGGTCCAAGTTCTAATACATTTCGAATTTTATATTCAGGCTGTCTTTAACAGAATAAAACACCGCTGTAAACTGACATAGCAGCGTTTGATCTTATTTTATCTGCCAGGTGCTTAACACCTGTCAGGTTTTAATTCGCTTAATTATTGGTCTAACCCTGCATCTATTATTGCGGTTCAATAACTGCGATCACCGATTCCTTAATCAGTTGATAAGTTCTTACCCTTCCAGATGGTAGTTTAATTTTCAATTCCTTACATTTACGCCGGTAATTCTGACCTATGCAAAACCTCTTTCGAAAGAAATCTATTGCTATGATCCTTCGTCATGCTGACGAGGGCAATCCCGATTTGATGAAACGACGACTGGGTGTGAGAGATCTCACCGCCATGGGTATAGCAGCCATTATTGGTGCCGGAATATTCAGCACTATTGGTAATGCTGCGGCCAGCGGGGG
>Ga0208789_1001118_pt1 | contig 17053 bp, 18 predicted proteins | sample Methanotroph_Enr_FD_187368 | JGI IMG/M metagenome (GOLD analysis project Ga0208789, IMG submission 187368) | Enriched soil microbial communities from Old Woman Creek wetland in Ohio, USA - Methanotroph_Enrichment_5 (SPAdes) (version 2) | ecosystem: Environmental > Terrestrial > Soil > Wetlands...
TATATGTTTTTTTTGACTTTTTAGAGTAATCAAAGGTAATTAGCTTTCTCTCCAAAATCAATAGAGTGTCAAATCTTTATACAAACCATTGTCAATTATTTTGACTAAGGCAAAATCGTCGGTATCATAAGTTAATGACGGGCAATAATTTACGATTTTGGCACTATTCTGGCACAGTCTTTTCCTAAATGCGTAGAATGAAACGAACAAATTGTGATAGTGATTTTCAGCATGGCAACTTAATAAGAAGGGAAAGTGAGATTTTCAGTGAATATCTTTTTCTAAGATCCATGAAAAACTACTCATTTACTTTTTATTTAGTGAATCGTCAGGCCAAATCTTTGGTATTCCTGATTTTATTGATGTTGGGGTTACAGGTAAACGCCCAGGAAAGATGGTCGCTGAAAGAATGTATTACCTATGCCATAAAAAATAACCTGCAATTACACCAGGCAGATTTAAGTGAGCAGATTGCCAGCCAAAGCTACCAAAAATCGAAATGGAACCTATTGCCAGGAATTGGGGCCGGAGCCGATGCCGGGAGAAATTATGGCAGGTCGGTCGATCCAAATACCAACGGTATTATCAACACATCGTTCTTTAATAATTCATATTACATAGGAGCTTCGGTGGATGTCTTCCGGGGTTTTATGCTGCAAAACCAGATAAGGTATCAGAAATTCAGAAAGGAATCAACTAAAAATTATCGGGAGAATGCCACTGACGACCTGGCTTTTGAAGTAATGAATGCCTTTTTTAATGTCGTCTATCAGGAAGAAATACAAAAAATTGCCGAGGAGCAAAAAGCGATCTCAGAACTGAACGTAAAAAAAATGGAGAGGCTGGTCACCACAGGCCTGAAAGCCCAGACTGAATTGCTGGAAGTAAAAGCCAACTTTGAAAAGGACGAACTCTTGTGCATTCAGAGCGTCAACAATATCGCATCGGCCTGGATCAGATTGAAGAAAGCAATGAATCTGCCTCCTGATCAGCAAATTACGCTGGCTGTTGTGGATGAAAATATAATTACTGTAGATGAAATTACAACTGATATTGCCGAACTTTTCAAAAAACACAGTCAACGATCACCTTACATTCAGATGTTTGAAAATGAATGGAAGGCCAGCCTGAAAGATGTGAATGTTCAAAAGGCTGGATTTTTTCCTTCTCTCAGTCTTCAGGCAGCTTATAATACAGGTTTTTATGAAACCAACAAAGATGCCAGTCAGCGAACCATTTCGTTCAACAACCAGATAAAAAATAACCAAAGTCAGTTTGTCGGAGCAAGCCTGAGTATTCCAATTTTCAGCAAAAGAGCAGTCTGGTTCGATGTCAGGCAATCGAAACTTTTATCCGAACAGGCCGAAACAAAGCTCAACCAATCGAAGCAGAATCTTTTGTATGATATGGAACAGAATTACAACGATCTGACCGCAGCCTGGAAAGAACTTCAACAATCCAGGAATCAACTGGAAGCCGATAAGCTGTCATTTCAAGCGGCACAAAAGAAATTTGATCAGGGAATGATCAATGCTATAGAATTTTATACGGTTAAAAACCGACTGGCCAGCACCACCAGCCAGGTTTTTCACTCAAAGCTGACCCTCGAAATTAAGAAACGAACGCTTGATTTTTACAAGGGAACGCGGTTTTGGGAATAAAGGCAGAGGGCATGAAGCAGAGAGCCAAGCCCCAAGCCCCACACTCCATGCCCCACGCTCCACGCCCCACGCTCCATGCCCCACGCCCCATGCCCCACGCCCCATGCTCCATGCAAATACATCCAACATCGAACAAAAAATAAGAAATAAGAAACAAGAAAATATTTAAAAACCCGGTTTTTGCAAATGTAACCTGAAACTTTGAATTAGAAACCTGAAACAATATTATCATGGGAATGGATAAAATCATAGAAACGAAAAAAGGCCTGAGACCAAAACACCTGCTCTGGATAGCCGGAGGTTTGGCGTTTGCCTTTTTGTTGTATAAAGTACTTTTTGCTGAAACCGGCCCAACTTTCAGGGCCGAAAAAGGTAAACTGACCATCAGTACAGTGGAAAATGGCCTGTTTAACGATTACATCACAGTAATTGGCCAGGTTGAACCAATCACCACCATTTATCTGGATGCTATCGAAAGTGGGCAAATTCAGGAACGGTTTATCGAAGAAGGAGCTATGGTTCAGAAAGGCGACGTGATTCTTCGCCTCGAAAACCGCCAGTTGTATCAAACCATCCTGAACAGTGAAGCGGCTCTGGCCGAAAAGGAAAACTACCTGCGTAATACGCGCATCAGTTTCGAAACAGAGTTGATACAGTCGCGCAAAAATATACTCGACAGCCGGTACCGACTGAACCGTAAAAAACGCTCGTTCGAGCAGAACAAAGCTCTTTTCGACGATCAGCTGATCTCGAAAGAAGATTATCTACAGGCCAAAGAAGATTACGAATATGAAGATAATATGCTCGAAATCAATAAAGTGAAAGCCAAAAACGATTCACTGATCCGGTTGACCTCGATGCAATCGCTGGAAACCGACCTGGTAAAAATGCGTCAGATGTTGGTGCTGGTGCGCGAACGACTCGACAACCTGAACGTGAAAGCGCCGGTTAACGGTCAGCTCGGAATGCTTGATGCCGAAATCGGACAGCGGGTCAATGAAGGCCAGCGTATTGGACAAATTAACGTACTCGATAATTTTAAAATCAATGCCCTGATTGATGAACATTACATTGACCGGGTGGTCCGGGACCTTCCGGCTACTCTAGACCGCAATGGGACCAATTACAAGCTGAAAGTCAGGAAAGTATATCCTGAAGTGCGCAATGGCCAATTTAAAATCGATGTGGTATTTGATGGCACAACACCTGATAATATTCGCACAGGCCAAAGCTACCACATCAAGCTTGAACTTGGTGAATCGGGCAAAGCGGTATTACTGCCACGAGGCGGATTCTTCCAAAGTACAGGCGGTCAATGGGTATTTGTTTTGAACGGAGACGGAACTGAGGCAACCAAACGCAATATCAGGATCGGCAAACAGAATCCACAGTATTACGAAGTACTTGAAGGCCTCAAAGCCGGTGAACAAGTCATAACTTCAGGGTACGAAATGTTTGGAACGAACGACAGGATTGTGTTGAAGTAAGGAAGGGCATGGAGCATGGAGCATGGAGCATGGAGCATGGAGCATGGAGCATGGAGCAAGGGGCATGGGGCATGGGGCATGGGGCATGGAACTGGGGGGAAGGAAATATTTTCATAATTTAGTGCATGTAAAACATAAAACTTATTATCATGGCACAATTTAGATTTATGGATTTAGACATTTGGAAGGAATCGATCACCCTGAATGATCAACTTTTTGATTTGGCAGATGCATTATCAGATGCAAGAAGTTTTCGTGTTGCCGAACAGTTACGGGCTGCTTCATTGAGTGTTTCAAACAATATTGCCGAAGGTTCCGGTTCATTATCATCAAAAGACTTTGCCAACTTCCTGAATTTCGCAAGAAGATCGGTTTTTGAAACTGCAAACATCTCCTTTGTTGCTTACAGAAGAAAATTCATTGATAAAGCACACTTAGATCAGCTATTAAACGATCTGGAACTATTAAGCAGAAGAATAACAAGTTTCAGAAAATCAATTTTAACAGAGAAGAAATGAAAGCAGAGAGCAAGGAGCAGAGAGCATGGGGCAGAGAGCTGGGAGCAGGGTGCAGGGAGGACAATGGCTTTTATTTCCAAATTCTGTATGATATAGGAAACAACCAGTTTGATTTAACTTTATGCTCCATGCTCCATGCTCCATGCTCTCTGCTCTCTGATAATCAACATAAACTAATAACGGCTAATGCAGATGGCCCACCATGCTCTCTGCCCCATGCCCCAAGCAATTGTAATTAACATAAACAAATAACGGCTAATGCAGATAGCCCACCATGCTCTCTGCTCCATGCCCCTAGCAATTGAATTAACATAAACTAATAACGGCTAATGCAGATAGCCCACCATGCTCTCTGCACCATGCCCCTAGCAATTTTACATCATGATCAGAACAGTAAATTTAAACAAAGTATTCCGCACCGAAGAGGTTGAAACCAGTGCGTTGAACGAGGTGAACCTTCACATTCAGAAAGGCGAATTTGTAGCCATCATGGGACCTTCGGGTTGCGGCAAATCAACTTTACTGAATATTATCGGCCTGTTGGACAATCCAACCTCAGGTGAGTATTTTTTCGACAGTCAGGAAGCAGGCACTTTTAAAGAACGCAACCGCACTATGCTCCGAAAAGGCAATATTGGCTTCGTGTTCCAGAGCTTTAACCTGATCGACGAGCGTAACGTGTATGAAAATGTGGAACTTCCGCTCATCTACCTGAAGTTGAGTGCTAAAGAGCGCAAAGAAATGGTAGAAAAAGTGCTGGAGCGAATGAAAATCAGTCACCGGAAGAAACACTTCCCGCAACAATTATCTGGAGGACAGCAGCAGCGTGTGGCCATTGCGCGTGCAGTGGTTGCTAATCCAAAACTGATTCTGGCCGATGAGCCAACTGGAAACCTGGATTCGAAAAACGGTCTGGAAGTGATGAAACTGCTCACAGAACTCAACCGCGAAGGAGCCACTATCGTGATGGTGACACACTCCATGCACGATTCAGAATTTGCACACCGGGTGGTGAATCTATTCGACGGGCAAATTATTACTGAGGAAGTGAGAAAGCAGATGGGAGAAATGTTGATATAGGAAATAGTCTTGGACTTTGATTCTGGTGATTGACTGATTGATATGATTTTGAATAATGAAATAATCACATTCAATCATATCAGTCAGTTAAATCAAGGTTCTGACAACTGGAAAGCAGCTACAAGCAACCCTGTAGAATCCTTGAGGTATGAATAGTTGACAAATGAATTATTAAACAGTTAATAATCAGCAATTATGGTCAAAAATTATTTTCAAATAATCTTCAGAACCCTGGTTAAGAATAAAGTCATAAGTCTTATTAATTTATCAGGTTTAGTCATTGGTATCTCCTCATTTATCCTGATCATTTTGTATGTTCAACAGGAATTGACATTTGATCGGTTCAATGAAAATTATAATCAGATATTTAAAGTCTCTGTTGCGGGAGGTTTTAATTATATTGCACCCTATGCAGTGATTATTAAAGACAAAGTGCCTGAAATTGAAAAAACTGTAAGGATTGATAATTTTATGGGTGGAGGTAAATCACCCATTATTAAGGTTGTAAAAGATAATGAAATAAGGAAAATTCAGGTCAACGATATCATTTATGCCGACAGCACATTTTTCGATGTTTTTAGTTACAAAGTAATAGCTGGGAATGCAAAAGAAGCTTTGACCAGGCAAAACTCAATAGTTCTTACCGAGAGTACTGCTCATAAAATATTTGGAGAAGAAAATCCTGTCGGGAAAACTGTTGAATACATTGGCTCAAATGAACATCCTAAATTAAATTATACCGTAACGGCTGTCATTAAAGATATACCTGATAATTCGAGCATTAAATTTAATGGAATAGTATCGTTTAATACCCTGAAATCAATTAAACCTGGTGGTGTAGATGTTGATGAAGACTTTGGTAATTATACTTTTGAGACTTATGTCCTGATGAAGAAGTCTTGTTCAGAAACCGATCTTGCCCGAAATTCTAATAAAGTCTGGTTAGATGATCTTTCGAAACGATATAATCTAGATATTAACAGCAAAGACGTTCAGGAATCCGCTGTAAGTTTTATCCCGTTAAAAGATGTCAATTTTTATAAAAATAATAAATTGAGTTTTATCTATCTGATTCTATTGGTTGGAATAATCATTATAATCATTGCAGTAATAAATTTTGTGAATATTTCAATTGCAAAAGCATCATCGCGTTCAAGAGAAATAGGCGTAAAAAAGATATTCGGTTCTAGCCGGTATAAGCTTATAAAGCAATTTATCGGCGAAACTGTTGCAGTTACTTTTATAGCAACTGTGATTTCTATGGCAATTGTTTATTTCTTATTGCCCGTATTTAATGATATAACAGGTAAAGCGATTACATTTAGTTTTTTCGGTAATCCCAAAATCATCCTGCTGTTAATTTCCGGATCAATACTTGTCGGTATCATTGCGGGCATTTATCCTGCTTTTTATCTTTCAGCATTTAAACCAATAACCATTCTGAAAAATGATAAAATAACCGGGCGAAAAAACAGTACCATAACACAATTTCTGATAGTGTTCCAGTTTATTATTTCAATTGCGCTGATAGCGAGTACCATTTTGGTTACCAGGCAAGTCAGGCAGATGCGAACGGGAAATATTGGATTTGACAATAGAAATATTATTACCTGCCAGTTGACAAAAAGCGTTAAGGACAAATATGATGTATTTAAACATGGTTTACTGCAAAATCCTGATATAAAAAGTGTTGCCGCATCAAGCGGGGAAGGACTTACCGAACAATTTCACATGAGCTTTACACAGGAAATAAATGGAAGTGATAAAAAATATTTTGGGATGGTTGTTGATCCTGACTTTATTAAAACAATTGGCTTCAGAATAGTTGAAGGAAGAGACTTCTCATGGGACTTAGAATCCGACAAATACAAAGCAGTTATTTTAAACGAAACAGCAGTAAAAAACTTTGGATTAACTGATCCTATTGGTTTCGAATTGGAAATGTTATCTAATATCAAAGCCAGGGTGATTGGCGTGGTAAAGGATTTTCATAATGAATCGTTCCGTACGAATATCAATTCTCTTGCATTATGGTATGTACCGGGTTATAGTTATCATCTAAGTATAAGAATTGGGGGAAATAATATCCCGGGAACAATACAATACATAAAAGGAGAGTGGGAGAAACTTGCACCTGATATCCCGTTTGAATTTCAATTCCTGGACAAAAAATATGATGCATTATACAAAGATGAAGAAAAACTAAGTCTTGTAATTGGCTACTTTTCAATTATCGCCATTCTGATTGCATGTCTTGGATTATTTGGGCTGGTGACATTAATAGCAGAAAGCCGTACGAAAGAAATAGGCATCAGAAAAGTAAATGGAGCAAAAATTTCCGAAATATTGGTGATGCTCAATAAAGACTTTATAAAATGGGTAGCCATTGCCTTTGTAATTGCCACTCCCATTGCATACTACGCCATGAACAAATGGCTCGAAAACTTTGCCTATAAAACCGAACTAAGCTGGTGGATTTTTGCTTTGGCCGGATTTATGACCCTTGGAATTGCATTGCTCACGGTTAGCTGGCAGAGTTGGAAAGCAGCCATAAGAAACCCGGTTGATGCGTTGAGGTATGAATAAATGTCGGAACCATGATTTTTATGATTAACTGATTTTCCTGGTTTTGAAAACAGAAATAATCAAAGTCCATCAAATCAATCAGATGAATCAAGGTTCGAACAATGGCTGGCAATGCTGGGAAGAAGTAACGAGGAACCAAGTGGAGGCGTTGAGGTATGAGTAGTTAGGATTTGGGATATAGTACTTAGGTTTGCTACTATATTGAATAAATATTTTTAATTCTGTTTTTAAAACTGAAAACGTATGAAAGTAGTTAAATTGATACTAATCCTTTTACTCTTATCGGAAATGACTTACTCACAAAACGCTGATGATGTAGTCATTGCAAAAAGAATCAGTATAAACTCGACCGTACTTGGAGAGGAACGTACCATTTCCGTTTCCACTCCCTCCGGCTATACAGAATCGAAGGATTCTTATCCGGTTATGTATGTCTTGGATGGATCGACTGGGGTTATAGGAGTAGTAAATTATTTATCTGCCTATAGTGTATGTCCAGAAATGATCATTGTTGTTATTGAAGAAGTCAACCCTTCAAGAGATATGTTTCCATCAAAACCCAAGTATAGAAGAGGCCTGTCTCCGGCAGAATCCTGGTATAACAAAAAAGAGGACGATGAAATAAAAGTGTACCGGCCTGATGAAAAAGTGGGCGAGTCTGATAAATTCCTCTCCTTTATTGAAACGGAGCTTTTCCCCTTTGTCGAAAAAACTTACCGTACTCTTCCTTATCGAATCTGTTCAGGCCATTCAAAGGGTGGACTGTCCGTAACTCATGCTTTCCTGTCGCGCACCAATATGTTCAGTGCCTATATTGCACTTAGTCCTTCTCTTTATTGGGATGACGGGTTGCTTATGAAAACGGCAGAGGAAAATCTCGCAGGCATAAACATGAAATACAAACAGTTTTATTTCAGCGTTGGGGGAAATGAAGTTCCTTCCACTGTTGGAGACGCTCATACTTTTGCAGCGACTTTAAAGCTGAAATCGTCCGCAGAGCTTAGGTGGAAATTCGATTATCTGGACAACGAAGATCATGGTAGCGGGGCAACTATTGGTCTCATTAACGGGTTGAAATTTATATTCGATGGATGGAAATATGATAGTGACAAAATGATGGCTGGTGGAATAAGAGCTATCGACGATTTTTATAATGATCAATCAGAAAGATATGGATACCGGATTTCTCCAGACGTAAGCACTTTCAATACTATTGGGTGGGGACTTTTGCGCACTGGCAAACAGGAAGAAGCTATGAATATTTTCAGGGAAAATACCCGCAGATTCCCGGATTCGCCTGATGCGTACAATTATCTTGCAGAGGGGTATTTAAGAGCCGGCAATATTGATCTCGCGATTAAATCGTATGAAAAAGCGGTGGAACTTGCTACAAACTTTAAAACCGGGAATTTAGAGTTTTTAAAACGCAGACTTGAAAGTGTCAAATCAGAAAGAAAGTAAAATCAATCATCATGATAAAAATAAACATCATTATCCGAGGCCTTTTCAGACAAAAGTTGAACACAGGCATCATCATTATTAGTTTGGCAATAGGGATGGCGTGCGTTAACCTAATTGCCATGTTCATAATCCGTGAATTGAATACTGATGCTTTTCACAAGCAGAAAGACCAGATATATGCTTTAAAATGTGACGATCTGTTCAACAAAGGTCAACAAACGTATCTATGTCGTGAAGGTTCGGTTGAATACATCAAAGACAATTTTAATCAGGTTGAAGATTACTGCAGAGTGAATCCAGCTTCGGCACAAAAGGTGGTCGTAAATAATGAAGCCTACGTTGATCGTCCGGGAGTCATTGCCGCATCCAAAAATTTCTTCAGTTTTTTCAGTTATCAGCTTCTGACAAATAATCCAAAAACATCGTTGGAGGCCGGGAATAGTCTGGTTATTTCAGAAGATTTATCCAAAAAATACTTCGGAACGGGCAACGCTGTCGGGCAAATTATAACATTGGTGAATGGCGAAAAAGAGGAACCGATGATAGTAACCGGAGTTTTCAGGAAACCTGTTGAAAACACTCAAATTAGATTTGATATGGTTCGTCCAACAAAAGGAAAGAACAGCCGTTGCTTTGTGAGACTTGCCAGTGGCGCCAATCCGCAGGAACTTGAAAAGATTTTTGCAGCGAACAAAGCTGCCATTCCTTCGATTAACGACGGAACACCCGGTCAATATTCCCTGAAACCTTTTCAGGATACTTATTTCGACACATCACGGCATATAAGCTTCGAAGCCAGCCGGGATAAAACTAATTTGTGGATCGCCCTGATAATTGGTTTGGTGATTATCGGTATTGCATCGTTCAATTACCTTGGATTGGTTAATAATAACCTGATCGAAAAAAACAAGGCTTATGCTATACAGCGGGTGAATGGCGGATCAAAGTTTGGTTTTGTGTTAAATTTTATGGTTGAAAGTTTGATTGTGGTTGGCATTTCTTTTTTTATAAGCCTGTTTTTGATGCTTTGGATGGTTCCGTTTTTCAATCATTTGACGGGCACAAACATTACGTCGGGTTTTATGTTTAACCCGAGACAAATCCTTATTCTTTCTGACATTGTTGCGCTCTTGCTGATCATTACCTTATTGTTTGTTGTCTTTCGAATCCGAAAGAATCAATATCTTAATGCGTTAAAACCGGGAAGCAATCAAATTGGTAAACGAGTTCAAATGCCTGCTTTCAATATATTTCAGCTTGCAAGCTCCCTGGTACTCATTATTTTTTCAATCATCATTATCAAGCAAACAAACTATATCACCCAAAAGCCAATTGGTCTCGACAAGCAAGTTTTTGAGGTTAAAATTCCAGCTCAGTATGCCAGTAAAGTGTCTGTTTTTAAGGAAGAATTGAGAACTAATTCTTCGGTCGGACTGGTTTCCATTGCAAGCGCATCACCAGTTCTGGAACACTTCATGTTTTTATTGCACTATAATGAAAATGGTGTTGAAAAAGAGTATTCTCCTTCAGGATTTACCGGAGACGAAAATTACATAGCTACGCTTGGAATCCAGATTGTTGAAGGAAGTGGGTTTTCAGGAAATCCGGAATCGGATAAAAATAAATGTCTGGTTAACGAATCGTTTGCCCAACTATTTTCAGATCAAAACCTGATCGGGAAAGAACTACCGGGAATGGAAAACAAGATTGTGACTGGCATTGTAAAGGATTTTCATTATTCCAGTTTAAAATCGCTGGTTCAACCTGCTTTAATCGCTTATGATCCAAGAGGACTACACCTGATAGTAAAAGCATCGGGAAATCAACATGCCCAGGCGCAAGATGCCATTGCTAAAACCTGGAAAAAGCTTATTCCCGATTATCCACTGAATATGGAAACCATTGGAGACCGCTATGAATTCCTGCATCAGGAAAATAAAAAATACCTCCAATTAATTGGAGCCTGTAGTGTTATCAGTGTCTTCCTATCGATGATCGGCTTATTTGCCATCTCATTTCAGAGTATCCGTTACAGAACCAAGGAAATTGGCATCCGCAAAGTAAATGGCGCCACAATCTTCGAAGTACTCACCATGCTGAATATAGATTTTGTGAAATGGGTAGCCGCTGCTTTTATAATAGCCACTCCTATTGCCTGGTATGTCATGCATAAATGGCTCGAAAACTTTGCCTATAAAACCGAATTAAGTTGGTGGATTTTCGCTTTAGCCGGATTGATGACCCTTGGAATTGTCCTATTCACCGTGAGTTGGCAAAGTTGGAAAGCAGCCACAAGGAATCCGGTAGAGGCGTTGCGGTATGAATAAAAATGTCTGAACTATGATTATCTTGATTAAATGATGACCATGATATTGAAACAAAGTTCATCACGACCATGAGTCGAAAGATTTACCGCGAAAGGCTCAACCCGATTCCGGAAAATAATCTACCCTCGAATTAATGAAAGGCTGTCCTTTTATGACGGTCTTTTTTCTTTTCACCACCTTCCGCTACTTGATTATTTCTTTAACCAAGTGTAAAATATCACCAGGGTAATTGTCAATTAGTTTGACGCAGTCATACCCTAACAACTTAGCAACATACTGATAATGAGCAACTAAAACTTTTGGCATGAATCTCGTATCCTTAACTACTACAAGACAAAATTGGGAAAAACAGGTTTAGAAAATTAGAAAACAAAAACATATTGATCTTAAACCCTCAAAATAATGAAAACAACAAACAATTATCAGAAATCAGAACTGGTGAACAATCAGGAAATCTCTTTTAGCATTATTGATGATAGTTATGTTGACAGTTATCGGCGAAGTGTTCATTTCATTCTGCGAAAAGGCTGATTATAATGGCTAACTACTAACCGGTTTTTATTGCTGTATTGTAGATTCCATTTGCTTCGCATTCAGGTTGTTATATACTTTTACGTCCATTATTAACAACACTAAAACAAACGATAGAAAAAATGAAAAAAATAAACTGCTTATCTGCTTCGCACAAGTAAAGAAATTAACTGCTTATTTCCTTCAGCCAAGTATGATTTTTTTTGATTTAAGAACAAGGAACTTAGCGAAGTGGTTTCATGAGCACCTTTAAAAAATGAGCAATGGGCGAATAATACTGATAAACGATTTATGAAGATTGACATAATCCAATGATATTCAGCACATATCAAAAATCGTTAATCCTTGTTCTTAAATCATTTCTATAAAACCAACCACTTAAAATCCTTACAACTTGTTTAAAACGGATATGCAGCTTCCTAAACTTAAAAATTTCTTAATGGCAGGACAATGGCTGTTCCCGGGCGGCGGACTACCGCCATCAGCACAAACAGGTAAATGGTCGGTTCAATTGATTTGTAAAAGAGAGAAACAAAAATTTATCTCTGACAAATAAATAATGTAATGAGCTACCCCTCTGGCTGTTGAAAAGCTGGAGAGGTTGTTAAACAGGTTCCGTTTTTGAACTTGTTAAAGTAGTTTAATAACGGAATTGAGGTTATTTCATCTATGAAGTCCAACCCCGTCGAACTGGTTTTTCTTGATATTCAGATGGAACAATTTTCAGGTTTGCAATTTCTGGATTCGTTGCAGAATCCTCCTGATATTATTATCGTGTCGGCATACAGTCAATATGCCGTAAGCGGTTTTGATCATTCAGTTACCGATTATCTGTTAAAACCGTATTCATTTGAGCGGTTCCTGGAAGCCATTGATAAAGTACAAACGGATCAGGAAGCCAACCAGAACAGCCTGCGTGGGCGTGAAGAAGAGAATAGAAACAATAAATAAAAGTGACAGATTGCCAGGTTAATTTTCTTTTCCATTAATTAACTGCAGAAATTTAAGTTGGCGGATAAAGGCAGGGTGTTAGATTGAACTGTTTAACCCCCATTATTCAGAAGGAAAGATGCACGGACTGGAGTTATCAGTAATAGGACAAATGGCCAATCTAATATGAGCATATACTCTTTTTAATATGGCAATTATGTAATATATAATAAGAATTATGTAATGCTTTAGGGCGCTATGCTTAGTAATTTTGTTCCATACACATTCAAAACGTACGCTCTATGACAAAGTATTCAAAAAAAGCCCAGGAAAAAATCGGGGAAGTGATGCATGAGTTTCAGGAAGGAACTTTGAAATCCGGAAAGAATGGTATTGGGGGTAAAGTTAAAAGCAGGAAACAGGCAATTGCCATCGGGATTAGTGAAGCCAGAGATGCCGGATTAAAAGTTCCTCCCGAGGAAGAATCAAAGTAATTGCTGGTTTCAATGCAACAAGTATTATTGGTTTTAATTTAGCCATCTACTAGTTCTATGTTTGTTTCAGAACTTTAAATAACGAGAAACGATAGAAACGAACCGGCTAATAATAATTCTGGTCATTATAGCTGTTCTCGCATCCTACAGAAAATAAGGTTTGTGGAAATGGTTTTTTAAATTTTTAGGTGCAATATTGAAACTGCGTCTTAGAATAAAATGTGGTAATCATGTAAATCGTTCACAGAATTATATAACACAGATTAGTTTAATGCGAGTGACCTTTGCATTTTAAAAAACCAATTTAATTCGAAAACCATGAAAATGAATAAAACATTGATTATTATGTTGCTTGTCATAGCCGGAAGCTTTGGGATAGCAAGTGCACAACAACCAGCAGTTATGATAAGTGATGCAGCAGGATGGCACAAAATCGGCGAAAGGACAGTTGCCTTTAAAACTGACCGCGATGAAATTGCCGTTATCGGATCCGATAGGTTCTCCACTATCAAATTTAAAGTTACCGAAGCAGCAATTGACCTGGTTTCCCTTGAAATAACCTATGAAAGTGGCGACAAACAAGATGTAAAAATAAACGAGGCTGTAAAAGCACCGGGTGAAAGCCGTACCATTGATTTGAAAGGTGGTTCAGAGCGTAGCATTAAGAAAATTATTTTTGTTTACAAAACACTTCCTAACAGTAAGGATGAAAAGGCCCGCGTAGAAATATGGGGATTAAAAATCAATACAGTAAAGAAGTAAACCCTTCTTTATTTTTTTAAAAGCCGTCTTGTCTCATAGCAAGGCGGTTTTTTTTGTGTTAGTAATTGTAAGGGTTTGAAAAAAATGCATGTGACGCCAGAATGTGTGAATCATGTAAATAATCCACGGAATTATGTAACACTTTACAGTTCAGGGATTATGACTTTTGTAATACATTAAGCCGGAATAAATCCGATTCAACCGGCAATGTATGCGAACTTTAATTCATGCATTTTATTAACCAAAACAAAAAAGAACTGTTATGAAAACCAAAATTACATTTTTTGCTTTCGTACTGGCAATGGCTTTAACATTGCCAACATTTGCACAGTTTACTCCCGCTCCCGACACAGTACCCAAGCCCGGAATGAAGCAGCATGATATGTTGAGCAATATGGGTAAGCCTACATTTGAAGCAACATCAGGCGATCTGCTTTTTAGCATTTGGATTACAACACAGGAGGAATATAAAAAGATGATGACGGAAATGAGCGAAAAAGGAATGGATAAGGATATGGGAAGCATGAAAGATAAAGACAAGGCAATGGATAAAGATATGGATATGAAAGGAATGAAAGATATGGGAATGAAGAAGGATGCCGGTGCTATGAAGGACAAAGGAATGGGGATGGACAACGCAACAAAAGAAGCTATGATGGCGGGAACGCATCATATGATGGTTGAAGTGAAAAATACTAAAAGTGGAAAAGAAACAAACGCTATTTCGGCTAAGGTTGAGATTGTTTCGCCAACGAATAAAAATTCTTCGGTGGACCTCAAAATGCCTATGACAGATCACTTCGGAAGCGGCCTTACACTCGACGAAAAGGGTGAATACCAGCTTACAGTTAGTGTCCTTGTAGGTAATGTTTCCAAACAAATTAAACTTAAATACACGGTCAAGTAGCTTAAATATCACTTTTATAGGGCAATTCAAAAGGAACGTATTGTATCATTCCGGATTTAAAGTATTGATAAATATAAACTGTCCTGCCTAACGGCAGGGTGGTTTTTTGTCGGTAATTTAAGAGTTTGAAGGAAGATGTATTGCGATAAAAATGTAATAATTATATAACTTATTCTCAGAAATGTGTAATGCACATCAACTCAAATACATTCAATTTTGTACTCTGATAAACCACTAACAGGTATAAAATTCAGATTAACAAAATCTTTTAAAAAACATTGATATGATAGCAGGAGAAAATCAACAGAACGAACAGGGAAATATTTCAGAAGGACACATAATGAATTCGTCCTTCGTAAACGGGGTCAATAACCAACATAAAAGTAAAGAGCAGCAAGAGACTAAATATCAATGCCCTATGAACTGTGAAGGCAATAAAACATATAATCAGCCCGGAGAATGCCCGGTTTGTAATATGCAACTGGTTATGGTGGGTCAGGATGAACCTAGGATTTGGAGTGAATAGTTTTCAGAAGGATGAATTAATAAATGACATCAGATAAGAGAGGTATATTATAATGAACAGATACATGCCACATATGCCGGATTTCGGAATGGGATGGGGATTGATTATCATCATCGCAATTCTGGTTATTCTTGTTGGGATTTATGCAAGGATTCGAAAAAATAGCAGAACCTGATTATGACTTCACTAAAAGCGGATCTCAGGATTAGTAGCAGTGAAGGCTATGTGGCCTTTTCCCGGAGAGGGATTTGAACTGTTGTAACATGCAAAGAAGTTGAGCGAAAAATGAATCTGATTATCAAATTGGAAAACAATGAAAAGATTTAATCAAAACGATGCAAAGCGAATAGGGAAGGATCTACATATCAACTGGAAAGAAGTTAGCCTTGACCAGTTTACCAAAGGACTAAATGTTGAACTTGAACATGGATCAAAAGATCCGCAAACCAATGTCACCGACAATGACGGAAAATTGACCGGTGAAATAGCATGGGCTCATTTAAAGGAGTTCCCTGATTATTATACCAGGCTTGCTAAAATGGAAAAGATTGCCAAAGTTCATTTTAAAAAAGTTGAATAAAAAGTTCCTGATTTAGGAAATTGTGGAAAGGAATTCAATTAATAAACTCTAACAAGATGAAAGTTCCGGGTTCCAAGTGCCGAATTCCAATGACAAATTAAAGATTATGTCTTGATAAAAAATGATAGAAGTACTTAAACATAAGATAATTGAAGTTAGCAGTTGGCACACGGAACCTGGCACTTGGAACTTTTCTGGGGAAATATTAAACATACAATGTTTTAAAACATAACCAATAAAAACAAAATGTATGAATAATTTATTCAGAGGACTATTATCAGGATACGGAGCAATGAAATTAGGTGGCGGCTGTTTTGGCTCTATTGTTGTTTTTATAATTATCTGGCTTTTGCTTGGGCAATGCAGTTAACCTGATTAATACCTAAAGTTCAAAAAAGACAAAGGATAAAAGGCTAAAGACAAAAGGATCAAAACATTATGAAGACAATCACAATCATAAAAAATCATTTTTACAAAAAAAATTATAAAAATTGATTGCAACTGCCTGACTTTTATCTTTTTACTTTTGTCTTTTATCTTCTGCCTGAACAATGCAGGTAATTTAATACTCAGAAAATCCGTAAAAAGTGAAAGATATGAAAACTCAGAGCACCGTAAAGAACTTTCCCATAGTTTGCGTGGGTGGGTCGGCTGGCGGTCTTGATGCCTATATCAGGTTACTCCGGAATCTGCCTGCTAACCTGGGAGTAGCCATTGTTATCGTTAATCACCTGAGGACAGTAGCTACCATGCTACACGAGATACTCCCGCGCTACACAAAGATGCCTGTGAAATTGATTACGGAAAAACTCGATATTGAACCCAACCATGTATTTATAATCCCTGAAAAGAGGGACTTGCACGTTCTAGATAAAGAATTTCGCCTGAAGCCGATTTCAAAACCCAGGGGATGGCCGGATGTGATCACGGTTTTTATGCGTTCTCTGACTGAGAACTGGGATGGCAAACTTATCGCTGTAATTGTTTCCGGCTATGATGGTGACGGTGCAGATGCGCTATGCGGAATAAAAGAGGTTGGCGGTATTACGATTGCTCAAAAACCTGAAACAGCCTCTCAGCCGGATATGCCTGAGAGTGCCATAGAAAGCGGGTGCATAGATTTTGTTCTTTCACCAGAGGATATTGCCCGGGAAATTAAACGAATTGCGCACGCTGATCCAAAAAAATAGTTGATGGGGCAAT
>Ga0208789_1001119_pt1 | contig 17051 bp, 9 predicted proteins | sample Methanotroph_Enr_FD_187368 | JGI IMG/M metagenome (GOLD analysis project Ga0208789, IMG submission 187368) | Enriched soil microbial communities from Old Woman Creek wetland in Ohio, USA - Methanotroph_Enrichment_5 (SPAdes) (version 2) | ecosystem: Environmental > Terrestrial > Soil > Wetlands...
TGTCCTCCGTCCCTAAGATGTCCGGCGCGGCCGGCTCCGGCGTGGGCGGCGCGGGCGGCGGGGGCAGCAAGTCCGCCGGCGGCGTTTCCCGCTTCGGCGAAGACGGGGCGGCCGGCAATACCAAAGTTTCAGGGGCCAAGACGCAGTCCACCGCGGGCGGCGCGGGCGGCAAAGGCACGCTGGGCACGCTGAAGAACGCGCGCGCCATGCTGGGCGAAGGACTCAAGTCCGATTCGGCCATGACCGCCAGGAGCAAGTGGGGGCAGAGCTTCGGCCTCGGCGGCGGCGGGGGCAGCAAGTCGGGGGAACTGGCCTACGGCAAAAGCGGCCTGGTCAATCTGGATAAAATAAAGAGCGGGGAGATCGCCAGCCTTAAGGCCGGGGTGGTGCCGGAGGCGGGCGCCTTCAAGCGCGACCTGGACGGCGAAAGCAAAGATTCCAACCTCAAGGACGCTAAAGATGCCGCTGAAGCCAAATCCAAGGAAGACGCCGACGCCGCGGCTAAAAAAGCCGCCGCCAAGGCCATGGCGGACGCTGTGTCCCAGGGCGTGTCGCAGGGGCAGGGAAAAACCGACGATACTTCACGTTCGGGGGATTCGGGCGGCGATCCTTCCAAGAAAGAGATCACCGACGAGGAAAAGCAGGAAGCTAAAGACCTCGCCTTTTTCAAGCCCGAAGAGCTCGGGGGCGGGGATACCATGCAGGACCAGAAGGTGGACATCGTCAGGAACAATGACGGCGGCTGCACCTACAAGATAACCGGGGCGATAACTCCCGCCGGCGGTGGGGACCCGATACCGTATACGGATACCGTGATCAGGGGGAAGGACGGGAGCCTGACGTTCGTGCCGCCTAAAGAATAAGCGGCGTCGGCCGGCTTAGCCGGAGCTTTCTTATCGGGAGATTAAATATAGGGACGCGGGGCGGAAGAGAGACGGAGCGCTAAGCTGAAGCGGGCCCTTGACAAGTCAATGTTCGTCTGCTATAACATCACTGTAAAATCAACTTTGACCTGAACGTCCCGGGGACTGTGTCAGGAAAAGTTTAAAGTTATTTTTGCGGCAAATCAGGTCGGGTTAAACAGGCGGGGTTATGATAAAATTCCAGACCAAAAAGAACAAATCAACCCAGTATGTCATCGGCGGGACGGTGGCCGTAATTATACTAGGCCTCTGGATCTCTCTTCCCCTGATGACCGGCTCCTCGCTGGACTCCTCGATGTCTTCGGGAAATCCTTTCAAGTCCAAAGCCGCCAACATGTCCTTGCTGGGCAGCGAGATCTCCGCCGAGGGCGGCGCTCCCGGCTCGCCGATGAGCGGCGCGATGATAGATAACCCCGCCACTTCCGGCGCGGAGATGGCCTCTTCTCTCTTCCAGTCGGGCCCTGACCAGGAAGCGCCCGCTGACCCTTCAGCGTCGGCCGACGTTTCCGCCGCCCCTCCTCCTCCAGGCGCTTCGGCTTCTTCCGGGGCTCCCGCGGCTTCGACCCCCAAAGGCAAGCTCGGCACGGTGGCTTCCATAACCGCCGGGAATTCCAGCTCGATGTCGTCCGGCGGCAAGCACGACAAGTTCTTCGGTTCCGGGAACCAGAAATCCGATTTCGCCCCGGTAGCTCCCGCCGACCTGAAGAAAAACGCCGGTACGGAGAAAAAAGGCATGCTGCTGGCGATCCTCGGCGGCAGCGCCGACAAGAGCACTCTTGCCATGAACGCCGCCAAGGGCGGCAACGCGGACGCGGGCAGGGGCGGCGCCACCTCGGCTTTCGCCAACTCGGTCAAGGCGACCGGCTCCGACCTGGACAACGGCTTCGAGGCCAAGTCTATGGAAGCCGGCCTGCAGATGGGCCAGACCGCCCAGGACCTCAAGAAGAACGACCCCAGCCTGAGCAAAAATAAGATCACCCCGCCCTCCAAACCGGAGGATGCCACCGATGAAAGCGAAGAGATGAAGAACCAGATGAAGATGATGATCATACAGATGGTCCTTAAGATGGCTTTAGGCTTGGTTTTAGGCGTGCCGGTTGGCTGATTTTTCTACTTTACTGGGAGGAGTTATGAACAACTATAACGAGAATAAAGAGAAGAAGGGCGGGTTCCTTTCCGCGCTTTCGGGGCTTTTCAGGGGCGGTTCCTCGATGGCCGGCGGGGCTTCCTCCGGGATCGGCTCGGGGATGGGTTCAGCCAGCGGCGGGCTGGCCGGCCTCTTCGCCACTAAAGCCGGCATCGTGGGCATGGTGCTGGGCGGCGCCACCATCGCCGCGGGCGTGGGCGTCGTCTACAACTTCGTAGGCGGCTCCTCCAAACCGGTTTATTCTCCGGAACTCTTCCAGGACACATACTATCAGGAAGAGGCCTCGCGGGCCGGTCTTGAGCGGACGCAGTCGCGCGACGCTTCAGCCGCGGCTTCCTCCACCCTGGATATGTTCAGGGAACAGGCCAAAAAAGACGGGCTGGGCATGGGCGGCGAAGGGGAAGGCTCCAACGCCAACGCTTCTGCCGAGGCTCCCGCTACTACCACTGATTCTTCAGCCGACTCTGCCGCGGCCGCTCCGGGAGCGGATGTGGGCGGAGGCGGCGCTGGCGCCGCCGGCGGCGCGGGCGGCGCTAAACTGCAGGCTTCCGCTGGCTTCGGCAGCAAGGGCGGCGGCGGCGGCGGGGCAGGCGGTTCTTCCATCCCCAGGATGCAGTCCGGCGGCGGGCTCAGCGGCGGCATAGGCGCGCAGTTCGCGCCCGTTAACCGGTCCCCCGGCATGGCCAACGCCGGCAAGACCTCGGGAATGTTCGCTTCCGCGGCGAGGGTGAAGAGCTCTCCCAAGTACTCGGTTCCCAATATCAATAAGAAAGGCGCGTACGGGCAGGCCAAGTTCGCGGGCAAGACGGGCACCAAGGCGGCTCACTCGGTGGATTCGGCGCAGCAAAGCTATTTAGCCGAGCAGTCTTTCAGCGGCGGTAATTCCGGCGCGGGCGACGTGGGAACCCCCGATACCGGCTCGGGCCTGGGCGGAGCCGGCATCGGAGCCAGCCCCGGTCTTAAGGGCAACGATCCCAGCCTGAACAGCAACGAATCCACTCCTCCGAAAGTCCCGAAGCCCGAAGACGTGGACCCCTGGCAGGCTGAAGAAGACGCGGCCATGAACGGCATCATGAAGGCCGGTATAGCGATACTTGTGGCTATGGCTTTGAACAAGCTCGCCAAGTACCTGGCTGGTACCGTCTGGGGCGCGGCTGCCGCGGCCTACGTTTATTACGCGGCTATCGCGGCCGCACTTGTCGCCATCTTCTACGCTGTGAAAGTGATCATGGCCGGTTTCAAGATGTACTCGGACTACGGCCAGAAGATGATGGGCGGAATCTACATGCTAACAGGCGCGATCCTTATATACAAGGCACTGGAATCTATCGGTACCTCGTGGGGCGGTGCTAATCCTCCCACGGCCACGGTTACGGCCGGAGCAGCCGGCGCAGGCGTAGGTGCAGGCGCCGGAGCGGGCGCTGGTGCAGGTGCAGGTGCGGGTGCAGGTGCCGGTGCGGGCGCCGGCGGCCTGATGTCCGCCGGTTCAGGCAGTGCCGGTGCGGGCAGCTTGTTTGCCTAATTAGTCAAAGCGGCCGCATGGCGGGCGAATTCTCGCCATGCGAAAAATAAGAAGTTGACAGTGGTTTTGGAGGCGTTATGAACGACAATCTGCCGGAAATTAACTTCAAGGAAAAGAAGGAAAAAAAGGGCGGGGCCCTTGGCTGGCTTAGGAGCCGGCTCGGCCTCGGCGGCCGCGGCGCCATGGGCGAAGCGGGCATAAATCCGGCGGCGATGAACGTGGGCAGGGCCCTCGGCACCGCCAAGTTCGGAGCCTCTTCAGCCGGCCTTGCCGGGCTTCTGGCCGGTAAAGCCAGCCTTATAGCCGCCATCGCCATGGTGGCGGTAGCCAGCGGGCTCTATGTGGCCAATAACGCTCCCGCGCCGGCCACCAGCACCAGCGCGTTCTCCTCCGGCAAATCGGACAACTATGTTCCGGCCATCCTGAGAAGCCAGGCGAAAAACCAGGGCTCTTCCCTTGATATGTTCAAGGATACCAACAAGGGCGCGGGTCTGGCCATGGAGGGCGACGCCGCGAAAGCGGCCGCCGACAAGGCAGCGGCGGACAAAGCCGCCGCCGATAAGGAATCGGCCGACGCAGCCGCTACCGGGGATGCCGACCAGGCAGCCCCCGAACAGAGCAACCTGGCGGGAGATATGGCGGGCAAGCTGCAGGGCGGCGCCATGGGCGGGTCGCTCACCAGTTCGCTGGGCGGCGGCTCCAGCAAGTTCTCCAATATGGGGGGCTTCGGCAATAAGTTCAACTCAGGTGCCGTAGGCGGGAAAACCGGGATGAACACCGGCATCGGCGCCGGCTTCGGCGGAATGCCCAAGTTCGACCAGCGCAAGAACAAGATGCTCGCTATGACCAGCGCCAAACGGCCCGTGTTCTCGGGCGCGAAGGGCGGCAAGGCCAGCTCCATGGGCCCGAAGTCCAGGAAGCAGCTCGACGCGATGCGCGCAACTCAGAAATCTTACACCGGCGGTAACGTGGACTCGCAGCGCTCGACGCAGGATAAGGCCTGGGAAGGCTCTACGGCGGAAGGCGACGCGGGAGCCGGCGGCGCGGGCGTCAGTAACGGCGGCGCGGGCATTATGACTTCTCCTTCGATGGACAACGGCACCGGCAGCAGCGGCGGCGGCGGCCCCGGCACCATTGCCGACCCGGTCGCCCCCGAGGTCACGGGCAAGCAGGACGTCAGCCCCTGGGCCGGTATGCCAGAGCTCTGCCTGTCGCTGATAGTGGGATCTCTCCTGCTGTCCGCTATAGCCAGCTACCTGGTTTCCATCGGTACCACTCCGTATACTTTCCCTCTCAGGGTGCTGGGCTGGATCCTTGCGGCTGCCGCTCTCGCTATGGCGGCGTACGCCGTGTACATCGGTTATCAGCTTATGACCCAGCATGGCCAGGCCGCCATGGGTATCCTGTATATGGCAGGCGGAGGTTGCGCTATGGTCGCGGCAGGGTTGGCATTCGCCGGCAGCGTCGCGAACAACGCGATGCAGCTGGCTTTCTCGGCCATGGCCGGCGCGGCCGTGCTGATAGGCGCGATGTTGGGCGGCAAGTAGTTTCCGGGCCGCGGTCCTGCCGTTGCCGCCGGGTTTAATTCCCGGCGGCTTCGGGCGTAACTGGGAAAGAACTTTCGCGGCGTTATATTAAGCTTGGCCGGTGTTTCCAGAAGCAGGGTTGGTGTGGGAGGCTATATGGGCAGCAAATTTGTAGAAAAACATAAACGTAAATCCGTTCTGGCCGCCTTGCTCTTGATCTTTTCGGGCAGGGCCAAATACGTGGGCGTGCTGCTGATGCTCATGATACTCTCCATTCCATTCGTGGCCTCCGGGGACTTGCTCAGCCGGATGATAGAGCTGCGTCCCGTCGCGGCCTTCCTGCGGACCGTGGGGCTGGGGAGCCTGGCGTCCACCATAAACCCGAAATATTCCAACGACATGCTCAAGGCCGCCATGGATAAGGCGGCGGACGACAGCACCCAGAACTCCTTCTGGGCGAAGTTCCTCAAGAGCATCAACGCCACCCTGCCCCCCGGCGGCGGGCCTTCGTCGCTGGCCATGCTGCGCGGCGGAGCGGACGATATATTCGGGCCGGCCGTGTTAAAGGACACTGACGGCAAGCGCGGCCCCAACCAGGTGAAAGGCGCGGTTAACGACGAGGAGCGGCAGAACGGTGAGACCGGCGACGGCGTGGACCTGCAGGGTCTGCTGGCCGGCGGCCCCGGCGGCGCCGGCGGCGCGGACGGCGGCCTCTACGGCGACCTGATGGGCCAGAACCTGGCCGGAAATTTCGCGGGCGGCGGCCCGATGTCGGGCGCCGGGCCTTACGCCAACCGCACCATGCTGAGCGGCGCGGGCGGCTCCAGCGGCAAAGGCGCGGGGATGTACAGCAATGTTATGAGCCAGTCGGCCAGCAAGGTGCCCGTGCCCGGCTCCCCGCAGAAGATCAACACCAAGCGGATGGGCCGCGTTTCCGGCTTCTCCTGGAAGAACGTCGGCTATAAGACCGCCAATTCCAAGGTGAACATCCAGAAAAATCCCAAGAAGCCCATGTTCCAGCTGGCCGAGACTTTCGCCATGACCGGCGCTGCCTCCAGGTCCAAGGATTCCGCTTACGAATACCAGGCGGCTTACACAGGCTCCACGTACGACGGCAACGACGCCAACCTGGACGTGATACAGGCTGACAACGCTCCCGCGACGGCAGTGCCGGACAACGCCTATACCCAGACAGATATGACCGCGGTCACGGACGCGCAGAACGCGGCCAAGGAATGTTCCGACGCCCAGGGCACCCACGGCGCCGCGATGTCCAATGACGGCAAACAGATGAAAACTATCGGCGAAGGCATGGGCAGCCCGCCTTCCTGCTGCAGCAGCCGCGTAGGCGCCTGGAACGGCAAGATAGACAGCGTGATGTCGCTCTGCCGCGACTTCAACGTGAACGAGGCCCAGCTGGCTGCCGCCTGCCAGAACACCAGCAGCCCCATGGACTGCGGCAGGTACAGCAAGTACAAGATCAAGCCCTGCTCGTGGCTGAGGTGCTTCCTGGCCTTCCTGCTGTCGCTGCTGTTCATCGGCGTGCTGCTTATCATCGGCATGGTTTCCGCCCTGTTCGGCGGCGATTTCCTCGGCCCGACCAAGTTCTTCTTTAACGCGGTCGCCGGCCAGCAGAAGATGGAAGTGGACTCCAAGGATATGGCGGACTATAACAAAGCTACCGGCAAAGCAGTAGAGTAGCATGGAAAGTTTTTTCTTAAGCCCGTGTTCAAAAGCCTGTTCGGAGGAACGTTCCGGTGTTTAAAAACTTCTTCAGCGCTCGTGCTAACTGTGCTTGTGTTTTTAGCGGAACTTTCCTCCGGGTCCGCCCCGGTCGGCGGTGAAGGCCCATGCCCGCGGGTTTTTTTATGGCGGGACCAAAGGGCCTAGAGGCATAAGGGACTAATGACACTTGGCTCCGGAGCAAGCATCAGGTAAAGTATAATTGGAGAAGTATCTAAGGGCTTTTGGCGTCGGTGCAGGTGTGAAGCGGAGCGGTAAAACCAAGGTCAATGCGGCACAAGCGGTGTCCGTTGCGACGTGGAAAGCGCAGTTTTCATACGGGTTTCGCGGTATTTCGGCGCGGCGCGGATGCGGAGAATTTAAATCAAGAATCGGAGGCGGTTATGAACTTTTACAACGAGGAAGAAGATAAGAAAGGGGCCCCGGCGATACCGAGTGCAGCGTCGCCGTTCAAAAAAACCTCCGCCTTCGGCAAATCGCCGATGTTCTCCCGCGCTTCGGGGAGCATCTTCGACAGGCTCAAGAACCTGTCCCGCAAAGACATGGCCTTCGTGGGCATCGGGCTCAGCGTACTGGTGATGGCGCCGGTAGCCGAGCACATGATGTCCCAGCCGTCGCAGGATAACCTGCTTAAAGAAACTTTCAATCCCCGCAGCGGCCCCATGGACATCATGGACCCGGGGATCAACGGGCTCAGCACCGGCTCTCCCGACGGCAGCGGCGAGGTCATAACCCCGCTCAGCCAGCGCGACCCGATGTCCCTTATCCTTGGCGCGCAGCCGGCCCAGCCGGCGATGGCGGCCCCGGCGCCCGCGGCGCCCAGCACCCCCTGGCGCGACGCCGTTAAAGAATCCGGACGCGCGGCTTTCGGCGAAGCCGCCAAAGCCACAGGCGCGCCTACGCCCATCCCAAGAATGCAGTCCGCGCTGCGCGGCCTCTCTTTCGGCGGCGGCGGTGAAGGCACCCGCACCTCCGGCACCCTGGGCGGCGGTAAAATAATAGACGAAGCCAAGTCGGCTTCCTCCAAGGCCAAGTCACGCTCCATGGTGGGACCGGTGGCGATGGCCGGCTACAAGGGCGTAGCGTCCAATACTCCCAACAGCGCTTCCAAAGGAGCTTTCGAGAGGCTCCGCGCGCAGGGCGACAAAGCGGCGGGGAACTTCAACGGCAGCTCCGCTGTGGGCTCGCTGGACAAAGCCGCGGCCGACGCGTTGAATATAGGCAGCGGCTCCGGCGGCATGGGCGCCGGCGGGGAGTCCGACAAGACTACCAAACCCTCCAACAGCTCCAACAAGAACGAGCACAATAACTCCGGCGAAACCCTTGCCGAGAAGATGGCGCAGAAAAAGGCCGACGCCGAATTCGAATGGTGGAAATTCAAGAAGTACGAGATCCCCAAGCAGATAGTGCAGGCTATCCTGACCGGTTTCACCGGGTCCCTCACCAAGTTCATCGAAGGGACTTCGAACGGCTTCTTCGGGCTGGGTAAGGGGAGCCCGGCTACTTTCTGCTGGCAGCCCGCGATCTGCCCGGGAGGGGGAGAATCCTGCCAGAAGTACCAAACTGATGACGCGCCGAGGCCTATGGACCTGTGCGAAAAATGGGGCGCCGTAGGCAACAAGGTTTACACCGGTAAAGACGGCGGCAACGGCGGAGCTACTCAGGTGACCTGCATCTGCGGTAACGACACTGATCCGACATGGGGAAAGCCGGCAGGGGCTATGACCGTTAAACCCGGCGGCACTGTCCCCGGCGGAACCAACGGCGGAACCAACGGTGGAACCAACGGCGGAACCAACGGCGGAACCAACGGCGGAACCAACGGCGGAACCAACGGCGGAACCAACGGCGGAACCAACGGCGGTAACACTACCCCCGCAGCGGCGTTCAGCGAATTCGACGGGCATCTGCAGGGCATGATCACCGCGACTCTTAGCGGAGAAGCTCAGTTGGATCAACCCAAAGAGCTTGTTAAACTGGTCGAAGGCGACATCATTGGCGGCTTCGGGAACCTGAACTCCGATTATTCCAACAAGATCGCGACCGAACTTAATGGAGCCGTCTCTTTGAACACCGCGGCTTTGGGCGAGTATACCGCTGCCCTCGGCAGGAGCGAGGAAATCGCACAGCAGGCCGAGAACTCGGTGGGCTTGTTCCGGTCCAAGCTCCAGGCAATAGCGAACGCCACGGAGATCAAGGGTGCGGAGACTACGCCCGGTATCAAGGGCGTTATCCCCGCCGACCAGGCGGAGATCATCAAGGCGCAGGCGAAGAGAGATATCAAGAAACTTGACGACAAGCTTGCCGCCTATAAAGTCATAGTCGAGAAACAGAAGACTTTCAAAACCTTCTACGGTGCGCAGGTCGAAGCCGTGAAAACGGCCGTCGGCGTGATCACCGGCAAGATGACCCCTCTCCAGGGAGCGGCTCAGGGCATGCTCTCCGGTGAAGAAACTGCGGCGGCCAAATTCCAGAAGATCACCGGCAGACCGGAAGGGGCGCTGCCCGCAGCGGACCCTGTGCCGGCGAATAATGATGTCTTGATGGCTCAGGCTTCCATCCCCGGTGACCTCCGCATGGCGCCGGCCGAGACGGCCGCCCCTCAGCCGCTTAAGGTAGCCGTAATGCTGCGCGGCCTGGATTGGGCTAATCTGTGGGAAACCAAAGAAGTCACCAAGGCCGCTGTAGTATACAAAGCTGAAGACGAGAGCAAAGCCTGGGACGCTTTCGACGCCAGTCTCGCTTCCGGCGCCCAGCCGCCGAATACTACGGACCTTAATAACTTCGTAAGCAATCAGATGCGCAGCGCTTCTATCAAGAACAGCATGGCGGCCAACAAGGCCAGCCTGCCCGCTATGGATAGTAATGCCACCGCCATAAGCGAAATGATAGGCACTGTCGTTACCCAGGTCACCGGTTCAGGCGTGAATCCCTGCTACTTCAATAATAGCTGCGGTTCCTCGGCTGTAACCCCTGACGAACACCCGAACAACGGCGGGAACGGGAACACCGGAACCATGACCCCGGCGGAGTTTAATTCCTATAAGACCGGCGCTGTGAGCAGCGCCAGGACTTCCTTGGGCAATGCCGCCATGGCCAAAGACACTGCAAATGCTATGAACGGCAAGCTCCAGGCGCTGGTGGCTAAGCCCGGCAAACAAGCGGAGATGAACAGGTATAAAGCTGCCGGCCGCGTGGCGCTGGGCAAGATCAACGCCAGCCACACCAAGATAGCCGGCCTGGTCAAAGAGATGGAAGCCTGCACGGATAAAGGTTGCGTCGACTCCAAGAAGGCCGCTATTGACGAGGAGATGGGGAAGATCAACACCGCTCAGCAGGAGCTGTCGACGGCCTATTCTTCCGCCCAGGCTATAAGCCAGAACGGCGGCACTCCTGCCGCTGAGCAAGGTCCCACGCTCGCCCAGATCAAGCAGGACGCCCGGTCCGCTTACGACAGGGTGGTCAAGGCTTACAATAAGGGAACTAACAACATGACGGGCTTCCCTTCCGGCACTGCGGCCAAGGACCAGAAAAAGGCCCAGGCCCAGACCAAGATGAACACGCTGACCGGAGTTTATACCTCGGCCGGCCAGTTGAAGAATACTGCGGCGAACGCTACTTCCAAGGCAACGGCGACTTCTGCCAGGGACTCGTTGCGAGCCAAGGCTTCGGAAGCGGAAACGCTTGCCAGCGCTATCGCGGCGCTCAAGGCGGCCGCCAGCGGCCTGCCGGCGTCCGACAAGTGCCATGAGAACGACAAGGGCTGTAAGAAAGTCACCGCCTTCTATGTGACCCTGAACTGGAAACTGAAGCCTCAGAACTTCCAGTTCGGCGCCGCCAAGGCCATAGCTTACCAGGCCCTGACGCGCAGCGCCGGGATGTCGGGTATCTACTCCAGCGCCAAGGTGGACATGCTCTGCCGGGAAGCCTGGGCTATCCCGAACGGGTTCGCCCTCTTCGACAGCGCCATCACCAGGAACGGCGGCATCAATGCCTGTAAGACGGAGTGGTTCAGCCGCGAGTACCGGGTGAACTACGACGACACCGGCAGAGTGATCACCGCGGGCGACAACACCCGCGTCATCTCCACGGACCCGTCCGAGATCGGAGATAACCTTGAGTACCGCGGCATGGAATCCAGCGACTACGACATGAGCCTCAAGGTAAACTGCAACAAGGTAAATAACGCCTGGCGCGTGATGGCCGGTTCGCTGCTGATCAAGAAGCCTTCCAGCAAGACGGAAACCTACGGAGCCAACCTCAGCGTCGGCCCCTCGGTCGCCAAGATCGGCGGCAGCTATGCCGTCGGTTCTATGACCGTAATGCCGTTCGGTCAGTATCAGCTCGTGCCCGGCATGAACGGCGCGTTCTGCTACGGAGGCAGGGAAGTCCGTTAAGAAGCGACAGCGCTCGAAAACCCCGTCCGCCTGAAAACGGACGGGGTTTTTTATTTGCGGTTGATTTTTGCTATGGGCCCTTAGGCCTAGTAAATTAAAGGTCTTTTAGTTCTTGTTGACGGTGGATTAAGAAGCTAAACTACTAATATAGTAACCTTGTAATTCGGGGAATTGGCCCCGGAGTATCCACGACCGGACCTTAATCCGGTGTATCCAGGGAAAACGAATCAAATCGTTTTCCTTTTTTTTGTTTCGGGGGAAGAGGTAAAGATCGCTCCGTATTCAACGGAGGCGGAAAACTCACAGAATTATAGGAGACATATGATCAAGAAAACTATTATCCTCGCGGCGGTATTCGCGGCCTTGCCGGCCCTGGCCTCCCTGGCCGTCGCCCAGGGTGCTGCGCCTGAATTTGACGGCAGGAACGCTCCGCGGGAGAACTCCAGCCTGGTTGAAATGGTGAAAACTAACGCCCCGGCTGTAAAAATGGCCCTGCCCAAGCCGAACGTGACCGCCAAAGGTTTTGTCAACAGCAAACCCTGCAAGACCGTGGAATATAATTCCAGCAACGGCCCGGTCTTTTACCACAATATCTCGCTGACTACCCAGTACACCTGGCGCGTCTGCGAGGATGTCTACGTGACCGCCTCCGACGGCTCCTCCGCCACGGTCTCCCAGTGCCATCCCGAAAGCGTGGACTACAATGCTACGGTGCACATTAACATGGGCAGCCGCCAGCTGGCAACCTATGAAAAAGAGCGCATCGAGGTCTGCTACGACTTCAAGAACAATAAAGGCTCGTTCGCCATATTGCAGAGTCCTTTCCAGTACACCTACAGGGACCTCCAGGGAGATTCCTACTACACGGTGGACCTTTTCCCCGGCGCCCGCAAGCCCCAGGCCCCCGAGACCGGCGTGCTGGAACTGAGCCAGTTCTCCTACGACGACATTACGAAGGAGTTCAAATTGAAGCTCGCCACCAACTTCTCTCCCGCCTACGCGGGCAGCAAGGTCCACATAGGGGCGGAGCTGGTGCAGGACAAGCTGTTCGACTCCTCCCTGGGGACCAAGTTCTTCGAATTCCCCCTGAATTCCTACAACGGCGATTTCACGCTGACCTTCAAGGAAAGCGACTTCGCCTCCGACAAGGATTCCGACACCCGGGGCAAAGCCAAGAAGTTCTTCGTAAAATGGGGCTTCAAGGTAAAGGGCGCGGCCTTCACCGACAATTATGTGGAAAAAGGCAAGACCGACGCCGTCTCGGTGATACAGTAAAAGTTAAAACAATAAAGCCCCGGGCGGCCCCGGGGTCCCTGAAGTTCTCGGACAGGTATAAAAAAACCGCCCCGGAAGGAGCGGTTTTTTTATGCCTTTGGGGGCCCGGCGCGGTTATTTCACCGTCACATCGATCTAAATGAGCCCGCAGAATATTTTCCGCGGGGCTTTTATTTTATGGCAGCTGGGCAAAAATCGTATAATATATGGACGGATTTGCCGTTAAAACGGCTACGAATTGGTTTAGCGGGGTTTAGCGCGGTAATTAAATAAGTAATCAAAAAAGGGGAAAATGATGAAAAAACTGATCGTTTCTTTAGCGCTGGTCTCGGGGCTCGGGCTTAACGCCTCGGCTCTGTACTTTGACGGCGGCCTGACCGGGACCACCGGCAAGGACTACAGCGGCTACAAGCTGGACCTCCGCATAGGCGAGGGAGACTTCTCCCTTGATCCGTCGCTTACCACTTACAAATTCGACACCGGTACCAAAAAGACCTACCGCACCTACGGCCTGCGCGGCGCGTGGGAGAAAGAGAAGTACACCGTCGGCGCCGAAGCCGGAACCACCCCGGAAGTGAACGGCTACAAGAACGTTTACGGCGGCGGCGACATCACCTTCTCGCTTACCCCGACTTCCGGCGGCAAATCCCGCCTGGCCGGTCCCGGCGCCCGCTCGGTCTCCGGCGGCGGCCAGGGCGTGGCCCGCGTTGACGTGGGCGCTTCCCTGAAGCAGACCCAGCATACCCAGGCCGTTACCGGCGCATCCGACCTGAAGACCTCCCAGACCGAGGCCAGCCTGTTCGCCGGCGCGAAGGTGCTGATGCTCAACCTCTCCGCCTCCTTCACCGGCTACACCTACGGCGCCGAGAAAGCGACGCCCCAGGGTTTCATCCCCGGTCTCGGCTTCGCGGTTGTCGCCAAGCCCAGGTCCAGCGTGAACGCGCGCGTGGACATCCCGTCCACCATCCCGATGGTGACGCCTTTCGCGGGCTACACCGTCACCAAGTACAAGGGCGGCAGCTCGGCGGCCGAGACGGACTCCAGCTCCGTCATCACGCTGGGCGGCTATGTAGACCTGGGCATGGTGGTCGCCAACGTGACCTACCAGAACTTCGACTTCGCCAAGAAGCACACGAGTTTCGTCTCCCTCGGCGCCGGCTTGAAGTTCTGAACCGCGGTCGGCGGCGGGGAAGCCGCAGAGGTTTCCCCGCCGCATTCTCTTACTGGTCCTAATCTATGTCCTACGAAAATTTCGCAACCAAGTACCGCCCCGGGAACCTTACGGAAGTGATGGGGCAGGAAACCATCAAGACCACCCTGCAGAACGCAGTGAAGCTGGGCCGCACGGCCCATTCCTACGTGTTCTACGGCCCCCGCGGCTGCGGCAAGACCACCATCGCCAGGATCCTGGCCAAGACCCTCAACTGCCACAAGCCCAAGGACGGGATGCCCTGCGGCAAATGCCCTTCCTGTCTTGAAATAACCGAATCCAAATCCCTCGACGTAATAGAGATCGACGCCGCTTCGAATACGCAGGTGGACAAAGTGCGCAGCGTCATCGTGGACCAGGTCAGCTTCGCGCCTTCGCGCGACAAGTACAAGGTCTACATCCTCGACGAAGTTCACATGCTTTCCACCGGCGCCTTCAACGCCCTGCTCAAAACCGTGGAAGAGCCCCCGAGCCACGTGGTTTTCATCATGGCCACTACCGAGCAGAACAAGGTGCCGGCCACTATCCTTTCCCGCTCCCAGTGCTTCCGCTTCCGCCCTATTTCCGAGGTGGACATCATCTCCCGCCTGAAAGACGTTACCGCGGCCGAAAAGCTCAAATCCGAGCCTGAAGCCCTTAAGCTCATAGCCCGTTCAGCCGGCGGCGCCCTGCGCGACGCCCTGACCATGCTGGACCGCGCGGCCTCTTTCGGCCGCGGCGAGATCACCACCGACGTCATAAACGAGCTGCTCGGTCACCCCGGCGCCGAGGTGGTCAACTCCATGGCGCTGGGCCTGGTGAACCGCGACGCCGCGGCGCTGCACACCGCTTTCTCCCGGCTGAACGCGGAGGGCCATGACCCGCTGGCCGCTATCCGCGACCTGCGCAATAATTTCGCCGAAGCTTTCCTGGCCGCGCAGGGCTTCTCCAGCGAGGGGGAACCCATAAAGGGCCTGCCCGCCGGAACCCCGCCCGCCCTGCTGGCGCGCCTGTCCCGCAAGCTCAACGTGATAATCGAAGAAGTGAAGTTTTCCGATTCCCTGGCGATAGCGGCCGAGGTGGCCCTGTTCACGCTTATAGAGGTCCCGCAGGACCTGGAAGGCCTGGTGAAAAAGCTGGAGGGCCTCGAGGCCCGCCTGGCCTCGGGCGCTATGCCTGAACCGCCGCAGGCCGGCGGTCAAAAAAAAAATGAGGCCTTAGCCGCCCCGCACGCCGGGCCCGCCGTACGTGCCGTACCGGCCCCAGTCCCGCAGGCAGCTCCTTCCGCCGCGCCAGCCGCCGCTCCCGCGCCGGCGAGTCCGGCTGCCGGGCCCGCGCCCGCCGACGCCTGGAAGAAGATGCTGGGCCAGATCGCCTCTAAAAGACCCTCTCTTTATAATATCCTGCTTTCAGTAAAGATAGTTTTCTCCGAAGATAATAAGTGGAAGCTGCTGAGCGCCAACCAGTTCGAAACCACCATGGTCGAAAAGGCGCGGCCCGAGCTGGAAGAGATGCTGGAACGGTTCGCCGGCAGGAAAATAACCCTGACCCCGGAATGCTCGCCGGCCGCGGCGGCGGCCCAGCCCCGGAACGATTACAGCGGCCTCGCCGAATCCGGCGATGAAGAGGCCACCCTCAGCGAAGCGATGGAAGAGGAGGGCGCCCACGAGCCTTCTGCCGCCCCCAAGGCGACCGGGCCCAGGCAGGTTACGACCGAGACGGAGCCCGAGCTGAAGCACCTGTCAAAAGTGTTCCACGGGCGCATCACCAGGATAACCAAGGTCAAATAATCTTATTTCATGAAAGCTCTAGAAAAGATCATAGGCGTTTTCCGCAGGTTCCCCGGCGTCGGCCCTAAGCAGGCGGAGCGCTTCGCCCTTTATGTCGTGCGGGCCTCGAACCCGGAGATAGAGAACCTGGTGACGGCTTTGCGCGAGGTCAAACTCTCCGTAAAGCACTGCACCGAATGCTTCAACTACGCCGAGGGCGGCCTTTGCCCCATCTGCTCGGACTCCGGCCGCGACCGCTCCGTGATCTGCGTGGTGGAGCGCCCGCAGGACCTGGCCGCCATAGAGAAAGCGAAAAGCTTTTCAGGGGTTTACCATGTGCTGCACGGCGCCATCTCTCCCGCCGCGGGCATAATGCCTGACCAGATAAAATTGAAAGAGCTGGTGGACCGGGTGCGCGCGGCCGACGGGGCCGTCAAAGAGGTCATTATCGCCACCAATCCCGACGCCGACGGCGAGGCCACCGCGATGTACCTTATCCGCCTGCTGAAGCCCTACGTGGCCAAGATCACGCGCATAGCCTACGGCGTGCCGCTGGGCGGGGACATCGACTACATGGACGAGGTCACCCTCGGCTACGCCCTCAAGGGCCGCATAAAAATTTAGCTCACCGTAACTCACCGACACTCAACGCCGTAACGCATCCACGCTTAAACGCCGTCACGCTTTTGCGCGCTATGCTTTTATCCTATTACCGCAGGCCGCTTTTCCTGCTGCTCCTCCTTTACGCGGGCGGCATCTTCCTGTTCAGGGGTATTTTTATAAAGCCGCCGGAGCCGCTGCCGTTCCCGCTGCCTCGCTCGGGCGTGCTGGTGGAAGGCCGCGTGGCCGAATACCCGGCGGCCTCGCCTGGCGGCACCCGGTTCATTCTTGAAACCTCCAGTATCTACGGCCAGCCGTTCAAAACCGGCCTTATGGTATATGCCCGCTCCATGGGGACGGCCTCTTACGGCGACAGGCTCTCTTTCCTTGCCGACCTCGAGGCGCCGCCGGGCGCTTCGGTCCCGGGCAGCCTGGACTGGGCCGAGTATCTTCTCGCGCGCGGCATAACCGCGCAGGCCCGCGTGAGAGAAGTGGAAGTTGTCGGCGGGGCCAACGCCCTGATAAGGCTGGCCAGGAGCTTCCGCTATTCCGCCCTGGGCGCTTTCGAGGCGGCGCTGCCGGCGGAGGCCGCTTCGGTGCTGGGAGGCGTGGTCCTGGGGGAAAAGAAAAGCGTTCCGCCCGAGCTGAAGACGGCCTTCCAGGATTCAGGCGCGATGCATTTGCTGGTGGCTTCGGGGTCCAATGTGGGGTTCGTAGTGGCCGTGGTCTATTTCCTCTGCTCCCGCTTCGGGCTAAGGAGGAAGTACTCGGGGCTGGCCGCCCTGGCGCTGGCGGGTTTTTACGTGGTCGCGGCGGGCCTGGACACGCCGCTGGTGCGCGCCTACCTGATGTTCTCCGCCGGGCTCTGCGCCTGGCTGCTGCGCCGGGAGGCCGGCGCCTTCCACGCCCTGACCGCCGCGGCCCTGGGAATACTGCTGTTCTCACCCCGGTCGCTGTTCG